>OLHA01000038.1_pt1 | contig 76469 bp, 69 predicted proteins | sample 1605961 | NCBI WGS metagenome assembly OLHA01 (sample SAMN03283288) | human gut metagenome | biome: human-associated habitat; material: feces | host: Homo sapiens | place: Peru | collected 2012
GCTACTTATTCAAGCAGTTGCTAAACAACACCAAAGTTAAATGAAAGAGCCGTGCCTATTTACACCCACTTACACACGATGTGGAAAAATATGGGTGCTGCCGGCGGAGGGGTGCTATGGCAGTATATCAATATTTTTTTGACCATAACTGCCCCATACGAGGCACTCCCCCTCTTTTTGCACTATCTTTTAGAGGTAAAGCGTGGCGTTATGTCCATGATATTCATTATCTTTGTGCAGGATATTAACTCTCAACAATAAGGCACAATGAAAACACGAATTGTCACATTACTGCTGCTACTGGTTTCCTCTTTTTCAGCAAAAGCCCAATTTCTTGATTTTGGAAATTCGGCTGTCGATAGTTTGCTCTATGGCGAAAGGCTATTTTATGAGGGGGTGAACTTTGGGCAAATGGGTGAATATGAGAAGGCGATAGAGAAGGGCAGTAAATCATGCGATGTTTTTAAGAACATTCTCGGGGAAGACCACCTCTATTATGTTCGATCGTTGGAATCCTTGGCCAGCTATTATTTCCAAGCAAGAGATTTTGATATGGCTGTGAAAACGCAAACTAAAGTGGTGCGTATTGTTGAGCATACCGATAATCTGCAATATGCCACTTCGTTATATAACTTGGCTGTTTACTATCACGCCATGGGGGAGTACGGGAATGCTATTGAAGCTGATACTAAAGTGCTAACTCTCATCACACCAGAGCAATCGCTTTATGTGTCAGTGCTGATTAATTTGGCGGCTTATTATTCCGATTTTGGGAATGTTAGAGAGGCTATGAAGATAACAATGCAGGCACAGGATTTGTGTGAGCGTTTGGGTGATTGTGAAATATCGGTGTATGCCACAATTATAGCAAATTTGGCAGGGTATCACTTTCGCTTGAAAGACTATGATGCAGCGCTAAAACTTGGGCATCAAGCATTGGACATTCGGGAAAAAGGCCTTGGGAAAGATCATCCTGACTACGCTTCGTCGTTGGCAGATTTGTCGTTTTTTTATTCTTTGTTAGATTCGGAGAAAGCGATAGAACTTGCTAAACAGTCGGTAAGTGTGCTTGGCGAAGAACATTCCGACTACATGAAGTCGTTGGGCATTTTAGCCCATAATTATTTCTCTGATGGCGATTTTCATAACGCTGTGAAATTGGCAAAAACAGTAAATGAAATTCGTAAACAAACTCTTTCCGAAACCCACCCTGAGTATATTAAGTCGTTAAGTAGTTTGGCTGGTTACTATTTTTGTGACGACCAGGTGGATAGTGCGGCCGTACTGCTAAGTAAGTGCGTTTCGCTACAAAAGAAGCAAGTGACGTCGCTGTTTCAAACTTCCACAAATAGAGATCGACAAACCTATTGGAACGCGAGTAAACACAATATGGCTTTTTTCCCCTGCTATGGCATTGCGGCGCAAACAGATGCGTATAATGGGGAGATTTACGACAATTCTGCGCTCTTTGCCAAGGGGCTGCTGCTGAATGCCGAGACGAGTTTGAGCCAATTGATTTTGGAGAGTGGAAATGCTGCTGTGGTGAAACGCTACGATGAGTGGCAGAAGATACGCACAGTGCTGAACAGGCAGTGTGAGAAGCCGATTGCCGAGCGAAAGTTGAACTGCGACTCGCTGGAGAACGTGGCTGAGCAGATGGAGCGTGAACTGTTGCAGTCGTCGAAGGCGTATGGCGATTTCACCCGCAACTTGACCGTGACTTGGCAAGATGTGCAAAAGGAATTGGGTGATGCTGATTTGGCTATTGAATTCCTGTTATTGCCAGAGTTGCTTACCGATACGCCGCTCTATGTTGCGCTTACGCTGAAGAAGGGTTATGACAAGCCCAAGATGATAACGCTTTTTGAGGAGAGCGAGTTGGACGCCATTCCCGAAAACCGGTGGTATGCCGACACGGCATTGTGCCACCTTGTGTGGGGGCAGTTGGGCGAAGAGTTGAGGGGCGTGAAGAATGTGTATTTCTCGCCCTCCGGCGCGCTCTACAACATAGGCATTGAGCACTTGCCCTGCTCCGCCACAGAGAACATGGGCGAGCGTTACAACATGTTCCGCCTGTCGTCAACCCGGGAACTTGCCATCGGCCGCGAACAGCCGTCGGCGAAGTCGTCGGCCCTGTATGGCGGTCTGCAATACTATGTTCCTCCTACTGAGTTGCTCGCCTACAACCAGAAAAAAGGCTACAGTTGGAGAACCGCCAGCCGCGACGTGTTTGAGCCCCTGCCCGAGACCAAGACCGAGGTGGAGAACATCTCCGCCCTGCTGAAAGGGCACAACTATGACGCGCCAGCCATTTACGCTGGCGACGAGGGCACGGAGGAGTCGTTCAAGGCGCTATCGGGCAAGCGCACCCGCATCATCCACCTTGCCACCCACGGCTGCTATATCACGCCCGACGAGGCCGACAGACAGCGCAAGAGCGAAATGCAGCAGCGGTTGGCAATCTTGCGTGTGGGCAACGACAACGCTTTGGGCACCGAGGAAGACGAGGCGCTCACTCGCTCGTACCTTGCGATGAGCGGCGGCAAAATGTGCTGGACCAGCGACACCATTCCCGAGGGTTTGGACGACGGCTTACTCACTGCGCAGGAGATTTCTCGCCTCGACCTCCGTGGCTGCGACCTGGTGGTGCTCTCTGCTTGCGAGACCGGGCTTGGCGACATCACCAGCGAGGGCGTGATGGGACTTCAGCGCGGTTTCAAGAAGGCGGGGGTGCAGAGCATTGTGATGAGCCTGTGGAAAGTGGCAGACCGCCCCACGCAGGAGTTCATGACCGAATTCTACCGCCACCTCACCGCCGGCGAGGGCAAGCGCGCCAGTTTCCTTGCCGCCCAGCGCTTCCTCAAGGAAAAATACCCCACCAATCTTCCAAATGACGACGGTCGCCCCCCATACTGGGCATCCTTCATCATCCTCGACCCCGAAGTGCGATAGGCGAAAGTTGGTTTAGAGTCAACGGGTCAACAAGTCAACGAGTCAACGGGTTTTGGGGTCGGACGAGTCGGACGAGTCGGACGGGTCGGACAGGTCGGACAGGTCTGACAAGTCGGACAGGGGTGGGGGCGATGGTGTGCCATCGTCTCAAGAGCCGATGGTATCGTCTTAACTTCTTAACTCCTTAACTTCTTAACTCCTTAACTTCTTAACTTCTTCTTTAACTTCTTAACTCCTTAACTTCTTTAGGGAAATGGTTGCGTGGTGTTTTTTACATTCCTTCTTTTTTGATGTCAGGATGTTGGCGGTGTGACATTGTTTGATGCTTCTTTTTAATCACATCGTAAGGGAGTGTTTTGAGGTTGATGCTTTTTCCCTTTTGCTCCAATTCTTGCCAAATCAGGAAAGAGAGTGAACCGTAGTGCTTTCCACCCTTGCTGCGATAATCCTTGTTGGTTTCGTAGTCTTTACAAGCGCCCAGAGCAATATAAGGCGAACTGCCAGTTTTGCTGACCATAGTGGTGAATTGTGGTAGTCTGGTTCCACCATCAAGCACATGTGTGGATCCGCGGGTGTTTCCCACGAAGTCGGGTTCATCCTTATCAGGTCCGGAATTGCCGCGTGTGGCATCACCGCTATGGCAAGCGTCGAGAGCCACCAAAAGCATTCCGTTTTTTTTCAGTTTTGTTCTCAGACGAGTGATGTATAGGTTGAGTTCCTTGTCGCGAAGGTGCTTTTGACCGTAGTTTGTTTTTGAATAGTAGAGCCCAGCATCGTATGGCACCATCGCCTCGTCGAGTTTGTCGGGCTCGTTCGACCGTGGGTTTTTCAGTTGTTGTCCGTGGCCCGAGAAATGCAGATACACCTGGTCGCCGGCTTTCACCTTCCTTATAAGCCTGTTGAGGGCAATTGTAATGCCTTCGTGTGTGGCTTGGCTATTGACAAGGGTTGTGACTACGAAGCCGGCTTTTTCAAGAGAGGGTTTAAGGAGTTTGACATCATTTATCGCACTGGTGGCGCTCCAGCCTGTGTTTGGGGCATACTTCCCGACGCCAATGATGAGTGCATACTTTGTGGCAAGCATATTGGTTGCCACCCACAGCATTGCGAATGCCAAAACAAGTCTTTTCATAAGCAATCGTTTCATTTAGGGTTAATTTTCTTGAAGAGTGTGATTTCGCTTTCAAGGTCAAAATCTCTCGACAAACCATTGTCGAGTCGTATTTCGATGATTTCCTCGGCGAGTTTGTGGGCTTCCCTGTATTTGCCTGTGGCAATATAGGCGTTGACCAGAAGTTTGCCATATCCGCATTTGCGAAGAATGTTGTCCGTCACGTCCAAACTGTCGGCGCTGAAGGAGTCGTATTTTTTCTTCAGCAGCTGAATGGCTTCTTGTGAAGCCTTTTTAATGTCTTTCGGCGTGGCATCGCCGGGCTCAAGGTTCATCAGTTCCTTAGCCTTGACCATAGTGGGGTCTTCTTCCGCGTTGTAGTTGAGCAGGTCGTTGGCGTCGGTCTGTAAGGTGGGCGCGTCGCCTCTTGTTTGGGAGGTCGCTTGTGTGGAGTCGCTCGCTGGCAAGAACTTTAGTCCAGCAGTGGTTACAACTCCCACAATGGCGGCAGCCACAAGCCATTTCGCCCAGTTTGATTTTGTGCTGGCCGGCTTTTCCGCGGCAGGAGGGAGAGAGACATGCTTTTTGCTGGCAATCTTTTTCATCTCGTCGGGCGAGATATTGCGCATGGCTTCTTCAAATTCTGCATCAGAAGCCGCCGCCGACCCCTGCAGGGCGGCGATAAGCATTTTGTGCTCTTGCAGCAAGGCTCGCAATTCGCTGTCGGTGGCGAGTTGGCTTTCGAATTCGGCTTTTTGCTCCGCGGTCATTTCGCCGTTGAGATAAGCGTCGAAAGTGTCGATATGGTCGATATAATTCATTGTTTTTTTGGGGTTACATTAATTGGCGCATTTTAAAAGCGAGTGCCACACGCTCTTTCAGCCTGTTCATACATTTATTTTTTCGCGCTTTCACCGAGTCGGTCGTTTTATATCCTATCTCTTTGCGGATTTCTTCCATAGAAAGTTGTCCGAAATAGAAATCCTTGAGAATGGTTTCGCACGGTTCGGGCAGATAGGTGATTTCGCGTTGCAGAATTGCCACTTTTTCGTTTTTCTCCTCCTCGTTGTCGCATTCGTTCACGATTGACGCGAGAGAGATGCCGATGGCGAATCGCTCTTGGCTGTCCATGTCGTCGTCGCTGTTTTTTTCTTCGGCATGTACATAGCGGCTATTGTCCTTCGCCTTATTCAACGACAAATTAAGTCCTATTTGGTAAATGTAGGCTTTCCACTTGGTGTCGGCAGCCACTCTGCCTTTGATAATGTTGTCGTGCACAGCGATAAAAGTGTCGGCATAGATGTCTTCAATTTCTTGCATACGGAAATTGGGAAATCGTTTGCTTATGAAGTTGATAAACCCACTTCTCAATTCAAGATACTTATCGTTGACTATTTGATTGAAATTTGTCATTCCTGATTTGGTGAAAATAAACGTCTTAATGCAAATTTACATTATATATTTTATTTTGCCAAATAGAGATTGCCACCATTTGAAAAAAGTGCACCGCTTAGAGCCATGGTTGGGGATTTTGCGGTGCACCCAGTGTTTTTCAAGCAATAAATTTAACGCGCTTAATTAAGATTGAAGTGTTGATTACCAGTCATAACTAACTTAATAAATATTTCTTGTTTTGCCGTTAGGGGGGTGATGCCTGGTATTGGTTCCCCCCTTAAGTATCTCGCCCCACATCATTGCCTTTTTTAGCAAAGGAGGGACTTTCGTGCACTATGTGCGTGTGCCCTTAATTGGTCAGAGCCCACGCGCAGTGGGTTGTGTAGTGGCTGTGCCGTAGTCGTCAGGCTTGCCGTTCGCCATATTCAAGGCCGTGCGTCTGCTGGCTCTTGGTCGCTTGCGCTGAGGCTTTGCTGTGAAGCCACAGGCCATGCATCTGCTGGCCATGCATCTGTTGGCTCTTGGTCACTTGCGCTGAGGCTTTGCTGTGAAGCCACAGGCCATGCATCTGTTGGCCATGCGTCTGCTGGCTCTTGGTCACTTGCGTTGAGGCTTTGTTGAGCGTGTACGGGCCATGCGCTCACCATCAACATTGACCCTAATAACAAATAAAACTTTTTCATAATCATTTGTTTTTTGTTAATAAATAATTGAATAGAAAAAAGGTAATCCGGGAAATTGCAATTTTGTGCAAGATCGCCAGAATTGCCAATACTAAACCTTGTTGTTATCCTATAATAGCAGAACAGGGCAGAAGGTAATCTGAAATTTCCCATCATTTTTTGGAAGGGAATATAAACCCGACGACCGATTTGGAATAAATTGTTTTTTTTGAGGTAAATAGTGTGGTTATGTCCATGATATTCATTACCTTTGTGCAAAACATCACCTCATTAATGGCAAAACACGATGAAAGCACAAATCCTCACATTGCTTCTGCTACTGGTTTCCACATTTTCCGCAGCAGCCCAAATTACCAATCCCGAAAAGTCATCAGCAGATTTTGACTTCAAAACATACATGGCAAAAGGTTTAGAATCTTTTCAAGCGAGGCAATATAAGCTTGCCATCAAGTACCTTGAGCCTTGTGCCGAAATCGCCTCACAAGACACAGCGAAAAAAGCCCAAGTGTATGCTGCGAGACTGCTTAGGATAACAGCTTCATCTTACTCCCGAATAGGAAACTTTTCCAAGGCCATCGAACTTTGTACTCAAGAGTTGGAAATCCGTAAAGAAGTCCTTGGAGAGTCTCACCCAGCTTATGCCACCACGTTGAACGAACTTGCAGATTACTACCATGAGTATGGCGACTTTTCCAAGGCTGTTGAACTTTGTACTCAAGCGATGGAAATCCGTAAAAAAGTACTTGGCGAATCTCTCCGCGATTTTGCCACCACGTTGAACGATCTCGCCTGTTATTACTCCAGTTTAGGCGAATATTTTAAGGCTATCGAACTTGGCACTCAGGCGATGGAAATCCGTAAAGATGTGCTTGGTGAGACTCATCCCGCCTTTGTGCATTCTTTACACAATTTGGCTCTTTGTAACTATTTGGCGGGAAATTATGGAGAAGCCTATAAATTGCTAAATAGTAGCAGTCAGCACAGAAAAGAAATAATGTTGAACCAGTTTAAAGGAGCAACAAGCAAGGAAAGGTTGAACTTTTGGAAGGAAAATGGGTATGTGTTCGCGTATTTGCCTATGCTTTGCCTAAAGGCTCGTGCCTATGAGAGCGTTGGGGAGGTGTACGACAACTCTGCGCTCTTTGCCAAGGGACTGCTGCTGAATGCGGAAACGAGCTTGAGGGACTTGATTCTTGAGAGTGGCGACATTGCTGCGGTAAAGCAGTTTGAAGCCATGCAGATGACTCGCACAGTGCTGAACAGGCAGTATGAGAAGCCGATTGCAGAGCGAAAGCTGAACTGCGACTCGCTGGAGAACGTGGCTGAGCAGATGGAGCGTGAATTGGTGCAATCTTCGAAAGCGTATGGCGACTTCACCCGCAATCTGACCATCTCATGGAAGGATGTGCAAAAGGGCTTGAGCGATGGCGATATGGCTGTGGAGTTTATTTCTTTTCCCAAATTTAGAGTTGACACTATCCTTGAAAGTGGTGGCGTTCAGTATGTTGCGCTTACGCTGAAGAAGGGTTATGACAAGCCCAAGATGATAACGCTTTTTGAGGAGAGCGAGTTGGACGCCATTCCCGAAAACCGGTGGTATGCCGACACGGCATTGTGCCACCTTGTGTGGGGGCAGTTGGGCGAAGAGTTGAGGGGCGTGAAGAATGTGTATTTCTCGCCCTCCGGCGCGCTCTACAACATAGGCATTGAGCACTTGCCCTGCTCCGCCACAGAGAACATGGGCGAGCGTTACAACATGTTCCGCCTGTCGTCAACCCGGGAACTTGCCATCGGCCGCGAACAGCCGTCGGCGAAGTCGTCGGCCCTGTATGGCGGTCTGCAATACTATGTTCCTCCTACTGAGTTGCTCGCCTACAACCAGAAAAAAGGCTACAGTTGGAGAACCGCCAGCCGCGACGTGTTTGAGCCCCTGCCCGAGACCAAGACCGAGGTGGAGAACATCTCCGCCCTGCTGAAAGGGCACAACTATGACGCGCCAGCCATTTACGCTGGCGACGAGGGCACGGAGGAGTCGTTCAAGGCGCTATCGGGCAAGCGCACCCGCATCATCCACCTTGCCACCCACGGCTGCTATATCACGCCCGACGAGGCCGACAGACAGCGCAAGAGCGAAATGCAGCAGCGGTTGGCAATCTTGCGTGTGGGCAACGACAACGCTTTGGGCACCGAGGAAGACGAGGCGCTCACTCGCTCGTACCTTGCGATGAGCGGCGGCAAAATGTGCTGGACCAGCGACACCATTCCCGAGGGTTTGGACGACGGCTTACTCACTGCGCAGGAGATTTCTCGCCTCGACCTCCGTGGCTGCGACCTGGTGGTGCTCTCTGCTTGCGAGACCGGGCTTGGCGACATCACCAGCGAGGGCGTGATGGGACTTCAGCGCGGTTTCAAGAAGGCGGGGGTGCAGAGCATTGTGATGAGCCTGTGGAAAGTGGCAGACCGCCCCACGCAGGAGTTCATGACCGAATTCTACCGCCACCTCACCGCCGGCGAGGGCAAGCGCGCCAGTTTCCTTGCCGCCCAGCGCTTCCTCAAGGAAAAATACCCCACCAATCTTCCAAATGACGACGGTCGCCCCCCATACTGGGCATCCTTCATCATCCTCGACCCCGAAGTGCGATAGGCGAAAGTTGGTTTAGAGTCAACGGGTCAACGGGTCAACAAGTCAACAAGTCAACGGGTTTTGGGGTCGGACGAGTCGGACAGGTCTGACAAGTCGGACAGGGGAGGGTATGATGGGAACGCCATCGTCTCAAGAGCCGATGGTATCGTCTTAACTTCTTTAACTTCTTAACTTCTTAACTCCTTCTTTAACTTCTTAACTTCTTCTTTAACTTCTTAACTTCTTCTTTAACTTCTTAACTTCTTCTATGAATGACAAGGTGGGGATTTTTGGGGGAAATGGGTGGAGGAAAATGCAGATTTTTGGGGAAAAGTATTGACAAGGGGTTGCAGATGTTGTAATTTTGTAGAATATTTAGTTTTATTGCCGTGTTATGCGCTTTCGCTCACGGCTTTCGGACTATGATTTGAAATTATTACAATAAACTATAAATACAAGAAATGGCTAAAGAAATCAAAAAGCAAGCTGAAGAAACTACTAAGGTTATCAACATGCAGGCTAAAAAGGAAGTGTTGCCTTTGGGCAAAATCAACTTCATCATGATTGCTGTGTGCGTACTGCTCATTATGCTGGGATTCTTCCTGATGACCGGCAGTGCCAACACCGGCACCACATGGAATGAAGATGTGTTCAACACCACCCGCACCGTAGTGGGTCCGATGGTGGCTCTCGCAGGCTTCACATTACTGATTTTCGCAATCATCTTTAAGAAGAAGGCATAAACATGGACTGGTTACAAGCGCTTATTTTAGGTCTTATTCAAGGCCTCACCGAGTATCTGCCAGTGAGCAGTAGCGGTCACCTTGCTATCGGTTCGTATCTTTTCGGCATCAATGGCGAAGACAATCTCGCTTTCACCATCGTGGTGCATGTGGCAACAGTGCTCAGCACTTTCGTGATTCTGTGGAGCGAAATCGACTGGATTTTCCGTGGCTTGTTTAAATTCAAGATGAACGACGAAACGAAGTATTTCCTCAACATCGTGGTGTCGATGATTCCTATCGGCATCGTGGGCGTGTTCTTTAAAGACACAGTGGAGGAGATTTTCGGATCCGGGCTGCTGATTGTGGGCTGTATGCTTCTGCTCACCGCCTTGTTGCTCACGTTCTCTTATTTCGCAAAGCCTCGCGTGAAAGAAAACATCTCTTGGAAAGACGCGCTCATCATCGGTTTGGCGCAAGCTTGCGCTGTGATGCCAGGTCTGTCGCGTTCGGGTTCTACCATCGCCACCGGTTTGATGCTGGGCAACAAGAAAGAAAAGATGGCTCAGTTCTCGTTCCTGATGGTGATTCCACCTATTTTGGGCGAAGCGCTGCTTGATGTGATTAAGATGGCGAAGGGCCACAACCCATTCGGCGATGTGAGCACCATTGCCCTTGTGGTGGGCTTCGTGGCTGCGTTTGTGTCGGGCTGCATGGCTTGCAAGTGGATGATCAACATCGTGAAAAAAGGCAAACTCATCTATTTTGGCATCTATTGCGCGATAGCCGGTGCCGTAACCATTATTTGCTCACTACTCTAAACATCAGATATGCTCAACCCTATAGAAGGCGAAATGTTCTGCGTGGACAAGCCACTGGGCTGGACTTCGTTTGCCGTAGTGAAAAAAGTGCGTGGCACTTTGCGTAAGATGCTCGGATCGGGCAACGTGAAGGTGGGCCACGCCGGCACTCTCGACCCCCTTGCCACTGGCGTGCTCATTGTGTGCACCGGTAGAATGACCAAGCAAATCGAGCTGCTGCAAGCCGGCGTGAAGGAATACATTGCCGACATCCGACTGGGTGCCACCACCCCATCGTTCGACCTCGAAACCGAGATTGATGCCCAATATCCGTGGCAACACATCACGCGCGAGCAAATCGACGAGGTGCTGCAAAGCAAGTTTGTGGGCACCATCGAGCAAGTGCCGCCCAAGTTCAGTGCTTGCAAAGTGGATGGCAAACCTGCCTACAAGTTGGCACGCAAAGGTAAAGACGTGGAAATCCGTCCGAAGACGCTCGTCATCGACGAAATTGAGGTACTGGCGTGCGGACTTCCAGCCGAGCCCACCCTGCAAGTGCGTGTGGTGTGCAGCAAAGGCACCTACATTCGCGCCTTGGCACGCGACATCGGCGAGGCTCTCGGCAGTGGCGGACACCTCACAGCGCTGCGCCGCACCCGTGTGGGCGACACCTTGGTGACCGACTGCCACTCGGTGGACTCGCTGCTCGAATACCTCGAAGGCGAAACCTACGTCACACCAGAGGAAGCCGAAGCACGCCGACTGGAGCAGGAACGCGCCGACAACAAATTGCGTGCCGCCGCCCTGAAAGCGAAGCGTGCAAAGAAGCAACACGCTACACAAACTAACAATTAAGAAAAAAAACAAACATCACAATAAAACGACTCTTTTATGAAATTATCAGAATTTGATACCCAAATGCCTAAAGAGCTCATCGCTACTGAGCCATCGTTTCACCGCGACGAAGCACGCCTGATGGTGCTGCACCGCAAAACTGGTGAAATTGAGCATAAGGTGTTCAAAGAAGTACTTGACTACTTCAACGAAGACGACCTTTTTGTGTTTAACAACACCCGTGTTTTCCCTGCCAAACTCGAAGGCAACAAGGAAAAGACAGGCGCAAAAATCGAAGTGTTCCTGCTTCGTGAGTTGAACGAGGAAAACAAACTGTGGGACGTGCTTGTGGAACCTGCACGCAAAATCCGTATCGGCAACAAGCTCTATTTCGGACTCGACGACTCGATGGTAGCAGAAGTAATCGACAACACCACCTCTCGCGGACGCACACTCCGCTTCCTCTACGACGGCCCACACGACGAATTTAAAGCAAATCTTTTCGCCCTTGGCAACACTCCACTCCCTTACTACATTGAGCGTGAAGCCAGACCAGAAGACGCCGAACGCTATCAAACCATCTTCGCCGAAAAGGAAGGCGCTGTGGTGGCTCCATCGGCAGGCTTGCACTTTAGCCGTGAATTGATGACGCGTATGCAAATCAAGGGCGTGGAAGCCGACTACCTCACCATGCACGTGGGTCTGGGCAGCTACCGCGAAATCGACGTGGAAGACCTGACCAAGCACCGCATGGACAGCGAGCAGATGGAGGTGACTCCAGAGCTCTCACAAAAGGTGAACGCTAAGCGCGACGGTGGACACAAGATTTGCGCCGTTGGCACTTCGGTGCTCCGCGCTATGGAAACTTGCGTGTGCATGGGTGGCCATATTAAGGCATACGACGGTTGGACCAACAAATTCATTTTCCCCCCTTACGACTTCACCACTTGCGACGCTCTAATCAGCAACTTCCACATGCCATTCTCTGTGATGCTGATGATTACTTGCGCTTTCGGTGGCTATGAGCATGTGATGAACGCCTACAAGGTGGCTATCGAAGAAAAATACCAATTTGGTGCCTACGGCGATGCCATGCTCATCGTAGATTAATAAGTTTATCAACCCTCTCAACCATAAATGGGCGCTTCCTCAAAAGAGCGCCTATTTTTCATAAACAGACAAAACTTTTTTACAGTAAACAAAAATGAAAAAAAACATCACCTTACTGTTTGCCACACTCTTTGCCACAGCAATATATGCTGCCGAAATCACCTATCGTGTGGCTTCTTACAATGCAGACACCGACGATTTCGTGCTGGAGGCTTGGGGCGAAAAGCCAGCTGGTGCATCGGCATATTTCTTCAACGACTACGGTGCCAGTTGACGTGACCGACGTCACCGCCCTCGTCAGCCACATCATCGACGCCACCACCCTCATCACCAACCTCCTAAAATAATCCTCCCACCCCCCAGCAGTTGTCCTATTTCTGCTGTGTGATAGTTTTTTCAGCATTTTTTGGATAAAACGCAAAATAATTAGTAAATTTGGGGAAATTAATAATGGCAATATGGACACTCAAAGGTTACTAAAATACACTGCTGCAGTGATATCGGAATTCAGTCTTGCCCATAACTTAACTTTGGCACAAGCGTTCAGATACCTCAAACGCTATAAGGGGATTGAATTTGTGAAACGCCACTACGAGGTTGAGCACACTTTGTCGTTCGATGATGTGGTTGACGACCTCACCACTTATTGCAAGCGAATGGGAGGCAGATTGGTATGAAGCTATATCACGGCACAAATACAGATATTGAACACATCGACTTTACCATTTCAAAAGTCGGTAAAGATTTTGGTGTGGGATTTTATCTGACACCAGACCTTGAATCTGCAAAGCGTCAAGCCAAACGCCGTGCCGACATTGAAGGTGGAACTCCGATAGTCCTTACCTATGAATTCAACGATAGTGTTCTAAACGGCGAAGAACTGAAAACCATTTCATTTGAGCACTATACTATAGAATGGGCAATGTTTGTGAAAAAGAACAGGGCAAACAAAACTCGCAACCAAGCCCATAATTATGATATAGTGGTTGGTCCCATCGCCGATGATGACATAGGTATGCAAATGCGTAGATTCAACGCTGGAATAATCACCATCGACGAGTTTCTCGAAAACTTAAAGTACAAACACATTGTGCTTCAATACTTTTTTGGAACACAAAATGCCATAAAACATTTACGGAAATTATGAACGACGAATTGTTTGCTATTGAGGATATAACAGTGGCTTTAGCCACGCGACTGATGGAAGAAAAGGGCATGGATATGATTGATGCGCTCGATGCCATCTACAATTCCGACACATTTGCAAAAGTGGTTGATAAATCCACTGGACTGATGTGCCAAAGCGATGCCTATATCTACGACTACCTTAACCACGAAATCGAAACAGGAAAAATGGGGTAAGCCCTAACCACCTAAAGATTATACAAGCACCGAACCGAAGTCACGGCTATCATCTGTTTACTATCAACGAAAAACTTAATCCAGCCTCAGAAGGTCTCCAAGAACGAATGCAATAACAGCAAGCCCGTAAAAGATAATTACAGACACTGCACTCCACAAGGCCCATTTACCAGCTGATTTGCTTGCTTCCTCGGCTTCAAGGTATTTGCCTTGGTTGTAGAGCGAACTCACTTGCGACGCTTTCACGATGCTGACGATGCCGAATGGCAAACAGCAGAAGATGGTGACCAAAATGCCCCACACCAAATTTGTGGGTGGCATTGGACGATTGCTCTGTGGTTGAGCGTACTGTGGTGCACCATACTGCGGTGCGCCATAGCTTGGAGGCACTTGACCTGCAAACAGATACGACAAAGCCGCCACTTGGTTTGCCGGCATCCAACCCGTCATGCCATCCGCCCAAACTGGAGTGGTGGGCGTGAGTCCATTGAGCATCAGCAGACTTTCGTCAAATGGGCCAACTTGCTGGCCATTGATATGCATATAGTATTGCATAGGAATATAGTTTTAAGGGGTAATTAATATTCTGTTGGGTGATATTTCTTCAGGAGTTCAACGATTGGTGCCGCCTTGGCTGCTTCGCCATTGTCGGTGTAGTGTTGGCAAAGGAGTTTGGCTGGTTCAAGGCAGTTGGTGGCGAAGAAGCGGCGACTTGCCTTGTCGGCAGCCTCAAGCATCTGCACGCCCTTTTCCTCGTCTTTCTCAAAGCCCTTCACGCCCTTGTAGGTCCACATACCCACATACGCCATACATTCGGGATTGTTTTGCTCGGCACCCTTCTTGGCATATTCCACAGCCTTTTCCTCGTTTGCCTCCACAATCACTTCCTGGTCGGCAAAGGTTCTGAAGCCATTCAAATACACCTCAAACAGCTCGGCAGTGGCATCGCCATAGCCCATATCGCTCGCCTTTTGAATCAGTTCAAGGCTCTTGAGTTTATCTTCCTTAGTGTCCCAAGCCGATTGCAGGGTGCAGAAGCCCTTGCGTTCGAGAGCGAAAGCCGAGCCAGCGGCAATACATTCGTCGAACATCGCATTGGCGGTTTCGGGGTCCATATCTTGGTTATAGATAATGGCGGCAAGGCGCACTTTGCTATCCATATCTCCCTCTGCCACAGCCTTTTTCAGATACTTACGAGCTTGATCGTAACGCTCTGCATCGTACCACTTCTTGCCCTCTTCGGCATTGTTCACGGCCTTAGCTGGAGCTGTTGCGGTGGTGGTGGCTTTAGTTTTCTTTGCTACTCTCTTCTTTTGGGCTGATACGGCACCGCAAGCAAGCAGCGCTGCACACAAAACCAAAACTATTCTTTTCATAAACATTATGATTTAAATTGTTACTATTTTTTTTGTGAAATTTTGAATATAATATGCAAATATGCAACTTTTTAAGTGAATTTACAACATTTGGTACTCAAAAAATAATCAGAAAGAAAAAAAAGGAGCCGTTTTTTTGGGGGGCACATATTTTTTTTAAACTCTGTTTACGACAGAGGCATTGAAAAAAGTGCATAAAAACAACTGATAATGAAATTACCTTTTTAGTGGTTTGTTATTTATAACCAAACGGCACTGTTAACCAGAGCCAATCTAACAAGAATATTAACAACTTAAAACTACACTGTTATGAGAAGGTTCGTAATTATACTATTAGTGACATTTTTAGCGGCAGGTTCGATGGCGGCCGAAAGTTGTAGTGGCAATGATTTGAGTTACGATGATTTGTTCGGTTTCTATATTTCTCCTACTGAATCAATTGAGGAAGACAGTGCCGAAAGTTATGACGACCTCGTATCATATATTAACCTCCAAATCTTGATGAACATCGACCCGCAGGTGTCGTATTCAGCCGTGGAAAATGGAAGTGTTGACATCAATGTGATTTGCACCAAAGAAGATGTGCAAGAGTTTAATTATTACACTGAAAGAGAAGATAAGGATTTGCTGCTTCTCCATTACATTCACATTTGGTCGAATTACATCAGTTATCTTGATGCCATTGAGCAATACAATTTCCACTTCAATTTCAATTATTATGACGACTGTGGGAAAAAACTCTTGAAAACCTACTCTGTGTCAGGTGATAAAATGGAACAAAAACTGGAGGAGGCGTTACAACTTTTGGAAGACATTGAAAACGGAAATAGGGAACAAACTATTCGCTGCTGACAGTCAGAAAGTTATTCGATGCAATTGGACTCAACGCTTTTACGAATTTTACGGCTCTCGCAAACAAACGGAAAATTAAATAATCCCAAAAATTGGCGTTTTTCCCCAAAGATTGTGAGAATTCCGGGGATTTTGCCCAAAAAGATTGTGAGGAAATGAAAAAACGGCGCTTAGCGTCGTTTTTTTTTTAGATATTTGATACTCTCCATTTTGGGTTTGGAATGGTGGCGGTTAGGTGGTGAGGGTGGGGTAGGTTTTGTGGCCGTGGAGGTAGTATTCGAGGATGATGTTGCGGCGACCTTGGGGGTAGGCTTTCAGCAGATTGCGGGTGGCAGGTTGGGCGTACTGCTTGCGCATGGTGCGGAAGTGGTTGTGCGCGCGAATAATCGCCTTGGCATCGCCGAAGTGGAGGCTGGCAAGGCTTTGGAAGAATGCGAGCGTGTCGTAGAGGCGGCGAATGAACAGCGTGTGGCGCGCGTCTTTTGCAGGCAAATTCTTGTGCAGAAGGAGCAGATTGTTGCGGAAATTGAGGTAGGTTTTGCGTGGGTTGCCTTGTGGAAGGCTGCCACCACCGAGGTGATACACCTTGCTTTGGGGAATGTAGCAGTTGCGGTAGCCAGCGTTGAGCAGTCGCCAGCAGAGGTCAATTTCCTCCATGTGGGCAAAGAAGTCCTTGTCGAGTCCACCCACTTTCAAATACACCTCGCTGCGCACCATGAAGCATGCGCCGGTAGCCCAAAAGATGTCGGTCACCTCGCCGTCGTATTGTCCGTGGTCTTCCTCTACGGTGCCGAAAATGCGTCCACGGCAGTAGGGATAACCGTGCTTGTCGATGTAGCCACCAGCCGCACCGGCATATTCAAACACCTGTCGAGGGTCGTCGGGGCCAAAGTCTTTCAGCAGTTTGGGCTGCACTGCACCCACATCGTTGTGCGCCTCCATGTATTCGTAAAGCGGCTCCAGCCAGCCTTCTGGGGTGCGTACATCGCTGTTGAGCAGCACCGTGTATTTGTAGGCGGTTTGTGCTACACATTTGTTGTAGCCCTCGGCAAAGCCCCAGTTTTCGCTGAAAAGCAGCGTTTTCACTTCGGGAAATTCCTCTTTCAGCACCTTCACGCTCTCGTCGGTGCTGCCGTTGTCGGCAACGATTACGTCGGCTATGGTGCTGTTGGTGTTAGCGATTACGCTTGGCAAATAGCGGCGCAGCAGTGCTGCTCCATTCCAGTTGAGGATAATGACGGCTACAGGTTTCATGCTCTCTCTTGCTGATAGTTATTGTTGTTGGGGATTGTAATTTTCGGGATATTCCACCGGGCGCTTCCATCGGTTGTGCGACCACATCCACAGCGATGGGTCTTCGAGAATGTGCTGTTCGAGAATGTGGGCGTAGCGCAGCGTGATGGAGTCCTTCGGCTGCTCTTTCGCGTGGTCGTACATCAAGTCGAGCGTACACTCGTAATATCCGCGGTGAATTTTATGAATGTGGAAATACAGCACCTGCATGTCAAATTTTCGGGCAATGGCCTCGGTTCCGTTGATAAAGTCGGATGGGTGGTTGAGGAATTTGGTGATCACGCCGCGGTGTCCTGGCAGCGGGTGTTGGTCGCTGAGGAAGCCGAGTGTCATCTGCTTGCCTTCACGCTTGGTCTCAATCATGGTGCGAAGCACCTCGTTGCTTGGCACACAGGTGGAGTAGCGGCTGCGCAGATGCAGGAAGAAGCGGTCGAACCACTGGTTTTCGAGTGGGTGGTAAGCCTGCCCGATCAAGTGTCGGTCAGTCTTCATCTCGTCGGGGAGCCACAGCGAAATGCTGGTGAGCCACTCCCAGTTGAAGTAGTGGGCGGCGTAAATCATATTGTTGCGTCCCTCTTTGTAGGCGTTGATCACCAGTTCGGGATTGCGAAACACCATACGCTTTTTCATATCGGCATCGCTCATGTGGAGCATCTTCACCGTCTCGAAGAAATAGTCGGTGAAGTGGCGATAGAATCGCTTCTCAATCTGCTTGATTTCAGCCTCGCTCTTTTCGGGAAAACTCTCCACAAGGTTTTTGCGCACCACTTTGCGGCGGTAGCCAAACACGCGGTAGGCGATGAAATAGAACACGTCGGCATTCAGCCAAATCCACCACCAAGGCATGAATGCCAAAAGGTGGAACAGCCATCCGAGTGGAGCCAAAAGTATGTTTTGCAATTTTGCTTTCATTTTCATTCGGTAGTGGTTTGAGAATGGAAGTCGGTGATTACCTCGGCATCTACGGAGAGGTCGTCGCAAATGCGGAGTAGGCGCACATCAGCCACACGATTGACGAGCGCCTCGCATGGAGGAATGTTGACGCGGATATAATTGTCGGTGAAGCCGTGCATAGGCGCATCGCCGTGAGGCTGCTCAAACAGCACAGGGCGCACGGTGCCGATGTAGCGCTCAATGTAGCGGCGCTCTTGGGTGTCGCTCAACTGCATCATGCGTGCCACACGCTCTTTCTTCTCTTTGTCGGGCACAATGTAGGGGATGCGCAGCGCCATAGTGCCGGGTCGCTCGCTATAGGGGAACACATGCAGGTGCTGCATGTCGAGGCTTTCGATAAACCGATACGATTCCTCGAAGTATTCGGGTGTTTCGCCACGGCTGCCCACCATCACGTCCACGCCCACGTAGCAGTCGGGGATAAGTGCGCGAATGCGCTCAATCTTGTGGGCAAAGAGGGCGGTGTCGTAGTGGCGGTGCATCAGTTTGAGCACGGCATCGCTACCGCACTGGAGCGGAATGTGGAAGTGGGGCATAAAAGCGCGAGAATGGGCGCAAAACTCTATGATTTCGTCGGTGAGCAAGTCAGGCTCAATGCTCGAAATGCGGTAACGCTCAATCTCCTTGATTTCGTCGAAGGCGCGGAGCAGGTCGATGAAGTGTTCGCCGGTGTTCTTGCCGAAGTCGCCAATGTTCACGCCTGTAATCACGATTTCCTTGCCACCCTCGGCTGCCACCTCACGGGCTTGTGCCACAAGGCTTTCGATGGTACCGCTACGGCTTCTGCCGCGCGCCATAGGAATGGTGCAGTAGGTGCAGAAGTAGTCGCAACCGTCTTGCACCTTCAGCCAGTAGCGGGTGCGGTCGCCACGCTCGCACGAATGGCTGAACTGGCGAATGTCCTTATGTGGCGTAACAGCCACCTCCTTCTGGTGATGCTCCAACCAGCGGTCCACATAGTCGGCGATGTTGAGTTTCTGCTCGCTGCCGAGCACGATGTCCACTCCGTCGATGGCGGCGATTTCCTGGCTTTTCAACTGTGCGTAGCACCCGGTCACCACCATCAGTGCATCGGGGTAGCGCTTGATAAGTCCACGAATGTGCTGACGGCATTTTTTGTCGGCAAGTTCAGTCACACTGCAAGTGTTCACCACGCACACCGAAGGCACGTCGCCATCTTGCGCAGGGGTGATGCCCCGCTTGGCAAGCAAGGCACTGATTGTAGCCGTTTCCGAGAAGTTGAGTTTGCAACCCAGAGTTTCAATTTTTACCGTCTTTTTCTGTTCTTCCGCCATGAATTGTCGTTGATTATAAATATAATGGTGCAAAGTTACAGATTTTCCACCAATTCACGAAATAGCAGATGAGTGCAGCTTCACAATATTGATGCATTCTTTTCGTGAAGTTCTTGCAAAAAATCTCAAAAAGGTGTACATTTGCAATGTAGAAAATCTCAAAAAGGTGTAAAGTATGAATGTTGAAAAATCTCAAAAAAGTGCACATTCCGGCGTTATGAAGCGGAAAATATATCAGCAACTCCTTGATTGGAAGAATAAAAGGAACGGCGAAGTGGCATTGCTTGTAGAAGGCGCACGCCGTATAGGTAAGAGCTACATCGTAGAGGAATTCGGCAAGAATGAATACGAGTCATATATCCTCATCGACTTTAACAAGGCTCCCCAGATGGTTAGAGATTGGTTCGACCTTTATTTGGAAGACCTTGATATGCTGTTTCTATATCTGAGTCAACACTACAAGGTAAGGCTCCATGAACGCAAGTCTCTCATCATTCTTGACGAGGTTCAGTTGTGTCCGAGGGCGAGAGCTGCCATCAAGTTTTTGGTAGCAGATGGTCGATACGACTACATTGAGACGGGGTCGCTGGTGAGCATCAAGAAAAACACACAGGGTATCGTACTTCCATCGGAAGAGCGTCCGATACAAATGTACCCAATGGACTTTGAAGAGTTTCTTTGGGCTACAGGTAATGATATGCTGATGGACTTGATACGGAAGATGTATGCAGAACAGAAACCGATGGGGCAGGCTTTCCATCGTCAGGCTATGGATGCTTTCCGCCTTTATATGATAGTGGGAGGTATGCCACAAGCCGTTAAGAAGTATGTTGAAACGAAAGATTTCGATGCCGTAGATGTAGCTAAGCGCGACATTCTGTCCATCTATCGTAACGACATATTCAATTATGCAGGAGAGGTGGCCGACAAGGTGGTGTCTATCTTCGACCAGATACCCCCTCAGCTCTCTAAGCACGAAAAGAAGTTCCGACTTTCTGCTCTGAAGCCTGGTGCAAAGTATCGCGATTGGGACGATGCATTCTTTTGGCTGAAAGACGCAAGAGTTGTCAACATTTGCTACAACTCCACAGAACCGAACATCGGACTGAAGATGAACGAAGATCGCACAACATTGAAGTGCTATATGAATGATACGGGCTTGTTGATAAGTCACTCTTTTGATGAAAAAGGAATCGTCTCATCGGAGATTTATCAGAAGTTGCTCTTTGGAAAGCTGGAGGTGAACGAGGGAATGCTCATTGAGAATATCGTTGCTCAAATGCTGACAGCCAGTGGCAACAAGCTCTTTTTCTATAGCAAGTCGTCAGAAAAAGCGGAAGACCGTATGGAAATCGACTTTTTGCTCCAAAAGGGCAAGGTGACCAGCCGTCATAATATTCGTCCTTTAGAAGTGAAAAGTGGCAAAAACTACACGTTGTCGTCTTTAACAAAGTGTATGAAGAAGTTTGGAGAGCAGATGACCTCTCCTACAGTTTTGCATTCAGCCGACTATAAGGTGGTAGATGGTGTCACCTATCTGCCGCTATATATGACGCCCCTATTGTAAACACCATTCTCAAAAATCACCCATTTCCTTTAGTTCGTGAAATATGAGTGGTGAAAAGCGGGGTGTGTGGCAAATAAATAAAAAAGTGACAATGCAATGGCGTATGATGGTGATGGGTATTGTTTTTTGTTAAAAACGTATAAGGTGGTGGGAAATTCGTTACTTTTTTCTATTTTTGTGGTCAAAATACGAAATGATGATTGATTTAAAACAGATTTTGCAATCCAACGGATATGCGATTTTCCATATCGATTCGTCGGTTCAGAATAAAAATCTGCCTGATGACTCGCGCCTGAGCATGATGGTGCTGTGCGAAGATGGTAGTGCGGTGCTTGAGGGCAATATGCAGCGAGTGACGCTCACTAAGGGCTCGCGACTGCTTGGCGCGAAGATGTTTCAGACAAGGATTCTGGAGGTATCGCCCGATTTTCAGGCGTGGGTGCTGCTGGTGGCCGACTCGTTTTCGCGCGACATCACCGTGGGTATGCCTTTCGAGAAACTGGGCAACTTGGTGGCACGCCCCGTGAAGCAGGTGACCGATGATCAGGAATGGGAATTGCTCATTCACCTGATGAAATGCCTCTACATGTACGACACCATGCGTGGTGGCAAGCACACCTTTGAGGTGACCGGCTGCATTTTCCGCAGTATGCTTCTGGTGATGGTGGAGAGCGAGACGGAAGAGAACGGCGACACAAAGGTGAAAATGTACACCATGGCAGATACCTACTTCCGTGATTTCGTGCATCTGGTGTCGGAACACAGCGACAAGGAGCATGAAGTGGCGTTTTATGCCAACCGATTGAATATCACCACTAAATATCTGAGCGACATCTGTAAGCAGAAAACCGAAAAGGGCGCAAAAGAATTGATTTCTGAAATATTGATTTCAAAGTTGAAGCGCGAAATTCGGTTAAGCGGTCTGTCGCTCAAGGAAATCGCTTATAAGTATGCTTTTGCCGACCAGTCGAGTATGGGTAAATTCTTTAGAAAAATGACTGGTTTGTCGCCTTTGGCCTTTAAGCAGGCTGGGGGTGTAACTTCTGAGTGAACATCACACGCGCATTTTAAATGGAAAGAAACTATAAGATTTTTTTATTGGTACTTCTGGGGGCGTTCACTGCGTTTGCGCCCCTTATCAACAACACGCTTGGCCCAATCCTCGGACTTGTGGCTAAGCATTTCGATTCCACACAGGCGGTGGTGAACATTGGTTTCACCGCCAGTATGATTGGTTTGGCCGCAGGGCAACTGGTGTTGGGACCGCTGAGCGACAAATACGGACGGCGCAGGCCGCTGATTTTGTCGGTCACGCTGTTTTTCCTGGCGTCGCTGGCTGTGGCATTCTCCACCAACATGGAAATGTTTATCGCTTTGCGATTTATGCAAGGCGTGGGTGGCGCAGGCGGCATCGTGATTTCACGCTCCATTGCCGCCGACAATTTCAAGGGCCATGAACTGATGACGGTGATAGCCATCACTGGCACCATCAACGGCATCGCACCGATTGTGGCACCGATGGCAAGTGGCGCGATGGCTGACCTTTCGGGCTGGCAGGGCGTGTTTTATATGCTTGCCGGCGTGGGCTTGCTGATGGCGATAGGCACCTATCATTTGCGCGAGTCGTTGCCCGACGGTCGCCGCACAGGTCGTCCGCTCTTCGCCACTTTCCGCCTCTATGGCACCGTGGTGCGCAATAAGCAGTATATCCTCTATGTGCTTCACCAGTGCACCGCCGAAGTGATTCTCTTTGGCAACATTGCATCGGTGTGGAGCATACTCAGCCACTATGGCTATACCGACCACATGCAGGCGAGTTTGGCGCTTTCGGTCAACGGTGTGTTTATCGCCATTGGCGCAGGTAGTGCCGCCAAATTCAAAAAGGCAACCAGTGGCGTGAAAGTGAGTTGCGTGGGCATGATGGTGCTGAGCGTGCTCGAAGCCGTGGTGCTTTTCCTTGATTTGGGATTCTGGCCTTACGAAATTGTGCTTTGCACACTGCTGGTGTTTATGGGCTTCACACTCACCGCCTCCACCACCATGGCGCTTGAGAGCGAACGCAAGCAAGCCGGAACGGCATCGGCACTTTTTGGAGCGATGGGCTTCGTGAGCGGTGCGCTCACAGCACCTATCGTGGCGCTTGGCAACCCTGTGCACAGCACCGCCATAGCATTTGTGGCAGGTGCAGCCCTCTCATGCGCGTTCGGCTACTTCGCCCTCAGGCAGACCGCCAAATTCGAATCCCACGCCTAATCCCGCATCTTCACTCTGGGCCTCACACAGATCGCACAGATCTCACGGTTTTGCTTTGCGGGTGGGAAATCTCACAGATGCTCTACGCAGGCTTGCTCCAATGCCTCACACAGATTCAACGAGATTCAACAAAATTTGTGCTAATTTGTGGTTGATTGATTTGCCACAAATTAGCACAAATTATTCACAAATTATTGTGTGAGGATTCTAACATCTAACATCTAACATCTAATTTCTGAAAAGTTATTTTCTTTTTTTGAAGTGGTCGTTGTGCATTTTGATGGCGAAGATGATGGCGCTCATGGTGGTGGTGAGGAGGTTGCACAGAAACAGCGGCCAGTTTTCGAGCAGCAGTCCTTGAATGCAGAAGAACAGGCCTCCAAGTCCCATCAGCAGGAATGTGCCAACGGCGATGTCGTCGGTTTTGCGGGTTCGCAGCGTGTGTATGGTTTGTGGCAGATAGCCAAGCACCATGCAGATTGATGCTGTGTAACCAATGATGTTGGTGATAATTGAGTTCATGTTATGTGAAATTGAAAAATGCGTCGAGAGCGATTCTGAAGCGAACGTTCCCGACGCATTTGTTTATAATCTTGTTTTATTTCTTAGCGTCGATTTCTTGCAGAAGTTCCTTAACTGCTGCTTCGAGTTGCTGGTCGCGACCGGTGACAATCACGGCTGGGTCGTTAGCCACTCTGATGTCGGGGTCGAGTTGCTGGTTTTCGAGGTAAGAGCCATCAGCCAAGCGGTAGCCAATGATAGGAATACCGAAGATGAGGCTTTCGTCTTGCATCGTGATCCAGTTCACACTTGTCATGGTGCCAGGCACTGGCATACCCACGAGTTTGCCCATGCCGGTGTGCTTGTAAACCCATGGTGTGCCGTGTGCGTTGCTGTAGTTGGCTTCGCATTGGAGCATGATGGTTGGGCGGTTCCAGCGGCGGCTTGGCATGTCGCAAGCTTCGCGTCCACGCACCACTTGAGTGAGGTATTTCTCTCCGCTGAAGAGAATTTGGATATCCTCGTGCAGACGGCCACCGCCATTGAAGCGGGTGTCGATTACAATACCGTCCTTCTTATTGTATTCGCCAAGCACCTTCTCGTAGATTTCACGATAGCTGTTGTCGTTCATCTGCTGGAGGTGAACGTAACCCAGGCGGCCACCTGAAAGGCTGTCGCAGAGGGCTTCCTGACGCTTCACCCAACGCTTGTAGAGCAGAGCGTTGTTCATGCCTGCGCTGATAGGTTTCACCACTTCTTCCCATTCGCCAGAGGCGTTTTTGCAAGTCACGAGCACCTTTTTGCCCACCTGGCCGTTGAGCAGGGTGGTGTAGTCGTTTTCTACGGTGATGTCGGTGCCGTTGATTTTGGTGATGATGGTGCCAGGGCGCACTTTCGACTTAGCGCGGTCGAATGGACCGTATTCAACCACCTCGCTCACTTTCAATCCCTTGCCGGTGTAGTTCCAGTCGAAGAACAAGCCGAGTTGGGCAGTGGTTTCGGCGCTGCCGTTAGGATAGTAGCGGCTACCGGTGTGCGAAGCGTTGAGTTCGCCAAGCACCTCGCTCAGCATGTATGAGAAGTCGTAATTGTTGTTGATGTGAGGGAGGAACTTGCGGTAGTTCTTGATAGTGGCATCCCAGTCGCAACCGTGCATGTTGGTGTTGTAGAATCGGCGAGCCACTTCACGGTTCACATTCTCGAACATGTATTCACGTTCCTTCGCGCGGTTCATCTTCACCACTGCCGAATAGGTGATAGGGGTGAGTTTGTCGCCGCTCATCTTGTGCATACTGCTGCCGCCCAGAATGAAGAAGTTCTTGCCGTCCTTGTCGGTTTGAATGTCGGCCCACTTCGTGTTCATCTTGTTGATGAGTTGGGTGCTGTTTTTGCGCAGGTCCATTTTCCAGAGGTCGTAGTCTTTCTCCACTCTTGAGAGGTAGTAGAGCACGTCGCCGTCCTTGTTGATGGCGCATCCAGCGAGGTCGCTCGAATTGAGGGTTACGCGAATCACGCGGTCTTTAATCTTGTCGAGTTCCACCACTATGTCTTTCACCTTGTCTTTTTCGTCCTTATCAGACTTCGACTTCTTGTCGTCTTTCTTGTCCTTGTTGGCTTTGTCTTTTTCTGCTTTTTCAGCCTTTTCGGTCTCCTTGAGCAGTTCCATTTCCTCCTTGTTCAGGCGGTAGCGGTCAAAAGCCTCCTCGTTGACGAATGCCAGCAACACGTCGTCTTGCGAGCCCCATGATGCTTGGCTGCGCAGGCCGTAGCGGTTGCTGATAAACATGATAGCGCCACCGTCGAGCACCCAGCGAGGGAGCACGTTGATGTATGCACTGTTGGTGATATTGGTGATTTTGCCACCGTTCACGCTCACGATGCCGATGTCGCTGTATGGGTCACGGCCGTTGCCGATAAATTCGAGGCAGAACCACTTGCTGTCGGGGCTCCAGTTGTAGTTGAACGAGCCCTCGGTGCCAAACCATTGCGAGCCGTCGGTCACTTGTGTCACCGCCTTGCTCTTCACGTCCATCACCATCAGGCGTTCGCCCTCTTCGATAAACGCCAACTTCTTGCCGTCGGGCGAGAATTGTGGCGACTTGCGGTTCACATTCTTGTTAGGAGCGATGATTTCCTCCTTGATGATGGTGGCGTTGGGGAAGTTGAGGTCTTCCTTGCGGCTGATGGTAGCCTTCACCAGTTGCCACTTGCCGTTGCGCTCGCTTGCATACACGAGGGTGCGGTTGTCGGGTCCCCAGCACACGTCGGCCTCAGCCTCTGGTGTGTCGGTGATTTTCTTGGTGGTGTTGTATTCAACCGAGGTTACAAACACCTCGCCGCGCACCACAAATGCCACTTGCTTGCCGTCGGGCGACACTGCGCCACTGGTGGCACCACGGGTGTAGTTCATGATGCTGATAGCATCGCCATCGTCGTGGAAGAGGTTGATGTTCACCTTGTTTGGCTTACCGCCGTCGGTTTGGGTGTAGATTTCACCGTCGTAGGTGTAGCAAAGTGTGCCGTTGGCAGCCACCGAGAGACCACGCACAGGATTTTTCTTGAAAGAGGTGACTGCTGTCACTTGCGAAGGGTTGTTCAATGGGAATTTCCACACATTGAACGAACCCCCGTCGCGCTCGCTCAAGAAATACACCGTCTTGCCGTCGGGGCTGAGCACTGGAGTGCGGTCTTCGCCACCACGGTTGGTGAGGTTGGTGTGCTTGCCGGTAGCCACATCGTATCGCCACACATCGCGAGTGATGGAAGAAGTGTGGTGCTTGCGTAATGGGTCTTCACCGCCCTTCACGTCCATATACAGGAAGAATTTGCCACTCTTGTCGAAGCACACGTCTTCGGCAGGGGTGCTGAGCACCTGCGAAGTGCGTCCGCCATTCACAGGCACCTTGTAAAGTTCCATCATGCGTCCGCTTGGGAACATGATGTTCGACGCCTGGTCTTGGATAGTGGCGTAGAAATATACATATTTGCCGTCGGGCGAGAATGTGGTAGGGGTCTCGCTTGCCGAGTTGAATGTGATTTGCTTAGGCGTGCCGCCGTCGGTAGGCATCACATACAAGTCGAAGTTGCCCTTACGGTCGCTGGCAAAGGCTATTTGCTTGCCGTCGGGGCTCCACACGGGAGCGGTTTCATACGAAGGGAGGCTGGTGAGTTGAAGCGCCTGTCCGCCTCCTGTTGCCACTTTGTAGAGATCGCCCTTGTAGGTGAACACGATTTCCTGTCCGTTGGGCGAGATTTTAGCATTACGCAGCCACAGGGGCGCTTGCGCCATAGCCATGCCGCTTGCTCCTAAAAGTGCTGCTGCCAGTAAAGTCTTTTTCTTCATACTGTCTCGATAAAAATATGTATTGATTGATGTTTGAATTCTGTTGATTAATGCGTATGTTGCTTTTGTGAGGGTAGTTGTCCGGTGGTGGTTTCGATGTGGTAGCGTGGGCGGCCTTTCACCTCAATGTAGATTTTGCCGATATATTCGCCCACTATGCCCAGACCTATCAGTATGCAGCCGCCGATAAACCACATCGAAAGTATCATCGACGACCAACCGCTCACAGCATGGCCGCTGAACTTGGAGTAGAGTACATACGCCAATATGATGATTGCGATAAACACAAACACGATGCCTATGGTCAGCACAAGCCTTACGGGGCGTATGCTGAACGAGGTGATGCCATCTACGGCAAAACTCAGCATCTTAGAGAAAGGGTATTTCGTGGTGCCAGCGGTGCGCTCGCTGCGTTCATACTCCACTGTGGCGCTCTTGAATCCCAGCAGGGGCACGATGCCACGCATAAACAGGTTGCGCTCAGGGTAGCGGAGCAGTTCGCCCACGGTGCGGCGGTCCATAAGGCGGAAGTCGGCGTGGTTGAATACCGACTTTGTGCCCAGGTGCTGCATCAGGCGGTAGAAGCCAAGGGCGGTGGTGCGCTTAAACCACGAGTCGGTGGCACGCTTCGAGCGAACGCCATACACTATCTCGTAGCCATCCTTGTATTTCGCCACCATCTTGGGAATGGCTGCAATGTCGTCTTGAAGGTCGGCATCAATGGTCACGAAAATGTCGGCCTCGTGGAGCATGGTCTCCATACCGGCGATAATGGCGTTTTGATGTCCGAAGTTGCCCGACAACTTCACGGCGCACACCGAGTCGGATGCATCGGAAAAGCCCTTCAGCAGCGTCCAAGTGGCATCGGAACTGCCATCGTCGACATACACCACGCAACTTCGCCCCGACACATCGCCCCTCGTCACCATGTCGGCAAGCAAGGCGCGCAGCCGTTCGTTGGTGCTCGGAAGCACCTCTTCCTCGCAGAAGCAAGGCACAATGATAGCAAGTATAGGAGAGTGGTCCATAGTTTACATTAATTCTAATTTACAAAGATAGCTTTTTTCTGAGAATTTCCGAAAGGTTCACCAAAAAAATCCCACCCACGCTTCCACAGTCTCACACAGATCTCGCTTTGTGGGTGTTTTTAGTCTCACACGGATCGCACTTTGTGGGTGTTTTTAGGGCTCACGCAGATCTCGCTTTGTGGATGTTTTTAGGGCTCACGCAGATCTCACAGATCCCACTCTTTCTTTTGATGGTGGAAAATCTCACGGAGGTTCTACGGTTTGTGGTTTTTTGTGGGCTCACACAGATTCCGCGAGATTCAACAAGAAGATGGTTTGTGGAAATTTGTGTGAATTTGTGGCAGAAAAATCTTTGTAAAAAAATGTGTGAATAGTGAAATTTGTGGCTTTATGTAACTTTCCTCCGAAGAAAAGTGATTTCTTTATTTCGATAGGCTTGTTATTCTGTTTTTTTCGCTAAATTTGTAGTTAATTTATGAGTTCTAAATTAAAGATCTATATTGACTATCCATTTGAAATATGGATTGATTCTGTTTTTCAGTTATACGGAGAAACGGGAAAAGTAAACTTGATAGTTTTAAATCGTGGAGTTTACCAGTTGGAATTAAAAGAAAACGGGCGGTCTCTTTTTAAGAAAGTTATACGAATAGAGGAGGATGATTTTAATTATTTAGAGGATTTAAAGGTAATCAGTCATGACTCACGATTTGAACTGCGTGGAGAAATTTATTATTCATTAGGGTCTTATAGTTTTGCTCAAGGGGCAGAACTTGGGCTTTGGTCGGAAGATGGTTTTGCGATTACTAAGCCAAAGTATTACAAATTGAACCATTTGGGATATGGTTTGTCGCGAAATATACACGACGAAGCATTTGCCGTTGACGACATTTACACCTTTGAAACTTTCTCAAAAAAAATAGGAATATTAAGTCCTTCAGGCGAAGAACTATTAAATCCTGAGTATTCTGCTTTTAATAAGATTTATTGCAATCATACCAATGTTCGACTATTTATTGAATTATTATTATATCATAAATATCAACGCATTGGAGAAAATCTGACTAAATATTTTGAATATTTCCCTAACACTAAGACGCAGATTACAGAGATACATTCTATCATGAATTTATTGCCAGTGTTTTGGTTTACCGTAGCTGTAAAGTATAATAAAATAGGAGTAGTAGGATTCCTTGATGAGATATTCGTACCATTTGAATTTGATGATTGTGAATTTGATGGACCAAATGATATTTTCTGCAATACTTATGAACAGGTACCTTATTCTTCTGAGGATCAACTGATAACCCGGGCAAATGCTTACGAATTATTTTTCAAAGTTAAGAAAAATGATAAATGGGGTATGTATATGTGGTCTCCTAATGGGGAGTCACGGCTAATAGTTGAGCCTAAATATGATGACTGTGCCTTATCTCCAAGTGGGCCGGTGGTTACATTAGATGGGAAATGTGCGACAGTCGATTTATATGGTAATTTCACCAGTGAATTTATTGAAAAGTCACTGGGCTGGATATTTTACTATTAGAGTTTGTTGTTTATGCCGGCAAAGAACGTGCAGTTCTTGCCGAGAGAAATGAGTAAATTCTGCATCGAAACGAGCGTTTGCCCTGTCGTAACGAAGTCGTCGAAGACAATGATGTTACGCTGCTGCGGTATGTTGTTGGCGGTGAAAACCGTCCCGACGCGGTGTTTTGAGGGAGCGAAAGCACAATCCTCAAAAAACGGCAAACCGAGCATTTCGGCGATGCGAACAAACCAAAGGGACGGTTCTTCTGGTATGCTTACGATGCGTTGATACATTGTTGTTTGCATCGAAACATGCCGAAGGAATGTCCCTGTGTTGTGATGTGATTTGCGCCCTTGCTTATTGTGGCTGGCATGAATCATCGCATGTTGTCAAGGCTCACACGGATTCCGCGAGATTCAACAAGAAGATTATTTGTGGAAATTTGTGTGAATTTGTGGCTGATTATTTAGAACGCGGATTGCATGGATTATACGGATATGTGGGTTTGTTGAATTTGTGTGAGGGTTTTGTTCGTTGAGGGTGGTGTGATGGTGGTGGGGCAATTGCCTTATTCTAAAAGTTTTTGTAACTTTGCAGGCGAAATTTAAACACTAAAAGAGATAATATTAAAATATGGCACTTCAATGTGGTATCGTAGGGCTTCCTAATGTGGGCAAGTCCACGCTTTTCAACTGTCTGTCGAACGCTAAGGCTCAATCGGCAAACTTCCCATTCTGTACAATCGAACCCAATGTGGGCGTAATCACCGTTCCTGACGAACGCCTCAATAAACTTGCCGAACTCGTTCACCCTGAGCGCATCGTGCCCACCACCGTCGAGATTGTGGACATTGCCGGCCTGGTGAAGGGCGCAAGCAAGGGCGAGGGCTTGGGTAATAAGTTTTTGGCCAACATTCGCGAGACCGATGCCATCATTCATGTGCTCCGCTGCTTCGACGATGAGAATGTGACGCACGTAGATGGCTCTGTTGACCCTGTTCGCGACAAGGAGGTGATCGACACCGAACTTCAGCTGCGCGACCTCGAAACCATCGAGAGCCGCATCACTCGCATTCAGAAGATGGCAAACGCTGGCGACCGCGACGCTAAACTCCAGTTTGAGGTGATGAACCGCTATCGCGAGGTGCTGTCGCAAGGCAAAAACGCGCGTATGGTGGAACTCGAATCGAAGGAGGAGGAAAAGGTGGCGCACGACTTGTTCTTGCTCACCAACAAGCCTGTGCTTTACGTTTGCAACGTTGACGACACCGCCGCTGCAGATGGCAACGCCTATGTGGAGGCTGTGCGTGAGGCTGTGAAGGACGAGAATGCGCAAATCCTTGTGATTGCCGCACAAACCGAGAGCGAGATTGCCGAACTTGAAACCTACGAGGAACGACAAATGTTTCTTCAGGAAATCGGGTTGGAGGAAAGTGGCGTGAACCGCTTGATTAAGAGCGCCTACGCTTTGCTCAACCTCGAAACATTCCTCACCGCCGGACCGAAGGAGGTGCGTGCATGGACATTCCATAAGGGCAGCAAGGCTCCACAGTGTGCTGGCGTGATTCACTCCGATTTTGAACGCGGATTCATTCGTGCCGAAATCATCAAATACGAAGACTATATTGCCTACGGTAGCGAGGCAGCTGTGAAAGAGGCAGGCAAAATGCACATCGAGGGCAAGGAATACGTGTTCCAAGACGGCGACATCGTGGTATTCCGCTTCAACGTGTAAGCCCAAATGTCCGACGAGCCCCCGACAGGTCACCGACGGCATCACAATAAACAACCGATACAATCCATTATCGCCTTAACGGTGGTGATGGATTTTTTATGGGTGTGGGGCAGTGTTTTTTTTGATTAGATTTGCGAAAATATGTACAAAAGCACTACAATTATAAATATTTGTAGTATATTTGTACAAATTAAGGTTTAGCGTTGAAAGGTAAGGATATATGTTTAAATCTTCTGCAAAAATAAAAAAACAGGGTAGGGCTGCATATTATAAAATGCTTGATGATGTGCGTAAAGGTGAACTTTTGCAGGTTCGCCGAGGGGTTTACGCCACGGTTGAGCAGTTGTCGGGCAACATGATAGACATAGAATCCATTGTTCCTGATGGCATTCTGTGTTTGTGGTCGGCGTGGAACATTTATCATCTGACCACATCTATTTCACAGGCTTATCATGTGGCGATAAAAAGAGGCAGAAAACTAAAGGTGCCCAATTTTCCGAAAATTGAACTTCATAGTTGTTCGGATTCTATTCTTGAACTTGGTGTGTGCACCATGGAGATTGATGGGTGTAGGTTTCGCATTTATGATGTGGAGCGATCTGTGTGTGACGCTGTCAAGTTTCGAAATAAGGTGGGGATAGATGTGTGCTCTGAAATCATAAGCCAATATCTCAATCGCCCAGACCGCAATATCAGCAAGTTGATGGATTATGCACACACGCTCCGTGTAGGCAATATTCTTGAAAGTTACCTTCAAATGAAACTATAAATGGATAAGAAAACTAAAAACCACGGCAAATCAATTCGTGCCAAACTGCTGAATGTGGCAAAAGAAGAAGGCGTATTCTATCAAACGGTGCTCACTCGATACTTTCAAGAACGGCTGCTTTATAGATTGTCGCAAACACGCTATCGTGTGAATTTTTATTTGAAAGGTGGCGCATTGATGTTCGCCTACGACAGATTTGCCGCACGTCCCACTTTTGATGTGGATTTCTTGGGTTGTAATATTAGCAATGAGAGTTCGTCGATTATCTCTGCTTTCAAGGAGATATGCTCATTTCCGTGTGATGAGGACGGTGTGACATTTGATGTGGAGCAAATCACATCTCAAATAATCACCGAGTTTAAAAGATTATCACGGCATTCGTTTGACTATTCCTGTAAAAATGGACACCATCAGCCAGGTGATGACCATGGATATTGGTTTTGGTGACGTGGTAACTCCATCGTCAATAAGCATTGATTATCCTGTTATTCTTTCCAATTTGCCTGGAGTGAACATCCAGGCTTATTCTATTGAAACTGTAATTGCTGAAAAACTTCACGCCGTAGTGGATTTGGCAGACCAGAGTAGCCGGATGAAGGATTATTACGACCTGTATCAGATTCTTAGAAATGAAAAATACGAAGCCGATACTCTGCAAAACGCGATAATTCGCACATTTGAAAACAGGCATACCCCATACGATGCCGACACGAAATTTTTCCGCGAAAACTTTGCCGAACTTGAAATTATGCAGGTGAGATGGAAGGCTTTTCTGCGTAAAATCACCAAAACTGAAGGAGTATCCTTTGCCGAGGTGGTTCAATATCTTCAGGAAAAACTTCGCCCCTATTGGGACTATATTGGCAGACAAAGTTAGAGATTTGACCGCTATGTCTATTCTTATAGCAGGGAAACAACCGATACAATCCATTATCACCTTTACGGTGGTGATGGATTTTTTTTGTGTGGTGTTAGGTGGGTTTTTTGGTGAGGGATTGGATTTTGGGGAAGGCGATGGATTTGATGATATGGGAGAATGCCATTGCCAGTAGGAAGGTGAGTGTGGTGGTGGTGAGGTAAAGTACCGCAGCATTGGGTATCACTCTGCCGAGATGCGCCATTTCTATGGCACGGAACATCATCATGTGGCAGAGGTAGATTTCGAGGCTGATGTTGCTGATGAACTTTGTGACCTTGTTGCATAGTAGCGTGCTGCGGCTGCCAATGCAAAACATTATCCAAATGGCGAACACAGCCAAGTGTGGGAAGATGCTTGTGCCCTGAATGGGAAGGGTGGCGTAGTGCGCTACCGTGGCACCAGCTATCAGCAGACTTGCAAGATAGATGTGGCGCTTTATCCATGTGGCGATGGACTCGCGGTAAAGGTAGATGATGCCGCCTGCGATGAAAAACGATGCGGTGAAGAGTATGTTTTTGCGCTCAAACGGCATGTGTTGGTCGGCAGCGAAGTGCAGCACGCCCACAGCGTAGAGGGCTATGGCGATGATGAGTGCAAACCATGCGCGGCGGCGGTTGCTTATCAGAAACACGAAGAAGGGAAAGAGCATGTAGAACACGAACACAAGTCCAAGAAACCAGCCCACGCCTATCACCGTGATGTCGGCATTGGGGTAAAGTCCAAAACACAGCGTGATATTGGCAAAACTCTCGCATAACGACTCTAAATTGTGGTCTTTCACAAAGTCGAGAAGCACCATTAATGCGAAAAAGGGGAGTATGCGAGAAAAGCGCCTTTTGTAGAATCGGTCAAGGTTGATCTGTCCCTCTTTCACCTTGGTGTAGTAGCCACAGCACATGGAGAATGCGCTGAGAATCATAAACAGAAAGGTGAAATTTGTGAAGTCGGGAATGATGTGTAGTGCGAGGTAGTTGCCAAAGTTCAGAGGCATGTTGGTGAGCACATGCATCATCACGATTCCCGCCACAGCAATGGTGCGGAGTCCGTCGAGTGTGCCGTAGTGAGGTTGTGGAGCCGTCACTGAATCCTTATTTTTTAAGACATTCTTCATACACGGAAAGCGTTTGTTGCGCGATGTGGTCCCAGTTAAACCTTGATAGGTCATATTGGCGATTGCGGTGCGGTGCGCTTAGTTTTTCGTTGAGTTTGGCAGTGAGGTGCGCCATGTCATCGACATGGAAAAAGTCGGCCTTGGTCAATTCCTCCAGTTGATTGGCGGGAATGTCGCTCACCAGCACGTCGATGCTGTAACTCATCGCCTCTAAAAGAGAAATGGGCAAGCCCTCGTGGGTGGAGGGGAGCACAAACAGCCCGGCATTGGTGAAAAGTTGATTTAGTTTTTCGCCTTTCACAAATCCTGTGAGCACCACGCCAGCATCTTTGGCTTGCGCTTTAAGGGCGCGCGAAAAGTCGTTTTCGTGGTCGGCATCGCCAGCCAGCACCAGTTTGTAGCCGCTGTGGTGGCTTGCCTGAAAGGCTTTTATCAGCAGGTCGAAGCGCTTTTCTGGCACGAATCGCGCCAGGGCGAACACATATTTCCCAGGCTCCAGGTTGAGCGACGATAGATAGTCGGTGGAGGTGGATTTCTCAGGAATGTTCACACCGTTGTAAATGAGGCTCACGCGCTTTGTACGATTGTAGTTGTGGCTCAAAATCTGTGTAATCACATTGCTGATTGAAATGATATGGTTGGCGAAGTGCGCCTGGCACCATTCGCCTATTCGGAGCATGGTTTTTGCCAAAGTCCCCCATTTTTGACGGTCGTAGTCGGGGCCGTGGTTGGTGCTCACCACCTTCATGCCGAGCAACCGAGCCAAAGGGCAGCAAAGCGATGGTCCAATGGCGTGAATGTGCACAATGTCGGCACCCAATTGCTTCGCCTTGAAAGTGGCAAGCACAGAGTGGACAATGGCTTCAAGGCTTTTTCGCTTTGGCGCATACACATCCACCAATTTCACCCCTTTGTATTCTGTGTAATTGTCGTTTTCAGGAATGTGGCAGGTGCGGCGAATGATGGTCACATCAGCGCCCAATTTCACTATGCGAGGATATAGTTCTTCGCAATGTGTTTCTACCCCACCTTGAATGTTGGGAATGCCACGAGTGCCGATTACAACTACTTTCATAACTTGATAGGTGAATAGAGTGGAACGAAGGTTGTGGGAGCGAGGGGGGGGGGAGGGTGAAGCGATGGAAGCCGCCCACCTCGCGTATTCTTTATCTTTACATTTTTTCTCTTAGATCGCCTTGCTGTGGGTCTTGCCCCACATTGTACCAGCGTTTGTCGAGAGTGGCAGGTTTTCCCAAGATGTTGCGAGCCTTATTTTTGAGTGCCCAAGCGAGAGGGTGGCGAATGTATTTATGCATCACAGGCGATGCTGTGCCCACCATCCAGCAGTTTTTAGGGCATTTGCGCACAAGTTCACGCACATGGTTGGCTTGCTCGCTGTTCCATAGTTCTTCGAAGTCGGGAGTGTCGTGAATGTTGCCCATGCTTTCTTTCCAGTATCGCTCCTCCATGCCATTGCATGGGAACACATCGCCGAATGGGTCGATGAAGAAGTTAGCCGAACCGGCTTCGCATGGCAGCATACGGCGGTTGCCCTCGATATAGTTGATGAGTCCCATGTTGAAGAACGCACGGAACCATGATTTAGGGTGCCATTCCGAGAGTTGCCAGTTGACGAGTGTCTCAAAGTCTTTGCACACCTGGTCTTTATTGGTCACCACATTGTCGTATTTGTGGAAATAGTATGAATTGTGGAAAGTGGCGGTGGCAAACTCCATATTCATTTCTTTAGAGAGTTTGTAAAGTTCCAGCATGTCGGAAGAATTGTAGTTCGACACGGTGCAACCGAAGCCGATGTCTTTCACGCCCATCTCTTTCAGTTTTTTCAGAATGCGCAGCCCTTTAGCGAAGCCGCCTTCTCTGCCGCGCAGTTCATCGTTCTTTTTGGCAAGTCCTTCCATCGAAATTCTGATGCCGATGTTGGGGAATTTTTCTGCCAGTGCTATCACGCGGTCTTCAAACCACCCCGAGGTGGAAATCACGATGCGGGGCGACTTTGTGAAACAAATTCTCACAAATTCTTCCAAATCCTCACGGATAAAAGGTTCGCCACCAGTGAGATTGATAAATTTCAACTGGGGCAAACATTCGAGATCCTTTGGCTGAATCTCTTTTTTTGGGTCAGTGGGGTTGTTCCATATATTGCACATCTGGCAATGCATGGGGCAACGGTAAGTCAATATGATGGACGCATCGGTTGGTCGTTGACAACTCATAGAAGCGTAGAAAAGTTATATTTAGATATTATTTTACTATGATTAAACTAATCTACAAAGGTACAAAAAAATAACCATAGTGCAAATTCCGTAGGGCTTATATGCTCCGTTGGCTTAATGCAGTGGTGTGGTTATTAATCTTTTGTGTTACTGTAAATATTTGCTAATATTTTCAGATGGCTTTCGGGCGAGAATCGGCTGATGGATTCTGTTTTGATTTCGGGGTGGTGCCAAGTGCGACTCATAGCCATATCTATGCCGGTGGCGAGCGCCTCGGCATTGCCCGACTCGAAGATGATTCCGGTGTCGGCGCTGATGAGTTCGGGAATGCCGCCAATGTTCGCTCCCACCACAGGCGTGCCGGCGCAGAGCGACTCAATCACGCCGAGCGGATTATTCTCGTAGCACACCGAAGGCATCACCGAGCATTTGGCTTGGCTCAAGAGCGATGCCACGCCGTGGGCATCGAGGTGACCAAGGAACTTGATATTCGGGCAGTGGGCGTATTTTGCCTTCAGTTCGTCGGTGAGCGGTCCGCCACCTGCAATGCAAAGTTCGTGCTTCACCTTTGAGGCAGCCTCAAGCAGTGATCGCACACCCTTTTCCTCCGACAGACGGCCCACATAGCAATAGTAGTCGGCGCGCGAGGTGCAGTCGGTGGCGCGCAGAATTTCGAGTTTTTTAGGGTCAACGAAGTTGCACAGCACTTTCAGTTTCTGCGTGTCGAATCCGCCAAGTTCCATTTTCGAAGCCATAAACTCGCTGGGGCAGATAAATGCGTCGGTAAACGATTCGAGCACCTTGCGGTTCCACTTTTTCGCCTCCAGCCATGCGATGGCGCTTGCCGCCAGCGAGCCTTTCATGCAGCGGTGCTTCAGCACGCCACACTTCTGCGTGTAGCAGAGTTCACAAGGGCGAGCGTCGCGCATACAACTGTAAGAAGGACAGAGCAACTTGTAGTCGTGCAGCGTCCACACCACACGAATGCCACGGCTATGGGCAATCTGCCCCAGCACAGGCGAGAGATAGGAGTGAATGTTGTGCAGGTGCACCACATCGGGTTGGAAGTCGTCGAGCAGTTTGGTGAACGATTCGGTGATGTCGCCCTTGCCCAAGGTGCGCTTCAGACCGTTCACTTTTTCGCCCAAGCCGCCAGCGAACTTCACTTCCGAGGCGAAGTATTTCTTGTAGGGCGAGTCCACCGTTTCGGGGTACTGCATGGCATACACCGCCACCTCGTAGCCTGCCGAGAGCAGCAGTGATTCGGTGTTCATCATCACCACGCAGTCGCCGCCTCGTGGATAATAAAATTTATTTACCAGTAATATTTTCAGAGCCATAGGCTGATAATTTCAATTTGTCACACATATAACGCACCCCCATGCCGTTTTATTGTGAAATGAAGTGGCTTCATATTACCGAATTTTTTGTAACTTTGCCAAATATGAAGATACTGTTTATACCTAATTGGCGAGTGAATAGGCTATCAACCGATGTTCCCACCATACAGGCACCCGATAAGCAGGTGCAGGGTGAGCCATATTGGTTTTTCAAGTATTTCCCCGAAGGCACGCAAGTTGACATCATCGACATAGGCAAGGAAAACCAGTTCCGGAAAATAGAGCATAAAATCAAGTTTTATCTGGTGCAGCCATGGAAGGCTTTCCGTGCGCGCAAACGCTACGACTTGGTGATTTCGCACGGAGCCCAGAGCGGTTTGGTGTATGAATTGCTCACCTCGTTTGTGAAGCGCAAGCCACAGCACCTGATGTTTGACATCGGTGGACTGAACGGCGCGCGTGTCAACCACACCGAAATGCCACTGATTCGCTGGGCTTTGCGCAAGGCTCCCCACATCATTGTGCACGCCTCGAGGCAGTTGAGCCTCTACGCCAAGCATTATCCTAAATTGGCACCAAAAGCCACATTCATTCCATTTGGCAACGATGTGGATTACTTCACCCCGAAAGAGGTGGCGATGAAAAAGCAGATTCTCACCTTCGGCAAGGCAAAGCGCGACAACGACACCCTTTGCAAAGCCTTCTCTGGCATCGCCGACAAGAAAGGCTACAAACTTGTGGTGGTGGGCGCTGGCGCACTGAAAGAAAAATACCCCGATGGCGATATAGAATTTCTCGACCCTATGCCGCTGAAAGATTTGGTGGCGCTGTCGCGCGAGAGCGCTTTTATCGTGGTGCCGTTGCCCGAATACCTCTATAGTTATGGGCAAATGAGTTTCTTGCAGAGCATGGCATTAGGAAAAGCCTTGATAGTGACCGAAACCACCAGTTCTGCCGACTACATTTCCGACGCGCCAGGCGTGGAGCGTGTGCAGCCTTACGATGTGGGCGATATGAAGGCTGCGCTGCAGCGCATGATGGCGAGCGACTTCGCCACGCTCCAGCAGCGTGGACTCGCCAACCGTGAATTTGTGACTTCGCATTTCAGCGAACGCCAGATGGCAGAGCGCATCGTAAAGTTTATTTCCACTTTTCTCAATTTCTAACCACCCCTCAAACTCGCTAACGCTATGAGTGCAAAAGTATCGATTATCATACCCGTATATAAAACCGAGGCCACACTCCCTCGCTGTATCGACAGCGCTTTGGCGCAAACCTACAGCAATATTGAAATTGTGCTCGTAGATGATGGAAGCCCCGACAGGGCAGGGGAGATTGCCGACCAGTATGCGGCGAAACACCCCAACATTGTGGTGGTGCACAAGAAAAATGGCGGACTTGCCGAAGCACGCAAAAGTGGTATTGCCGCAGCGTCGGGCGAATTTTTCGTGCCACTCGACAGCGACGACACCATACCTGAAAATGCAGTGGAACTGCTCTACAACCACTGTGCGGAAGATGACTTGGATATGTGCTACGGTGCCTATATGCGAGTGGTGGGCGATAAGCGCACAATCGAGCCACACCACTTCACTGGCGTGGTGAGCGGAGATGAATTTTTGAAGAAAAACCTTGAGTTGGGATTCCTGTGTGGCTCGCACAACTGTATTTGCCGCACCTCGACATGGACCGACGATGTGTTTCCGCCAGCCGATAAGCGATTTCCAAGCGAGGATGTGCTGATAAATGTGAAACTCTCGAAGAATCTGCGCCGTGTGGGCATTTTCAACGACTACGTTTACGACTATTATTTCTATGAAAACTCCCTTTCGGTGGGTGGCGCATTTTTCACCCTCGCGCTGTGGAGCGACTTTTTTGACGAGGTGAGGCGTTTTCTCCATGAGCAGAGGCGCGAAAGCGAGGCGTTGGAGCATTTGGTGCGAATCATGGAAATCGACCGATTGGCATTCTATATTAAGAATTACGACAAGCAGCACCCCTGGTATAAGAAGGTGATGAGTTACAGCACACGCACTTATCCTCGCAAAACGCGAGTGCTGCACGCATTGCTTCACTGCCCACCGCTATTGCGATGGTGCATTAAAATGAACAGGAAGAGAAAGAGCCTTTAGCCAAGGCCGAGCATTATTTTCCCCACTCTGAACCGTTTGATTGCCCAGTGAAGAAGCAGTGGGCACACCACGCCACACAGCACCACGAGGCACGCCTCCAGTTCAAAATGGGCTGCGAGGTGAAGTTTTGCGCAGAATGCTTTGGCAAATCCCATGAAGGTGGTGTGGTAGAGGTAGATGGTGTAGCTTGCAGCCGACAGCGGTAGCAGAATGCTGTGTTTCACGAATTGCAGTTTCTCCAGCCATTTTGAAATGGCGAGTACCATCAGTATGCCTGTGACAGCCACGATGGGCACATAATTGTCGCCCATGCCAGCCCAAAGATAGAACGCAAAACCAAAGAGCGGAATATACACAATGTTTGCCCATGCGCAGTTGAAGATTTTCTTCAAATCTGATTCTGCCGACACTACGCCCATCATGAAGTAGAGCATCATCATTTTGAATTGGCGAAGACAGAAAAGGTCGGGGAAGTCGATGGGCAAGTAGTAGAGTGCCACCGATGCCACCAGTAGCGCCATTCTTGCCTTTTTCCCTTTTGCGAACCACACGATGGCGAACATCAGCAACAATGCCCATACAAACCACAGGAAATATCCAGCCGCCGGCAGATACAGCATTTCCACGAAAGAAAATGGTGTGACGGGCGATGAAGTTTGCGCATTGCCGTGTGATAATAATTTGATGCTGATAATAATGGCTGATGTGATGAGGTATGGCACTGCCAGGCGTCGGCATTTCTTCTCCATAAAAGCGGAGTAACTTTGCTTGCGCAGTGTGTGGCGATACACATATCCGCTCACAAAGAGGAACAGCGGCATGTGGAATGAATAGATAATCTGATTGATACATTTCCACCATGCAGGAGCATTGTCGGGGTTGAAATGCCCCACCACCACAAGCACAATGCAGAGTGCTTTGGCGATGTCGAGGCTGTAGATGCGCTGTCGGTTATTTTCCATTTTGTTGAAAGTGACTATCGTTGGTAATAAATGTTGCCGCTCACATCTCTGTGCTTCACATTCGTGATATTGCGTAGCACATCTTTTTCCCCTTTAGTGCCATAGAAGGTGTTGTCAGTCACTTCCAGAGTGTGGAAGCGCATTGCTGAGGTGGGTGTGCTTGACCAGTGGGTCATCAGTTGCCCATTTTGGGCGTGCACCTCATTGTTCTTGAATACCAATGCCCCCTCTGTAGCGAATTCTTGCAGGAAGAAGTTCATGTTCGACGAGAAAAAGGTGTTGCGATTGAAAAGAAGGTATAGTCGGCGCACATTGTTGCAATAGATGCGAGTGTCGCCCTCAAAGCGATTGTCGTAGGCATTGATGATGAAACGGTCGATTCCTGCGCCCTCCGACACGTTGGCGAGCAGTTTCATGCCTGTAGCCTCGTTGTTGAGCAGCGTAGCCTTGCCCCCTTGTTCGCCACACCACAGCAGTGTGGTGCCCAATTCCTCGTTGGTGAGCGGGCTTGATGGGGCGTAGTCGTTGATGATGTTGCCCTCCATTTGAATGTGTCCGCCACGCAGCATTGCGATGGTATTGCCGGTGGTGCCGAACTTGTTCACCACAGGCATGTGGTTGTTGATAGTGTTGGCGCAGAAATACACGGGGTTGCGCTTTTGCGATTTGTCGATGATGAAAATGTCTTGATGATAGTATTTCTCATCTGTGTCTATACGGTTGTTTTCGAACTCGTTACCAACGAGCGATATATCCTCCTGTGTGTCTTCTTCGCTAAAACCGATATTGATGGTTTTTCGGCACAGAGAATTGATTTCGAATCGATTGTTGGTGAACGCCACGTATTTGTTGTGACACCCATAATTTTTTGCGGTGATGTTGCCACCTGCGGTGTTGAATGAAACCAGCACATCGTTAAATATGTCGCATCTGCCGTCTTCGCTTCCGTAGATGAACTTATTGTTGCTCACCGAAATGTTTTCACGAGCCACATGGGCAAGGCGGTTAGTGTACGCATCAACGGTCGCTTCAAAGATGCCGAAAATCTCGTCGTTGCCGTATTTGCGGAAAGTGTTGTCGGCGATGTCCACATTACAGGCTTCGCCCCTTATCCACAGGTTGCCACCAGCCATGCAGTTGTTGTAGTTGGTGATGTTGCAGTTTTTGAAGGTGATGTTGCTGCACACGCGCAAATCGAAGTTGGTGAAGATGGCATTATCAGCGTAACTGTTCACACGGCAGATGTCCACCTTGTTGGCATGGTAGATTTTCACGCCAAACATGGCTGCGTTTTCCCACCAGATGCCTTTGTGCTGCTTGAGGTTGATAGCCACATCGTGAATTGATACCGTGATGGGGCGCTCGCGTGTGCCAGCGGCTTTGATGAAAGTGTCGTCGGTGAAAGCCTTGAAACCGTCGGTATAGCTGCCCTTGTCAAGCACGATGGTCACTTTTTTGCTTCCCACGCCCTTGATTTCGATATTGGAATTGCATTCCACGGTGCCTTTTAGCACATATTTGCCAGGCTTGTCGAAGTTGATGATCACCATATCGGAGCAGTTCAGTCCCTTGAAGATGCCACGCAAATTGGCTGTGAGTTCGCCCTTCAACTTGCTCACGGTCACTACTTGTGTGCGTGCGCCAGCGCCAAGCGAAACCAGCATGGCGAATAGCACCAAAAGAATAGTTTTGTGTTTCATATATTTATTGCAAAGGTAACACTTCAGCAGCATCTTCCTCGCCTTCTTCACCTTCCACCTCGTCGGTTTCCTTTTCCTCATCGTTTGGCACCCATTGCAGGAAGGTGAACGTGAAGAATAGCAGGCAGAAGAACGGTGTTTTCATCAAGTCGCCGTAGGCAAGAATGATGATAAACGACAGGAGGGAGTAAATGAAGATGTTTTTGTTTTTGCGGTAGCCGGGTGGGCGCGATGTGTAAAGCAGGAAATAGTAGATAATCGCCCATGCCAATCCCAGCAGGCCCAGTTGCACAATGATATGGCAAACGTATGGGTTGGTGCCGAGGAAAAACCAGTTGTATTCCTCCACCACTTTGGTTTGTGCCATGTTCACCGAACCATTGTAGCCCTGTAGCCCTAAGCCCACCAGCCAATGATCGCCATTTTCATCAATGATATAAGGGATGAAGCCAATTTTCGCAAAGCGGGGCATATCGGGCAGCGATGTTTCGTTGTCCATCAGCCAGTCCACAGCGCCAGCCAGTTCTTCCACAGTGTAGTCGCCATACAGGTATTCCTCCATCAGGAATTTAGGGTCGAGCATTTCATCGCTTCGCTCCACAGTCTCAACATACACCCACAGTGCGCCACCCATCAGAATCACCACCACAGGCATAATCATAATCACACGCCTGATATAGTCGCGGTTGATAGGAAACAGCAGGAAGAAGTACATCAGCAGCAATATGAAACTCACTTTCGTCTCGTTGAGGAAAGTGGGGAAGAGCAGAATCACCAGCCAAATATTTTCTCGAATGCTTCGGAAAGCGTTTTTGCGGTCGAGTCGCTTGTTGAGCAGGTAGAACGAGAAGAAATAGATGCCAAACGACACCACGCTCGAACCACCGTCGCCAAAGCTGCCACCCACTGCATCGCCAGCGCCATATTTGATGAATTGCTCCACCACGCACACTGCCTGAACACACAACCAGATGAAAATGTGCTTGTCGAAAGTTTTGATAAACTCCTTGTAGAGTGCAGGTTTGCTCCAGATGTAGCGGAACACTGGAATCAGAAATATGGTGCCGAAAAATGAGCGGGAGCCGTTGGCCCACTGCATTAGGCTGAGGTCGTTGACAAAACACGAACTCACAAACGACAAGACAAAGAGGCTGACAATAATCAGGGCATCGGTAGGCCTACGGAGAGTGTAGAGACCGAGCAGCATGAGCACCGCGTCGCCAATCACATTGATAGGGGTGAAAAGTCCCTCAAGGGGCGGTATGAGTTCTTGGTACACAAAACCAAAGCACCCCAACACCCAAAAGAGGATGAAGAAGGTGCGAAGGATTAAAATGTCTTTTTTATCCAGTAGGTAATGTGCTGGTACGTTATTTGTCATTGCCGATTTTTATCGAGGTGTCGTCGGAATTTTTCACACCGTTGAGCACGAAGCCCACATTGCTGAGTTTTCCTTCTGCCATGAGCCTGTTGATCCATTTCACATAGGCTTGCTTGGTGGAGTTGGCGCGGAGCACCACCACGGTGGCGTCGGCTTGGTTGGTGAGCGAGAATGTGTCGCTTGCCGTTGCCAGTGATGCAGAATCCACCACCACGTAATCGTATTGCTCACGCAGTTGCTCCATCAGTTGCGCTGCGCGAGAGCCTTGCAGCAGTTCTGATGGGTTGGGTGGAACGGTGCCAGCCACATACACATCGAGGCCGTCGGCTGTGGTGCTCACGATGTCGTGGAGCGAAACCTCGCCATTTGAGAGGTAATCCGACATGCCCTTTGAAGCGATGATGCCGAACATCTCTCCAAGCGATGGCTTGCGGAGGTTGAGTTCCACGAGTGCCACCTTCTTGCCCATCAGGGCAAGCGATGAAGCCACGTTGGCAGCGATGTATGATTTGCCTTCCGCTGCCACTGCCGATGTCACGAGCACCACCTTGTCGGTGCTTTCGGGAAGCACAAATTGCACATTTCCTCTCAAGTAGCGGAAAAGTTCGGCATTCTTGGTGTTGGTGTCGGCAATCACTTGAAGTTCGTCTTCACGGGCGTGGTTGATTTGTCCCAACAGGTGTGCAGGGGTGATGGCTTCGAGTTCGTCTTGACTGCCAATCTTATTTTTGAGCAATTTCTTCACATAGAGAATGCAGAATGGAAGTGCGAATGTCATTATCAGTGCCACGAAAGCGAGCAGGGGTTTCTTAGGCTTCACTGGTTCGCTGGCGGCATACGCCTCGTCCACCATTGTGCCCTTAGGCTGAGCGGCAGCCATTTTCAGCGCATTTTCCTCACGCTTTTGGAGCAGGAAAATGTAGAGTTCGTTTTGAATGGCTTGGTTGCGGTAGAGGTTGCGTGTTTCGCGCTCTGTGGAGGCGAATTGGTTGATGTCGCCCTTGCTTTCGCCGTGCAAATCTTTCGCTCTGTCGATTTTGATGCGCATGGCACCTAATGCATTGTTCACGCTACCCAGCATATTCTCACGTATGGCGTTGAGTTGTTGGTCGAGCTGCACCAAAGCGGGGTTGTCGGCCTTGGCTGAGGTTTCGAGGTGCTGGCGCTGGGTGATGAGCGCGTTGTATGTTCTTACCATCTTCGCCGAGAGCGAGTCGGACTCGAATGGAATGAGAGAGTGCTTGTTGGCAGGGTCGGTGATAAAGCCCTTAATCATGCTTGCGATGCGGTATTGTGTTTCGAGAGCGATGATGGCACTTTCGCTGGTTTCGCCTTTAATGATGGTGGTCTTGGCTTGAGCCACAGGGTCGATCAGGTTGTGCGCCTTCTTGTAGGCCTCGATTTCGGCTTCGCTGCCCATCAAATTCTTGTAGATGAGCGAGAGGCGTTCGTCGATAAAGCGTGCTGTGGTCATGCCCTGTGTGTCGCTTTCCTTCATTCCGCGCTCGTTGTAGAGGCGAACGAGCGTATTGAGAATGTCGCGGCCACGCTTCACATCGTTGTCCATCACGTCCATATACACGATGTCGGTTTTCTTCGCCTTCAAGTCCACGGTCATGTCTTTCTGGAGTTCTAATGCGGCAGGAATGTTGCCAGCCACCGAAGCGGTGATGCTGTATTCGTGTTTAGGGGTGAAATATTGTGTGGGCTTCACCACGAAAAGACCGAAAGGAGTCTTAACGGTGGCAGGAAGTTCAACGCCTTTCAGTTCGGCATAGTTGGAGAACATGCCCTTCTTCACGGTGATGTCGGTTTTGCCGTCGGCATATACCTTGATTTTAAAAGGCAATGTCACCGAAAGGGTGTCGAACAGTTCTTTTGGTGCCTCAACGATGATGGGTGATGTGCCGTAGTGGTCCTGCTTCTTCAAGAAGCCGGTTTTCTCGTAGTAGCGGCAGTTGATGTCGAGTGCGTCGACAGTCTTGGCGGCAAGATTCTCCGAAGCGAGAATCTCGATTTCGTTAAACACATTCACATCGCCACCGCCAATCATGCTTTTCAGCATAGAATTGCCTTTTGAATTGCCAATTCCCGCAAACGACAAAGAATGGTCATCTACCAGCACGGTAGAAGATACGATATATGAGGGGAGGGTTTTGCGAAGATATAGAAAAAGAATCCCAAAGCAGAAGATAAACGACAGGGCAAAAAGCCACCAGTGGCGAATTGCGGTGTGTAGGAAGTTAGAGGAGCCCAATGATTCCTTTGGAGCAGTTGTGTACTGTTTCGCTTTTGATTTCATATTTTTTAGGGATAGTAAGTGTTTCTTATTTTACGCAAAGAGCAATCACGAGCGATGCGATAACCGAAGCCACGCTCACGATAGTTGACATTTGAGAAAGTTTGAACGCCGAGAATTGGTTGTATTTTGAGTTGTCGACCTTGATTTTGTTGGGCTCCACATACACCACATCGTTTTGCTGGAGGTAGAAGAATGGCGACGCATAGATGCTGCCGTCGGTGAGGTTGATGCGGTGATAGGTGCTCTTGCCGTTTTCGGTACGAATCACGAGCACATTGTCGCGCTTGCCATATTCAGTGAGGTCGCCAGCGGCTGCGAGTGCGTCGAGCACGGTGAATCGCTCTTTGCCCACCACCATGCGTTGTGGCGCTCTCACCTCACCCATCACGTTCACGGTGAAGTTAATCATTTCCACACGCACGAATGGGTCTTTCACCTGTTCGCTCACGCGGTTTTTGATTACGGCTGCCAGTTCGTCGGTGCTGATGCCTGTGGCTTTGATTTCGCCCAGCACAGGTATTTGAATCATGCCGTTGCGGTCCACGATGTAGGTTTGCAGGCGTGGTGATTGGCTGGTGTTGATGTTGCCTTTTACCGATGGGTTGCCCAGAGGCACATTGTAGATTGCTGTGGCTTCCGGGTTAGAAGATGTGATGGTGATAATCAATTCGTCGTCGGGCTGGATTTTGATTTTATAGTCCGACACATTGTCAGGGAGAGAACCATCTGCTTCTTTTAGGTTTTGGAAATACGCAAGGGTGGGTGCTTCTTTAGTTGTGCTGCACGACGCGAATGCGAAAATCACCAATAAACTAATAAGAATGTTTTTAATCTTCATATATCGATAAATTATAGTTGTTTCATATTTATTTTCTAATAACGAATATGCTCGGTCGTTTATTATGCTGATACATGTAATTTTGCGTAGATTTTGCCAAAAACGTCTTTTCTGATTCGCTTTGGGCAGAAATACACCATCAAGCCTATTGCCACTACCATGGTGAGTGCGTCTTGCCAAATGGCTGTGCTGAGGTAGAAGGGCACTGCGGTGGCCAATGCAATAACTATGGGCATGATGATGCCTCGGTTTAGTGTGAGTTTGAAATAGCGTTTGGTGTCGATCCAGCGGTAGGTGATGAGCACCAAGTAGGTGATGATGAGGGTGACAATCACACCGTAAACGCCGAATGGGCTGACGAGCAGGAAATTGAGCGCCACATTCACCACTGCGCTGAGAATGATGGCTGGCAGGGTGCGCTTGGTGTCTTTCGCGCACTGGTAGCCCATATCGAAGTAGGCGGAAATCGCAAAAATGGAGGTGGAAATCGCCAGTGGGAAAATGTAGGGCAGGCTGCTCTGGTAGTTGGTGTCGACTATCCAGCTGTAGCACATCTTCAGCGAGAAGCAGAAGCCTACCAGCAGCACGCACACGATGAAGATGTAGTTGTTGAGCACTTGCGAGAAAAAGCGGTTGCGGTCGGGGCTCTGGTATTGGAGAATGGCGGTTTCCTGCCATGCTTGGTAGAAGATGAACGCCAAGGTTTGGAGTATGCTCACAAAGCGGATAGCCACGGCATACACGCCGTTGACCTCAAGCCCTAAATAATGCTGGATAAACCATCGGTCGCTACTGCCAGTGAGCCACCAGCAGATGGAGCCAGGAAGCAGCGGGAGGGTGTATTTCAGAATCTCGTGAGCCGTTTTGCCCACGCTGATTTTCACGAAGAAGAAGCGCTGCAGGGTGCGGAGTTTTAGTTCCACTGCGCCCACAGCCGCAAATCGGGCAAGGATATTGGCGATAAACACGCCCTCGATGCCCATGCCCAGCCACACCACAAACACAAGGCTGAACAGTCCGATAAAGAAAGCCGAGAGTATGCCTACGGTGATAAACGCTTTGTTGTTGCCCAGTCCGCGGAACACCTGCGACACCACCTCCTGAATCGACATGGTCACGAGCAACGCCAACACATACCAAAGGTAGCGCACTTGGAAAAACGAGGCGATGCCCAATGTGATGATGGTTGATAGTAAGATGGTGGCACCGAGTGTTTTGTAGGTCATGGTCACCACTTCCTTGCGGTTTTCCTCGTTGGGCGAGTCGAGCAGGAAGCGGAAAGCGCCGTCGCGAAGTTGGAGTGTGACGAACGGCATCAGTAAAAACACGGCGGTGAGGCAGATGTCGTAATAGCCAAAGTCGGCGGTGTTTTCCACATAATAGGTGTAGAGAGGCACCATGAGGAATGTGATAATCTTTGAACCAAGATTACCAATCGCATAAATGCCCATGTCCTTCATCATTTTTGATGAGCGGTTCTGCTTTGCGCTATGTGAAAATGCGTCTGCCATTATTCTGAACTTGCAAAATTACCACTTTTTCCTCATAATGGCAAATGAGGGGGCGGCTTACTGCTTTCGCATGTCGGAAATGAAGATACGGGTGAAGATTTGCGCGCCTTTGTCGCTCAGGTGACCCGCGTCGCTGAAGTTGGTGATTTCGGGATAAACCGACTTTTCGAATGTGTAGTCGCGGAACCACACGCCCTCGCTTTTGCAGAAATCTGCCACCCAGCGGCGCATGGCGGCGTCGATTTCGTGGTCGGGCGCTAAAGCCATGTAGAGTTTGATGCCTTTTTCGCGGCACAGGGTTATGATGTGTTTCAGTTGCGCCACTTCCACCTCATCGGGCTTGAATCCCTCGAATGGGGTGTCGGTCATCTTCTTAGGCACCTCAAACAGGGGGGAATAGCCGTCGGAGTGCTGGTCGCCGTTGCGGTATGATTTCATCAGCCACACCATGCTGCTGTTGAAGCGATAGATGTTACTCGTCATTTTGATTCGTGTGGTGAGCGGCTCATGGGTATCAACCCACTGAGTGTAAGGCTGGTTGATGCCGTAGAGCGTTTTGCAGTCGTTCACGCTGTTGGCGCGCCACGAGCCGTCGAGCATACTGTTCCACAGTCCAAGCACCACGATTTTCGGTTGACAACGCTCCAACCACGATTGCAGCACGAGCGATGCGTAAATCACGTCGTGGCCGTCGCAGCCGGCGTTGTAGGCACTGAGGTGAAGGCTGTCGGTGAATAGTTGGGGCACAAAACTGTGCTTCGCCTTTGATGAACCGAGTATGAGAATGTCGGCTTGCTTGTTTTGCATCGACTGCACGATGTCGGATTCGAGGATAGTGGAGTCGGGCAGATTTGTTATCAGTTTCTTCGCCACCAATCCCACCATCAAGTCCGCCGCCACGAGCAGTGCGGCAATAATCACTGTGTTGATAAATATTTTTTTCATTGCGCAGCAGAGGGGGTTAGAATTGGAAATAAATGAAACTGATATTCTCGAGTTCGCCTGTGGCGGCGATATACAGAATGGCTAAGGTGATGGAGCCGATTCGCACAGCCCGGTTCGGGCTATACATAAACAGCGCCTTGCCGCCGTATTCGTCGCGATATTCCTTGTAGAGCATCACCACAAACGCAAACAAGCCCACGGTGAACATCAGTGTGGTGCCAGCGGTGAACAGCGGACCGAAGCCGTTGCCTATGTTGGTGATGATGGTCACGATGTCGGTGAAGGAGTTGGCGCGGAAAAGCATCGCACCGAAAGCGCACAGCACGAAAGTGATGCTTTGGCGTGTGAGTTTGTAGAGGCGCTTGCCTTTGAGGGCGTGGCGAGCCTCAAGTTGCTCACGCAGCGGCTTCACGGCGCGGTCGATAATCACCATCAAGCCGTGCCATGTGCCAAACAGCACATAAGTCCAGTTGGCGCCGTGCCAGATGCCGCACACCACAAAGGTGACGAGGTTGTTGTAGTGGCATCGCCATTCGCTGCATCGGCTGCCGCCCATCGGAATGTAGATGTAGTCGCGCAGCCACGACGACAGCGATATGTGCCATCTGCGCCAGAAGTCGGCCACATTCTGTGCGAAAAATGGTTGCTGGAAATTCTCCATCACACGAATGCCCATCATTCTCGACACACCCACAGCCATGTGGCTATATCCTGAGAAGTCGGTATACATCTGTATGAGATACAGCACCGAAGCCACTATCAGGGTGGTGCCATTGTGGAAAAAGCAGTGGTTGAACACCGAGTCGGTGTAGATGCAAATGCGGTTGGCAATGCACATTTTCAGGAAAAAGCCCCACAGCACACGTTTTGCGCCCTCGCTCAAGTCGGTGCTGTTTGCCAAGTGGTTGTGGCGAAGCTGGTCGAGGAATGGCTTCGGGCGGTCGATAGGTCCCGACATGATGGTGGGGAAGAAGGCAACGTATGTGCCGAAGTTGATGAAGTTGCGCTCTGGCTGAATGTTGCCGCGGCGCACCTCTATGGTGTAGCTGATTAGTTTAAACGTAAAGAAACTGATGCCCACAGGCATAATGATTTTCATTGTGGAGGTGGAAGCCCCAATGCCAGCAGAGTTGAACAGTTCGGTGAATTGCTCGATGCAGAAATTCAGGTACTTAAACCACCACAGCACACCCACGCCTACCACGATGCCCACCGTGGAAAGGGTGGTGGCGCGTCGGGCGTTGGTTTGGCGGTTGCGGGCTATGGCTGGTGCGAGGAAATAGTAGAATACCGTGACAGCGAGCAGCAACGGCAACATTCGCCAGTCGGCATAGCCGTAAATCGCATACGAGGCAGCCAGCACCCACACGTTTTGCGCTTTCGCCGAGTGGCGGAGCACAGTGAAGTAGGGCAGCAGCACCGCTATGAATGCAAACCAGAATATGATGGAGTTTATAGCCATTTCAATGTGGGGTGTTGATGATGTTATTACCAGTGTGTGATAAAGGCATGTCAACTCTTTATCCAAAAATCGCTGACAAAGATATTAATTTTTTTGGGAATGTGAAAAGTCATGAGTGGCGTATGCTCCAAAAATGGCGAATAATTATAATCGCGGCCTGTGAGTGGAAAATGTGTGAAATTGGGGCGATTGTGGGTGGAATGTCGGTAAAAATGAGTAACTTTGTAGTTTAATATTAGGTAGATGCTATGATTTTTTCATTTGAAACTCAAAATATTCTATATGTGTATGTGCTGCTGGGCATCGCTTTTGTGCTCACAGTGGTTTGCGCTGTGGTGCTGTGGCGCAGGGCACACCGCTTGAGCAAGTTCGACCTTGCCGAAGCCACTCGCGACTATCTCCCCGAAGAAGCGCTTCCGGGCGTGTCGGTGGTGGTGTATGCCCACAACGACTGCGAGAACCTGGAGCGTTTTCTGCCACTCTTGCTCCATCAGGATTATCCCGATTTTGATGTGGTGGTGGTTGATGATGCCTCGTTCGACGGCACCCACGACTTGCTGAGCGACTTGCTCCCACATTTCGACAATCTGCGTGTGACCTTCGCGCCGCAGGAGACTCGCTCCCTCTCGCGCAAGAAACTCTCGCTCACCATTGGCATCAAAGCGTCGCAAAAAGAGGTGGTGCTCCACACCAATGCCAACTGCCGCGTGATGAGCGACCAGTGGCTCCGCACCATGATGCGCAATTTTGTGCCAGGCACCGATGTGGTGCTCGGTTTCTCGCACTATCGCTACCGCAAAGACACCAGCGCAGGCAGATATTTCCGTGTGTTTGATTCTGTGGTCACCTCGCTTCAATGGGTGGGCAGTGCCATCAAGGGAAAGCCCTACCGTGGCATCAGCGACAACTTGGCGTATCGCCGTCAACTGTTTTTCGACCATGCTGGTTTCTCAGAGAGTTTGGAGTTGCGCTATGGCGACGACGACGTGTTTGTGAGTGCCATTGCCACAGGCGACAACACTCGCTTGGAACTCGCTCCCGAAAGCCAGATGCAGACCTACTACGAGAATGTGCCAAAGGCGCACAACTTGCTGAAACTGCGCCGCGACTACACCTCGAAGTTTGTGTGCACAGAGGCTCCATTCTATGCGCAAGCCCTGTTCTCGGTGATGAATTATTTGCGTCTGGGTGCCCTCGTGGCAGCCGTGGTGCTCGACTATACCAACATTTTCACTATTTCGGTAGCCACATTCTTGCTCATACTCTCATGGGTGATGATGATATTGCCGTTTAACCGCTGCTGCCAGTTGCTCCAGGCTCCGGGGCTCACATTCAGTGTGCCTCTGTTCTATGTGTGGCGACCGGTGGTGAACCTTTACTTCAGAGTGTTGGGCTGGTCAACTCGCAAATCCAATCTCACCTCCATCTATGAATGACGCTGCACCTACCCGAATCAATGCGCTCACCTCGTGGCGAGGCATTTTCATCCTTTCCGTAGTGCTGTTTCACAGCGGTGAGGAATTGTTTATGGAATTGGCCACCAGTGGCGTGGTGGGTTTCTTCATCATGAGCGGCTTTTTGATGCGCATGAAGCATCATCCAGAGCCCATCAGGGGCGCACGGTTCAAGTCTTTCGTCGCCAATCGCGCGCTGCGGCTCTATTCGCTCCATTGGTTTGCGTTCGTATTGCTGATGGCAGCCACCTTTGGCTTTTCCGCCACCTTGCCCTATATGAGTTGGGGGGCGTTGGTGCCCAATTTGCTGCTGGTGCAAAGTTTTGTGCCAGATGTGAACGTGTTTTTCTCTTTCAACACCCCCACATGGTTTTTGTGCGACTTGCTGATCTGCTACCTCTGCTACCCTTACATAGCCACATGGCTCGACAGGATAAGGCTGCGCTGGCAACTGCTGCTCTTTGCCGTGCTTCAGATAGCGTATTTTGTATGTATGTGCGCCTTGACCGACCCCGATTTGGTCACCTACGCCCATGTGTTCCCACCGTTCCGCATCTACGAGTTCACCGCCGGCATTATCTTGTATAATGTGTATAAGGCGTTGCGCCCACGCCTCACAGGCTGGAATATGGCGAAAGCCACGTTGGCAGAGGTGCTTGTGGTGGGGCTGTATGTGGGTTTGATGGTGTTCTCTCAAGCATGGGACTACCAAGATAAAGACAAATTCAACGACAGCGTGATGTGGGAGATACCGCTTTCGCTGCTCTTGCTGGTGTTTGTGCTCAATGCCGGCACCGAAGGCATCATCAGCCGCATACTGCATTGGAAACCGATGGTGTGGTTGGGCAGCATCTGTTTTGAGATATTCCTGCTTCACTCCCTATCGGGGCTGGTGTTCGGCTATTTGGTCAGCCCATTCTTGGGCCACTTCGGCATAGATGTTTATGGTCATTACGCCTTCGGTCAACTCCCCATACTGCTTGTCATGGGCTATGTGATGCACCGCTGGTTCACCCTCCCCGTTTTCGCCTGGGCATCGCGCCTCTCCGCCAGCCTCTCCGCCTGAAAGTGGAAAAAAGTGGTGGGGGATGGCAATAAGAGGGGATAAATTTGCGTTATTAATGACGAGATGAAAATTGATTTTAAATCACATATAATGCTTTTTGCGTTGGTTTTGTGCGCTTTAACAGCCTTTGCGCAAGACAACGACAAGATTCTGAATCGCCAGTATGTCGACCAGAAGAAGATTCACTTCGGCTTTTCGGTGGGTACCAATTTTCAGGATATTCACATCGTGAACAATGGCTTTCAGACCGAAGACGGCGAAACTTGGTTTGCCGATATGCCGCAACATTCGCCGGGCTTCTGCGTGAATGTGCTCGCAGACCTGCGCCTTGCCAAGAATTTCAACCTGCGCTTCTCGCCGGGTATGTATTTTGGCAACAAGGTGGTGAAATACATCAACTCCTCCGCCCCCGACGAGGTGACCGACCCGCTGCGCCGCAATCAGAGCCAAAACATCAAATCCACCTACATTGTGCTGCCGCTCGACCTGAAGATTTCGGCGAACCGCTACCACAATGTACGCCCCTATTTCACTGGTGGCGTGATGGGCGTGTTCGACGTGGCTAAAGACCGCACCGAGCAGCTCCGCCTGGCGAATGGCGACGCTATGCTCACCGTGGGCATGGGCTGCGACATCTATTTGCCATTCTTCAAACTTTGCCCAGAACTGAAATTCTGCTTCGGCTTGAAGAACGTGCTTCAGAAAAATCGCCCCGACTTGGAGGACAACCCCGAAATGATGCGCTTCACACAAAGCGTGGACAAGGTGACCAACAACATGGTGGTGCTCACATTTTATTTTGAATAACAAACAACAAACAATCATAAGAAGGGATAATGACCTACATTCGTAAATATTTGATGCTGACGCTTGCCGCTTTCCTGTGTGTGACCACACTGAGGGCGCAGGTGGATAATCAGTACACCCAATATTATATGGTGCCAGGCTATTACAACCCTTCAGCCATAGGCAACACCGACTACATTCACGTGACCGTGGGCAGCCGCGCGCAATGGGTGGGCATCAAGCACGCACCTCTCTCGTTTGTGGGGTTGGCGGATATGCCATTCAAGTTCCTCAACAAGCGATTTGCCACCGGCGTATCCATCAACCAAACCAGCATGGGTCTGTATTCAGGTTTGAACGCCTCGGCACAGTTGGCGTATAAGCACAAACTGTTTGGCGGCACGCTAAGCGGCGGTATTCAGGTGGGCTTGGTCAACGAAAAGTTTCGCGGTTCCCGAATTATCGAGGTGGAGGGCGACGAGGCCGATGACGCCATTCCCAAGACCGACGTTTCGGGCAATGCGTTCGACTTCGGCGCGGGCATTTTCTACCAGCATAAGCACTGGTGGGCAGGTTTCTCTGCCACGCACCTCACACAACCCTCGGTGGAGATGAAATCGGAGGGCAACGAGGAAGACCTCTACATATTTGAGGCCGGCCGCACATGTTATTTTATGGCAGGTGGCAATATTCCCGTAAATAATACGTTATTTGAATTACAACCCTCTGTGTTTGTGAAGACCGATTTCAATCTTTACCAGGCAGAGGCCACAATGCGAGTGCGCTACAACAAGTTTATCACCGGTGGCGTGGCATACCGTCATAAAGATGCGGTGAGCCTTGTGGCAGGGGTTGAGATAAAGAATTTCGTAGTGGGCTACTCCTACGATTATCCTATTTCCGACATTTCAAAGGCCACTTCGGGTAGCCATGAGGTGTTTGTGAACTATAACGTGAAATTGAACTTAGGCGAAAAAAATAAAAATAAACATAAGAGTATTCGATTAATGTAGAATATGAAAAAGGTACTATTAATTTCTCTCACCACATTCGTGTTTGCAACAGTGCTCACTTCTTGCTTCTCGGGACGGCGCTCAGTGTCGGCCTACGGAGGCGAAGTGACTGGCGTGAGTGGCTCCGTGTTTGTGGAGCCTACACCTTACGGCATGGTGCTCGTGGATTGTGGTTCAATGAAGGAAGGACCATCGGAGGCCGACTCGCTTTGGGGCATCGACTCCACGGCGCGCGGTGTGTCGGTTGACGCATTCTGGATGGACCAGACCGAAATCACCAACTCAAAGTACAAGCAATTCCTTTACTGGGTGCGCGACTCCATTATCCGTGAGCGCCTCGCCGACCCTGCCTACGGTGGCAACGACGAGTTTAAAATCACCGAAGACAAGTACGGCGACCCTGTGAAGCCTCATCTCGACTGGTCGAAAAACATTCCATGGCGCAATCCGAGCGAAGACGAGGAACGCGCTATCGAGAGTGTGTATCGCATCAACCCCATCACTGGCGTGAAGGAACTCGACCCCACTCAGATGAACTATCGCTACGAAATCTATAATATGACCGAGGCTGTGAAGCGCAAGCACCGTCTCGACCCTGCCACTCGCGACTACAACACCGACCACGCAGTGCCCACCGATGTGCCCGTCATCAGCAAAGACACTGCCTACATCGACGATGATGGCCGCATCGTGCGTCAGACTGTGAACCGTCCGCTCTCCGGTCAATGGGATTTCGTGAACACCTATATCGTGAACGTGTTCCCCGACACCACTTGCTGGGTGAACGACTTCGACAACGCCTACAATGAGCCGTATGTGCGCATGTACTTCGCCAACGGCAACTACAACAACTACCCCGTGGTGGGTGTGAGCTGGGAGCAAGCCAACGCATTCTGCAACTGGCGCACCGAGTTCCTCCGCAAGTCGCTCGGCAAGGAAGGCGTGTATGTGGAGCCATACCGCTTGCCCACCGAGGCTGAATGGGAATTTGCGGCACGCGCAGGTGTGAACAAGAACAAATACCCTTGGGAGGGCGATTTGCCACTCACCGAAGACGAAGGGTGCTTCTATGCCAACTTCAAGCCACAGGAGGGCAACTATGTGAAAGACGGTAGCATAGTGTGCGCGCCCGTAGGCACCTACGAGCCCAACGACTTCGGGCTCTTCGACATGGCTGGCAACGTGAGCGAATGGACCTCTACCGCCTACACCGAGAGCATCGACCGCATGACCAGCGACCTCAACCCCGAATACCGCTACAATGTGGCGAAGGACGACCCTTACAAGATGTCGCGCAAGATTGTGCGTGGTGGCTCGTGGAAAGACGTGGCACACAACATTCGCGCCGACCTCCGCATGTGGGAATACCAGAACGAGCAGCGCTCTTACATCGGTTTCCGCTGCGTGCGCTCAAAGGTGGGCTACACCAAGGTGAAAAGAAAGAAAAACTAATCAAAAAAATCATAGCAAATACAGATTTTCCAATCAATTACACATAAGGGATTATGGGAAAAATTAAGAAATATAAAAATGTGATTGAACGCTTCCTTTCGGGTGAAACCGGTCAGCGTTTCTTCAACTTTGCCTACAGTATTGGTGCGGCAGTCGTAATCTTGGGTGCGTTGTTCAAGATTCTTCACCTCGAAGGTGGTAACGAAATGCTCACCATCGGTATGGGTACGGAAGTATTGATGTTTATCCTCACCGCTTTCGACCGTCCCGAGCACGATTATAAATGGGAGCAGGTGTTCCCCGTTCTCGCTTCTGGCGACCCCGACGACCGTCCCGACTTCGCAGGTGGCGGCAACATCGTGATTGGCGGTGGCGCAGCGGCGCAGGCTCCTGCACAGCAGGGCGTTACCGAAGCCGAGGCTAAGGCTGCTGTGGGATTGCCACAGGGCATCGACCTCACCGAGGAGGATTCTCGCTCGCTGAGCGAAAGCATCGCTAAAATGGCTGCCGCAAGTGACCAGTTGAGCCGTATGGCTGAACTCACCGACGCCACTCAGCAATATTTGAGCCAAATGGCTGGCATTTCAGAGCAGATGCAGCGACTGAACGAAACCACCACCGCGCTCAATCAAGTGTCGGAAACACTGCTGGGCAGCTATCGCGCCATTACCGAAAACAGCGAGAGCATCACCCAAAGCAGCACCGGCTACGTGGAGCAGATGGAAAACCTCAACCGCAACATTGGCGGATTGAACACCATCTACGAAATTCAACTCAAGAGCATTTCTTCACAACTCGACAGCATCGACCGCGTGAACCGAGGTTTGAAGGATATTCGCGACATGTACGAGAAATCGGCAGCCGAAAGCGCACACTACTGCGACGAGACCGAAAAGATGGCTCGCTACATGAAGCAACTCAACAGCGTGTATGAAAAAATGATTAAGGCAATGACCGTGAACATGTATCGCCCAATGGGTGGTATGCCTGGCGTTGACCTTAATGATAATGATAACTCTAACGAATAAGCATGGCAAACGCTAAAAATCAGACGGTGGGCCGCATGTCGCCACGTCAGAAGATGATCAACTTGATGTACATCGTTCTGACCGCCATGCTTGCCTTGAATGTGTCGAGTGATGTGCTCAGTGGGTTCCGCCAAGTGCAACAGGGGCTCTCGCGCACCAATCGCACACTCACCGCGCGCAGCCAGATGATGTTTGAGCAAATTCAAGCATTCTACAACAAATATCCAAAGCAGGGCCGCCAGTGGCTGGATTTGGGTATGCAGGTGCGCAACACCACCGACAGTCTGTATGATTATATCGAATCGTTGAAGGTAGATATTGTGAAGCAGTGCGATGGTCCGCAAGGCGATGTGAACCACATTGAAGCCGAAGACAACCTCGACGCTGCCGCCCAGGTGATGCTGCCTCCAACAGGTAAGAAGGGCGCTCAACTGCGTACGCGTATTGAACAATACCGCACATTCATCTTGGGAATGCTCGACAATCCCGATGCACAGAAGAATGTGGAGGAAGCGCTCTCTACTGCAAATGTGAAAACAAGCGAGGGAACGAAACGATGGGAGGAAAGCCTCTTTGAGGGTATGCCAGCCATTGCCGCTGTCACACTGCTCTCGAAGTTGCAAAACGATATTCGCTTCGCCGAAGGCGTGGCGCTCGGCTCCATGATTTCCAATCTCGACACTGGCGAACTGCGTGTCAATCACTTTGACGCGTTTGTGGTGCCTGAATCGAAGATGGTGATGCGTGGCAGCAAATATTCTGCCGAGATTGTGATGGCAGCCATCGACACCACAGCGCGCCCACGCGTGTTTGTGAATGGCAGCCAAATCAAGGGTAGCCACTACGAGGTGGCGACCGGCAGCACCGGCAAATTCGAGTTCTCCGGCTTTATCGAGGTTACGGCGCGTGATGGTAGCGTCACCAAGCGCGACTTCAAATCGTCGTACACCGTGATTGAGCCATTGGCAACCGTTTCTGCCACTATGATGAACGTGTTCTACGCCGGTATCGACAACCCTGTGTCAATCGCCGTGGCAGGCGTGCCTCAGCAGTCGATTCAAGCCACAATGACCAACGGCTCGCTCACCAAGACCGCTAAAGGTTGGGTTGCTCGCTCATCGGCAATAGGCAGCGAGTGTACGATTAGCGTGACTGCCGAAATCGACGGTCAGCGCACCAATGTGGGCACCACCAGTTTCCGTGTGCGTAAGTTGCCCGACCCAATGCCATTTATCACCTACACCGACGGCAACGGCCATCGAGCCAGTTACAAGGGTGGCAAGCCTTTCTCTAAAGGCACACTCCTGGCAGCCAAGGGACTGGATGCGGCTATCGACGACGACTTGCTGAAAATCGACTTCCGTGTGGTAAGTTTCGATATGGTGCTTTTTGACCAGATGGGCAACGCCATGAGCGAACGCTCGTCGGGCTCAAACTTCTCACCACGCCAGCGTGAGGCTATGAAGCAGATGCGACACGGCAAGCGCTTCTACATCTCGCGCGTGAAGGCCACAGGCCCCGACGGCGTGACTCGCGACATCGCACCAATGGAAGTGATTGTGAATTGATAATTTTTTAATCAGATAATATTTATATATAAACTTTAGATATGAAGTTTCTCAAAGTAATCATTGCCGTGGTGGCTATCGCTTGCACTGCCTCTGTTGCACAAGCACAGGTGGTGAAAAAGGCCGCAGCCACCGCTGCGAAGAAGGCTCAATCGCAAGTTTCAACGCGTCAGCAATCGTTCTACGAGGTGCCGGAGCCAAGCGATGCCGACTTGCAGTGGATGAAAATCGTGTATCGTGAGATCGACCTCACCAAGGGCAAGAACGCGGCGCTCTATTATCCCGAAGAGCCAAATGAAGATGGCGAAAGCTTGTTCTACATCATCATGCGCCATGTGGCTAACGGCGACATCTCTGTGTATGAGTGGCTCGACGGTCGCGAAATGTTTACCGACACTTACAAGTATAAGATCAGCAACATGCTCGACCGCTTCCACATTCTCTACGCTCACGCCAAGGGCAGCACCGAAAAGGCGCCTAAATACGTGATTGAGAATGCCGACATTCCAGGCAGTGAGGTGCTGAGTTACTACATTATTGAAAAATGGGAGTTCGACACCCGTAGCAATAAAATGCGTAGCCGTGTGGATGCCATCTGCCCTGTGCTGCACCGTGAAGACGAGTTTGGCGTGGTGCAAAAGTGGCCTATGTTCTGGGTGAAACTCAACGACATTCGCCCCTACATCGCACAGCAATTTGTGTTTACCGACAACGACAACAATTTGCTCCGCTACAACCTCGACGACTTCTTCAAACTCAATATGTATAAAGGCGACATCTACAAGGTGAAGAACCTGCGCAACCAAACCTTGCGTATGCAATTCCCCGACGATAAGGCATACAAGCACGCACAAGACAGCATCGAACGCCGCCTGCGCCAGTTCGACAAGGGATTGTGGGTGCCATCACGCGAAGAGCTCCAGGCTCAGAAGGAAGCCCGCGAAAAGGCAGAGCGTGAAGCCGAAGGCGCCGACGATGAAGAAACCACAGTAGCCGAGGAGCAGAAGTCGGTGAAGAAATCCACCACCAAGCGTGGCGCAAAGTCCACCAAGAAGGCTACTGTGAAAAAGGAAAAGAAGCAGAAAGTGGCAAAGGTGAAAACCCGCACGGTGAAATCGAGCGGTGGCGCAGTAAGAAGCGTCCGCAACCGTAAGCGCTAACCACTTGCTCACACAGATTCCACTTTTGTGGTGGGCTGTGGCTCACACAGATTCCACGGATCTCACGGAAATTTTTGTTGGTGGGAAATCTCACAGAATTATGTGGGAAGGGCTCACACAGATTCAACAGATTCAACAAAAAATTTAGGCAATAATATACAAGTTGTCCCTGTAAATTAATCGGGAGGGAGCGAGGTGAAACTTGCTTTCTCCATTTTTTTGCGGTATTGTTAATAAACAATACTGTTAAAAAATGGATAGGGTATTGCGTAATTCAAAGAAGTCTAGTATCTTAGCATGTGGAAACACACACGAATCTGTATCTATGAAAGCACTCTCTGAATTTGACAATCTTTTCTCGCTCACATCGTATTTCACTACAGAGGAAATCTGCAAGGAATTTCTTGCACAGCAACGCTGGGGCGGTGATGTGGTCTGTCCGATTTGCGGTAAGCACCATTGCAAACAGCGTTTTGACGGTCGTTATCGCTGTGACAGGTGCAAACACAATTTCTCGGTCATATCAGGTACGATTTTTGAGAACACTAAAGTGTCACTACGCAAGTGGTTCATCGCCATGTATCTCATTTCCTCGCACAAGAAGGGCGTGTCGTCGCACCAATTGAGCAGAGACATTGACGTTTCCCAAAAGACAGCATGGTATATGCTACAGAAGATACGCACGCTGTACAAGCAGGACGACGCAACAGCGTTAAGCGGGATTGTGGAGTGCGACGAGGTGTATATCGGAGGAAAGGAGAAATGGAAGCACAAGAGTATGCGCACACCACGCACGCAAGGTCGCAGCACTAAGACCAAAACGCCAGTGTTCGGTATGATGGAGCGCAGTTACATCATTGACCGAAACGGAAATGAGGTTCCGATGTCGTATGTCCGTGCGATTATTGTCAGCAAGACAGATAAGGCAACCTTGCAACCTATCATCGGGCAGTTTGTGGAGGTGGGTTCCCATGTGATTACTGACGAGTTGAGTGCGTACAAGGGACTGGAGCAACTGGGTTACGGGCACTCAATTGTCGCCCACGGTGCGGAGGAGTACGCCAATGGCGATGTGTTCACCAACGGCATTGAGGGGTTCTGGTGCCATTTCAGAAGAATGATTGACGGTTGCTACCACAACGTGAGCGATGAGCACCTGCAAGCGTACATCGACGAGGCGTGCTACCGATGGAACACAAGAAAAGCGTCCCAGTCGGAACGCTTCTGTGATATGTTTAACAAGTCTATAGGACTCGTGGTCAAACACTATGAGTTGAAAATGTGTGGAATGGTGGGGGGATTATTTCTTTAATTACCAACCTTTACCTTTTACATATTTGTATTTGCCGCGTAGAAAGTCGTTTCTTTCTTGTTCCTTCTTTTTGATTGTTTTTAAGGAATCTGGAAAATTATATTTGTAAACCTCGTCATCTGGTATGTTCATAATACCTCTACCGTAAGTTCCATCTGGATAATAAAACAATGGCATACCGTCTTCATCTTCAAACCCAGTATCAAGACGATATTCTGGAAATTCTTCGCCGATGTGACCAAGATTGTTATAATATGATTCACTACCGAAATAATCTCTAATATGTCTATCAGCGTGTTTTGCCAGATTGTCTGCTTGTTTCATACGTCTTATAAATTCTTCTCTTTCTGGGACAAATTTAACACTTGAATAGTTGTTCGGTTTTCTACGTTTCACATAAGAATCTTGAGGATGCATGTCAGCAACTCTGTAATAATTATTGTAAGGGTCAACATCGTTAAAAGCATGATTTAATGCATATCTTTGAAGGTTTTTTCGGGATTTATTTGCAGCGTTTACTGCTGTTTTCCAGTCAATTTCAGAAAGCACCTGTTTAACAGACTCGCTAATCATATTGTGCAACTGAGACTCGTTAAGTCGTATTGTATTTTTCTTTCTCATATCCAATTTGAAATTTCTTTATTCATAAATATCGTGTAGTTAGAAAAAAGATGTATATTTGTGGAAAATAAGTATTTATGGTATATGAAAAACGATAAGAAAATAAAAACCGTTCACAATGTTGTATTAACAGAATCAGAACAGCGAGAAGTGGATTTGATTACAAAAGAATTCAAGGCAAGGGGTGGTATGGATGATGAAGAACTTATGTCTCGTTTCGGTGCTATTACCTTTGAGGAATTTTCAAATAACATAAGAGAAAAAATACGAAACTATAAAAGATGACGATTTATGTTTTAAGCAATGTGAGAGCAAAAGAACATGAATATGTGGATTACCTAATGAAGTGTTGTTGGTACAAAAGTGTTGAGGCAGAGACAAGGTATTGGGAAATTGAATGTCAAATTATTCATCGTTGTAACCCTATTTTAATGAAACCAGGTTCTTCTGGTACCATAAAGTTTAAAAGCGTACTACAGCGACAAGAAATTGAACGATTCGCAAACAATCGTTCTGAACTTTTGAAAATCATCAAAAGGAGAAGAGGTAAGCGGGGAAATACACAATGGAATGTGAGTTATATAGTATCCAACCAAGGAAATGTATATATTACCGCAATTAATTGTTACAATGGTATCTATGAAAATACATTCTTTAAAACAAACCTACTTATCAAGGAATCTCAATTGCGTTCAATAATTCGTGAAACAATAAGGAGGTTATTAAACGCATAAAAACATAAAATCCGTACCTCTACAAATGATACGGATTTTTATTATATACATTTAGTCCAAACGGTATATGATTGCCTATAACACTTGTTTGTTTACAGGGACAACTTGTATATCATTTCCAAAATTTATTCGTGAAATTCGTGGGATTCGTGTTTTTTTTAATCTGCCACAAATTATCACAAATTTCCACAAATTCAAAATTCCCACAAATTCACCCCTCGGAGAATATGTGGGAACCTTGTTAATCGGAGCACTCGGAGCACTCGGAGCACTCCAATAACCACCAGCCTCTGTGAGATTTAACACCCTCAAAAGCAAAACCTGTGGGATCTGTGAGATCTGTGTGAGCCTTAAAACACTCACAAAGCGAGATTTGCGTGAGCCCCAACCCACCCATGAAGCGAAAAAAATAGGCTGTTAATCGCGAGGATTAACAGCCTATGTGGGTACTCGGAGCGGGACTTGAACCCGCACAGCCTAAAGGCCAAGGGATTTTAAGTCCCTCGTGTCTACCGATTCCACCATCCGAGCAGCTATTGCGGTAAACAAATGCGGTGCAAAGGTAATGCAATTTTTTTGTTTTGACAAATATTTGAAAAATAAAAATCTGCGGTTAGTATGAGGTGATGATGTAACCTCCGTTCACCGATTGGCGGCATTTGTAGGGCTGGAGCCCCACTTTTTGGCTAAGTGCTGTGCCTGAGAGCGGTCCGCCAGCGCCATTGAGCACGTTGTAGTGCGAGCCGCATTTGGGGCAAATGGCGTCGAATGTGGTGGGGTCGACGATGAGCGTGTATTCTGGTCTGCGCTCCACAGGACAGGCGGCGTCGAACGCCAGTGGCGCATACGAGCCAGTGGATGTGTCGAGCCCCATAATGAGCAGCACGCCACCAAAGCCGGTGAATGTGTTGGCGTTGTAGGGAAAATTTGCTGGCAACTGCTTATCGCGGCTGAAGATGCGGTAATCGCCCACGCCAGTCACGCCGTAGGTGTTCCACACGCCGTATGTGCCCAAGTCGATGCGCACAGTGTAGGAGGGAAGCACCTTGTTGTCGATGTGGTTGCAACTGGCAAGCACACCCAAAAGCATAATCAGTAAAAGCGTTTTCTTTATCATCGGTTATTTCATTATTGTGAATCAATTTTTTGTGTGGCTAAGGTGTTCCAAATCACCAAATAGACATCACCATAGCGTAGGGACATGCCTTCGGCATGTTTCAAAGGATGTGACCAAAATTTCAACGCATTAGAAACATGCCAAAGGCATGTCCCTACGTTTTGAATATTCGCTCCCTGCGTTGCCGTTATCTGCCGAGCAGGTGGCTGAACGCCTTGTGATAGGTTTCGAAATCGAAGCCATCGAGCGTGCGCTGGTAGAGGGCGGCGATGCGGTCGTTGCAGAGGTTGCCGATAGAGCCCTCGTGGGTGTGGTGCACCTTCTTCACTGGGGTGAACTTGCCTGCCTCGATGTCGAGTCCCACCTTCTTGTAGGCATCACGGAACGGCATGCCAGCGGCTGCGAGGCGGTTCACCTCCTCCACGCTGAACATGAGGTCGTAGCGCGTATCGTCGAGGATATGCTCGTTCACCTTCACTTGGCTCATCATGGCGTTGACCATCGAGAGAATAGCCTTGATTTCGTCGAACGCTGGCAGGAAATCCTCCTTGGTGAGTTGCAAGTCGCGGAAATAGCCCACTGGCAGATTGTTGGTGACCATTGTGATTTGGAACGGCAGTGCCTCCAGACGGTTGCAGCGTGCGCGCGTCAATTCAAACACATCGGGATTTTTCTTGTGCGGCATAATCGAAGAGCCGGTGGTGAACTCGTCGGGGAGTTTGATGAACGCGAAGTTTTGCGAGTTAAACATACATGTGTCGAACGCCAGTTTTGAAATGGTGGCGGCAATGTTGGCGATGGCGGCTGCCACGATTCGCTCGGTCTTGCCACGCCCCATCTGGGCATACACCACATTGTAGTCGACCGACGCAAATCCGAGCAACTGCGTGGTGAGTTCGCGGTTGAGGGGGAACGACGAGCCGTAGCCAGCGGCAGAGCCCAGCGGATTGCGGTTGTTCACATCGTAGGCGGCACGGAGCACCACCAGGTCGTCGGCAAGCGATTCGGCGTAAGCCCCAAACCACAGTCCGAACGACGACGGCATTGCCACTTGCAAGTGGGTATAGCCCGGCATCAACACATCCTTATAACGCTCGCTCTGCGCCTGAAGCGTGTGGAAAAGCGTGGTGATGTGATGCACCACATCTTCAATCTCGCTGCGGATAAAGAGGCGGAGATCCACAAGCACTTGGTCGTTGCGCGAGCGGCCAGAATGGATTTTCTTGCCCACATCACCAAGGCGACGCGTGAGCATCAGTTCCACTTGCGAATGCACATCCTCAATGCCATCTTCAATCACGAATTTGCCAGCCTCAATCTCGGCGTAAATCTCGCGCAGGGCAGCGGTGAGCAGGGCAAGTTCGTCGGCGGTGAGCAAATTGATGGTTTGCAGCATAGTGATGTGGGCGATCGAGCCAAGCACGTCGTAGCGCGCCAAATAGAGGTCCATTTCACGGTCGCGCCCCACGGTGTAGGTTTCCACATCGTGGTCAACCTGTATGTTTTTTTCCCAAAGTTTTGATGCCATAATTTCTTGTTTTAGTCTAAAAATCGGAGAGCGTGTAAACGCAATCGGCAGCGGATGCCACGATTGGCTTATACGCCTTATTTTACGCAAAATTACAATATTATTTCCAACCTCAGCCCACGGCGAAAAACAAATTAACGCCTAAATGCAAATGTTTCACAAATTTTATTGCTATTTTTGCGTAAGAAATTGCCCAAATGAAGGCGAAACCACACCAACACCATCTCGCCCCCTCATTTGCGAAATAAATGAATGATATGGAAGTATTATTTTCTGTGATTACTGTTACGTGGAATGCGGCTGGGGTGATTGCGCCCACGCTGAAGAGTGTGAAGGAACAATCGTGCACCGACTATGAATATCTGGTGGTGGACGGTGCTTCGACCGACGACACCCTGCGCATGGTGAACGAGGCTGGCATTGCCGGCACTCGCATCGTGAGCGAGCGTGACAAGGGACTCTACGACGCTATGAACAAGGCCATTCGCCTTGCCAAAGGAAAATATCTGATATGGATGAACGCTGGCGACGCATTTGCCGCTGCCGACTCGCTTGCGCGTATGGCAGTCGTGGCAGGGAGCAATCCGGGTGTGATTTACGGTCAGACCCAAGTGGTGAACGCCGAGCGCAAAGTGGTGGGTATGCGTCACCTCACAGCCCCTGCGGTGCTTACTGCCGACAGTTTCAAGCACGGTATGCTGGTGTGCCATCAGGCGTTTGCGGCACGCCGCGACCTCGCTCCGCAATACAACCTCGCCTATCGCTTCAGTGCCGACTACGATTGGTGCATTCGTGTGCTCCAGCAGTCGGACCACAACGCCTACGTGGGCGATGCCCCCATTGTGAGTTTCCTCACCGACGGTTTGACCGACAAGCATCACAAGGCTTCGCTGAAAGAGCGCTACCACATCATGTGCCACTACTACGGCACCGTGGCCACCACCATTCGCCACATCGGTTTCGCTTTTCGCACCCTCGTCCGCAAAGTGAAAAACTGATTATATCTTTGTATTTTTCAAAAAACCGCCCAATTATATCTTTGTATTTTTCAATTTTTGGCACAATTATTTGTTTGTATTTTTCAAAAAATTGCCCAATTATTTGTTTGTATTTTTCAATTTTAGTAACTTTGTAGCCTAAAACACAATATATTAGCATGTATCTAAAAAGAATCATAGACAAGTACCTTGAAGAATGGGCAAAAAGGGCAGACCACAAGCCAATCCTTCTGCGTGGTGCTCGACAGGTGGGAAAATCCAGTTCTGTCAAGCATTTGGGCCGACTATTCCAAAACTACGCGGAGATTAATTTTGAAAAATCTCCAATTTATAAGCAGGTTTTTGAAGCCGACCTTGATGCTGGCCGAATCGTTAGCCAGTTGTCGGCATTGATAGGCATTGATATTATTCCTGGCAAAACGCTATTGTTTCTTGACGAAGTGCAGGAGTGCCCGAAAGCTATCATGGCACTACGCTTTTTCAAAGAGGATATGCCCAAACTGCATGTGATTGCGGCAGGTTCTTTACTGGAGTTCGCATTAGACGACCTTCCAACTTTTGGCGTGGGGCGTATCCACTCCATGTTTATGCGTCCGTTGAGTTTCGACGAGTTTGAGTCGGCTTGCGGATTTGATGCATTGCTAAAGACGAGAGACAGTGCGTCGGCAGAGCATCCCCTGCCAGAACCGCTCTACAAAACCATATTAGAGCACTATCGCACCTACATGATGATAGGTGGAATGCCCGAAGTGGTGGTGAAATGGGTGGCTACTCACAACTATTCGCAGTGTCAGGAAGTGCAAGACGACATCATCGTGTCGTATGAAGACGACTTTCCGAAGTATAAGAGTAAGGTTGACCCCGATTTGCTCCGTAGCGTTCTGCACAGTGCCGCTGTTCAATGTGGCAAGAAATTTGTGTATGCGGATGTGGGTGGATACAAAACTCATGCTGTGAAACAAGCACTCGATTTGCTTTATCGTGCTGGTATTTTGATACCAGTGACGCATACATCAGCCAATGGATTGCCACTTGGAAGCGAAATCAATGCCAATAAGCGCAAAGTGATATTTCTTGACTGTGGATTGTTGTTGCGAACTCTCAATATGGCATTGGGCGACATCTCAGACATCACTGCACAAATTTTGACCGCCAATGCCACCGACCTCGTTAATAAAGGCTCAATTGCCGAACAAGTGGCAGGAACAGAACTTCTTGCCTACAAAACGGCAAATTTGCGTCATGAATTGTATTACTGGGCAAGAGAGGCGAAGAGTTCGTTGGCAGAGGTTGACTACATCGAATCTTTTGGCAATAAAGTGCTGCCAGTGGAAGTGAAGGCAAATGTGCAAGGTGGCATGAAGAGCCTGTGGGTGTTTATGCGTGAAAAGAAGTTGCACTCGGCTGTAAGATGCTCTGCAGAGAACTTCGGAAAAATCACCTACATCGATGAGCAAGACAATGGCGAGGAGCGCCAAGTGACCATAGTCCCGCTATTTGCTATCAGCAAATTATATCGGTAGTGGCTTGAGTGGACTGCGTCTGAGCATGGGTGGATTTGGTGGTTAGGAGAAATAAATGTAATTTTGCACTGTGGTTCGCGCGCATGTTGTGCGTGAGTTTTTTATTGACGATATTATAAGCACTTTACGATATGGACATGAAGTTGAGTTACGACAATCAGGGAGAATTTTCAAAGAAACTGTTCATCGAAACATACGGCTGCCAGATGAATGTGGCCGACAGTGAAGTGGTGGCCTCCGTGATGAAAATGGCTGGCTACGACACCACCGACACGCTCGATGCTGCCGATGCCATCTTTATCAACACCTGCTCGATTCGCGACAACGCCGAGCAAAAAATATTCTCTCGCCTCAACCAACTCAACGCATTGCGCCGCAATCGCAAGCGTCGCCTGATTGTGGGCATTATCGGCTGCATGGCTGAGCGTCTGAAGGAAGTGCTAATCAACGAGTACGACGTTGACATCGTGGCCGGTCCCGACTCCTACTTGGAACTGCCCAACCTCATCGCCAGTGCTGAAGCCGGCGAGAAAGCCATCGAAACCACACTCTCGACCACCGAAACCTATCGCGACATCATTCCACAGCGCATCAGCGGCAACAAGGTGAGCGGCTACATCAGCATCATGCGTGGCTGCAACAACTTCTGCACCTACTGCATCGTGCCTTACACCCGCGGCCGTGAACGCAGCCGTGAGCCGGAGAGCATTCTCAACGAATTGCGCGACCTGCAAAACAAGGGTTTCAAGGAGGTGATTTTGCTCGGTCAGAACGTGAACAGCTACCTCTTTAAGCCTGCCGACGGCGGTGAACCTGTGGATATGGCTGCGCTGCTCGCACTTGTGGCTGAGGCCGCGCCTGAAATGCGTGTGCGCTTCACCACCAGCAATCCAGAGGATTTGAGCGACGAAATCATTGCCACCATGGCATCGCACGCCAACATCTGCAACCACATTCACCTGCCAGTGCAGAGCGGCAGCAACAAGATTTTGAAACTCATGAACCGCAAATACACCCGCGAATGGTATCTCGACCGAATTGCGAAAATCCGTGAAGCGATGCCCGACTGTGGCATTTCGAGCGATATGTTCACCGGTTTCCACAACGAGACGGAGGAAGACTTCGAGGAGACGCTCTCTCTGATGCGTGAAGTGGGCTTCGACTCGTCGTTTATGTTTAAATACAGCGAGCGTCCTGGCACATTCGCCGCCAAGCATCTGCCCGACAATGTGAGCGAGGAGGTGAAAATCGACCGCCTCAACCGTATGATTGCACTGCAAAACGAACTGTCGCTGTGCAGCAACCGCAACGATGTGGGCAAAACCTTTGAGGTGCTGGTGGAAGGCTACAGCAAACGCTCGAAAGACGATATGTTTGGCCGCACACAGCAGAACAAGGTGATTGTGTTCCCTGCTGGCGATACCAAGGTGGGCGACCGCGTGATGTGCGTGGTGGAAAAAGCCACCAGCGCCACCCTGATTGGGCATAGGGTGTAAAGACCTCTCCGAGAGGGATTTTTATTCCCACGCTATAGCATGGGAATGGATATTTTTTTGGCTTTTAAATTTTGATGGGGATGACTGCTAACACAGAGAAACTTTGGAATAGGAATTACTGCAAGGTGATGATTGCCAATTTCACGCTTTTCTTCGCCTTCTATCTGCTCACGCCTTTACTGCCCCTTTATTTGAGCGAACATTTCCATGCCACGAAAGACATGATTGGCTTGGTGCTGAGCGGCTACTCGGTCACCGCCATGCTGTTTCGCCCATTCAGTGGCTTTATGGTCGATAATTTTCAACGAAAGAAGGTGCTGATGGTCACTTTCTTCGTGTTTTTCATATTCTTTGCCGGTTACCTTATGGCAGGCACGCTGCTGCTCTTTGCCATAGTGCGCACGCTGCATGGTGGTCCGTTCGGGGCTATCACGGTCGCCAACAGCACGGTGGCTATCGATGTGCTGCCGTCGTCGCGTCGCAACGAGGGTATAGGCTACTACGGATTGAGCAATAACCTCGGTATGGCGATAGCGCCATCGGTGGGCATTTTTCTCTATGAACTCACCGACAGTTTCGACATGATATTTATTCTCGCCTTGGCGATTGCTGGCGTAGGGCTTGCCGTGGACTCCACACTCAAACTCAAACCACGCCCCATCAACAAAACTGGCCGCACCGTGTCGCTCGACCGCTTCTTCTTGCTCAAAGGTTGGGCGTTGGCGGCGAATATGGTGTGCTTCGGCTTCTGTTTTGGCGTGTTGAGCAACTACCTTGCCATCTACGGTAAAGAGGTGATGCACATCACCGCTGGCACAGGCGCATGGTTCTTGATATTGGCGGTGGGACTGATTTCGTCGCGTCTGCAAGGCGCGAAAGCACTGCGCGAAGGCCGACTCACCCACAATGCTGGCTATGGAATGCTCATATCGCTTGTGGGCTACACCTTGTTTATTGCTGTGCCTAATGCCATTGGTTATTACGGCTCTGCCGTGCTCATCGGTCTCGGCAACGGTCACATGTGGCCGGCTTACCAGAATATGACCATCAACCTCGGAACCAACGACCAGCGAGGCACAGCCAACTCCACCATTCTCATTTCGTGGGATATTGGTATGGGTGTGGGTTGTCTTATCGGTGGTGTGGTGGCCGACTGGTTGGGCTATTCGGCAGCGTTCTGGACCACCGTAGCCATCAACGCCTTGGGTGTGGCAGGCTATTTCGGCTACGCTATGCGCCACTTCCAGCGCAACAAACTCCGCTAATTCACACGGATTCCGCTTTACTCGCTTAGGCTCACACAGATCTCACAGATCTCACAGGTTTTGCTTTTGAGGGTGGGAAATCTCACGGAGGCTTTCCACAGGTTTGCTCCAATGGCTCACATGGATTCTGCTTTGTGTGGGGTAGGCTCACACGGATCTCACTCACAGGTTTTGCTTTTGAGGGTGGAAAATCTCACGGAATTTTGTGGGCGCCTTGGTGCCTTGATAATTGGAGCACTCGGAGCACTCGGAGCACTCGGAAACTTGTTGACCTGTTGGCTTGTTGTCTTGTTGACTTTTATTTTAGGTATTGGGCGGTTTGGACGAGGGAGCGGGTGGCGAGGAATGCGATGTAGGCGAGCCACAAGCCGTGGTTGCCCATTGAGGTGGGCACTATGGCGAATGTGAGGAAAAATGCCGCCAAGGCGATGCCCACCGCTGCCATCATTTCGCGAGTGCGGGTGAGTCCGATAAACACACCGTCCCACACAAATGCCGCCATGCCGGCAACGGGAATCACAGCGCACCACCAGCGGAAATCGAGGGCTGCGCTCACCACGGAATGGTCGTTGGTAAGCACCGTGAAAATTTGTTCGGGAAAAATGGCATACAGCAGCGTGCAAATGACGGTAAACGCCCCAGCCCAGCCAAACAGGTGCCACACGCAACTATGCTCCGCCGCCACATCGCCACGGCCGTAATATTTGCCGGCAATGGCTTCGCCAGCAAAGGCGATGCCGTCCATGAAGTAGGAGAAAAGGATAGCCATTTGCAGAATGAGCGTGTTCACAGCCAGCGTCATATCGCCGCTGCGTGCGCCAGCCGCCGTGAAAAACAATGCCTGGAGCATCATGAGCGTGCTGCGTATGAATATGTGCGAATTTACCTTGAAAAATCGTGCCGACCCCTTGAAACCGAACGCCTTGCGCCAGTCCATCGCCGCCACATGCGAGCGATATTTGCGCCTCAGCAGCCACAGCGAGTAGGCAAGCCCTATCCACTCGGCAAGCACCGTACCCACAATGATGCCGGTGAACCCCAATCCGAGCGCAAACACGGCTATCACCGATAGCACGATGTTGAGCACATTCACGGCAATGGAAATCACCATTGGGCTGCGCGAATCCTGCATTCCCAGTAGCCACCCCTTGATACCCATCATCACCAGCGTGGGCGGAGCACCCCACACACCAATGTAGAAATAGGTGAGTGCCAACTGCCGCACCGTGTCGCTCGGGCCGATAGCCAGCAGCGTGACCCATTGCAGAGGCCACTGAAGCACGATGATACCAACGGAAATCAGAAACCCGAGTGCCATGGCGTGTTGGAGCACTGCCACGGTTTCGGCTTTGTCGCCGCTGCCGTAGGCCTGTGCCGTGAGACCCGAAGTGCCCATGCGCAGGAAACCAAAATTCCAGTAAATGAGGTTGAACATCATTGCCCCCACCGCCACCGCACTGATAAACGTGGCACCGCTGCCGCCCGGCAGGTGTCCAGCGATAGCCGTGTCGAGCAGCCCCAGCAGCGGAATCGTGACATTCGTAACGATAGCCGGAATGGCAATATGGAATATTTCGCGGTTCATTCTCGTGCAGAAATCAGACCACAAAAATACGACATTTCCCACACATCGGCAAAACCAGCCGTTGGAAACGGCAGATTGTGGTAAACTCCATGCAAGCTCGCTGTGCGAGCGCAGCTTGGAGACTGAATAAAATAAATTAGTGAGCGTCGGAGACGGTCGGTCGTGGTAGCATCAATGGCATTGACCATAACCGACCCTCTACGAGGCTCATGCCTTCCTTGTGTGCTATCTTCAAGCTGCGCTCAATCGCTCCTGCGGAGCTTCATTCGCTTGCATGGAGTTAACCACAACACGCCGTCGCCGACGGCTTTTGGTAGACTTGTTTGTGTTGATTAATGATGATTCTGAGTTCTGAATTTCTGTAACAAGTTGTTAAATAATTTAAACGGAGTAGTGGGTGGCAAAAATGGATTTTTTTGGATGAGATTACCTGCGTAAATTTGTGGCGAGAACGAAATCACCGACCCGAAAAACAGTAATTATCTTTGATAATTAGAGATTTCATAGGAAAAAAATTAAAATCAGAATACAAACTGAAATCTACATCAAGCAACTGTTTTGGAAAATAGATGATTTAGGAAAAATAAAACAACAATTAACAACTTTAACTTTTATATCCATTTATGAGAAAAATTATCAACCTTATGTTCGCGCTTGCAGCTGTGGCATTCTTATCTGCCACGTTGAGTGCACAGCCTGTCGTAAAGCCAAAGTCGTTTTATGAAGGCAGAACTTACACATGGACAAACGCTAATAATGGCACCGTGACCTCGAATTTATCGGATCCAGCGACCGATCCTCGTCAAATCATGGCGCTGCTCAAAGAGGTGTACACCAACAAAGAAATCCCAGGCATTTGGCAATGCGGCTACACCGCTGATGGCAAAAGAGAAGGCACTATTGATTACACGATTGACAACGGCTTTTTGGGGTTGTTTAAGGATCCCATCTACAAAGCCTACGATATCCCGGAGGGTGACTATAAACCAAACGAGGAAGGCTACACCACACTTATTGTGAAGGTGAAAGATGATTGGACACCTGTAAAGGAACAAAATTTGTCACAGAAGGGAACTTTGGATTATATTACAAAATCAATAGAATCAGTTCAGATTTTAACAGAGGGCGTTTATATTCCAGCCACTGGCACAGATGGCAAAAAGAATCCAAACCCAGGTGCTGTTTATCGTCTGTCGGGCAATGCCAACCGCCTGTTCTTTATGACAAAAGGCCGTGGACGTATATGGAACGACATCCCAGCCCGTGAATATGCACCTTTTAACGGCATGTTTGAGGAGTATAGCCCAGTGGCTGTGAGTGGCGGTCAAGTTGTGGAAAACTTCTACACCAAATTGGTGGATGGAGATATTTTCAAAGTGGAGCACGATTGTGGCTCCGTGCCTGCTAATGAGCACTATTTCTGTATGATGGGTTCCAAAGGTACCAAGAAGTTTGATGTAACGGATTTGATTGTCACCATTCCAGACTATCGCCTTTGGAAATGGAGCAATCGTGACTACCAGGGAAATACAGAGAGTAAATACACCAACTACAACAAAAGCTATGCACCATCATTAGGTCTTTATGGTATTCAACTTAAAGCCACTGCCACTCCTGCTGCCGGCGATGAATACACTGTGGAACTGAAATGGACTTCTACACTCAATGAAATCACTGGCAATGAGATTGACCAGCGATTCAAGGTGTGGGTGCGTGCAGAAGACGGTGGTTTGGAACCACTGCTTGATGCGAATGGCAATCAGGTGGAAATCGCCCCAGGTGAAACATTCCAATACAATTATAACGAGAAACAAGGTTTTGAAGGTCGCGAAATCACTTATGTGGTGTCGGGGCGGCCAACCGACGAGATGTTTATCAACTACAAAGAAGTGTATTCTAACGACGACAAGGTGTTTATCCCAGGTCTTGACCCTGATGAAGGTTTGCGATTGAATATTGGTACAACCTCTACATCTGACTACGATTTGGCAACCGAAACTAATCAATACAAAAACCTCATCACCATCGACCACAATTTGGTGAACACCCATGTGAAGTATGGTAACTTGCAAGCTGGCTCTAAACTCGCTTTCTACCGCTACGATGTGGACCGCAATAGCGAAGCAAAGAAGATTGCTGAGCTTGAAATCGTGAGTGTGGACAAGCGCAAAAATGGCAGTAAATACTACTTGGACTACAAGTATAATTTGAGTTTCTCCTATCAGGAAAACGAAGCAACTCCTAAGACAAATCTTACAGGAGCCACATATTCATTGAAAACCAATAGCAGTTACACCGACAACACGACAAACGAAATTGATTTCAATGTCTTCAACATCAACTCGTTCAACGATGAGTTCTGCGCTTCAACTGCCACCAACGACCACCCTGCAACTTACGAATACAAGGCTTCGTTCTCTAACTTGAACCACGCTACCCAACCAGAACTTCACAGCGCATACAGCACCATCAAGGTGCACAAGACCACCCCTGATCTTACCGACAAGGCTATTACGCTTGAAGATGTGGAGAACGATAACGTATGCTCTACTCGTATCCATAAAGGCGAGCACGACGCAAGTCCTGCTATCCAATTCACACTCGACCAGGACCGCAGAATTGCCGAGTATAGTGTGGGTAAGATTCGAAACAAAGAGCAAAGCGAATCGGAGGAAGTGGGTTTGGCTCAACGCCTCCCAAGTTGGAACTATGCTATCTACGAAAATGGCTCGTTTAAGCAAAACGTAAGCCACACCGAAATTCCTCAAATTCACGACGCATCTGCAAAGGTGGGTAAAAACGATTATGTACCAGTGATCAAGACTTACCGTGCAGACGGTACTTACAACACTTACGGCTCACCAATCAACGCCACCTACAAACTCAAAGCAAGCGTGGATGTGAACGACAAGGTGATGAGCGAATATGTGTTCACCTCAAATGGCAAGAAGGGCAGATACTATCAAACCGACCTGAAGATTACTGCCGATGGTACCGATAATTACGAAATTGTGAAGTATCGCGTTTGGCGTCAAACCGATCGAGCAATGGAAATCGTGCCTCAATATATGGCTCGCCTCCAACAAGACACTCACCCAATTGTGATGAACTCTGACGACGAGGGTAACCCATCCATTGACCAGAACCACAACAATATGCAAGAATTTGAGTTGGTGGGCCGTCCAGGCGTTGGCTTCTACCCAGAGCAAATCGACAGCAAGTCGATCCACGTTTACGACACCTTCGGTGCAAGCGACGTGTCAGAAGATGGCAACCTCGACGTGACTTATATCGTGCGCCTCTACGCTAAGCCTGAAGCAAGCAACACTTCGGCAAGAGCAAGAGCCACCACTCCAATTTTGGCAAAAGAATACTACATCGGTGAAGCCACTATCACAGTGTCGTTCGAAGAAAACACCCCAACCGGACTCTTCGACTTCGTGGCAGAGACCAAAACCCCAGTTCGTGTGCAATACGTGAACATGCTGGGTCAGAAGTCCGACACTCCATTCAGCGGCATGAACGTGGTGATTACCACCTACACCGATGGTTCACACAGCACAGCAAAACGTGCATATTAATCCTTAACGAAATATCCGAATATAAATTAAATAGAACAACTGACTATTTACGTTAAAAGGCAATCCTGTCGTGATGACAGGGTTGCCTTTTCCTATGTATCGCCCACTATTAGCCCATCATTATTGGGCTCAGTGGATAAATACTGGGGGCACAGAAACAAAAACATAAAAAACAGCCTTTTAGCGATGCCAGTGCTTCGCACCTGTCGTTAGTGCTGTGGCATGTCTGATTTCAAGCCGAGGCTTGAATCAGCCACACCACA
>OLHA01000045.1_pt1 | contig 71533 bp, 72 predicted proteins | sample 1605961 | NCBI WGS metagenome assembly OLHA01 (sample SAMN03283288) | human gut metagenome | biome: human-associated habitat; material: feces | host: Homo sapiens | place: Peru | collected 2012
ATAGCAAAACCATTTAATAGAGAACAAATAAAAATAAAATTAGATAAAATATTTAAAAAAAATAATGAACCATTATTTAGTAATGAAATACCAAAAGAATTATTAGATATGAGTAAATCTCCAAGTGAAATAGATTTAAGTTCATTAACCGAAAATAACAGATAAAATCTTGTATATAAAATAAATACTAGGCAAAATTTACCTAGTATTTTTAATTATATATTAATAGTTATTTGCACGAAATACCCTTTTTCTTGCATGAAAATTCATTGCAAAAATTGTCAAAATATGGTACTATTTACTAGTATGATAAAAGTTTGCAACTAGCAATTTTTTTGTTTTATTTGGAGTGATGATTTATGATTCATTTTATTGTATGTGACGATAATAAAAATTTATTAGATAATTTAGTTTTAAAAATTAATGACATAATGATGAATAATGCAAATGATTATGAGGTTCATCCATTTTTAGATTATAATGATGAATTTATGGAAATGGTTACTGCGAAACTACAATATAAAATTTATATATTAGATGTTGAAGTTCCATCTCAATCTGGTATTAATGTAGCAAGAAAAATTAGGGAAAATGATGTCGATAGCGCTATTATATTTTTAACATCACATAATGAAGTTGGATCACTTTTACTTAAGGAAGAAATAATGTTTTTAACATTTATTTGCAAATATGAAAATGCAGATGAAAGATTAGAATCTGCTATTCAAAAAGCAATGGAATTAGTTGGAAAGAAAATGGCGGTTAGATTTGAAGATCAAAATGCGATTTATACGATACCTGTAAGAAATTTAATTTATATTACTACAGATACCCTTGAAAGAAAATTAATTATAAAAACTGATTATGCTACTATAAAAGTATCAAAAACGTTAGTTGAAATGGAAAAATTACTACCACACCAATTTAAGCATTCCCATAGAGCGTGTATTGTTAATGTAGATCGTATTAGAACAATAGATAAGAAAAATAATGAAATTATATTTGATAATGGAGATAAAGTAGATTTATTAGCAAAAAGTTTTAGAAAGGAATTGGTGTAGGGATGAATAAAATATTGTCATTGTTTTGTAGTGCTATAATATTATCTTTAGCAGTTATTTATACTGAGACAAAAATATTAGATAAACCATTCAATAAGAAGTTTTTCCTTAAATATTTATCCGCTTTAATTTTATTATCATTATATTTAGTTATTAGCTATATGAACTTTACGAATTTATTTATTAGATATTTGTTATTTATTTTAATGCTAACACTTTTAATATTCTTTATATATAGAGAAAATATTCAAAAAATTTTTGCGGCATCATTTTTCACTTGGTTTTTATCCGCAATATCAGAGTTCATATTTGCCATTGTAGTAGTTTACATTTGCAAAATGAATGTTGAATCATTTTATGGTGTTTTAATTGGAAATATTGTTATTTCAATAATTTTGTCATTATTGATCCAAATCCCAAAGTTATTAGATACCTTGAGAAATTTATTAACAAAGATTGTTGAGTTAAAATCATATTATTATATTACTTTGATATTTTTATTGGCAGTATGTATCAGTATAACCGTATACATTAATTATTTTGACACATCCTCAAAATCAAAATTAGTTTTAAGCCTAATAATAATTTTATTTTATACGATTATTACAATGATTTTATTTAATGAGAAAAGTAATGGTTTAAAAATGCAATATGAGTATGAAGCAGTGTTGAAAAATTTAAATGAATATGAAAAAATGTTAGATTATCAAAAGGTTGCAAATCATGAAAATAAAAATCAATTATTAGTTTTAAAAGGAATGTTGGTTAAACATGATAAAAAACTTGATGAATATATTGATAGTATCATATCTGAGAGAAAAGAAGATGATGAAGATTTTTTCTACAAAACGAATTTAATTCCAGCAGGCGGATTAAGAGGTTTGGTATATTATAAACTGTTAGCAATGAAAGACAAAAATATAAAAGTTGATTTAAAAATAGAATCAAAAATAAGAAGAGTAAAACTTGAAAATTTATGTATCAGTGTTAATAAAGATATATGCAAAATAGTTGGAGTAATTTTAGATAATGCAATTCAAGCCGTAGAGAACCTAGAACAAAAAAATATTGATATAGAAATGAAAAAGGAAGATAACAAATTTATAATTACCGTGTCAAACAATTTTGATGGATTAATTGATTTAGGAAATATTGAAAGTAGTGGTTACACTACAAAGGGAAATGGTCATGGATATGGACTGACATTAATGAAACAACTTGTTGATAAAAATGAAATGATTGAAAACAAAAGATATATTTATGGCAATATGTTTGTACAAAAAATAATAATTGAAATATAAAATTATCAATTATTATTTTTTATTTATATAATTTTCTTGTTAAAATAAATATACATTTCTTTTTATTTCATATTTATTATTTGTATATTCTGATATTACAGTATGCCAAAAAATATATTCAATATTGTTATTTTCCATTGGTTGAACTTTCAGTTTCCATAATATATTTCAAAAACAAGTTTAATCGAATTTTTTCCAATATGATTTCTTCTATAATTAGGTAAAATTAGTAATTCAGCAATAGTTTTTCTATTAGAATTAAAAATTTTGTTTTTATTAATCATAACAAAACTAATTAAATTATTATTAATTTTGGTATTAGCGTAAAAACCTCTATTACATAAAGAAAATTGTAACAATCTATATAGTTTTTTTCTTTTTAATTTACCTTTTCTAATTTAATATTTATATTATTACTTTTGTACTGTATAATTATATCAAATAATTTTGATTTAAAATATAAAGAGTCATAAAATGTTTTTATGACTCTTTATTGAATATTTTTATAAAAATTTTATATAAAATTATTTAATTAAACTTTTTGGACATTCTGGTTCGTCAATCATGAAAATAAGACAAGCACTACTTCCTAATGAAGCAACAAAGCTAGCAACAGAAGCAACTGCAGAAGAAATTAAACTCATCATAAATACATACCTCCCATCTTTTTATTCTATGTTTAAATAAAATTTAAACCAAAATTAAACATATCTTTTGTAATTGTTATATGGTAATTTAAAGAATTTATAAACAGTTGGTGATATCATAAAACATTGCAAAATAATTGAAAATAATAACGAATTTGCTAAAAATTGATCTTCTATAAATAATGAAAATAAAATCATTGTAATAGTAACTATAGAAGAACAAATCTTAAAAAACATTCTTCTTTTTTTACTTATAATAGGTCTTTTATATGTATCGGCAGGCGCATTTTTTATAATAAATGCTAAACCAATTAATCCAATAATAATTTTTAAATACATAGGTATTGTAATAACTGTACATATAAAAGGTAGTATTATAAAAATCAGCAAAGATGAAACCAAACAAATCCAACTCTTAGTCGCATGTAGTCCAAATGAAGGAATTCTAATAAAGTTATAACATACAAGAAAAATTACGGTTTGTTTTAATAATCCTAATAAATAGGATACCAGTAGAATAATAATTGTCTTTGTAATTAAAATATATATAGATTCTAAACCATACTTTATAACTGCAAGCTTATCATCATCAAAATTATTGTATTTTTTTATAACATTTAATTGTTTACCAATTATCAAATCTTTCATATACATCCCCTTTGCTAGTTTAATAATACATCTGATTTTTATATGAAAAATTTGTAGATATTTGTAGCAAATTATTTATTCTTAAACTGTGTAAAAATTAACTAAAAATATACTAATAAATATTTCAAACAAAAAAATAAATATTTCATGTGAAAAGTCAAAAATAAATATATATTTTTTGCTAAAATGTTAAAATGTAGCTCAACAATTGTCGCAGATAATGTCGTTTTTTGATGACTCTAATTTGTTGAAAATCAATGGTTGAACAGGTATATTTATATTGTAAGCGAATTTTACAAGAAGGAGGATTTAAGAATGAAGGGTAGAGTAAAATGGTTTAACAACGATAAAGGATTTGGTTTTATCGAATATAAAGAAGGTGAAGACATTTTTGTTCACTATAGTACAATTTTATCAGAAGGCTATAAAACATTAGTTGAAGGTCAATATGTTGAATTTGAACTAGTTAGAACTGATAAAGGATTACAGGCAAAAAATGTTGTTGAAATAAAAACTGCTTTAGTGTAAAAGTGGTTTTTTTTAATAAAACCCATAATTTTACATATTTATATTTAATATTTTGTGTTATAATTATTATAGGAGGATGATATTATGAAATTTAATATTAGAGGTCAAAAAATTGATGTTACACCAGCTATAAAGGATTACACACAAAAGAAAATTGGAAAATTAGATAAATATTTTTCACAATCTTTAGAAGTAACAGCATCAGTTCTTTTAAAAGTTAGAGGAAAAGAACAAACTGTTGAAGTTACAATTCCTTGTAAAAAAATCGTTTTAAGAGCAGAAGAAACAGGTAAAGATTTATATGCAGCAATTGACTTAGTATCTGAAAAATTAGAAAGACAAATAAGAAAAAATAAAACAAGAATTGCACAAAGAAAATTGAAAAATAATGATATAGAGATAAATGTTGATTTTGATAATAGTGAAGTAGAAGAAGAAAAAGAAAAAATTGTTAAAAGAAAAACTATGGATACAAAACCTATGAGTGAAGAAGAAGCAATTTTACAAATGAGTATGTTAGGTCACGAATTCTTCATTTATAAAGATTCATCAAATGGTAATGTTTGTGTCTTATATAAAAGAAAAGATGGTAATTTAGGTATTATTGAAACAAAATAGGATGTTTTATCATCCTATTTTCATTTAATTTATGAAAAAACTATTATTTTGCTTTATTTTTTGATAAAATATATGTTGGGAGTTGATTATATGAATTTTTTTAAGAAAATTTTTGATCATGAATATAAAGAACTTGAAAGATTTAAAAGTATCGCTGATAAGATTGAAGCGTTAGATTCAAAATATTCTAAAATGAAAGATGAAGAATTAAAAAATCAAACTAATATTTTTAAGGAAAGATTAGCTAATGGTGAAACACTTGATGATATATTAGTTGAAGCGTTTGCTACAGTTAGAGAAGTTGCATACCGTATTTTAGGTGAAAAACCATTCTATTCACAACTTTTAGGTGGTATTGCAATTCACGAAGGTAATATTGCAGAATTAAAAACTGGAGAGGGAAAAACTTTAACAACAACATTGCCTGCTTATTTAAATGCCCTTGAAGGAAAAGGTGTTCACGTTATAACTGTAAATGAATACTTAACAGAAAGAAATGCAGAATGGATGGGTGGAATATATAGTTTTTTAGGACTTACTGTTGGTGTTAATAAACACGACCTATCTCCAAAGGAAAAAAAGGCTGCGTTTGATTGTGATATTACATATACTACAAATAATGAAATAGGATTTGATTACTTACGTGATAATATGGTAGTTAAAGCTGAAAATCGTGTTTGTAGAGGATTAAATTACGCAATTATAGATGAAGTGGACTCTATCTTAATAGATGAAGCAAGAACTCCATTAATTATTTCAGGAGGTTCAATGCAATCTGCAAATCTATATATTCAAGCAGATAATTTTACAAAACATTTGAAAGAAAATGATGGATATATATATGATGAAAAAACAAAATCAGTTGTTTTAGATGAAAAAGGAATTGCAGAAGCTGAAAAAAACTTTAACATTACAAATCTTTATGATATACAAAATACAAATTTAGTTCACTATATTAATCAATCTTTAAAAGCAAATTATAGTATGAAAAGGGATATTGATTATGTAGTTGCAGATGGTAAAGTTGTAATAGTAGATCCATTTACTGGACGTTTAATGCAAGGAAGAACATATTCTGATGGATTACATCAAGCTATTGAAGCAAAAGAAGGCGTTGCTATACAACAAGAAACAAAAACTTTAGCAACTATTACATTCCAAAATTTATTTAGAATGTATAATAAATTATCAGGTATGACAGGAACTGCTAAAACAGAAGAAGAAGAATTTAGAGATATATACAATATGTATGTTATATGTATTCCTACTAATAAACCTGTAATAAGAGAAGATTGCAAAGATTTAATTTTTGCGACAAAAGATGGTAAATATAAAGCTATAGTTAGAGAAATAAAAGAAAGATATGAAAAAGGACAACCAGTGCTTGTTGGTACTATTGCAGTTGAAACAAGTGAATTAATAAGTAAAATGCTTACAAAGATTCATATTCCACATGAAGTATTAAATGCTAAAAACAATGCTAGAGAAGCAGAAATTATTGCAAAAGCCGGAGAGAAAAAAGCGGTAACAATCGCAACTAATATGGCTGGACGTGGTACAGATATTAAATTAGGTGAAGGCGTAAAAGAATTAGGTGGTTTGTGTGTTATTGGTACAGAACGACACGAATCAAGAAGAATTGATAATCAATTAAGAGGACGTGCTGGAAGACAAGGAGATCCTGGTTTAACACAATTCTGTGTATCATTTGAAGATGAATTAATGGTAAGATTTGGTACTGATAGAGTTAAACCAATGCTTCAAAGATTAGGATTTGATGGTGAAGCATCAATACATAACAAAATGTTGTCAAGCTCAATTGAATCAGCTCAAAAAAGAGTTGAAGGAAATAACTTTGATATTCGTAAACAATTATTACAATATGATGATGTTATAAATCAACAAAGAAAAATCATTTATGAAAAAAGAAATATTATTCTTGATAGTGAATCAATACATGATGTAATATTAGAAAGCTTCAAAAATTTTGTTGGAGATTTAGTATACGCACATGTTAATGAAGAAAATAAATTTGTTGGAAATAGTTTAGATGAAATGCTAGAATCAATTAATGAACAATTCTTGAAGATAGATATTTCAAAAGAAGGATTAAATTCTAAGAATATTGACGAAGTAATAGAATATATATATGGACGATTAGTTGATGAATATGAACAAAAAATTAAAGATGTACCAGAAGAAATAACAAGAGAATTTGAAAAAGCAATAGCTTTAAGAGTAATTGATATGCACTGGATGGAACATATTAATACAATGTCACACCTAAGAGAAGGTATTCATCTAAGAGGATATGCACAGGAAAATCCATTACGTGCTTATACTAAAGAAGGATATGATTTATTTGATCAATTATTAATGACTATTGATAGAGAAACAACTGTTTATTTAATGAAAGCTGAAATTAGACAAAATGTTGAAAGAAAGCAAGTCATAAAAGGTGAAGCAGTAACTGATAAAACAAAAGAAAAAAAGTCAACACCTAAGAGAGTTAATAAAGTTGGAAGAAATGAATTATGTCCTTGTGGCTCTGGTAAGAAGTACAAACAATGCTGTGGTAAATAGCTTATTTTATAAGGGTTTGTACAATTGGAATTAGTCAAAAAAGCACTAAATTGTGTGCAAAAACGCTAAATTGTGTGCAATTTGTGTGCGAAAAATAAAAAATCATGCACACAAATCAATTTAACCCATATAAATAAAGGGTTTGTGTTATGCACACAAAATCATGAAATCAACATTCGTGTTGATTTTTTTCGTTCTCTAAAAGATTTAGAGGAGGAAAAAATTTATGGCACAAGTGAACACAATGAAAAGGGGGAATTACTATCAATACAGATTCGAAATAGCACCACAAGATGGAAAAAGGAAGTTTATTAACAAGTCTGGTTTTAAGACAAAACAAGAAGCGTATGAAGCTGGTATGAAAGCATACAACGAATATACAAATACAGGTAATATTTTTAAGCCATCAACAGTATCATTTTCTGATTATCTTGATTATTGGATGAAAATGTATTGCAACATTAATTTAAGATACGCAACTATAATTACCTATGAGAATATTATTAAAAATCATATAAAACCTAGATTAGGGTTTTATAGATTATCACAAATAACGTCAGCAACGATACAAGAATTTATAAATAATATTTATGTAGAAAAAGGATTTTCTAAAAGTTTTTTACGGACAATTTTAAAAGTGTTAAAAGGAGCATTAGGATATGCAACTGATGTAGTTGGATTCATTAAAATTAATCCTGCGTTAAAAGTCAAAATACCAAAGTATGATGCACCCCAAGCTGATCCTGCACATATATTTACACCAGAAGAAATAGAGATTATTTTTAATAGGTTTAGAAATAGTCATACTATCTATTATGCTTTTTTAACTGCATATTATACTGGATTACGTATATCAGAGGTATTTGGATTAACATGGGAAGATATAGATTTTGAAAACAAAACATTGAGAGTAGATAGAAATATTATCAAAAAAAATCAATCTGGTGGAACAAAAAGGAGATTGATAGAAGGAAATTCAACCACAGTTTGGTATTTTGGTAATTGTAAAACTCCATCAAGTCATAGAGTAATTGAAATCGGTGATACATTATTAAATGCTCTAAAAGAATTTAAATATGAACAAGAAATATTTAGAGAACAATATGGTGATTCATATATGAAACATTACGCTAAGGAAGTTATGAATCCTTACACGAATAAACCAGAAACAAAAATAGTAAATGCTTATGCAGAAATTGATGTAGCATTACCAGAAGTTCATCTAATATTTGTAAAGAACAATGGAGTATTTGAAGGGACAGATACATGTAAACATCCATTTAAAGTAATACATTATGAATTAGGTATACCTTGTAGATTTCATGACTTTAGAGATACACACGCTACAAGATTAATTGAAGCTGGTGCTGATATAAAAGCAGTATCAAAAAGGTTAGGACATAGCACAATAGAAACTACATATAATATCTATGTTCGTGTGACTGTTAAGATGGAAGAAGAAGTTGTAAGTAAATTTGAAGATTATGCAAATTCGTTAGAAATTTCAATTTTAAAAAAGCCAAAAGAACTAATGCAGGAATACTGATAACACATGTTATTTATATTAATTGAACTGATAATTCAGTTCTTTTTTTATGTCGTAAAACAGAAAGGATGATGTAAAATGGCAGTGTTTAAAATCGAAAAACAGAAGAATTATACTGTTATGAGCAATTATCATTTACAAGATAGAAATTTATCATACAAAGCGAAAGGATTATTATCATTCATGCTTAGTTTACCAGAGGACTGGGATTACTCTTTGAATGGTTTAGTTGCTGTTAGTAAAGAAAGTAAGAAAGCAATTAGAAATATATTGAGTGAATTAATAAATAAAGGATATGTGGTAAGAGAACAAGGCAGAGGAGAAAAAGGGTATTATAAGTATGATTACATAATTAGAGAAATTCCTGTTAATGTATTAGAGAAGAGTCATCCAGATACCCAAAAGGGAGATGCCGTTAAAGGAGATGCCGAAAAAGGCACACAAATAAATACTAATAAAGAAAATACTAAAGAACAAATAGATAAAATAGATAAAACCATAAATGAAAAAAATTTTTCAAAATCAGATGATTTAAACTCAAATAAAACACACCATTCTATTACCAAAGATTTGATTAAAAGAAAATATTTAAAAGATGATGATATAGAACTATATAAGTATGATAAATTATTTAAACAGTTATTAAAACAATATGAATTTACAAATATAGTGACAATAACACTTTACATTGCATCAAGTGTGGTTAAAAGACATTTTTTAGATGAATATAATGAGATTATAGATAATAAATTTGGATATTTAAAAAAATCTATCATGAACAATATTGATAGATTTAATAAAAATGAAATAGAATGGGACGAAGAGCTAGGATGGTTTAAAGAAAAAGAACAAGACTATGATAGGGATTTTTATGATGACTATGAAATATCGTATTAAAAAATAAAAAATATGTTTTATTACATATTTTTCATATTCTTAATTATTATGTCTAAACTTTTTAGAGTCTTTTTATCAACTTCTAAAATAATACTATGTAGAATTTTTAATTCTTCAACATCTAATTTTTTAATATTATCGGATATAAGAGCGATTATTTTGTCTTTATCAGTATACGTTTTTTGTTTTACTTCACCATTTTGGTATGCAGTTTGATATTCAATAATTTTTTCTTCTAGTTCAGGCAAATCCATACACATACCATTTGCTATAAGTCCTAAAATTACACCAGATATTCCTATCTTACCATATTTATTATTTAGTAGTTTACTTAATGTTGCTTTGTTTACTTTTGATTTTCTCCCGAATTCTGATAAACTCATATTATGCAGTTCTAAATATTCAATCAAAATAAGTCTTACAGCAGATTCCCTACTCATTATTTATCTCCTTTCATAAAAAATTAACTTCAATATTATTTTACTATTTTTTTGTAAAAATGTCTACTAGTATAAACAATTTTATAACTGATTTCAAACTATATCGTTTATACTAGTAGACAATTTAAGATATTTTTGATAAAATATTTTCTATATAACGTAGTTATATTTTAGCAGTAGGAGGTTGTGTAATATGACATATATGATTAGGGTGATGTTTTCATCCTGACTTATAGTAAGGAAGGCAGGTGAAATTTTGTATAGACGACAGTCTTCAGTAGGACAAGTGAAAAGTATTAAAATTCTCGTAGTAGAAGGTGAGAAAGATTTTACTTTATCTACCCAATTGGATGATGAATCTACGATTCGGATATTAGAGGTGTGTCTAAATAAACTTAGGGATAAGACATCACTAAATGTAGTGCCAATTATGGGAAAGGAAAGTATATATGATCAAAGAAAAAAGAAATGAAGTAGAAGTAGTTTTAGCAGTAGTAAAGGAATATCTAAATGAGGAAAAAGATATGCCTTGTGAAGTAATGAAGTATGTTGTACAAGAATTAAACAAATTGGAGGAAAATTACAATAAAACTATTAATGATTTAATGAATTGTAATTCTTTGGTAGTAAAAATGGAGCAATTATTTAATTTAATTGGTGCTATCGGTACTATTTCAATTGAAGACGAAGATAAACTAGATAAAACATTAGCTAATTTAGAAAATTATGTTAAATCTATAAGGAATTGAAATTAGTATCGGCTGTATAGAAAAACTATACAGCAATTTATTTGAATATGATTTTTTTAATAGGGTATTGACTTTTATAAAAATAAAGGTTATTATTTTAATAGAAAGTGTTTACTAGTGTAAACGACTTTAGAAGTAGCTTGGAGGTGATGTGGTATAATGCTGAAAGTAGTTTGAAGTGTTTTTTTGTAGTAAATTTCTAGCAGTATATATTTTATTTTTTTTAATCATATCGTTTACTAGTGTAAACATTATATTAAAAAAGTAAAGTGAGGTGATAGTGATTTTTAAAGAAAAAGAAAGATATCGCATTTATAATGCATTATCTGAAGATCACGGCTATTTTCTTACCATCATTAAAATTTGTAATAATACTATTTATTACTTGTTTGATGGTATTGATGAGGTTAAATGTTTTGATGTCCGAAGTGACTTTGCAGTAGATTTAATAAAGGTAGTTTAAATTTAGTTCATCAGTTTTATGAGAGGAGCAACTGTTATGAGATTTTCTGATGATAATACTGTCATTCCTAAATGAATTTTGTATCATCTGAGAAAATATGGGAACTGTTGCTGTGGTAGAGAAATAGTAAAAAAATTAGGAAGGGAAAAAATTTTACAATTATTAAGAAAAGAGGGGTATCCTTGTATATTACGTATTGTATATGATGATATGTTTCATAAACCCAGAAGAAAAGTAAAATATCCTCGTGATGCTTATTATATTTTAGAAATTGAATGTGTAGTTAAGAGTTATTTTATATGAACGAAATTAGAAGAGGAAAGGTATATGATGTGGAATTAAAAAATACATCATCACATGTTCAGTTTGGAAGACGTCCATGTTTGGTTGTTCAAAATAATTTAGGAAATACATTTTCTCCTACAATCATTGTTGTCCCATTAACAACTAAACTCAAAAAAACACATTTACCTGTTCATGTTATAACAGCTAAAAATCAAATGGCATTATGCGAGTGCGTTTTAACTATTTCAAAGGAGCAAATAATTTCTTATATTAAAACTTTAGATGAGAAAACTATGAAACTAATAGACAGAGCTTTATCCATTTCGTTGGAATTAGAAAAGGAGGGAACAGTATTAAAAAAGTAAAACAAATTTATGAAGATTTGTGTAGTGAAAGTTCTGAGAAGTATTGGTGTGACGAAGGAAATAATAAAAGAATGAGAAGTTATTATAAGTTATCTAAAATATTAAAAGTAATCAAATACTTATTAATATTAGGGTTAATACTTTATTTTATAATATTAGCAACAAATAGTATCTTTTGCTTATTTGATAAATATATCTGTTGTGAAAAAGAACTAACATTGTTAAGTTATGTTGATTTTAAAAAGTTTATTTTAGATATTTATATTGTCACTTTTATTATAACTTTATTTGTAGTTCTATATTTAAGTAGAAAACAAAGATATTCATTAAATAAAATTTTCTGTATTTTGGTGAGTGGTTTGTTATTTCTACCTGTTAGTGCATTGTTGATTTATAACTTTGTAGCGTTAAAAAGTTTAATGAGTAGTTTTTATTTATTAGTAGTATTTAGTGTTTTAATGATTATAATCAATCAATTAACAAACAGAATTGATAGATTATATGATATAGCAGTAGGTAGTAATGAAATAAAAGAAAGGAAAGGAAAGAAAATATGCAAGGAAAAGTAAAATGGTTTAGTAGTGAGAAAGGATATGGATTCATATCATCAAGTGAAAAGGAGCAAGATATATATGTTCATTTTTCAGATATTGTGATGAAAGGATTTAAAACATTGGATGAAAATGATATAGTAAAATTTGATTATGATGAAGAAATGAATAAAGCAGTAAATGTTCACAAAATCTCAGTTTCTGAAGAAAATGACGAAACAAAGAGTGAATAATGAAACTATTTGATGATATAATAATATCAAAGATAGATTTGGATAGAACATCACAAAACGGAAAGGAAATTTGTGATCTATATCAACCGTTAGTAGAAAAAAGATTAAAACAAGCAATGAACACCCCATTTAATTCAGCAAGTTTTGTTATGTTTTCAGAAAATAAGAAAGGTGGCAATTCTTCAGAAGTTAAATTGTTAGATCGTTTATCTTGGATTGATGATCAAACAGGAAGTTATATCCGTAATGTATTGAAGATTCAAAAAAAGGATAAAACTATTGGTGAATTTTTAAAGTGGAAATGTTTTTATGGATTAAGTGATAGAGAAATATCTAATAAAATCCAAAAGGATGAAAGAACAGTTAGAAGATATAAAGCACGAGCGTATTATTATCTTGCTGTTTATTCAAATCAGGTTGAGTTTATATATGAGAAAACATATCATTTTCAACTTGATTAAATAGAAGTATTTATTAATGTGGAATCTTCCACATTAAAGACATAAGAAGTTGGAGGAGTAAAATGAAGAAAAAAGTAGTTTTAGTAATTATTTGTTTAATAGTTGTATTTTTAGTAGGATTATTATTTATAATACACAAAAAATCTAATACAATTATTTTAAAAAAAGAAGAATTTATTTATGAATTAGGAGAGGAAATAAGTGCAGATGTATCTAATTATATTAAAGATGCTGATTCTATTAAGAATATAACAGAATATAAAATTGTGACAGATGATTTTAAAATTGTTGATAAAAAGTTAGTTATCAACAATGATAAACTTACTGTTGGTGATTACAATATTAATATTGTGCATAAAAACGTATCTAAAAAAGTGATTATTAAAATAGTTGATACTACTTCTCCAGAGTTCACCACTTTTGAAGAAAATATTAAAATAGAACAAACTTCAGAAGAAGTAGACTTACTAAAATATTTTGAAGCAACTGATTTAACTGAAGTTAAAATCACAATAGATGGTGAGTATGATTTGACTCAAGAAGGGGACTATGATATTAACGTGATTGCAACTGATGCAAACGGAAATAAGATTAGTAAAAAAGCGACAATAACAGTTTATAAAAAAGAGGTAGCAAAGGAAACACCTGTTATCAAACAGGATAATAATATATCTAATAATAAATCATCAAACAATACGACAACAACTAAACCTGAAACCCCTTCGGTAAGATATAGAAAAGATGTTTCTGATTCATATATTGTGCAAATTAATGCTTATAGAAAAGCAAATGGATTGAATGAATTACCAGTCACAGCTGAAGCACAAGCAGAAGCTGATAAAAGAGCAAAAGAATTATCTGCTTATTATTCTCATGATGGTGTTGGATATGGCTTTGGCGAGATAATAGGAAATGGTTCAATAGGAGTGGATTTTATAACTGCGTGGAAGAATAGTCCTTCACATAATGCAACAATGTTAAGAGATCATACTGTTGCAATAGCAGCTAGTATATATGAATGTAATAATCATTGGTATGCAGTAGTGTCATTTAGAACAGATTATTAACAATACAAAAAAAGTAATAAAATCGTAAATTAATAATTTATACAAAATAAATTTTGAATATGTAAATTTACAAATAAAACAAAAGGATTAAATAATTAATCTATTTAATCCTGAACTAGCGATTGATTAATATATTATTATTTTGAATTATTAGAACTATCGTTATCTAATAATTCTTTTTTTCCTTTTTTTAAATATGTTGAGTAATTTGGGACATCTTTTTTGTTTTTATAAAAACTACAATTTTTACATTCCTTTGTACTTAGTGCATTACAAACAGATTCATTAACTCTTGCAAAGCAATCAAGTTTATCATTTTCTGCATTCATTATATCTTCTCCTTCCTACTGATGCAAAGCTTTTAAAAAATCTCTAGCTTTATCTTGAATTTTTTCAGTTTTTTCAATTAACATTTCTAATTGTATTGTACACATATCTCTCATTCTTGAATCAACATTAAAGTTAAAAATATAATATAAACCAAATGACGCATAATTACACATACAAATTAAAATTAAAATGTTATATATATTTTCAACATCTTTTTTTCTTTTTAAATTAAAATTGCAAACATCAACATTATGGTTTTTAAAAAAATTTATAATCGTATCAGTTTTATAAACAAACTTTAATATATCACAAAATCCATAAATACAAATTTTCTTAATATTAAATTGATAATATGGAATAAAATCATTATTACCTATATATTTTTTTGATAATAAAAGTTTTGAAGATTTGGGGTGTATTAGCATATATTCAATTATTGTATCTTTTTTTCTAACCGTCCAAAAGTCTGTATTTATGTAATTTATAACATGGTATAATACTTCAAGAAAATGTTCTTCAGTAGTTAAATATCCTTTTTTTACAAGGCATGTAGTATTTGGGATTATATTAATATCATCCATTTGTTTTATTACAGAGTCCAATTTATTATTTGTTATCAAAAAATACATTAATGTACAATATTCATTTTGTTCTTTATTTAATATTTGTTTAAGTTTTTCTTTTCTTTTTTCTAATATTTTGTTTTCCATATAATTCTTCATTGTCCTTAATGGCAAATAGAGTCATATCAAGTTTAAAATTTAAATCTTTGATAGTAATTTGAGTTTTAAAATAAGAATTATTGTATGGTTCTAAGTATAAAAAGTATTTACCTTTGTCTTTAATTATTTTAAGGGTATAGTTTTTATTTGAGTATTTAATTCTAAAACAATTATAAGAAATATAACTTACTCCATATCCTTTACTGCTAATATCATTATTATTTAAATACTTAATTATCATCTTATTATAAATAAACTTTTTGATCATAATTTACCTCACTAAAATTTATCACCCACACAAGTCGTGAGGGTTAGACCTTTTTCAAGGTGTATTTAAGGTATAATTAGCACATATTATGTATAGAGTGGGGTGATAAAGTGAAATTACAAGCTACTGATTATACAACCGAAGAAATTATTAAGATTTTGAGAGAGTGGACTGGACTAACTCAAAAGGATTTCGGAAAAACAATTAGCAGATCTGAACGCAGTATTCAATCTTTAGAATCTGGCGATAGACATTGTACCGTTGACACTTTATTACAAATAGCAAGAACTCATAACATAAAAATAGTAATAACGAAAGATGCTTCTAAGTAGAAGTGTTTTTTTTATACCTTTTTATTTTAACGAACATTCACCTCCTAACTTAACTATTTAAAATATAGCAAAAAAATACAGCACAAGACAAGAGTTTTAACTCTTTTTTGTACTGCTAAATTTTCTCACTATATAAAAAGTTTAACGCATAGCGTCCCAAAAGTCAAGAATTAACTGTATTTAATTTAAAATTATATATAGGTGATACAATGACTTTAAGGTATGAAGAATTAAGATTGGATATGGAAAAGAAGCAAGGAGATATAGCCGAAATTCTATCAATTAAAAGAAATACTTACTCTAAATGGGAAAACCTTATTAATGATATGCCGTTAGAAAAATGCAATGAACTTGCTAATTACTATAAGACAACGCTAGATTATGTTTTAGGTCTATCAAATGTAAGAAAATATATAGATACACCGTTGTTGATAGATTGGAAACTAGTTTCTGAAAGATTAACCGAATTACGTCATTCTAAGAATTTAACAGAAACGGAATTAAGTAGTAGAATAGGTTTTGCCCAAACAACATATTCACATTATGAAATTGGAAAAAGAAGACCTACCACAATGAAATTATTATCAATAGCACAATACTATAATGTTTCTGTTGATTATATTGTTGGTAGAACAAATAAAAAAAGTATAATTATTGAATAAAAATAGCACTGAAAAAGGTGCTGTTTTTCAGTGGTGGTGGTTCGTGTTTATTTTTTCGTAAAAAGCATAAACTAGAAGTGGTGATGTTAGTTGAATACGAACCACGTCTGTAAAATATTAGGTGTTAATGTTAAATATTATAGATTTAAACTTGGTTATACTCAAGAAAAGTTAGCAGAATTGTGTGATCTCAGTCCGAGATATATTAGTGATATAGAGAATTTCAAAGGAAATATTCCAATGAACACATTAGAAAATTTGGCTTTTGTTTTGAAAGTAGAACCATACATATTATTAAAAGAACATAAGCATCGTAGTTTACCAAAAAGAGTTAATATGAAAGATTAATTCTTTTTTTTCGCTTTTATTTATATAAAAACTAAATATAGAAATGACAGTTCGTGTAAAATTTTGGCTATATAGGCATTATCCAACTAAAATTAAAACTTTTTGTGATATAATTATATTAAGAGTAGTTTTGCTCATAGATGGGATGATAATTATGGATTTATTGGAAAGAATAAATAATTGTAGTAATGATGAATTAACTTCAATAATAGATGCCGCACTTCAAAGTGCAATAAACAATTCAGATAGAAAAGAAAGGTTAGGTTTTACTGATGGAGGAGCAGCAACAGCAAAAATTCCATCACATAAGGGATTTATACCACCTGATTCAAGAATAAAGTATAGTAATTTATCAATGAATATGTATTCGATGAAAACAACTGATTATATTTATGAATTTGCAAATTATGTTAAAAGAAATAAGATAAGCAATAAAGGTACATTAGTTAAATATATAGAAAATTTTATAAATGGATACTTTGGAATTTCAAATGGTACTGATATGAGAGATGCGTATTTTGATCAGATCGCCTTTCAGACTACAACAACAGATGATGAATATTTTGAAAAACTAGAAAATTTAGAAATAGGTGATTTAAAAGGTAAAAATATTGCCATGTGTACGGAGAGAGCTGCTATTGCTCAAAACTTATTATCATTATTTGGATTTGATACTTACTATTGTATGGGGTGTGTTAGTAATAATGGTAGAGAAGAATCACATTGCTTTAATATTGCTCGTGCAAAAGATACTTTTATGTTATTAGATTATAGTTTGCCAGTACCTGTATTTGAAAATGGTCGTGCTATTGATTATGCTCCATTTCAAGGAAGTATTGGATTAGATGAATTGGAAGATGTATTAGTAAATGGCTTGAATAAAGATTTTCCATCTTATGAATATATTAGAACTCCACAGGGTATTAAAAGGGTGGCTACTGGAGAATTAAGAACATATAATGTTGGAAGTATGACTTTTGAGCAAACACAATCTAAAAGTAGATAGGAGATGTAATGTGTATGACTACTACCATATATTTAATAAGACATTCTGAACCATTTAAAACTCATATAGGTAGTGTTAATACTACGGAATCAATATTATTAGAAAATGAAAAAACACCATTGAGTATTGATGGTGAAAAAATGGCAGAAAAGTTTTCACTTCTACCTGAGTTTAAAGATTTGGATGCAATTTACTCCTCTAACTATGCAAGAACAATGTCTACTGCAAAATATTTTGCACATAATAACAATTTGAAAGTTAATATAGATGAAAGATTTAACGAAAGAATACATGGTGTAGATACTTGGAATGAATTGCCTATTAATTTTGAAGTGAATCAATTGCGTAATGAAAATTATAAAATTGGTTATGGAGAATCTAAAAAAGAGGTACAAGTACGAATGTATTCAGCATTAGTTTCACTAATAAGCAGATATAAAGGAAAAAGAATTGCAATTATATCACACGCAACAGCAATTACATTTTTATTAAGTATGTTTGGCGAAGTTGCATATAATGGTGATTATATTTATAAATATAAAGAAATAGAATATTTTAATGGTGATTGGAATTATTTAGAAACTTTTAAATTGGAATTTGATGAAAATAACGTCTTACAAAAGATAACTAATATAAAAAATAATAATTAAACAAAATTTATAGAGGACTTGGAATTTTTTTCAAGTCTTTTAATTTATATATGATTCTTATTTTTTGTTTGAATTAATTTATAGATTTTTTATAAAGAACTGTCAGTTCTACAAAAATAGTGTCAAAATTGTCAAATGCAAGTGTAAAATTGAACTTTATATGGTATAATTATATATGATAGACAGCGTAGAAAAAATATGTATCAGAAGAGGTGTGGCATGAATGAAGCAGAATTAAATCAAAAGTTGGAAACAATTGTTAAACTTGCTCAATCAAAAATAATAACTTTTTTAAGTGATTATACAAATGAGAATATAATTAATAAAGTTAAAGAAGTATTTGATAAGAATCCAGTTATTCTAGGAAATATTGAAAAGCATGTTAGTGAATTTGGCAAAACTACAACAATAGGTGGGTTAGCGTCAGAGTCTGATATAACAATTCCAAAAAAGGATGTGATGAGTGTTAGTTTAGATGAAGAGTATGAAGTTGATAGAATGTTAGGAACAATAATTCACGAATATGCTCATCAGTTTCGAAAAATGAATTCACAATATGGAAATATGTTTGAAGAATCATTTGCAACAATTTTTGCAGAAACATGCGTTAACTATTCTAAAATGAAAAACATTGAAACTCATCCTCAAAGTGAAAGATTTCAAATGCAAACTTCTGTTGAATACACAAAGGCAGAATCATAAGTTAAAGGATTGATGTTTGTTTTAAGGGAAAGAAACATGGATATTAACTTAATGTTAGAATATATATTAGGAAATGAGAAATATTTTCAACAAGCATGTTCTCAGGTGTTTGGACAAGGTTTTAACGATTATTACAATGAAGCAATCAATTTGCAAGAAAATAAACAATATTCAAATAAGTCTGAGAAATTATTAGTTGAATTATTAGCAAATTATATTAAAAACAATGATATAAGTGTTAAAAAATATTATCAAGGTACTCAATTAGATGCAACAAATTTATATTCAACTGGTAGTCCTATTTTTGTTGAAAGTGTAGTCAATGCTGGACAATCTTCTTTAAGACCAGAAGAACAAGATTTATTCCGTTATTTTGAATACTCTACAAAAGTAAGTAGAGAAGAACAACAATTTGTTGTTGACGAAAAAAGAACGAGAATACAAAATATGATAAGTCAAAAGTATGGATTAGTAGGAAAAACTCCAGAACAATTACATGAAACATTAATGGATCTTTGTTCTGATTATATCCAATTTAAAAATCGTACAGATGATGAAAGAATGATTTATTTTGATGAAATAAAGAAAATAATTCCTAATATTGAAGAATTTTCTACAACATTTAAACAGTTGAGAATTTCTGGATTAGATAATAAAATAACACAAAACTTAGATTTGAATAACATTAGTTATAGTAGTTTATTTACAGCAATGAACGGTTTAATTCCTAAAAAAGAATCAGAAACAACAAATATTCAACAAACGCCAAAACCAGATTTGATATTTTATCATGGAGGTGCTGAACCAACATTTTCGATAGATCAATTAGATGTTTTAAGAAAGTCACAAAAACAACAAACACAAAGTAATTCTTATGCAGGTTTCTATATGTATTCAGAGCAAGATAGAGATGGAGCATTTAATTATGCAGAACAAGAAAATCGTAGAAAAAATACAACTACTAAAGGTGTTGTGAAAATAGTATTGGATGGCAATGTTAATACTTATCAAGTTCCACCATTTAGTATAACTAGAATAACACAGGATCAGTTAATTCAATTGCAGCAACAAGGTTATGATTTAATAGCAGGAAAGATGTTGGGCAAAACGGAATATGTATTACTAAATAAGGACAAAATTAAAGACATGTCTTTTGAAAGTATGGATAAGAGATATATTGATGAAAAAGAAATGACTTCATCAATTAATGATAATAATTCAATATCTAGTTTTAGAGAAGCAAGAGCATCAGAAATGGAACGAATGAATCAAATAAGACAGCAACAATTAAGTTATGCTCAAGCAACTAAAATGAGTCAAGCAGAATTTGAACAGTATTCTCAAAGTGTAGGAGGATTTAAAAAGTAATGGAAGATAATTTTATAACTAAATATGATAAATTAGATATTAATACAAAAAGAAATCAATTGAGTGATGAACTCATTATAATTAATGAGTTAATTAAAAATGTTGAGGGCAAATATGGAATAACATCAGTGTCTAAAGTAAAAAACTATGATCAAGTTGGTGATGCTCATTTAACTGAAGGAGAAATGTTAACTTTCTTTTATGAGGATGTATTTAATATTCAGCAAGAGTTAATTACATTGTTAAGTGCAATAGATAAATTATAGGTATTGACTCTCCACACGACTGAAATGTTAAACTTTAGATGGGAGGAGGAAATATTAGTAAAATAAAGGAGTAGATAATATGTACAAGATTGGTGATTTTGCGAAAATTGTAGATATTCCTGTAAGAACTTTAAGATTCTATGATCAGTATGGGGTTTTGCAACCTTCAGAAATAGACAATTTTACAGGGTATAGATATTATAGTGATGAAAATATAGTGGAATGTGAATTAATAAAATTACTTAAATCTTTGGATTTTACTCTTGAAGAAATCATACTTTATAAAAATTCTCTTGATGAAGAAGTTATAAAAAAGAAAAAGAAAGAAATAGAGGAGCGAATCTATTTACTTAAATTAAAATACAAACGATTATCAATTCTTGAAGAAGAATTAAAAAACCAAAAAGAGTTTATAAATAAAACAAAAGAGTCACCTGAGGAAAAGGTGTTAAGGAGGAAATATGAAAAAAGAAATGTTGGAAAAAGTGTATAATGCACAAAAAAATATAATTGTTTCAGGAGATATGGCAACAGGAAAAACTACTAGTGTCTTATTCCCATTAGTGGATAAAATGATTGAACAACAAGAAAGTCTAATGATATTAGACTCAAAAGAAGAGTATATAAATAAATATTATAAGAGTTTAAAAGAAAAGAATTACAATATTGTTGTATTAAATTTAAGAGATTTAGATAAAAGTGATGGATGGAATCCAATTCAAATTGCCTATGAATTATATAAAGATGGTAATACAGATAAAGCAATGGATTACTTAGATAAAGTAGCAAAAATAATGTTTTATGAAGAATCATCTGTTGATCCATTTTGGGCATCAGCTGCATCTGATTTCTTTACAGGAGTAGTTTTAGCATTATTTGAAGATGCAGATAAAGATGAAATTAATTTAAATAGTGTTAGTATGATGTTTGAAGGAGTTAATGAAAAATTCGGCGCAAGTGATTACTTGACAAATTATTTTAAATTAAAAGATCCAAGTTCACAATCTTATGTTTCAGCATCTACAACAGTTTTAGCCCCAAAAGAAACAAAAGGAAGTATAGTTTCAGTTGCTAAACAAAGATTAAGAACCTATGTTTCAAGAGAAAAATTAAGCATATTGATGAATAAAACAACATTTAACTATAAAGATATAGCAACCAAACCAACTGCAATTTTCTTTATTGCAAAAGATGAGAGTAAATATTTAAATGCTCTAGCAGCTATGTTTATAGAACAATTATTTACTGTTTTATTTGATACGTTTGATTTTAAATCTTCTAACAAATTTAATTTTGTTTTAGATAATTTTGATATTATTGAAAAAGTAAATGAATTTACTGATATGCTAAATTCTGGGTTATCAAAAAGAATTAAATTTACTGTTTCAACTCGTTCCCTAGAAGATCTAACTGCTAAATATGGTAATTATATTACAAAATTAAGTAATATAATATATGTTGCTTCAGGATTATTAAAAATAAAAATAGATGATAAAGATGAAACGATTGAGAATAAATTTGAAAAAATAATAGACGTTTATAATGAAGTTGATTATCCAAAATTAAACCATGTTTCAATAAAAGTTTTCGATTTAAAAAAGTTTGTAAGAGAAGCAAAGAAACAAGGTATGGAAAATACTTTTAATGAATTGCCACCATTATCAAATCCATTTCCATCAATGCTAAATGAAGGCAATAAGAATATAGATGATTTATTAAAAAAAATAGATGATAAAATTGAGGAATTAGATGCTCAAGAAAAAATGTATAATATTGAACAACAAGAAGAAAAGGTCGAGTCTGAAATTGCTAAGTTTAAAATTGATGATGAAACTAAATAAGTAGGTGTGTAATAGTGATAGAAGAATATGTAAAAGATATTAAAATAAAAAATTTAGATAAATTGGCAGAATATAGAACTAAGTTATATGAAAAGCCAATATTAAAGGACTTATTTTTAGAAGTGACATTAAGATGCAATGCAAGATGTGAACATTGTGGAAGTAGTTGTGGCGACACGATTCAAAAAGATGAAATAAGTGCCGAAGATTTAAAAAATACTTTGAAAGAAATAGCAGAAAAGTATAATGCTAATGATATATTGTTGAATGTCACAGGAGGAGAACCTTTAGTAAGAAAAGATTTATTTGATATTATGAAATATGCTTCTTCACTAGGTTTTAGATGGGGCATGACAACAAATGGAATGCTAATTAATGATGAGATAATCAATAAAATGATTGAAACTAATATGGAAACTATATCTATTAGTTTAGACGGGTTAAAAGAAACACACGAAAAGTTTAGACGAGTACCAAATAGTTTTGATAAAATTATAGAAAATGTAAAAAAACTACAACAAGTACCATCAATAAAAATTGTTCAAATAACAACCGTAGCAAACAAAAAAAATCTGCATGAATTAGAAGATGTTTATAATCTTATGAAAGAATTAAATATTATTTCTTGGAGAGTAATAAATGTTGATCCAATAGGTAGAGCCAAAAATAATAAAGAGATTTTATTGGATAAAGAAGAATATAAGTATTTATTTAATTTTATCAAAGAAAAACGTGAAGAAAATATAATGAATGTAGAATATGGATGCAGTCACTACTTAGGATTGAATTTAGAAAAAGAATTGAGAGATACATACTTTATTTGTACAGCAGGATTATATGTTGCAAGTATTCTAAGCAATGGAGATATATTTATATGTCCTGATGTTGAAAGAAAAAAAGAATTTATACAAGGAAATATAAAAACGGATAGTTTTGTTGATGTATGGGAAAATAGATTTAAATTATTTAGAACAGAGAATAGAACCAAATGCAGTAAATGTGAAAAATGTTCCAATTGGAAATATTGCTTAGGAGATTCATTTCATACGTTTAATTTTGATGAAGGAAGACCTAATTTTTGTATAAAAGATATTTTTGGAGATGATAACTGTGATTTATAATAATAAATTAAAAAGAGCTAAACTTGAAAAAATTACGCAGCAATTTATTGATAATATAAATAAATTTGAAATATTTAAGATACCTGATAAATTATATTTAGATTATTTTGAACAATTAAAAAAATTATTTAATAACCATAAATTTGATGATGATGATAGATTTTTTACTTATGGTAGATTAGATTTTTTAAAAAAAGAGTTAACTGAAAGATTGAATGATACAAAATTAGAAAAAGAAAGTCCAAATTGGAAAGATAAATGGGATAATAGATTAGGTGCTTTTTGGGATTTATATGATTATATTAGAGGCGATAGGCATTTTACTCCAGGCAATATACCAGATGGAATGAATTTTAGAGATATGCTAATTATGAATGACCAATACTATAAAGATGGATATATTTGTAAACAAGAAAAAGATATGTTATTAGAAATGATAAATGAAATTGTTCTATTTATAGAATCTAAACAAAAGAGAAAAAATGAAACTTCTCCTGATTTAAGAAAACTAATTTTCAAAATAGAAGACCATGATTGGGGAATGAAAACAATTTATAGTTGGAACACAAAAGTATGGTATATATATGATGATTTATCAGTTGAGTTTAAAATTAGAAATGGAGAAGATAAAGTAAAATCGTATTCTCATAATATAAGTTCATTTAATTTGCAACAAATATTTAAAAATATTGAACTTGCAAAATTGAATAATCATGTTGTTGAAGCTTTTGATGGTGAGGCATGGGAATTCACACAATACAAAGATAATGTCATAGTATGGGAAAGAAAATTAGAATATATATATGGTATAGAACCATTAGAAAATATATGTGATATATTATTTAATTTAGTAAAACAAGATTCTGATATATTTACTGATAATGAAATGGAGGAGAATGATATGGGATTATTTAGTAAAAAAGATAAGTATAATGTTGATGTCGAAAAAAATAGACCTCAAATTGTATATGGGATACCAGATGCTTTGAGAAAACAATGGGAGGAAGAAGAAAAGAACAAGAAAAAGGAAGATAATAAGTATAATATAGATCCATCTGATAATGTTCCCCAAAAGGTTTATGGTGTTCCTAATTATGATTTTTCACAAGATAAAAATGAAAATAAGGAAAAATATGATATAAATCCAGAAGATAATGTTCCAAGAGAAGTATATGGTATTCCGTCACCAATACAAAAAGAATTGGATAAAGCAAAAGATAAATATGAAGTTAAACCAGAGAAAAATAATCCACAAAGAGTATATGGTGTTATGAATCCAGAAAAATTTGAATTAGATTTGAACAAGAAAAACAAAGAGAGTATAAGCGTTATTATTGATGATTATTGTCTTTCATTGACAAAATGGGATAATACTTGTGATTTATTATTTATGAATAAATCTAAAGTATCATTTATAAAAGATTCAATTGTTTCAATATCATTAGAAAAATATGATAAATTTGTTAGTAAAATTAATGCTATTGTATCTGATTGGGAAAATGAATATATAGGAGAAAAAAACATTAAATGGCAAATTAAATTTAATACAAAAGAACTAAATAAAATAATTGTAGGAAATGGTGAATATCCTTTAAATTGGAATAAGTTTATTGAGTTAATTTCTGAATATGAGATATTATTCAAAAAAACAATTATTTATAATAGTAAAGAGTCAAAACTAAATCTAAATGTCTCTTTTGATGAAATAGTCAAAGAAAAAGTAAATGATCCATTTTGGGAAAAATTAATATCAGACTATTTGAAACAAGAAATAGATAAGAATGAAACTGTTTTAAAAATAATATTTAAGGATTTATCAAAATATGATGACATATTTAATGAATTTACAAAGTATGTTGTACAAAAAAACTATGATATACCAAATGCTATAAGCGTTGAAGGATATACTGCCAAAAAGATTGCTGAATTAAATCCTAATTTTAAACCTACTGGAGTATATACATTCTTAAAATATTTAAGAGAACAACCTGAAGAAGCAAAAAAAACAATAGCAAAAGGATTTCCAAATAAAGATTCGATACAAAATCATGAAAAAAAATTGAAATCAATATCTGCTATTGAAAAAATCGGAATTCCTACAAAACAATTCGAAAATACAATATTATTTGTTTCAGAAGATGGTTTGATTGCTGCTGTTGGTAATCAAAGAGAATCTATAACTAGTGAAAAGTTTGATAAGATTTGTGATGTCGTTTATCAAAGCCAAAGTAAGCTTAGGGAAATAGCAAAACAACAAACACAAGAATTTTTGAGTTCACATGTTATGTATGATGATACTGTAAGAAAATTTATAGTTAAATTAGAAGCAGAAGAATTTAATTTGAGTTATCATACTGGTACAGAATCAGATCAATATATTTTAAATCTAATAAATGAGATTATAGGAATTATAAAAGATAATTCTAATAATGAAAAAGACATTAATGGAAAAAAATCACAAGAAGTAGTCACTAGGGAAGATTGGGCAAAGCCAATGCCAGAACAAAATATTGTGTTTAAAATGGATAGAGTGCTAACTGAAAGTGAAATTGATATATTGAAAAGAGGTCATAAACCAGAAGTAATGGAAGATAAATGGTATTGGTATGTTGAAAATAATATCTTAAATATTCACCGTAGTTGGACTGGAAATTGTTTATTCAAAGTAGAATTAAATACTAGTGGTAAGTTAAAAGTAATAGCTAACCGTGATCCAGAACAGTATAAAGAAACGAGCGTTGAAAAAGATAAAGAAAATATAAATAGATTATTAGATTATTGGACTAAAGAAGATTATGATTATTATGAGCAGTTTATAAGTGAAACTTATAATAATTTAGTTAATAGTGGTTTAATAAAAGATGAAAATATTGACAGTTAGAATAGAAAAACAAAAATGTTTATTTTCTAATTAAGGATAGATGTTATGGATAATAGTATAATAAATATAGGTTTAATAAAAAAAATAAATTCTTTCTTAAAAAGAACAAATAGTCTAAGATATTTAGATCCAAACATATTTGAAAATATAGATGAAAGTAAAGAAGTAAATGATATGCCTTTTACTGATTATTATTTAGAATATATAAATAGTTTACCAAGATTAGATTTTGAAAATGTAGTTAAAATTTCAAGAGAAATATATCAATTATATGGAAAAGAAAAAGATTTTGATAATATACTAGAAAAATTAGTAAGTAGTTATAGTATAAGTGAAGGATCATTAAATAAAGATGATGATAACTGTATAACAAAGGCATCCGAAAGTAGAGTGTTATTATCTGGAACTTGTTATGATGTGGTGTTGCTATGTCATGAGATAGGACATAAATTAAGATTTGATAATTCTAAAAGCACTTCTGATATAATGGATAGTTTTCTCTTTGAAACTCCATCAATTATACTTGAATTGAGCGCAAATGATTATTTGAGAGATAATTATGGCGTTGATATTAAAGCAGATGAACTAAGAAAAGCACATATTTTAAGCACTAAAAGAGAAAATGGTGTGGAAAATAATATATTTCAAATTATAATAAGTTTATTAAAAGAAAGAAAATTAAATGCTATAAACTTATATAAGGAATTTAATAGAGATATGAATATTGTTGAATATCTTAATAAACAAGATTCTTCTATTGAGGATTGTATTGATGAAGGAATATCTGCCTACTCATACGATATAGGTTATATACTAGGTACTTATATAAATAATAGTGATAATAGAATAGAATTTTTAAATATGCTATTAAAATATAAGGACAAAGGAATTAATATGCCATTCACTATTGAAGAAGGAGTTATTAAGACAACATTAGAAAGTCAGAGCATACGAAGCACTAAAAAATAATACATTTAGTTTTTATCAAGAAACATCTAAAGATTTAGATGTTTTTTGTATCTCTTAAACTTGACTAATCAAAAGATATTTTTCAAGAACTGACATTTCTATAAAAAACAAGTGCAATGTGTCAAATACGAGTGTAAAATAAAAGAATTTATGTTATAATTATAGATGATAGGAGTAGATATTGATATGAATGAATACGAAAAAATTATTAATGAAATTAATTCTGGCTTAACTGGTGATACGCAACATGATTATAGTTATTTATTAGAGCAAACTGAAAAGTATAAACAACATCCAATGAGTCATGAGATATTAAAAGAAATTGGACGAAAAATATATGAAGTTTTACCAAGTGAAGGTAAGAAAGAATTGTCTAAAGCAATTGATTTAGATTTAAAATCATTAAATAAAAAAATAGATGAAGCAAACAATTATATTTTACAACATAATTATGAACCTGCAAAAAAAATATTAAACGAATATTTAGATGCTGCTTTAAATGCTTATAAAGAAGATCAGATAACTAGATATTTTACTTTTAAAGATGTTATAGAATTTTATTGTTCTAAAGAAAAACTAAACATACAGAAAAAATTAGTATGGATTGATTTAAGAACTGATGATGCCTATAAATTACTTGCCTATATTGCTTCTGAAGAAAAGAATTTTTCTCAAGCAATTGATTATTTAGAAAAGGGATTATATTTTAATCCAATGAATTTAGGACTACGTTTTGAATATGCAGAATCATACAAGATGCAACATAATATGGAAAAAATGTATGAGTCAACAAAAAATATTTATGACTACATATATGATCCTATTATGTTGGCAAGATATTATAGATTATTAGGATATTATTTTGTTGAAAAAGAAAATTATGATGTCGCTTATTCTTTATATGCAATCAGTATATATTATGAAAATAATGAAATGGCTCATCATGAAATAAACTATATAAAACAAAAAACAGGAAATCCTGATTTTGAAAAGACAACAGCAGAAATTTTAAATTTATTGAAACAACAAAATATACCTATCACTATTAGTGAAAGTAATTTAAATCAACTAAAGAACTTATCAGTTGAGAAACAAGTTATTGAAAAACAACCTGCCTTAATAAAGTATTTAAATAATGTTATTGATATTTTTACAACGCCAATAAATGATTCTACTGAGATTAAAGGATTAAAAATAACAACACCTAAAATAACAACTGAAGAAATTTTTGATGAAAACAAATTAATACTAGATGAAGCAGATAAAAACAGAATCAAAAAAAATATCGAAATTTTAAAACAAAAGGATATACCATTTATAGAACACATGAAAGCCATTCCTTTTAATTCGTGTACTAGTTTACGTTCAAAAGAAGAAATAATAAGTAGAATGTTAGCAGATTATGCAATTGCTACATGTGCCTTATATTCTTTAGAAGGAAAAGCAAATATTGTACATTCTGTTTTAAATCAAATGGATGAAAAATTAAATATGAAGTCTGCTTTAGCACCTGAAGATACAAATTTTTTAAATGCAATAGCAGAACAAAAAGTTTCAAAGCAGGGATTACAAGATGCAACTTGGGCTTTTGAAGAATGTACTATGCTAATGTGGGCGTTAGGTTTAATTGATAAACCTAATTCTGATAAAGAGTGCAATGTTGAACAATTGGATAAATTCTTCTTTAATATTAAAAATTATGATGAATTATTATCACAATGTACTTTAAAGTCAAAAGAAGAAATCCTAGAACAAGCAGATTTATTATTTAGATATCATTGGGCTTGTCGTGAAACAAGAATGAAAGGTAAACAACTACCACAATTAAATGAAATGATTGTTCAAGAACAACGTCGTGCTTTAGAATGGGCATTAAATTGGAAAATTGAAAATTTGATGAAAGAAAAAATAAATATTAAATATGAAAGAGATAATTTTAATTTTAACTTTAATGCATCAACTGAATTACACATATCTAATATTACCAATCCAAAAGACTATAATTTGTTATTAACATTATCTGATAGTAAAGAACAATTAGTGATTTCAATGTCGGATGTTGGACCTGAATCTGGTTATCCACTTGATGCTTATTTTGAAGAGGATATAAGAAAACGAAAAACAGAAGGTTGGAATATAGTTGGCACATATTCTTTATCATCACAAAATATAAAAGGTGGATTTAAACAATTGATTATGAATAGAGAAATGCCACCAGTTAAAGATGCAAAATTAGGATTAAGTGTTTACTATTTTGTTTTAAATGGACATATAGTAGTTTTAAAAACAGTATTAGAAGATACATTGGATTACTCAGATAATAATAATATCCAAAATTCTAAACACAATATCCTAGCTATGGACATGTTATTTTCAATAAAAGAAAGTGAATCTTCAACAATTACTGATGCGGCTATAAAAATGGCTACAATGATGAATTTCGGATTACATGCACGACAATTAGATATACCTCTATTAAAGAATTTTAAAATAGAGGAAGTAAATGAACCACAAATTGTTTTTTCAGCTACTGATGGTATGTATATAGAACAATTGGTATCAGACGGATCTATGAAACCAAATGAAACTTTTGAACAAAGAATAAATTTAGTTGTTAAAAATACAACAGAATTTATGAGTAAGTATTCTCCAGCTAATAACCCTGCTAATAGTGAAAATAAGTTGTTCTATTACAAGGATTATTCAAATGGTGTGTTCAATTATAAAATATATGTACTTGATGGAATAATAGAAGTAAATAATACTACTAAGGTAATAAGACAATTTAATGCTTATTTCGTAGAACCAAAGTTTAATGATTTTTATCAGTTAACAATATCAGCACCTGCATTATCAATGCCAACTGAAGTATTAAAATTGGGTGTTGTTGATTTGGATACAGATGAAATAACTCAATGTCTTAATAATTTATTAACATTGGCAATGGATAATTTAAAATATAAAAATGAACAGTCAAGTGGTAATAATGAAACACCAAATCAAATAGAAGAAACAGAAACAATCCAAGAGGAGGAAAAAGATATGGATTATGGATATATTAACGAAGACGAACCTTCAGTAAAAAATAACGAATATGATTATTCTACTATTATTGCAACACCTGAAGCTATAACTTATTTAGTGCAATACTGTGATAGTGCGTATAAAAAATTTGTTGCATTAATAGATGAAGATGAAAAAAGAAATGAACAATTTAAACAGGAATTCAAAAATTATAATTATAAAAAAACTTATGGTGAAAGATTTGAAGTTTACATAAGAGGAAAAAATTATAATACTATAACTTGTAAAGATTTAGCTTCTTTTCAAAGTGCAGTTAATGATGGAAATCTTACTAATGTTAGCAGTTTAGAAATAAAAATGGACTTAGATTTTAAGCGTGGAACAGGAAATGACTTAACCGATCATGAAAATTCTTTTACTATTACTTTTAAACCATACGAAATAACATTTACTAGAAAATCTAGTCATAATGAATCAAAGATGAATCAGATTGAAAATGACATAAAAGAGATTTTAAACAAATTCCAAACTGTTAATACAATTTTTTGTACAAAATAGGTAAAAAATGTTTAATTTGATAAGTAAGTTATTTAGTAGAGAGGAACAACAACCAGATATATTTTCTGCAAAATATGAAGAATATTTATTAAAAAAATATGGTAAAAGTGATGAATTTAATGGAAATGTTTCTTTGTTAATTATTTCTGATACTCATGGTACTTTAGATGAAGAATCGTTTATAAACTATTTAAAAGATAAAAATTATGACGTATGTATTATGTTGGGTGACCATTATAATCGTGATATAGAAATCATAGTTAGAAATATAGATAAATCAAAGTTATATGGTATTAAAGGCAATCATGATTATGATTATTTGAAAGATTATGATATTCCTAATATTAATGGACAAATAATAAATATAAATGGTATTAAAATTTTGGGGATGGAAGGAAGTTTTAAATACAAGCCAGTTGACTTTCCTTCCTTTACTCAGGATGGAAGTATTGCCTTTTTAGAAAATAAAGAAAAAGTTGATATATTAGTCACCCATGATAAAAAATTTGATCCTGAAAAGTTGAGAGATCCAGCTCATCAGGGATTGATTGGCATTACAAATTATATTTATAAAAATAGAGTACCTATTCATATACATGGTCATATTCATGAACCTTACAAAAAGCAATGGATTAATGGTACAACAGAATATAGTGTATTTGGATATGAAATAATTAAAATTGGAGGAAATAAAGATGTATAATGATACAATTAAGGTAGCAAATAAAATAATAACAGATAAAGATTTATTTGAAATATTTGCATTAATGAATGAAAAATTAACTCATTTAAAAAAGATAGCACAAATGGAAGAAATGCAAAATAGAATGTTAGAATATAATTATCAAAAATGGACTTTTAAAGATAACGGAAGTGGATTATCATTTGATGTTGATTTCACTGATGATACAAATGTAAAATTTGATAACTATAATAATTTTTTATCAATTTTTAATAGTAGATTACATGAAATAAAGAGCATTTGGGTACGTTTTCATTTAAGTTATTCAGTATCATCTCCAGGTCAAAAAAGTGAATGGTATAATCAACATATAAATATGAATATTTATGAAACAAAAGCTGATGTTGATGTTTCATTAAGTAGTGAAGATAAAAAAATAGATGATGTATATGAATTAATTAAAAATAAGGTATTAAATGCACCACCAAAGTATGATACAGTTATAAAAAAGAAAAGTCGCATAAATACTGTTGTAGGATTAGCAATTGGATTTATTCCTGCATTAATAATAACTACTTTATTACTATTTATTCCAACTGTAAGACATATTTTTGCAGCAGGTTATGTACTTTATCCTATATGTTGTTTAGTATTGGCTTTCTTTATAGGAGGAATGGTAGGATCTGCTAAATTAGATCATTTATATAAAAGTATATCTCCAGAACAAAAATATGCTGGATATGATTCAACTAATTATAAAAGTATATATAAAGATGACATAGATAGTTATGTTCAAAGTAGTGAAATTTTAATAGGGAAAAATGTTAATAATTTAAAATGTAGAGAAGATATAATGAATTATTATACAAAATATAAAACATATATTCCTTATGAAATAGGTGTGATGATTTTATTATCAATTATAACTTTATTTTTAGGTGGATTTTAATATGGAAATAAAAACAATAGAAGATGTAAAAAACTCTAATTTATTTGGTAATAGTAATTACAATCATATTATGGAAGAATCAATGAAAGTATTATCTGACAATATATCTCAATTTGCTAGTAGAAATATGGATGTTGGTGATACACCAATTTCACCAGTATCTATGAATGATGACTTTACTCCTATATTATTATCAGATGAAGTAATGCAAGAATATAAAAGACTAATTGCGTTAATTAATACACCAGAAACTGCAAAAGAGTATTCTTATGTTCTATTAGGAAAATCAGCATCTTTTGCTGGAGAAAAATGCTATTTTGTTGATAAAATAGTAGATTGTAATTCAAGTATCAATAATTTAAGTGGTAGAGAAACAAGGATGGACGAAAAAAAATTAAATGATGCGATTTCTTTTGGAAGAAATAATGGATATGATTTTTATAGTTTGTGTCATACACATCCTATTGTTTCTGATATAGATAAACAATCAACTTTAGCAAGTTATTTACCTGATGATGTAAAAGATAGTGAGTTTATTAGAGATGCAGGATTAAATTTATCTTTACAAGATTTTGTTTCTTATGAAGCACTATATCAGTATTTTCAATCAAATCCAAACATAAGAACTTGTCAAACTGTAATAATGTATAATGGAGAGATGGCAATGTTCAGTAAGCAAAACAATGAATTAAAAAGATTTGCTGTTATAATGGATAGACTTGGAGAACCTGTTTATGTTTCGTCTAAAGAGGAATATAAAAAAAGTAATCATGTATTATAGAAAGAGAGGTAATTAAAAATGATGATAAGTCCGAATTCATATAAAGAAGAACACAAAAATCTTTCATTAATTGAATTAATTGATGAAAGGAATGAATTGATTAAAAGTCTTAATAATTATGAAAACAATCATATTAAGAATGAAAATGCCAACAATTTAGAAGGAATAATGTCACCATCCCCAGCAACAAGATATCATTGGTATAATGAATATTTAAAAGAGATAACAGATTTAATATTAGAAAAATTGAGAGAAGAACAAATAAAGGAATTGTAGTAAATATGAAAAAAATAGAAAAATTTCAAGGATGCTTACTTGGTGGTGCTATTGGGGATGCACTTGGTTATCCAATAGAATTTAATAGATCAATAGATTCTATAAAAAATAAGTATGGTGAAAGTGGAATAAATAGATTTGAACTACAAGATGGAAAGGCACGAATTTCAGATGATACTCAAATGACATTATTTACAGCAAATGGACTTATTTGGGGAAATACTAGAGGTCATTTAAAAGGTATCGCACCAAAACCAATAGATTGTATTTATATGGCTTATAAAAATTGGCATAATACACAGTTAAGGAAAGAATATAGAGATGATTCAGTTAATATTTGTTGGATTTATCATTTACCAGAACTAAATATAGAAAGAGCACCTGGATTAACTTGTATGGAAGCGTTATCTGGTTTAGAGAAAGGAACTCTTGAAAAACCTTTAAATAATAGTAAAGGTTGTGGTGGTGTAATGAGAGTTTCACCTTGTGGTCTTTATTTTTCATCTTCTGGATTATCTAATTATGATAATTTTAATTCTGTTGGAAGACTTGGTGCAGAAGCATCTGCCTTAACTCACGGACATCCATTAGGAAATATACCTTCTTATGTTTTTACAATTATTATTAACATATTGGCATATAATGATGATGTATCAATAGATGAAGCAGTTAATATTGCAATGAAAGTTTACAAAACTAAATTTAATATTGCAGATAGAAAAACAAATAAATATTTCACTCAGTTAATAGAAAAAGCACAAAAACTAGCTAAAAAAAATTATGACGATATTGATTGCATTTATGAATTAGGAGAAGGATGGGTTGCAGAAGAAGCATTAGCTATTGCCATTTATGCTTGTATTAAGTATCAAGACGATTTCGAAAAAGCAATTGTATGTGCAGTTAATCATGGTGGTGATAGTGATTCAACTGGAGCAATTGCTGGTAATATTATAGGAACATATTTAGGTATTGATAAAATACCAGAATATTATAAACAAAACATAGAATTAAAAGATGAAATTATAGAATTAGCAACAGATTTATTTGTTGACTGTCCTGTAAGTGAATATTCAAATAACAATGATGAAATGTGGTTAAAAAAGTATTTATATAATGATAAAAATGTTAAATCTATTATATAAAAATTAGAAGGTGAATGATATGTATGGGACAATTATAGGAGATATAGCAGGTTCTTATTATGAAATGTTTAATATAAAAACAAAGAAGTTTAAATTTATGGAAAAAGGCAAATCCTCTTTTACTGATGATACAGTTATGACCTTAGCAGTTTGTAAATCATTGTTAGAATATGATGGTGATTTTGAAAGATTGCATGAAATAGTTATACAAAATATGGTTAGCATTGGTCGTAATCATTCTCAATGTGGATTTGGTGGAGATTTTTTTAAATGGATAATTACTGATAATCACACCCCATATAATAGTTATGGAAATGGTGCTGCTATGAGAATTGGATGCTGTGGTATTGTAGGTAAAACCATAGATGAAGTAAAAAAATTATCTAAAATAATAACTGAAGTATCTCATAATCATTCTGAAGCTTTAAAAGGTGCTGAAGCTATTTCAATCGCTGTATTTATGGCAAAAAACAATTCATCTAAAGAAGAAATTAAAAAATATATTACAGATAATTATTATGATTTAAATTTTAGTTTAGAAGAAAAACGCAATTTGCATGGTGCAGGTATTAGTTGTCAAGATTGTGTTCCACAAGCATTTGTAGCATTTTTTGAATCAAAAAATTATGAGGATGCAGTTAGAAACGCTATTTCAATAGGTGGTGATAGTGATACTGTTGCAGCTATTGCTGGATGTATAGCAGGTACGTATTATGGAATACCAAGAAAATATATAAAAAAAGCAAATACATTTTTTATTGAAAAATATGATTATGATTTAATAGAAGTTATTAAAAAGTTTGAAAAAAAATATCCAACAAAAATTTCTGGTATCTTTTAAAAATAAATAAAAGTTCAAAAAATTTTCTAATAAAATTTAAATGTGTCCGTTGACTGTCCTAAAAAAATGTGCTAAAATGGTATTATAGGGAAATTGGAAGAAAGTGTATAGAGAGATAATTTTATCTCTCTTTTTTCATGCCTAAAATTTCTATTTTTCCTAATAAAGAAAGGGGATGATAAGAATTTAAAATGTTTTTTTAGTAGTACCAATAATTGAAAGGAGAATATTGTGAAGAAAAAAATTGGTAGGAAGTTAAAAAAAGTTTTAAATGTAGTAATGGTAGTAGGAATTTTAATTTCTTCATTTCCAATTACACCATTCATTCCTAAAGTAAATGCTTTAGCACGTGTATCTGGAGATAAGATAATAGAAACAGCCATGTCTTATAGTGACTGGGGATATTTGGAAGTTGGTACATGCACTGGTTTAGTCACTCGTACATTGAATAAACTAGGTATTGGTCAATCAATTGTAGGTATTCATCCATACGACATTGATAAACCTCAACCTGAAGGTACTGGAGCAAGATATGCACCTGATAAGATGTATCAAAATGCTCTAAATCATCCAGAAGATGCTGTGCATATTTGGTCTGGTTATGTGAAAGATGTAAAAGCAAATGCTCATTTATTCAAAAATGGTGATTTAGTTATTCAACGACCAGAAGATAAAGCAAATTATACAGGTAGTGGACACGTAGGATTAATTCATATATATAATAATACTATTTCAATGTATGGTGCTAATGGAGAAAGAAATGGTGTTGGTGATGCTATTTTAGCACGTGGTATCATGACTAGAGGTACTAGTATTATTATCAACTCTCTTGATTACATTCATGTATTTAGATTAACTAAAGCAGAACCAGAGTATGCAACTACTACTTCAGAAAAATCAGCACAAGAAGTTGTGGACGTGTCATTTTATAAAACTGATCATGAATCTGGAAAACCATTATCAGGAGTAGAAGTAGAGTTTTATAGAGATGATGTTAAATTTGCAACAGGAATAACGGATGAGAATGGATACGCACTATCAACTTCAACAACAACTTACACATCTACTTCATCACCTAAAACTTATGTCACTAATTGGGACTATTTAGGCGAAGAAGAACAAGCAGAAGTTGATAAAAGAGGTGCTTATCATAATTTAGTAGATGCTCAAGCAGCTGCTGATTCTGAAGCATTAAAAAGTGCAATGGATAAAGCTTCTCAAACTCATAAATATAGTGTAGTTGAAGTAAAAACTAAAACTAAATATTGGCTAAATCCAGATAATACTACTGATAGCAATTCGGCAACAGGTAGTGGAAGTATTAGTTTATCTTTATCAAATGAAAGGGTAAAAGGAACAGCTATATTAGTTAAAGAGGATGCAGATGTAGGTTATGCACAAAATGAAGCAGAAATTGATGGAGCATTATATGGATTATATGCTAACGAAAATATATTAGATCCTGCTGATGGTTCTATAATATATAATAAAGATGATGAAATAACTAGAGTTCGTATAGAAAACGGACAAGTACAAGTAGAAGATTTATATCTAGGTAGCTACTACTGGCTTGAATTGACTAGTTCAACTGGATATAAATTAAATAAAAACAAAGAAGTTTTTACTTTAAGTTATTCCTCACAAAATGTGAAGGTAGTGACTTCTAAATCAGTATCAAAAGAAGAGGTAATTACTGGAGATTTTGAAATAGAAAAAATTATTACTTCTGGTGATGAATCAGAAATAGTAAAAAAAGAAGAGGGAGCAGAATTTATTGCTGTTGCTAAAAAGTATGTTGATAAATATGGAGATATTGAAACTGCTTGGGAGCATAGAAATGAATTTACAGATAAAGAATACGATAAATTAGTGACTAATAAAAATGGTTATGATAAGTCAAAACAATTAGCTTATGGAACTTATGTTGTAAAACAAATAAAAGGACAAATGGATACAGAATTAGTAGAAAATACATTTACTTTTACTGTATCAAAGGAAAATCAAGATACAATTAAATATATTGTTAATAATCGTTTATTTACATCTTATGTTAAACTTGTAAAAGTGGATGCAGAAACAGGAAAATTAATTATAGCATCAAATACATCATTTAAAATCAAAAATGCTGATACTGGAGAATATTTAACACAAAAAGTTGCTGATACCACTTATGATACTTGGACAACATCAGATAAAGGAATGATACAATTGCCATTAGAAGTTAAAGCAGGGAATTGGATTTTAGAAGAAGTTGTAAGTCCAGATAACTACTTAATTAATAAAGATGGTGTAAGTTTCAAAGTGACTAATACAAATATTATTGAAACTGATTCTGATGGCGATCCATTATTAACAGTAGTGATGGAAGATAAAGCAGTAAAAGGTCAAATAAAATTTAAGAAATATGGTGAAGTATTAACAGGTATTGAAAAAGATGATAATGGTAATATCAAATTTGTATATGAAGAAAGACCATTAGAAGGAATGGTTGTTTATGTTCAAGCAGATGAAGACATTTTAGATCCAGCAGATAATTCAGTTATTTATAAAAAAGGTGAATTAGTTGATGTTATTACAACTTCATCATCAGGTGAAGCATTATCAAAATTATTACCACTAGGAAAGTATGTAGCATTTGAACATCAAAGTCCAAATGGTATGTTGATTGATACAACACAATATAAAGTATCATTAGATTTTGCTGACAACGAAACTGAGGTTGTTATGGAAACTATATCTATAACTAATGAACGTCAAAAAGTAGAAGCTAATTTAACTAAATTAGATTCAGATACTAATACAGCACTAGAAGGTGTTGTTTTTAATTTGACTGCAATTAAAGATATTTACTCTTATGATGGTAAATTATTGGTAAAAGCAGGTACTTTGATTGAGCAAGGAATAACTGGATCAGATGGTGGTTATATATTTAAAGCAGATTTACCAATTTCTTTAGATGATGAAACTTATTTTTCAATTACTGAAGAAAAACAATTAGAAGGATATTATAAAAATGATGATACTATTTCTGTTGATACTAAATATAAAGGTCAAAATATAGAAAAAGTTTCTAATAGTCAGACAGTTTATAATAAAATAATTAAAAACTATATTTTAATTAACAAAGTAGATTCTAGTACATTAGAAAATATAGTTAGTAAAGACTTTAAATTTAAGGTATGTGCTGATATAGAATGTTCTAAAGTTATAGGAGAATGTAGTGCAGATGTAGAAAAAGGAACGGCTTTAATTGATATAAAATATGGAACAACTATTTTTATTAAGGAAAGTTCAGCACCTGAGGGATACCTATTAAGTCCAGAAGTTGTAAAAGTAAGTTTAAATAGTGAAGGACTTTTTGTTAATGATGAAAAGGTAGAAACTGATGAGGATCTAACTTATAGTATTGCTTATCAAAACACATTATTACCAGTTATACAAGAAGGTGTACAAACTGGTTATGATAATAATATGCCTATTTATATAATAATAAGTGGAATATCTTTATCTGGTGTAATAGCAATAGCACTTTCATTACGCAAAAAGAAAAGAAAATAATTCTATTTATTGAAGGGAGCAAACAATGATAAAAAAATATATTGCTATTGAGCATAAAAACTCCAGATATTGTAAAGGTGTTCCTTATATATCAAAAAAAGAATTTAAAAAAAATAAAAATAATTTAATTGTTGGAAAGACTAAGTTAAAAAAATATAAATCCAGTTCTGAAAATAAAGATCTGGATTTATTATTATTTAACGACAAAGAATTTGAAATAAAAGAAAGATTATTTGGATTTAAAAAAGGATACGTTTTTGTAGGTGATGATAAATATATTGCATTGAAAAGACGTATCCCTTTTCTTTTTTTACTACTTCTTTTATTAATAGTTTTTATTATGTTTAGATTTTTGATACCTTGTAGTAATCAGGAAGATAAACCTATTGTAGTACCAGTTCAAAAAGAGATAACTATTCCTGAAGACAATGAGGATAAAGAAACTATTAAAGAGGAGATTAAGGTTGAAAACCCAAATAAAGTTAAACCATCTTCAAAACAAGAATTATCAAAAGAATACAAAATTACATTTGATAGTAATGGTGGATATGGTAGCATGGAATCTATTATATGTAAATTAGACAACATTTGTATCTTAAACGAAAATAAATATACAAAAGAAGGATATAGTTTTCAAGGTTGGTCAACGAAAAATAATGGTGTAGCAGAATTTCAAGATAAAGCAGAATTAAAGAATTTGTCTTCTAAAAATAGTGATAATATAACTTTATATGCTGTATGGCAAATTAAATTTTATAAAATAACATTTTTGGATTATGATAAATCCATAATTCAACAAGACAAGTTAGAATACAATAGTAAAATTATTTTACCTGAAAATCCAATTAGAAAAGGGTACACATTTAAAAATTGGGATAAAGAGTTATCCACAGTAAAAGAAAATCTAACTATTAATGCTTTATATGATATTGATAGTTATGATATATCTTATAAATTAAATGGTGGAACGTTAGATGAAGCACCTACTAATTATAATATTGAAAGTGAAGATATAATAATTCCTTCACCTAAGAAGGTTGGTTATTCATTTATAGGTTGGACAACACCAGATAATAAAGAACCTATAATAGACTATAAAATATCAACAGGTTCTGTTGATAATATAGAATTAGAAGCTAATTATGATGCTAATATATATAATTTAATATTCAATTCAAAAGATAATAATGACTCTTTAATAAAAAGAAAAATTAAATTTGATTCTGAATATGGAATATTACCAGAAGTAGAAAAAGATGGCTATACTTTCAATGGTTGGAAAAATTCGAATGGTGACTTCGTATCAAGTGATACATTATATAATGTTCCTGAAGACACTAATTTATATGCTGAATGGAATTTAATAACTTATGATATTAAATATAATCTTAACGGTGGAACGTTAGATGAAGCACCTACTAATTATAATGTTGAAAGTGAAGATATAATAATTCCTTCACCTAAGAAGGATGGTTATTCATTTATAGGTTGGACAACATCAGATAATAAAGAACCTAAAATAGATTATAAAATATCAACAGGTTCTATTGGTGATAAAGAGTTAACTGCAAATTATGAACCAATAGCTTATTATATTTCTTATAATTCATCTGAAGGTCAAGGTGAAATGGAAAAACAAGAATTTGCATATAATCAAACTTCTAAATTAAATAAGAATCAATTTACAAAAGAAGGATATACATTCATAGGATGGTCAACATCAATAGATGGAGATGTAATGTTTAATGATGAATCAGAAATATCCAATTTATCATCTAAAGACAAAGATGTGATTACTTTATATGCTAAATGGGAAATTATAAAGTTAAATGTAAAATATTATGATTTGTTTGGAGCATTATTAAAGAGTGAAACAGTTGAATATGGAAATAAATCTGTTGCACCTGAAGATATGTTTATTGATGGTTATACTTTTGAAGGTTGGAATCCATCTCTTGGTGTAATAAGAGAGGATACCATATATAAAGCACAATATACCATTAATGAATATACAATTAAGTATAATTTTAATACTGGTAGTAATGATGATGCTCAAGAAATTAAATATAATGTAGAATCTGATACGATTACATTACCGACACCTACAAGAACTGGGTATACATTTTTAGGGTGGACTGGAAGCAATGGATTAAAACCTCAATTAGAAGTGATAATTCATAAAGGTTCTATTGGCGATAAAACTTATAAAGCAAATTGGGTATCCAATTCATATAAAGTAAGTTTAAATGCAAATGGTGGAGTAGTAAATGAAGATTATATTATGATTTCTTATAATAGTTTATATGGAACTATACCGACACCTACAAGAGTTGGTTATACTTTTGAAGGTTGGTATTATAACGATACATTAATAACAGAAGATAGTATACAAGATAAGGAATTCGATCACGAATTAGTAGCTAACTGGAAAACTATACAATATGATATAACTTATAATTTGGCTGGTGGGACAGCATCTCCATTACAAACAAGCTACAATATTGAAAGTGATTCATTTGTACTTCCAATACCTACAAGAACAGGATATACGTTTACAGGTTGGACTGGCACTGATTTAAGTTCATTATCTAAAAATGTGACTATAAATAAAGGAACAATTGGAAATAGAAGTTATACAGCAAATTGGACTATTAATTATTATACAGTTAATTATTATGTAAATGGTTCTTTATGGGCTACTCGTTCAGTTGCATATAATACAGCACTTGAAAATTTAGATGCTCAAAGTGCATTAGATATTTATCATAAATTTAATTACTGGGAAGGTTGGATAGATAAAATGCCAACAAATACAGTTAATTTATATGCTAACATTACAGAATCTTATTGTATGTTAATGACTGGACATGGACCTTATAAAAATGCTGAAGGATTGCTAAATGTCTTTAAATCAGCAGGTTGGACAGGAAGAATTGAGGAAGCACCATCTGCTCCTGGATTTTACTGGGTAGTCACAGATTACACTTTAACAAGAGCTCAAGCTGATATTCAGAGAGATTATATAGCAAATCATACTAATTATACCAGTTATAATTATCCATACTTATATTGGGTTGCTGTATCATGTACTAATGGTATAGGGGATACTTGGACTAGAAGTGTAGGAACTAAACAATTTACTAGTCAATATCAGTGATGATAAGATGCAAAAAAGATAAGGAGGAACAACTTAAATATGGTAAATAAAATATTAATTTGTTTATTATTTTTATGTTTATTGTTTCTTTTGCTATTCCTATATTCATGTTGCGTTATTTCTGGAAGAATCTCAAGAGAGGAGGAAAATTTTGAAGAATTTCAAAAATGATTGGATAGAGAAAAATATTCTAAAAACGTCTTCAAATAAAAATTACGAAGATTATCCAAATCAAATGAAAAAAGAGTTAGAAAAACAAGCAAATAAATTTGATTTTGAAATATTTTCATATCAAAAAGATCATTATTTGATGGCAGCAGTTTTAAAAGATAAAAATGAGGATAGATTTATATCTATAATGATAAAGGATTTATCTTGTTTCAAAGAACGTACATATAAAGGTGTAGAACTTCGCTATATGAAAAATTCTAAAATGATAAGTAGAACTGTTGTCACTCACACTTCTTGGAATGAAATAGGCATAACAGCTAGAAGAATACTTGAATGTAGAAAAAACCTAGAGAAACGTAATGAGGAGGATATAAAACAAAAGGAATTAGAAGAACTTGAAAGATAATTTTTTTTAAAATTAATGTTTACTAATATAAACAAAGAAAGGAATGTCAGATGAAGAGCATAAGTTTAGAAAAAAACGGTAAAAATATAAGAATATTAGGAAATCAAGCGACTATTGATAGAGCAACTCCTATTATTGATAGACTTAATTTAACAGGTATTGAATCAAAAGATAGATTATTAATTCAAAATTGTATTGATGATAATAAGATAGGTGCAACTATTTTATATGATGGCAATACAGTTTATTCTTTCAACAAAATTGTGGATAAATATAAAAAGATTCAAAAGGATAATATGCTTTTAAATTTATCGGATGATTTATATAAATTCTTTCTAAATGCTTGTGGTGATATTGCTCATTATGATAAATCTGGATATATTTATTATTATGATAATGATTTTAGGAAATTAGAAAATACATTTTTAAAACATTGTAGATGCAATGATAGATTTTCAGATGTAAAAAGAATATTTAAAAAATTAAAAATAGGGCAATATTACGAAGACCGTGAAAGAATTGATCTTAATAAATTAAGTAAGAATGAGGTAAAAAAAATCATTGAACAATGTAATTGGAATGTTTCAATTACAAATAAAAATGTCTGGGAATTGTCAATAAGTATCAATCCAAATTTCAAATTTTGTTTTGAAATAGATACAACTTATTTAAAAACAGGCGATATAATTAAATGTTTGATGGAATATTGTATTAAATTTGATGCAGATGAATATATTGATATTCTTGCAAAGCAAAGAAATAGCAGTGGTTCTCCATCAGTTAGAACTATTGTTAATAATGCAGATATAATTTATTCAAAGATGCAACAGTTTGCTATGGATTTATTATATTATGGAAGACTTGCAGCACAGAATTTAATCGAGAAGGAACAGGAAGATATTGAAATAGAAAGGTAGGTGACAAATATTAGTCTATATAGTGAAGTATTAAAACAAGCAAGTATTGTAGATGTATTGAACTATTATGGATTAAATTTAAATCATAATAAATGTTTATGTCCTTTTCATAATGATAACAATCCTAGTTTGGTAGTTAATCCTAAAAAGAACATTGCAACATGTTTTGCATGTGGGACAGGTGGAAATGCTATTTCATTTGTTCAGAAGTATGAAAAAATTGTTAACAATAATGATATTTCTTTTAATGAGGCAATTACCAAAGTTGTATCAGAAATTTGTCATTTGAATATAGATGTATCTCATTTAAAAAAGAATAAATATAATAATAAGTATTTTGTATCTTCAAGAAGGTATACAGAAGATGAGCAAAAACTTTTACAACTAAATGAAAAACTAAATAAATTATTTTCTTATAATTTGAGCGTATCTAAAGAACCTAAAGATTATTTATATAAAAGAAATATAACAGATAAGGATATGAAAGAAGTAAGTATGGGATTTGCTCCCAAAGGACAATTACTAAAAATTTCAGAAAAAAATGAAAATTATCCACGCCCTGAATTAATAGAACTCGGATATTTACGACACAATGATTATGGTGATTTATACGAAACTTTTTCAGATAGAATTATGATTCCTATTCATGATGAAAAAGGAAATATAGTCACCTTTTGTGGTCGTACTATTAAAGATGAAACGCCTAAATATTTACACACACATGAAACAAAAATCTTTCAAAAGAAAGACTTGTTATATAATTTTTCTAATGCTAAACCATTAGCATATAATAATGAATTAATTTTAGTAGAAGGTTATATGGATGTTGTAGGTGCTAAAAAAATAGGGTTTGAAAATGTAGCAGCATTAATGGGTACGGTAATTACTCCTGAGCATATAAAGTTGATTAAAAATAATCGTTCATCAATTACTTTGGCATTAGACAATGATTTTGATAAACAGGAAAATATAGGGAGAACAAAAATGCTTCAACACATTCCTGTATTATTAAGTGAAGGTTTTAAGGTTGATGTAATAGACTTTTCTAAAATAGGTGACTACAAAGATTTTGGTGTTTTAGGAGAAAAAGAAATACCGTTTATGGAAGTCCAGAAAGCTAAAACTTCTGGATTTTCATTTTTATTAGATTACAAATATTTTAATAATTTAGAATTAAATGTTGAAAATATTTCTCTTGTATACAAACAATTAAAACAAGATAAAATAATTAATAACACTTATGATGAATCATTATTCAAAGAATATTTATTAAATCGAACTGAGTACAATAAAAAAGAATTAGATGAAATAATTTATCCAAAAAGAATAGAAGAAAAAGAAAGTGCTTTAAGTAAATTTAATTCAAAAGCTATGAGTAATTTTCTTTATTCTGAATTAAAATTGCAAATAGATAAAATGGATGATGTAGTATTGTCTTCATATTACTTAAATTTTAAAGGTTCAGTTGAAAATAAATTAGTGTCTATATTTAATAAAGATCCTGAATTATATTTAGATTATTCTACATCAACTTTGAATACTAAACTTTTATTGAATGAATTCTTAAAGGATAATAAAGAATATTCTGATTATGAAACTCTTAATCGTTTTAAATATAATTCTGTATTTGATAAAACTTATATTAAAAATTCTAAAGGTAGTGCAATGATAAAATTAAAAGATAATCAAAAGCAAATGGTAATTGATCAATATGAGAATAGTTTATCTGATGAATCAAAATTGGCTTTAGAAGAAGTTGAAGAACTATATATTATTAATAGCATTGATGATCTTGATGGTATTTTAAATTATGATAATAATACACTTAATATGATAAAAGATAATTTAAAAAATAGAATGTTTTTAAACAAAGATAAAATGGAATTTTTTAAATATGGAAATCTTTTTCCTAGTATTAATAAAGAATTTATAGATGATAAGTTTAAAGGGTCAACTGGTAATTTTAAAACAATATTATTTTATAATAATTTGGATAATAAATTGAATATAGATAAAAGTAATGTTGTATCAGAAAAAGAGTTAAAAAAAACTGAAGAATCTAAATCAAAAGAAATGGATAAAACTAAGAAAAGTTTTATTAAAAGAGATTATGAATTTTCAATTAATAAAATGTTATTGATAGACTCTAAGGAAACTGATACACATTATTTTGTAAGGATACCATTTACAAGTGCTAAAGAATATTTTTATATACCTAAAAATGAATGTTTAAAATCAGATAATGGAGATACCATTTTTACAAAGTTAAAGTACGGACAATCTCATTCAATATACAATGTTGATGGTGAATATATTGGTACAAAAAGTTTTGAAGAGTTAAAAGAAAATTGGGAGGATAAAACTAAAAAAAACGTAAGGGTTTTAGAAAAAACTGAAGATGTTCAGTCAGTCCCAAAGGAAGAAGATATTTTATATGACAATAGTTATATTTCAAAATATAAAGAACCTATATGTAAAATATACCATTCTAAAATATACTTAGAAACAGAAAAAGGATTTTATATTAAAACTGAAGATCCAAATGTTCTACTATTTGCAATAAAGAAAATATGTAATTGGACAGATAATAAAAGTTATTTAATCATAGCACCACGTAAAGGAATATTTAATAGTGGTATGTCAAAATATAGATTAACAGGATATAAAAAAGATTATGAAGGAAAGTTATCTTTTTCTGAAATCAGTAAATATGTTAAGGTATTTACACCTAGTAATTTGAAAAATAAGGAAATTTTAACTTTAGAAATTCCAAAAGTAAAATGTAGTTTTAAATCTAATTTTATAAAAGTACCATTGGTTATAGATGGTTTAGAAGGATATATAGAAGTTAATTTAGTAAAGAGTAAGATTGATAAAGAGAAAGTAGTATTAGAATTTTTGAAGGATGAACAAATTGGATTTCATAATATTAATGATGAATATATTAATCATTATACTAGTTCTAAAATAATAGATAGTTATAATAAAATGATTAATAATAAAATAATTCAATTTCCTAATTCTAAAGAAGTTGTTTATGACGTACCAGAAAAGGAGGCAGCATAAATGGATGGTAATGCTAAACACGATTTAGAGCATACTGCTGAAAAATCAGTATCAATGTCTGCAAAGATTAGTAAAATTTCTACCATTTTATTTGGTAGATTTTTAATAAAAGCAAATCGTTATTATCAAAAACACTTTTCTTCATCTATGAGAGCTTTAAGAAAAGATGGGGCTACAAAAGAATTATGTGTATCTCCACCATTAACAAGAGCAGAAGTTAAACAGATTATAACTTCATGTCATGAGAATAATATTCTTATGGGAATTAAAAAAATGCACCCTGATGGAGAATTAAGTAATAATAAATCTTTATATCAACAAGAAAAACTTGCTCATAATGAAATTAAGTATAAGAAATGGGATGAAAGACGTAAGGCAACATCAAAGATAAAAATTTTAAATAAAATTTGTAAACATCAAGCAGATAAATATAAAAATATTTCAGCATATAATTTGAAATTATCTAATAGATGGTTGTCCTTTCAAGAGAAGACACGTAAAATAAAACCCTTAAATAAATATTGTAAGATGAAAGCAGATAATTATAAAAATATTGCTATTCAAGAAAAAACAAAAGATGAAGAGGAACAATATGTAATTATTTTTAATAAAAGCAAATTATCATTTTTTAATGAACAATTAGCTAAAATACCACCTAATAGATTAAAGCAAGAAACAAAAAGTGATTTAGATGGTATAAATAATGAAGAAATAATTGATGATAGAAATATAGAACCTATGGTTTCAAGAGGTATGAATTTAAGTGTAAATGATCTTAATAAAATAGGTGAAGATTTTGGATCATGTCCTGTTAGAGATTATAGTAAAAATTATTGTATTCAAAAAATAACTAAGGAAGAATATTGTGAAATTAGAGAACAGTTATTTGAACTACCAAGTCATGGTGCTTGTGTTCTTAATGAAAAAGAAATGATAATAGCTATTCGTTCTGAGGATTTAGATGATTATAGAGAATATGCTCCAGAAAGACCTATAAAAGAATATGGTTCATCTGGTGGTAGAGCAATAGAAAGTGAATCTAATATTCATGATATTATGGAATTAGAAATAAATGATATTAAAAGATATAAAGAATTTAAAGAAACCTATTCATCTAAAGATTATGTAGCAGAAATTGCTCCAAATGGTAAAACTACTATATTATTAAAAGAAACAGACACAAAGAATCTTTTAGAAGAGAGTAAAAAAAAATCAAAAACAGAGGATTTAGTAAAAGAGGCAAATGAATTAGCAGAAAAGAGTAAGACTGATAAAGTTGTTGAAAATGTTGCGTTAGAACAGAAAGAAGAACAAGAAATTGATCGTTAAACGCAATAAGAAGAGTAGTATTATAATTGTCTTACTAATAATGTTAGTTGCCTCTTATTACACACTTAGAGTTTGTAGTCTTACAGAAATGGCTGGTAAGTTTGAATTTTCACAGTTAACTGAAGCGTTAGATAAACTTCATATTATTTCTACACCTGTTATATTAAATATGAAGACTATTACTACTTCTTTGTTTGTTGGAATATTTACATGGGGAATCATTCAAACTGTTGCAAATCAAAATAAAAAGAATTTGCAAGAAAATACTTATGGTAGTGCAGAATGGGAAGATCCAAAAGTAATAAAACCTTACTGTGAGAAAGAATTAGAAAAGAATCAAATATTTACTGCTACTGAAATGTTTGCTAAAAATATGCGAATATCTAAAAGAAATAGACATTTAATTTTAATTGGTAGACCAGGAAGTGGTAAATCAAGATATTATTTTAAAGTTAATTTATTAAATGCAAATGGAGAAACATTTGTTGTCACAGATCCGAAAGGAGAATTAGTCAGAGATTGTGGAATGTCTTTGATTAATCTCGGATATGATATTCGTGTTTTAAATCTAGTTGATAAATCAAAATCAGATCATTTTAATCCACTTATGTATATAAAAAAAATCAATAAAACTATTGATAATAGTAAGGAAACTCAAGAATGGATAGCTGAAGATGATGTAATGACATTAATTAATACTATAATGTTAAATACAAAATCAGAAACTATTGAATCTAATACTGGTGATCCATTCTGGGAGAAGGCAGAAATGGTTTTTCTTCAAGCAATTATTTATTATATAATTTTTAATTATGAAGATAAAGAAAAGAATTTTAAAACTGTTTTAAAGTTAATTAGACTTGCTGAACCTGATAAAGAAGGAAATTCAACATTGAGTAGAATGTTTGATGTTTGGGCAGAAAAAGATCCAGAAAATATAGGTGTTAAGCAATGGAAACATTTTAAAGTATCTGCATCATCACCAAAAATGATGAGTACAATCATAATGACTGCATCTGCACGTCTAGCACCTTTCAATATATCTGAAATAGAGTCTATGACTGTTGACGATACAATGGAATTAAATAGAATTGGTGGTAAGGGTGATGAGGGAAAAATTGCTTATTTCATCATTAATAGTCCTAATGATTCTACTTTCAATTTTATGGCTAGTATTTTATATACTCAGATATTTTCAATAATAGATGCCAATGCTAGTAAAAATAATGGCTCTCTATCTACTCCTGTTCAAATATACTGTGATGAGTGGGCACAACTTGGGGTAATCCCACGCTACTTAGAAAATTTGGCTTACGTTCGTGGATTAAATTGTGGAATTACGACGTGTCTACAAAGTCTATCTCAGTTGAAAAAGGTTTATAAGGATAATTGGGAAACAGCTCTGGATTGTTCAGACTATGTATTGTTTTTAGGTTCAAGGTCTAAAGAAACTTTAGAATATATGAGTAGTATGTTGGGTAAAAAAAGTTGGTATAAAAAGTCTTCTGGTCGTACATATTCAAAACAAGGTTCATCATCTTATAACTGGGATATAGTTGGACGTGAGTTAGCATTTGTAGATGAACTTGCAAGAATGGAGAGTGGATATGGTATTTTATTGGTTGCTGGTATGCGACCTTTTTATTCTAAATTATATGATTTAACTAAGCATCCTAGATATAATGAACTATTTGAAAGTTGGAATGAAAAGGAAACAATTCAGAATAAATATGATCATTCGATAGAAAGGGGAAAAGATAAAGAAACAAAAAGAAAACAACAGATGTTTAGAGAACTAGGATTAGGGTTTGTAAAAGTAAAACCAGAATTTAAAGCAAGAGATTTAACTCAATATGAAGAACGCAAGTTTAATGAAGATGCAATTTTGCTTTCTTCTAAGAGTTTAACGGATGAATTATTGGATAATTTATAATTATCTTTTTTATGTTGTTTAAGTTGTTAAATTTTTTTTATATTAAGTGTTTACTAGTGTAAACGAAAATTAAAGAAAAGGAGAAAAATTATGGAAAAAAAGAATTTGGCAGTTAGAATTAAGCAGTTAAGTAAAAAAGTAGTTAGTTTGTTTAATGTAGTTTTATGTGGTTTTATTTTAAGTATTAATAGTGTATATGCACAAGGAAGTAATACAAGTAGTATTGATGGATTTATTACCTTTGTTTGTGATTGGTTATTAAAGATTGGTGGTGTAGTTGCATTAATTGGTGCTGTTATGTTTGCTCTTGGATGGCAACGTGATGACGCTGAAGGTAAAAGTAGAGGATTGATGACTATGATGGCAGGTTTTATGGTTATAGCAATTAGTCAATCAAAAGGTTTATTCGGATTATAAGAAGGAGGATTAATAGATGGCTGGATTAATTGAAAAAATATTTCAAATATCCTTTAAAATCTTAGGTTTTAAAATTGACATTAGTGATTTTGTTGGAACAATCCGTAATTTATGTAATTGGAATTCAATTACAAAAACCACTATATGGTCATTAGCTTCTAGTATTCATTCTGTTATTGTACCAATTGGGTTAAGTTTATTAACATTGTTCTTTTTATTAGATGTGACTAAAAAAGTAATGGATTATGAAAGATTTAGTTGGGAACGGATGGTATTTACTTTCATCCGTTTTCTTATCTTTAAAATGTTAATTGAAAATTCATTTGAATTACTTTCGTCTATAATGAGCATATCTAATAATATTCTTACTCAGGTCACAAGTTCATTAACTTCATCATCAGCAATACCTAATTTGGCTACACAAATGGGTGATTTAGTTAGAAACGCTGGTAATATTGTTGAACGAGGTTTTATGGGAATTATTATCTTAATTCTTTATATACCTTTTATGGGTACATTAATTGGTGTTTTAGTACAAGTATTTTTGCGTATAGGTAAGTTGATATTAAGTTTTGCATTTTCTCCTATACCTATTGCAATCGGAACTTGGGAAGATGGTCAGAATGTTTGTAAAAGATTCATAATGTCTATTATTGCTTTAGGTTTTGAAGCATCAATGATTGTCGTAGCAACGGCAATATATTCATTGGCTTTATCCACATTAACTGATGCTGGTTCGATTAGTTCAATGGTAGCAATAATGTTCTTGAATGGTTTCTTGATGGCAATGATTTCTATGACTAGTACAATGGCAGAAAGGTGGGTAGGTGCATAATGGATAGAATAGAACCAAGAATACATGATGAAATAAAGGATTATAAAGAAAAATTTTATAATTTTACTTTAAGACAATGGTTATTCGGAATTCTTCTTATTATAACTATCGTACCGTTATATTTATTTTTAACACCTAAAATTGGTAGTAATCTTACAGGGTGGATAGTTATTATTGCTGCTATACCAATAGGCTTTTTTGGGTTTATTCCTATTCAAGGATTAAACGCAGAACGTATAATTTTTTACTGGAAACGTAATTATATCAATTTTGCTAAACCTATTTTATATAAAACTGAAGCAGAATTATTAGAAGAAAAAACTAATAAAAAGAAGACAGGAAAACCTAAAAATAAAAAAGAAGTAAAGAGTAGTAAAAAACAAGAAAAATTAAAATTAAAAGAATTAAAAAAAGAACGTAATAAGCAAAGAGAATTGGCACGTGCTAAAAAGAAATTTGGAATAAATACATTAGAAAATACTACTAGCAACTTTTCGTTAAGTCAGCAAGAGGCACAAGTGCTATTAAAACTCGCTAAACAAGTTGTTGGAAAGGATAATAGTGTGATATATGAAACAGAAAAAGAAAACATTGAAAAAGAAACAAAAGAATAACGTATTACCAAATAAAGTATTCATTCCTAAAACTAATCAAGAAATTATTTCTTATATGTTTAAGGAAGTTGATGAAAGAACAGGGATATTTAGAATAGATGAAGATACATATTCTATTTGTATTGAATATTCTGATGTATCATTTGCAAAAGCCAATGATGAAGAAGCAGAAAATATTTTCTTTAAATGGTTAGAATATTTACATTCTTTTAGGGAAGATACGCATATACAAGTTATTAATGCAGGTACTCCTATCAAAACGGAAAAATATAAAGAAAAGTTTATATTTGAAAAAGAGCATTTAAAAAGTGAAAAGCAAATTCAAATTGCTGATGAATTAAATACTTTAATAACTAATTCGCTTGGTACTAATGAAGATACATTGCAAACAAAAAGATTTATAGTAATTTCTTTAAAAGCAAAAAACTTTATAGAAGCAAACGCATTATTTTTAAATATCTTTCTAAAAACTGAGCAGAAGTTTAAAGAATTAAAATCAAAGGTTAATTTAATTACAGTTAAGGATAGATTAAAATTTATATATAATTTTTTTAATATATTATCAGTAGAAGATAATAAGATTGAGAATATAATTGAATATGCAAAAAATCAAAACTTAACTATATTTGATGTAATTGCTCCTAAAAAGGTTCTTATGCGTGAGTCTGATCTTATAGAAATAGATGATAAAAAATTTATCAGAGTTTTATATGTTTCTAAATTACCTAAGAGTCTAACTCCAAGATTTTATAATAGAATTACTACAATGGATGATATTAATATAATAACAACATTAAATATTAATCCTACTAATTCTGCTAAGATGATTAAAGTAGTAGATAAAAGTCTGTCTGCTATGGAAACTGAAAGATTAGAAAAAATTAAAAGAGCAGGAAAAAGTAATCTTGACTATGAGTATGTTAAAGATAAAAAATTAGAAACAAAAATATCTAATGCAGAACAATTACAATATGATTTGCAAAAGAATAATCAAAAGATATTTCAAAATAATTTTTTAGTGTGTATAACTGCTAATAGTTTTGAAGAGTTAGAAGATCAAACAGTTAGAGTTCAAGAAATTGCTGCTGAAATGTTAGTTGAAATGAAACCGTTGTTATGGCAACAATTAGAGGGAATACAGAATATTCTGCCTTTAGGTCATAATAGTCTTCAGTTTCAAAGAACTTTGACTAGTGAAGCAACGGCAGTAAATGTACCATTTAATAGTAAAGATTTCAATCATGAGAAATCTTTATTTTATGGTGTTAATCTTGTTAGTAAAAATGCAATTTTCTGTGATAGAAAAAAATTAATCAATGGTAATGGATGTGTACTTGCTACTTCTGGTGCTGGAAAATCCTTTAATGTTAAAACGATTATAGAACAAATTTTAATTCGTTATCCAGAAGATGAGATATGTATTATAGAACCACAAAATGAATATGGTGGATTATTAGATGTTTTTGATGGACAAAAGATAATTATATCCACTAATTCTGATACACACATTAATCCGTTTGATTTGTCTTTAAATTATGGATGTAGTGATAGTGGAAAGAGTGAACCAGTAAAAAGTAAAGTTGAATATATTATTGCTTTTTTGGAAAGTATAGTGGGAGCAAATGCTTTATCTGGTGGTCAAAAAACTATTATTGATCGTTGTACTAAGATTATTTTTGAGGATTATGAGAAAAGTAATTTTACTGATGATAGTTTATTACCAACATTACCATCATTTTATGATATGCTTTTGAAACAACCTGAAGAAGAAGCAAAAGATTTAGCATTAATCATTGAAAGATATGTAAAAGGTTCTATGGATTTATTCTCTAAGAGAACTAATATAGATATTCAAAATAGATTAGTATCGTTTGATATTAGTCAGTTGTCTGCATCATTACAAACTACTGGATATCTTGTAGTATTGGATCACATTCAGAATAGATTGGCAAAGAATAAAGAGTTGGGAAAATATACGTGGATTTTTATAGATGAATTTCACATCTTACTTGCTAATCCTTATTCTGCACAATATGTAGCCAATTTCTATAAAACAGGAAGAAAGTTAAATGCTTTGAATACAGTAATCTCACAACAAATATCTCATTTACTGCGTTCAGAATCTGGAAAAGATATTTTGTCTAATTCTGAGTTTGCTCTAATATTAAAACAAAAACCTTTAGATTTACCATCTATTTGTAATATTTTTAATATTAGTGATGAAGAATCAATGTATGTTCAAGGTGATGCTCCTACTGGACAAGGTTTAGTAGTATTTGGTTCTGATGTAATTCCTTTTACTAATAAAGTACCAAAAGGTTATTTAATCTATCAAGTTAATAATACAGATAGTCAAGTACAGGCAAGATAATTATGAAAGATAATACTGAAAGAGATGTTAAGAGGTCAATTGATAGATTATCAACATTATCATCAGAAGCATCAAGTCATACATTTAAATCAGTAGATAAAATAGCAAAAAAAGCATCTGATTTTATTGAAAACAGATCCATAGAACAAAGTCTAGCAGAAAAAGAAAAAGAAGTAGAATCAAGATTAAAAACATCAGAATATGTTCAAGAAAACAATAATGAAACAGATTTATCAACAGAAGGCAATAATGATTCTACAAGTAAGTTGAAAACAAATGTTAATAACGACACATCATCAACAACTAACTCTCAGGAAGAAAAAGATGTAGAAACAAAAGATTCTGATAATGACATTCCTAAGAAAAGTAAATTAAAAACAGTTGTAGAAAAAACTAATAAAAAGATATTCAAATTTAATGATAATCAAGGAAAAGTTTCAAAAGTAGCAACTACTATAAGTAAGGGTGGAGAAAAAGTATCTAAAGCAGGTAGAACAATTGTGAGAACATCAAGAGAACTAAATAAAGCAATGAGTGAAAATGGTAGTGGTATCGATTATATAAATGAAAAAATAACTCGTAAAATCAAAACTAAGGCATCTAATAAGATTAAAAAGAAAACAAAAAAAGTCGCAAGTAAAATAGGGAAAAAATTTAATCAAACTATTGGAAAAAAATTATTTCAAGTTGCAAAAGCTATTGTTATGAAATTAATAAAGATGCTTATATCATTATTAGCTGCATTGGCAGAATTTATTATTCCATTGGCACTTATTCTTATAATAATAATTTCAGTATGTTCTATATTTGGTTCTACTATGACTGAAAGCTCTCTCAGCTCGTATCAACAATATATGAACTCTATTCAAGAAGAGTATGACAAAAAAGTTGATGAATTTTTAGAAGAAAATCCAGATGGAGAAGTTTTTGCTGTTGGTGGTAGTTATGGTAGAATTGATTGGAGAATTCCATTATCCATAATGCAAGGTACAGGAGCAGAATTAGAATTTGATCAAACTGAAAAAGATTTAATACAAAAATTTAAATCTGAAGATTTATTAGAAAAACATGAGATATTGGAACAAGTTGTATATGATACAGATGAAGCAGGTAATACAACAGAAACTACAAAAAAAGTATTAGTAATTACCAATAGCATGTATGAAGATTATATGGATTGGTGTCGTGATAATTATAGTAATATTGCTAACTTTAGTAAGGCAAAAAAAGTATCTAATGGAACAGAAACTTATTTTACCAAAGACCAATTAGATATGATAAGTTTATTATATAATTCTGATTTTTTTGCAGATGCTTTAGGTAGTAGTTTTAAAACACGAACTCCTACTTATGGAAAAACAAATATACCTTTGAATCTTAATACTGAACATTTTAATGAAAAAAATGCTTTAACAAATGCTGGTTTTAAGGGACAATGTACTTGGTTTAGTTATGGTCGTGCATTACAAGTATCTGGAAAAAAGATGCCAACAGGAAATGCACAAACTTGGATTACTTCTGCAATATCAATGGGATATGAAACTGGTACTCAACCTTCGTATAATTCTGTTGTAGTATTGTCTTCTAAAAGATTTGGACATGTTGCTTTTGTAGAAGCTTATGATGGAAAAACTATAACTATATCTGAAGGAAATATTGGTAATGCTTGTAGAAGTGATGATTCATGTAGTCAAGTAGAATATGCTAATAAACATGCAAATGAGTTAGTAAGAACAAAAACTTATAGTTCGTTTGATGAATATAGAAGAATAAATAAAAATAATGGATACACCATTATAGGATTTATATATTTAGATTAAAAGGAGAAAAAATGAAAAAGAAAAAATTATGGATACTACTTATTGTAGTATTATTTGTTTGTAGTCTTACATCAGTATTGTTTAATTATAAAAATATAAAAAGGAATATAGAAATTGCTAAGGAAGAACAAGTTGAAAAAGAAAGAAAAGAAGAAATGCTAAAACAGGATTTAATTAGTCCTGTTTTAATTTTAAAGCAAGATAAATTAATAATGTATCAAGGTGATGAATTAAATTATAAATCATTTATAAAAGAAGCAACTGATAATTTAGAAGGAGATTTAACTGATAGAGTTAAATATACAAAAATAGACACTTCTAAAACAGGAGAGTTTTATGTTGATTATGAAGTAAGTGATTCAGCATCAAATGTTATTAAGGCAAGATTATTAGTAATTATTCGTGAAAAGCCAAATTTTAAGGATTAATTTAATATAAGTGAGGTGATGAAATATGACTGATGAACAGTTATTAACAATGTTTCGTAAGTATAAGAAAAAGAGAAATATAATTATAATTTCAATATTGATAATTATTATTAGCTCTATATTTATATTTTTATCTATCAGTAATACTTCATCTAAAAATGATGCAAAAAGCAAAGAAATTACTAATGTATCAAAAGAAAAAGATGAAATAGCTCCAGTTATAAAACTTAATACTAATTATATAGAAATTATTGAAGGAGGTGATGTGGATTATTTAAAATATATTGAAAGTGTTATAGATGATAAGGATGGAGATCTTTTAGAAAGTATTACTTATAATGAAATAGATACAACAAAAATTGGTGAACAGAAAATAGTATATACTGTTTCAGATTCTTCTGGTAATACATCACAAGAAATTGTTGTAGTTAATGTACTGAAAAAAGAAGAACCAATAGACGAAAAAAAAGAAAATACTTCATCAAATTCTAGTAGTGTTGAGTCTTCAAAAAAAGAAGAACAACAGCCATCAAATAGTGCGTCAAATAATACAACTACAAAACCTGAGCCACCATCTAATAATCAAGTAGAAGATACACCTTCTACAAAAAAAATAATAAAATATTTTTTGTTTAAAGATGGATATACTATGCAAAATGTTTCAGAAGCATGTGCAACTGAATTGAAAAAGACAAACAGAACAGGTATTTGTAGTCCAATTCAAGATGAAAATGGCATCTATTTGGGTATGAAATTAGAAACAAATTAATTTAGAAAAGGGAGATGTATAAATGAATAAAGAATATATAAAAGAATTATTTGAAGAAGAAAAAGAAGTCTTTATCCATCATGGATTAGATATAGAAACTCCAGAAGATTTGGAGGATTTTATGGAATCAATTATAATTTCAAATATGCAATTTGAGTTTGATATATCTCCAAACGCAGATAAATTATTTAATAGGGTTAAAGAAAATACTAAAGAATTATCAAATGAAGATCATGATATAGAAAAATGATTTTTTTTACATTGAATGTTTACTAGTGTAAACAAAAAGATAAAGAAAAGGAGAAAAAAATGAAAAATAATTATATGATATTAGCAGAAATAATAAAAAATAGAAGAATAGCTTTAGGATATAGTTTAAGGAATTTAGCAAATGAAGTTGGTATTAGTCATACAGAACTTGTACGTATTGAAAACGGTAATAGGCAATGTTTAAATACTATTACATTATTAAAAATATGTAAGTTATTAAATTTAGATTTTTTAACACTTTTAGAAGATGCCAACTTTTATGAAAGAGAAGAGGAAAAATTGTTTTATATTATTGTTAAGAATGCAGAAACAAAGGTATTTAAAATTCATGCAACTAGTGAACAATCAGCTCTTCCTATTGTAATAGATTTTTTATCAGAAAACGATATTATTAAAATAGACGAAAAAATTAAGAATACATTGATATTTGCAACACCTGATAAAAAAGAAATGCAAATAATATTGAAAGATTTAGAAGAAAAAAATGAATATGAAATAGCAAAAAAATATAATAGAGTTCCTTGTGAAATTAATGCTGTTTCAGATGAAGAGTTTGAGGACGATTTCGAAGATGATGACTTTGAAAGTGAAGAATATGAAGACACAGATGATTTTTTAGGCGATATAACAATATATTTTGAAATTAATAATTTCAGTAGGAGAAAATCAAATGGACACATTAATAATAAGTAATGAAAGTAATATTCTTCATGTATCAAATAAAGGTTATACTGTCGATTACACCTTTTATGATTGTAAGGGACACAGCATAGATGGAGGAATATTAGAAAGTGAAAAAGAAAAATTTAATACTCAAGAAGTTAAAAATGAAATAATAAAAATGTTTGAAGATACAATTGCCTTCTCTCAACCTTATATGATTTTAGAGGGAGATAGAGCAGACAGTTTATTAGAATTAATTGAAATGGAAGATTATAAAAATACTCAATTAAAAGTAAATGATATTTTATCTTCCGTTAAAAATAGTTCCTATATTGAACTAGATAGATAAGTTTAAAAAAATAAAAATGAAAAGGAGAAAAAAATATGAGAAAACAATATGATGATTTTACTCAAATGAAGATAAAAGAGATGTGCAAATCTATAAGTGATATGACTTATACTTATTTAGATCCAGAAACCCATTTACCTACTAAAGTACCAGCATCACATTATGAAAAAATATTGGATCAAGTTAAAGAACAATACATGGGAGAAATAACTAGTAAACAATTTTTAACTATTATGTATAATCAATTAACTGCGTTAAAGAAAGAAGATGACAAATATTTTCAACAAGCATTATTATGTATGGACTTAGGTATAAATCCAAAAGATATGAGAGTAGATGAACAATTAGCATTGTCTATGACTTATGATTTTATTTATGAAAAACAAAAAAATATGAAAAAAGATTATCATTTTTTGGATACAGAAGTTATAAATGCTTACAGAGAAACTAAGGATAATCCTGTAATTCAGGCACAGGCAATAAAAATGTCTACTGATTATGAAGAAACTCAAGAGCAAGAAGAATCTATTGATAAAGATGATGATTATGATCTTGATTATAACTAAAATCTTAATAGGGAAAATTCAAAATGACATTAGATAAAAACTATATTAAAGATACTTTAAAAAAACTGGGACAAAAATATGGTGTCAGAGAAACTTTTGAAGATTTTGTGTATTGTTGTGCATATTCTTTATCTAATTTAACAAATTTTAATGATAGTCGTGAAAAAGAATATTTGAATATATCTAAGAAATATGAGAAGGAAGATTTTAATTCATTTGCATCAATGTTATCAGCATTAACATTAGAACTTAGCAAAGATGATTGTGAAGATATTTTAGGAAAAGTTTTTGAAGAATTAGGTTTGCATGATAAAGGTAGAGGACAATTCTTTACTCCTCTACATATCAGCAAATTTATGGCAAAAATTGTATTTGATAAAGAAAATATTCAAAGAGAAATATCAAAAAAGGGTTATATAACAATAGCAGATGAATGCTGTGGCAGTGGTAGAATGTTATTTGCTTATCTTAAATTATTAAAAGAAAACAATGTGGATTTAAATAATGTATATTTTGAAGGGGCAGATATATCAAATCTATGTTGCTGTATGACTTATGTCAGTTTATCATTAATAGGAGCTAGTGCAATAATAAATCACCAAAATACATTGTCTTCTGAACGTTATGGATACTATATAACTCCAGGATTAATTTTAAATGAAAATTTAGTTAATAATTTAATTAAAGATGGATACCTTGAATCAACAAAAGAAAATGATGTAAATCAAGAAAATGATATAAAAAACTTAGAAGAAGAGCAGGAATTAGAAATATAAAATCTTTATGAAAGGAGAAATTATTTTATGCCAAATTGGGTAAAAACTATTGTAAAAACAAAACCAGACGTATTAAAAGATATTTTAAAAAAATATTCAAATGAAGATGGTTTTTCATTTGAAAAAGTAATTCCAATGCCTAAGGAATTAGATGTAGAAAGAGGTAGCAGAGGTCAAGATGGACTTATGTATCTTTTTTTAGAAAATGATAATGGTATTTCTAAGGAAAAAATTAATCAAGTATTTCGTTCATTAAATCCTTTCTTTTCTGATATTTATAAAGAAAAAAGGTTTAAGATGGTTGAAGAAAAATATAGTGAAAATAAAAGTAAAACAGAATATAATGAAAGTGTTAAACTTGCTAAACAATATATTTATAATTATAACAAATACGGTTATGCAGATTGGTATAATTGGCGTTGTGATAACTGGGGAACAAAGTGGGATTTAGCAGAATTAGATTATAATAAAGATACTATGATTTTTCAAACAGCTTGGAATTTTGCTGGGAATGTTATATTAGAACTTTCTCGTAGATATCCTGAAGCTGTTTTTGAATGCAAATTTGCTGATGAAAATATGCAAGAAAACTCTGGTATATTAAAAATAAAAGATGGAGAAGTATTTGAAGAAAAATATAATTTGGAGATGGAGTCAATTGATAAAATTTGGGATTATTATTTAGACGACAGCGAAAAAGAATCGTCAAATGAAGAAATAGATTCTGAAATTGAAATGGAATATTAGAAAGGAGATAAATAATGGGACAATATCATAAATTTATGAATTTTGATAAAAAAGAAGTTTTAAATCCTCCTGGTCTTTTAAAATTAATGGAATGGAGTTATCAACAAAATGAATATATGCTTCAAATAGAAAATCTATTAAAAACATCTTGGAAAGGTGACAGAGTTTTAGTTATTGGAGATTATGCAGATGATTTTTATGAAGGTGAATATTCTAGCGAACTTTTGAAAACTATACGTGAAGAAAATAAAGAATATGGACTTCATAATATATATGATTATCCATACAAAGAACTTAAAAATACATCTTTTTACTCAAATAGATTACCTTCTCGTTATATTTACAATGATTCTATAAAAGAATACATTGATTTAAAAAAACAACCTATACAATGGGTAGTATATGATGAAAATATCAATCTAATAGACGGTGCAAAAATACATCCATTAAGTTTGGTGTTGTCATGTTGTAATGGTGCAGGTGGAGGCGATTATTATGCACCTAACAATGAAGAAGTTGGTTGTTGGATTACAGATTCAAATAATATTAGTTTTTCAGATGAATTAAAAGAAGGGTACACTGATTCTGGAATATTATTTAATGAAGTTAGCAAAAAAGAAAACAATGTTGATATAATCATTGATTATTTAAAGGAAAATTTTAAAGTTTCAGATATTAGAAAAATAGAAAATATGAAATTTTCACCTTCGCTTTTCTTAGATAAAAATGAAGAAAAATGTATTATAGAAAAATCTATTAAAAAAATAATAAACAAGCAAATAGATTTAAAAAACAAAGTTCGAGATAAAGACAAGGATGCTCAAGATATTAAGGATTTAGTTGCTAATTATGAAGAAGAATTAGAAAAATAACTTTAATGAAAGGGGAATATTATGAATAAACAATTAGATAAAAAAATAGAAAGATTAGAAGGGTTAAAGGAAAAAGAAAAAGAAAAAATTAACTCAATAAATCAAGTTATTGCTGAATATGATAAACAATTAAAAGTTTTATATGATTTGAGAAAAGAACAAGAAAAAATTTATCAAAGACAACAAGAATTAGATTTAAAAATTAAGGAGCAACAATAACTATGAGTAGTTATTTTAAGGCAAGAGATGAATTAGTAAAGATGTATGTTAAAAGTTTAGAAGAAGGAAAAATCCCCTGGGAAAAAATGTGGCAAACAAGTATACCAGAAAACGGAATTACTGGGAAAAAATATAAAGGAATTAATAATTTAATTTTATCTTATGTAGCACTTCAAAGAGGTTATAGGGATGCAAGATGGTGTACCTATATTCAAATTAAAAAGAATAAATGGAAACTAAAAGATGCAAAAGGACAAGGCGTTTGCATTGAATATGTAGGTATGAAAAACAAAAAAGATAATAAACTTTACTCTTTTGAAGAGTATAAGAAAATAATTAATGACTTCCCAGAAAAAGAAAATGAATTTTCAATAAGAAGGTATAACTATATAGTATTTAATGCTGATCTAATAGAAGGTATAGAAAAGAATAATGATGTCATTAAAGAAAAAATAATTAGTAATGATTACATCAGTAATATTATTAAAAATATTGGCGTTAAATATCAAGAAAAAGGAGAACAAGCATATTATGATATACTTGCAGATGAAGTGGTTATACCTCCTTCTAATACTTTTAAAAGCACTTATGCTTACTATTCAACACAATTACATGAAATTGCCCATTCAACAGGTCATCATACTAGATTAAATAGAGATATGAGTGGTGAATTCAGATCGGAAGCGTATGCAAAGGAAGAACTAAGAGCAGAGATTGGTTCTTCTTTTCTTATGCAAAAATTAGGATTAGAATATGATGAAAGGCATTTGAATAATCATAAAGCTTATGTAAGAGGTTGGCTGGATATTATAAAAAACAAACCTCAAGAATTATTTTTAGCAATCTCAGATGCTAATAAAATTGTTTCATATTTAGAAGATAAAAGTTTATCGAAAGAACAAAATATTTCAAAGGAAATAGAAGAAATGGAGATGGAATATGCGTAGCATTCATAGTAGACATTATATTTATACACATTGGTTAAGAATTGATATGAATAATGATGAAATAAAACAATGGGAACAATTAAAAAATTATTGGAATAAATATGATTGTTCTATGACTGTATATTATTATGATTATAATCCTTTAACAGAAAAAGCAATTAAATTAGATTGTAATCAATCATATCAAGATTTAGATCTTGATGTTAATTCTATGTCCTCTGGTAGTTTAAAAAGAGTAAAAGCAAAACCAACAAATATAACAGTATATAATAAAGGAATTGAACATTTTTTTGTTAATAAGTTAGGTCTGGAAGTGTTAGACACACTACGAAAACCTAAGTCTAAAATTAATGTTCCAGAAGATCAACTTATAACAGTAGATGTTTTAAGTGAATTTGGCAGAATGAAAAATATAGAAAAGTTTAATGAAATAATGAAAGAAGAAGACTGGAAAATTGTTAAGATACCAAGTGATGTAAGTTATCATTATCAACTGTACTTTGGAAAAGGAAAACAAGTATATAACAGGTACGAATACGCATTTAGTGATTTTACATTTAAAAGTAGATTTAAAGATAGGTTAGAGAGATTTGTAAATAATGTAGTAAAACAAAAAGAATTAAATTTAGATAATTTTATTGGAAAAAAAATAAATATGTTTGAATCAAAACATCAAGTATCAACAGATAAAAAAATTAATATTGATGTTAAATGTATAGGATTAGTTTTAGGAATAAATAATAATTGTTTTGATATATATGATTTTCAAAGACCATTAGGTGAACAATTTTATTCAATAGAACTAGAAGATTTTAAACAAAAATTTAACGAAGGTATTTATAAACCAAACTTTAATTTGTTAACTTCTTATGAAAAATTAGAGCAAAGAAAATATGTATATAATAAGGTAAAAAAATTTACTGAACTTTGTGGTGATTGGGATTATAGAAATATAGATATGAATGATATACATTTGGAGTCATTAAAAGTTCAAAAAGATAAAATAATTATTTCTTGTGAAAGATATTCAAATAAATTAGATGATTATATATGTTGTCCTGCTTGTGATATAGAATCCAAAGAATTGGTTAATGAATTTAATTTTCTAGATTTAGAAAATAGAGAACATGTTTTAGATTTTATGTCTAAATTAGAAAACTATATTGATTTTGATAAAGCAGAAAAATCTTTAAAAGAGCAGGAAAATAAGAAGATAAAAGAAAAAGAAACTTTAGAGGAAATGGAGATAGAATATGAATAATATTTTAGATGTTTATGAAAATTTAGCAGATTCAATTGAAGAAACAGAAGATTTTAGAATTTATGATTTTATATATTATTTAGGAATAAATAGTGTTGATAAAAATATACCAAAGGAAGAAATAACACGATTAATAAATATATGTAAGGAATGTTCAGACAATTATATTGATTCATTTAAACTTGCTAGAGCTTTAACTTCAATTGTATATAAAGAAAGATGTATGTCTTTAGATGAGTTGGAACGTGTACCATCTGAATCAATTAAACATTTTTATTCAGAAGAAAAAATGTATGAAATGAGATATTATTTTGAAACTTATGATGAAATAATAACTTCTCCAAAAGAGATAATGGCAGGTGTATCTTATACTATTGCTCGTGTTGTTCATAATGGTTATTGTGCAGAATTACATTATTGTAGTGATACAGGAGCAACAATAGAATACGGAACTAAAACATCTCATGACAGATGGGAAAATGAAATAGAAGATGCTAATTGGTTTAATATAAATTTATCGGACGATTATATTTTGAATAGGTTAAATTGTTTATATGATGAAGAATTTTCTGATAATAAATTATCTAATGAAAGAGCAAAAGAGTTAAATTTAATTGATAATATTTTATCTAAACACAAAGTAGATGATATAGATTTATATATAAATGATAATGGCGATTTATTAGCATTTGATGATTCAAATTATTGGAAAAATAAAGAGTTTTATGATTTTATGTTTAATGAATTATTTGTTTATAATCGTGATGATAAAGTAGAATTAATTGATGATTCTGATTACAAACAATTAGAGGAATATAGAAAACAATATGATGAAAAACCAAATGAAATAGAAATGGAAAAAGAATATGAATAGAGCAAAAACATTAAGACAATTAGCAAAAGAATTTTATAAATATGATTGTAATATTTATGATTTTTGTTATTACTTAGGATTAACAAATGTTAAAGAAAATATCAGTAATAAAGATTTAGAAATACTATTAGATAAATGCGAAGAATTAAGAGGGGAATATACTGATCCAATTGAAGTAGGTCAATCATTAGCAAATGCAATATATGAAGATAAAAGTATTAAAATAAATCAATTAAAGAACTTAGATTGTGAAAAATTTAATGATTGGTATATTGATGGTAGAGAAGTAGGAAATGAATTAGAAATAGAAATGGAGAGTGAATAAATGAACGTTATATTTGGTTATAAAACTATGCCTGAATGGCATAAAAACAATTTAAAAAATTATTATATTTTAGATGGTATTTATACAGTATCACCTGATATATCTGAAGAGGATGCACAATTTATTTTTGATATTTGTAAAGATATTAAGAATGAAAAAGTGAATCCTTTTTCTATTGCACACTATTTAACTGAACATTATCTTAATGGAGATATTTTTAAAGAAGAATTAAAAAAAGCAGCGTCAGGTGAAATAATATCAGCAGTATATTATGATGATTTAAATTATTTACCTTTATTAAATGATAGAAACGAAATTGAACATTTATAGTTAATTCAGACGCTTTTTCTAGCATTTCGTGTACATTTAAGGTTGAATAATTGACTTTTTTTAATAAAAATGTTAGAGTATAATGCAATTTAGGGGGATGGAATGAATAATATTTATTTTAAAGAATTATTTGAATTAGCAGAAGATTTTAATAAGTTTTGGCATAGAAAATACTATGAAGTTAATATTCGTGGAAGTAGAACGTATAAAAACTTTAATGATTATTATCAAAAACATCTTGAAAGTAAAAAACAAGAACAAGAAAAATATAATGATCCAAATAGAGAAGTTTCAGAAGAAAAAAGAAAACTAATTAGAGATTTAATTACTAATGAGAAATCAATAAAAAAAGAAGGATTAGAATTTATCGTATTTACTTATAAGATGAAAAGATATAGGGATATTAATTCCTTTGAAGATCTTTTGTCAAACGACAATAAAAGAAGAGCATACTTTATTTATAATACAAGCGTTATTGTTAGTTATGAAGAAAAAGTTGGTGATCATTATGAAAGTGGCTCTATTGAAAATACATTTTGTTCTATCGCTAAAACCAAACCAAAATCAGATAGACAGTTTAAAGAAACTTGTGAATTAATTGAAAATTCAACAATAGAAGAATTAATGGAAATGCTAAGAAAAGAATTCAAACAAAGCAAAAATGTTTGGAAAAAACGATTTGAAGAAGAACTTGAAGAAAAGAAAAAAATGCAAGAAGAAAGTAGAAAAGAACTAGAAGAAATAAGAAGAAAGAGAGAATTAGAAAAAGCCAAAAAATAATTTCTCTCTTTTTTTTGTTTTTAAAAAAGGAAAGAGGATATATATGAAAACTAAAAAAGAATATAAAAATTATTCAAAAAAAGATAAAAAAAATACTAAACTGTCGGAGACTATTTGCAGGTCTTAGGAGTTCGTCCTAACAAGCTGATGGGTGTGTCAACACCATGCTTGATAGAAAAAATAAGACTATTAAATAACCTCAGTTATAAATTTGAATTTAGAAAGGAGCAAAGATGGAATTTAAGTCAATAGAAAAGTGGCGAGTTCAAAGAGATTTAAATTTAACTGAAGTACAATTAGATGAAATTATAAAAAGAGCAGGAAGACGACATCCAATGGAAGATTGGGTTTATCTTCGTGTGGCAGGTAATGGTGATGTAATTGAATATTTGAAACTGGAATTTGTTTATTGGTTGAAAGAAGTTTATTTCAATAAAGAAAAGTTTTATCTTGATCTTGAAATAGAATTTTTTGAAAAACAAATTAAGAGATTAGAGTCAGAATTAAATATATCTCCATATCAGTTTAAATATAACGACACATCATTGAAAGATTTACGTTTATATTTTAATAAAAGTAAAAACGCAATTGGAAGAGCAGTCAATGAAATGCAAAAGCATAATAAGTTTTCATATAAATATATCAAAGATGGAAAGGTTATGATTAATAAAGATGGTGTTAAATGGTTAGCAGAAAAATATTTTCGTAAAGCATACTTGAAAGATTTAGAACTATATAAACTTGAATTACAAGAAAGAAAGATAAAACTGGATGAATTCAACAGAAGAAAGATATAGTAAATTAAGAAGACAAAAAATAAATGTTATGCTTAACGAAGAGGAAAGAAAAATTATAACCGAAAAAGCAATCAAATATGGATTTGGTGATTGCCTAGCAGAATATATAAGGGCAGCATGTATTTATGAAAATATATATATAGAAGATGTTCAGGGAAAGCAAGAGTTATGTGAAATTGTAAGTAAGTTTATAGAAACATTAAGAGAAATATTAAAAGAACAAAAGAAAATATTAAATAACTACATGTTAGATAAAAAAGATATTGATGTTATAAGTAATCAGAATAACATTATAATTAAAATGATAAATAAATTATCTAATTTAGTAATATCAATTTTGTCTGTTAATACAGAAAAGAGAATTCAACAGAGATTAGGAATGATTGAAAAATATAAAGTAGATGAAAACTTCTATAAAAAAATCATGAATAACAACTATCAACATTTTATAGTAAGACCATCTAATTTAAACAGACCTAATCAAAAACCTATGTATATAGTTTATTTAAATAATAACACTTATACCTATTCATTAGAAGATATTAATAAAGAGGACTTTATTAAACAGATAAATGAATGCAGAGATATTGCTATGCAGAAAGATTTATTAATATCATTTTATAGAGAAGACAGCATATTGAATTTTGGAGTCATTATGGAATTTCAAGATAAAAAAGCAGCCAAAGAATTTGCTAGTGAAATTAATTCACAGTTCTTTTCGTTAGAAGGTGATGCACGTGCCAACAACCTCTAGGTGGTCGGTGCATGGTGTTCAGGGAAGAATAGATTGCATCAATTATATTAAAGATTCCAAAAAAACAAAGGATGGAACATTAATAACAGGTATTAATTGTTCTTCTCAATTTGCTGCTTATGAAATGAAAGTTAATAACGATAAGTTTCATATAATAGAAGATAACGATAGTAGAACCTGTTATCACGGATATCAATCTTTCAATCCAAAAGAAAAGGGATTAACACCAGAGAAAGTTCATGAGATGGGAGTTGAACTGATGAAGAGATTATATCCTGACTTCCAAGTTTTAGTCACCACACATATTGATAGATCGCACTTGCATAATCATTATGTTATAAATGCTGTTAATCTAAAAGGCAGGAAATTAGAAGACAGATTAGCCAATCCTATTGAAGGATTGTATGGTTTAAGAGATATGAGTGATAAGATTGCACTAGAGTATGGATTAAAAATAATTGAGGATGCACCAAAAATTGGAAGGTTTGGTAAAAGCAAATATTTATATAGTGAAGCTATTAAGACTTGGCGTCAGCAAATAATTGAAAAGATAGAATACTTAAAAAGTATATGTTTTTCTTTTGATGAATTGTTAGAAAGATTAGCTTTTGATGGATATCAAATTAAGGCAGGAAAAAATATTCGTATTCGACCTTATGGTAAAGAAAGATTTGTAAGTATCAAAACATTAGGTGAAGGATACAGTGAAGCAGAATTAAAAGAATTTTTTAAACAAAAAAGAAAAAATCAAACTGTAATTGATTTTGAAAAATATAAACTGCTTGATGAAGATAGTGAAATTTTATCTTTATATAATGAACTTGCAATTAGATCAAAACAATCTATTTTATATAGTATGAAGGATTTAGATGCTAATAATGATTATTTTAAATACTACAATTCCAGATACATGGAAATAAGAAGATATCATCAATTAGTAGATACTATTAATTTTTTAAATGATAATAAGATATTTGGTTATGAAACTTTAGAAGAACAAATTGAAAAATTGAAACAAGATATTATTAGTAAAGAAACAGAATATCAAGAACTTGCTTCTGAAAATGAAACATTACAATTGCGAGTGCCTTTGTGTAATTTATATTTAGAATATTTGGATATATATGAGTCATATAAAGAACAACAAGAATTATCTTCTTCATATTTAGAACCATCTAAAGAAGTAAAAACTTTTTTAGATGTAAAGGAACAGTTAGGTGTTCAATCACTAGATGAAGTTCAAGATATTTTAGCAGAAGCAAATAGATTGAAAGTAAAAACAAATAAAAGTTATGCTTATTTAACTTATTTAAAAACAAAAGCAAGTGAGTTAGAAAAGATAAAAGGTATATCACTTGAAAGTGAAAAGGGTTATATCAAGAGCGTATCAGTTAGTAAAAGTATGATAGATGAATCACGTTCAACAAAAGAAAATTATTGTTTAAGAATTCCATATAGTGAAAATTATATTTATGTTCCAAAAGGTAATATTGCATGGATTAGTTTTGATAAACGAGGAATTTTATATCTAGTGGATGATAAAGAATATATTTTATATGACAAGTATAACGAAGAAAAAAGACGTGCAACAGGAGAAGAAATAGAAAAAATTTCTCAAGAAGAAAAACAAAAAATAAATGATTATTATAAGAACAAATAAATGGGAAGGAATAAATATGGAAACGTTAAAAAAAGAAGAATTAATTAATATTTTAAAATATGCTTATTTTATGTCTATGGTGGTAGCACCAATTAATGCAAGAAAAGTTGGATTAAATAAAGTAGGTGGACTTATACCTGAATTTTATCAGTATTTAGTCGAAGCATTAGAAAAAGATGAGCAAATAAATTTAAGTAGAGATCCAGAGAATGATATTTTAAGTGATGTTTATCAAAATTGCATAGTCCCAGATGTTGGTGAGAGAGATTTAACTCATGCTGGTTTTTTTATTGGCGTTTCAAAAAAAGAAAGCACACCAGACCATGATGATTTTGAAAAATAGTTTTATGTGATATAATTATATATAGAAGTGACAAATAAATAGTAATTTGTAAAGGAGCGTCAAAAATATGGAAGAATACAATAATGAAAAGTATATGGTGCTTGAAAATGTAGAAAATTTATTTAAAAGAATTAATCGTTTTGGAAATGAATATAATTATTGCTTTGGTACCTTCAAACCTCAATCAGTATTACCAATAGCCCTTGGAGCAGTTGGAGGACTAATAGAGGTAGCTAAACAAAAAAATAATATAAGTGGATATTTTGTTAATAAGAATGAAAATGAAATTTGTCTAATCCCCGTTATACTTGATGACCATAGAGTTATGCAAATTGATATTAATGGATATATTGATATAAAGCCAGAAGAGATTAAGAAAATAAAAATTAAAAATGAAGATTTTATATATAAAAGAATTACCATTATTCTAAATAATGGCACAAAATATGTAATGAACTCTGCTAAAAAAATTAAAGGTGCAAATTATCATCAAGAAAACTTGAATAAATTTATTGAAATTTATAAATAGTAATTTGTTGAAGTGGAGGAATGTTTATGGGATTATTTGATAAATTTAAGAAAAAGGAAAATAATGATTGGAAAAGTGCTTATGTAGGAAAACCAAATTTTTATTATGGTAAAGATGGTAAGCCTTTCGGTGCATTTGCACTAACAGAAGGTAGTTTAACTTCTTTCCCTAAAAATCCAAGATTATTTTATAAAGTAGATAATACAGAAGTTGATGAATGGAAGTTAATGCTTTTTAGTACAACAAATAATAAAATTTTAGGTGATATAGACTATTATGATGCCATAAAAAAACTTATAAAGTATGTCATTGATGAAAACGATAACAATATACTAATTAAAGGACTATCACTAGAAGAATTAAATGAAGTGCTAAAATAATTGTAAATGATGAATATATAGTAATAAATTGGAGAAGATGATGAAGAAAAATGAATTTAAAAAAATGATGAAAAAAGAAAATAAGGCATTTAAGAACTACTATGTTTATGAAATGATCCTTATATTGTTATTAGC
>OLHA01000047.1_pt1 | contig 70986 bp, 83 predicted proteins | sample 1605961 | NCBI WGS metagenome assembly OLHA01 (sample SAMN03283288) | human gut metagenome | biome: human-associated habitat; material: feces | host: Homo sapiens | place: Peru | collected 2012
CGTCAGGCGATGCCTTCCTGATTAAAATTAAGATTTTAATCAGGAAATAGTATCAGAGGATCACGTTTTTCTGGCTGCCTGCCAGCCAGGAGGTCAGGTTGTCAAACACGATGTCCGCGCGCAGCTCCATGCTCTCCTTGGAGGCGAAGGCCACGTGAGGCGTCACCAGGCAGTTCTTGCAGTGCAGCAGGGGCTCGTCCGGGGACAGGGGCGGCTCAGCGTCGAATACATCCACACCGGCGGCGGCGATCACGCCGTTGTTCAGCGCCTCCTGCAAATCCCTGGCCACCACCACCGGCCCGCGGGCGACGTTGATGAGCATGGCGGTGTGCTTCATCAGCGCCAGCTTTTCTCTATTTATCATACCTCGGGTGGAATCGTTCAGGGGGCAATGGAGCAGGACGACGTCGGCGCGCTTCAACAGCTCCTCCTGGCTGACCTGGGTCACATAGTCCGGGAAGTCGCTGTGGACGGAGCGGTTCTGGGCCAGGATCGTGCAGCCCAGGGCGCGGAACAACTCCGCGCTGCGGCGGCCGATATGGCCCATGCCGATGATGCCCACGGTCTTGCCCTTCAGCTCAAAGCCCATCAGGCCGTCCTTGGTCTTGCCCTGACGGCAGCGCTCCTCCACCGCCGTCAGATTTCTGCTGAGGGACAGCGCCATGCCCAGCGCCAGCTCCGCCACTGCCTCGTTGGAATAGCCGGAGGCGTTGCTGACCTTCACGCCCATCTCCCGCGCCGCCGCCAGGTCCACATGGTCCACCCCGGTAAAGGCCACGTCGATGTACTTCAGCTTCCCGCAGGCGCGGATCACCTCGCCGCGCAGCGGCATATTGGCAATGATCAGCGCGTCCGCATCCTGCGCCTGCCGGATCAGCGTCTGCGTATCGGCAGACCTCGCATACTCCTCAAACACATGCCCCTGCGCCTCAAAAGGCGCCTTCAGCGCCCGCATCTTCTCATCCGACACCGCAAGGGATTCCAAAATCACGATTTTGCTCATTGTTCTACTTCCTTTAAACTGCGAAATACCCCGCCTCCATCAGGCGTTGGAGGGCTTCGTTGGCTTCGTCGTCGGTGAACAGGGGGGTGAAGCGCTTGTCTATGGCCAGGGCTTCCAGGGTCCATTCCAGGTGGTGGAGCTTGGCCAGCTCCGTGAAGCCGTCGCTGAGGCGGGTGCCGGAGAGGGCGCGGTGGGCGGTCTTCATGGCGTCCGCCGGGCTCATGGGCCGCAGGCGGACACCGGCGGCAATGGCCTGCTCCCGGCATTTCTGCCAGGCAGAAAGAAATGCTTGTTCCATATCTGTGCTTCCTCACTTTGGTGTCGTTTAATCTAAATTACGGCGTACCAATAGCGGTACAGCGGCTTTTTCCACCAGGGGGCCTGGCGGAGGCGACGGCGGCAGGCGGCCTGGCACAGGGCGTAGGCGCGCAGCTCCTCCGGCGTCAGGGTATGCTGGCTGAATACCGCCTTTTCCGTCAGCTGGGTCAGTTCCTCCGGGACGCGGACCCGGGTCAGGCGGGAGAGCAGCTGTATTTCCTGTGCGCAGGCGGCGGCCCGCTGGTTGTTATTGCCCCGTCTCTGATGGCGGCGGCGCAGTTCAATGCGCACCAGCCGCTGGCCCTCCGCGGCCAGCCCGGCCAGAGCCAGGGCAGCCAACGTCAGCGGCACCCACAGCGGGAGCGTCCAGCGTGCCTTTTCCGGCTCCTGCTGCCCCTGAGTGGGTGTGGTCTGCGGTGCGGGGGCCGCAGTGGGGGCAGTGGTTTCCGATGCGGCGGTCTGGGTCTGCTCGTTTGGGGCCGCGGTAGGCTGGACAGTCTCCTGAGGCTCCTGCATGACAGGGGTCGCCTCCAGAACGTACCAGCCCCAGGTGCGGTAATTATAGTATTCCACCCAGGCGTGGGCATCGTCGGAGGTCACCCGCACCGGCTGCCCGGCCTGGGCCTCCACCCGGTAGCCGGTGACGTAGCGCGCCGGGATCCCGGCGCTACGCAGCAGCACTGCCGCCGCCGTGGCAAAGTGGACGCAGTAGCCCCGCTCCGCCTCCCGCAAAAACCAGAGGGCAAAGTCCGTTTCCCCCTCGCCCATGGCAGTCCCTCCCCGGTCATACGCGGCGCTGCCGCGGACATACTCCGCCACCGCCTGCACCGTCTGCTCCACGCTCTGGGTGCCGACACGGGCGGACTGAAGCAGCTCCCGGGCCCGCAGGGCGGTCTCCTCTGGCAGGGTAAGCCACCGATCTCCGGGGTAGGCGGCCAGGGAGAATTCCCGCAGCAGGAAGGTCCTGCTCCGCTCGTCCCCCTCCGCCGCGCCGTCGGTGAGGAACACCTGCCCGTCGGGGAAGGTGGGGATCAGCTGGGTGCGCTGGCTGCTGAGCATATTCAGCTGCACCGCGCCAAGCTGCTCTCCGCTGCCCGCCAGGGTATCCTGCCGGGCGGAGGTGGATTCCCAGGCCATGCCGGTGTATACATCGTAATCCTGCATCCGCAGGTAAACGCTGCCTGTCCGCTCCGCCGTGACCTCCGCCACGGGAATCCCCAGCAGCAGCTGGGTGGGCAGGCTGGAAAGCTCCACCTTCTCCCTGGGCCGCAGGCCGGAGAGCAGGCTGATGCCCTGACTCTGCATCATCTGGGGCAGGTCCGTCAGGGCGGTGAGCAGGTTTTCCCGCAGGGCCTGAGTATTGTTCACATAACCGTCCTGGGGGAAGCAATAAAACAGCGCCGCCAGCGCCAAAGCAACGGGCGCCGCCGCGACGGCGGACAGGCGGCTTGCCTGGGGGCCGCTCTCCCGGCGGACGCTGTCCGTCAGCAGCAGCAGGCACACCGCCGCCAGCAGGCCGAACAGATACCGGGGGGCGGGCACGGTGTCCGTCACCACCAGGCAGAGGGCCAGGCACAACAGAAGCAGCAGCACGGGCAGCACATTGCCCCGGCGGCGGCATACCGAGCGGCTCACCGCCAGGATCGCCGCCATGCCCAGCACCGCCAAAGGCAGATCCTGGGCCGTCTGCGGCACCTGCAGGGCCTGCGGGACGCCAAAGCCATAGCCGCCGTCGTAAGCCTTTGCCAGGGTGCCCAGCAGGCTGACCGTCTGGGGGCCGAAGACGCCGCCGTACCACAGCCAGGCCGCGCCCACGGCCGCCAGGGCCAGCAGCAGCGCGCCGCCCCAGCGGCGAAACAGCACCATACTGCACAATACCGCCCACAGCAGCCACACCAGCAGCACCGGCTGCCGGGCCGCCATGGGCAGTTGGAACGCCGAACGCAGGCAGCCCACAGCGCTCCAGGCGGCAAGCAAAGAAAGCGCCACGGATTCCAGAAATACTGGGAGCTTACGTTTCATCGGCGTCACCTCCGATGTGATACTGCCAGCTGGCGTCCTTCCCGTCATCCCAGGCATCCGTCTGGGCGGCCAAGGGGGTGCACAGCAGGCGGTCGATTGCCTTCGTCAGCGCGGTTTTGGAATCCACATGGGAGGCCAGCACCCCCGCGCCGGTGAGGGCGCGAATCTCAAAGTCCAGCTCCCGCTCCAATAAGTAATCCCCGGTGTAGGCCAGGCGGCCCAGCTTCCGATCCAGCTCCTGGGGTGTGCCCCGCAGGCTCAATGTCAGCAGCACCGCTCCCTGCACCGGCTCCATGGGCTCCCGGAGGATCAAATCGCCCACCTTGGCGGACAGCTTCCAGTGCAGCTGGTTCAGGCTGTCGCCGGGGCGATAGAGCCGGTGCTCGTGATTCTCGGAAAAGCCGCCGCCGGGCTTGGGGACCCAGCTGTTGATCTCCATCCGCTGCGGGTCCACCAGGTCGGTCACCGGCTGGGCCTTGGGGCGCACCAGCAGCAGCTGCTCCTTGGTCCGGCGGGCACGGAAGGAGAACAGCCCCAGATAGTCGCACACCCGCGCCTTTTCCACCGTCACCCGGTAGCCGCCGCAGTGCTCCGTGGGGAAGCCCTTGTCCTGCTCGTAGCGCCAGCTTTTGCCGGTAAAGCAGCTGGTCACCCGCACATGCCCCCGGAACGGCGGCATGGGGAGCGGGCAGCTGCCCAGCAGCCACACCTCCGCCTCCTCCCCCTGCTCCAGCACCTCCGCCCCGGCGGGAGCGGCCTGGAAGCCAAGAATCGCGGGCAGGCTCAGCAGCAGGGAGAGCCAGGGAAGCCCCGCCACCGTCAGCAGCAGGATCCAGGAGATCCATTCGCCGCTGGCCACATAGTACACTGCCGCCGCGATGAGCAGCAGCAGGTATTCCAATCTTCTTCCGGCCATATCAGCGAAGCCGGGGCGCCGGCACGGTCTCCAGGATGCGCTGGAGCACCTGTCCCGGTGCAACGCCCTGGGTCTGCGCCCGGGGGGTCAGAATCAGCCGGTGCTCCACGCACTGGGGAAATACCTCCCGCACGTCCGACGGGATCACATAGTCCCGCCCCCGCAGCTGGGCAATGGCCTTGGCCATCGCCGCCACCGCCAGGGTCGCCCGGGGACTGGCCCCGCGGGTGATCTCCCCGTCCTCCCGGGTGGCGCCGATCAGGCGGACGATGTAGCTGACCACCGTGTCGCTGATAAAGGTCTTCTCCACCGTGTCCTGAAGCGCGCACAGCTGCTCTCTGGACAGTACCGGGCGCAGGGATTGCAGGGGGTTTCCCTCCTGCCGGTTCAGCACCATGGTCACCTCGTCGCTGGGGTCGGGATAGCCCAGACTCAGGCGGATGAGGAAGCGGTCCATCTGGCTGTCGGGCAGCAGCTGGGTGCCCGCCGCCCCCACCGGGTTCTGGGTTGCGATCACGATAAAGGGCTGCGGCAGGGTGTGGCTCACGCCGTCCACCGTGACCTGTCCCTCCTCCATGGCCTCCAGCAGCGCCGACTGGGTGCGGGAGGTGGCCCGGTTCAGCTCGTCCGCCAGGAACAGATTGGTCAGCACCGCGCCGGGCTGATAGCGCATTCCCCCCTGCTGGGGGTCGGGCACGGAATAGCCTGTGATATCCGAGGGCAGCACGTCCGGCGTAAACTGGATGCGGCTGTACCCCAGGTCCAGGGCCTTGGAAAAGGCCAGCGCCATGGTGGTCTTTCCCACGCCGGGGATGTCCTCCAGCAGAATATGGCCCTTGGCCAAAATCGCGGCCAGCACCCACACCAGCACCTCGTCCTTGCCCACCACGGCAAGGCGCACCTGGTCCAGGATCTGCTGCACCACGACCGTTACTTCATTTTCCCTGGTATGCATAAAATGCTCCTTCCAAAAGAGTGCCGGAAAAACGCCGATGGGGCCGGAAGCGGCATTTCCCCGCTCCGGCCGGCCGGTCCCGGCGTTCCTTGGGTCCCATTATACCCGCTGTTCGTGAAAAAAACAAGTCGAGGGGGTGAATCAACTGTAATACTATTTTGAAGCCTGCGCCCGCCGCTCCGGGAGACGGAAAACATGTCGTTTGTTTTCCCTGCCGCCCGGCACAGGATTCGTGGTATTTTCCGCCGCGCAGCGCTTATACTGGTCTGCAACGAAAGCATGCACTGATTCACGGAAGAGGAGGCCAACATAGATGCAGTGTCAAAAGCTGAAAACCTATATGGAATCCGGGCGGGTGATCTTCCTGCCCCCCAAGGGGATCCGCGCCAACCCGTCCCAGCCCCGGCAGGTATTCGACGAGGCTGCCCTGGCCGAGCTGGCGGACTCCATCCGGCAGCATGGGGTCCTTCAGCCTCTGTCCGTCCGCCGGGTGGGCACGGGCTATGAGCTGGTGGCCGGAGAGCGGCGGCTGCGGGCGGCCATGGCCGCCGGGCTGACGGAGGTGCCCTGCATCGTAATGCAGATGGACGACCGGGAGTCCGGCTTTGCGGCGCTGGTGGAGAATTTGCAGCGCCAGGACCTGGATTTCATTGAGGAAGCCGGGGGCATCAGCCGGCTCATGGAGCTTGGCGGTCTGAGCCAGGAGCAGGCAGCCAGGCTTCTGGGGAAAAGCCAGAGCGCCATCGCCAACAAGCTGCGCCTGCTGCGCCACAGCGAGGCCGTGCTCAGCGCGCTGCGCCGGGAGGGCCTGACCGAACGCCACGGCCGCGCCCTGCTGAAGCTGACCGAGGAGCAAACCAAGCTGGAGGCCATCGCGCAGATCAGCCGCCAGGGCATGAGCGTGGCTCAGACGGAGAAATACGTCCAGTCCCTGCTGAAAGGAAAGCCGGACGCGCCTCTGCGCGCCAATGTGGGCGCGTTCCTCAACAGCCTCACCCAGTCTCTGTCCCGGATGCAGTCCAGCGGCATCCCCGCCGTGTCCGAGCGCCGGGAGACGGACAGCCAGATCGTGCTGACCATTACCATTCCAAAGGAAAAGGCGTAACACCCCGCCCGTGCCCCTTTATTTCTCCTGCCGCCCTTGACTTTTCCCGTCAAAACATGCATAATATCCATGTTTATTCCGGCGTGAAAAGGAGAAGCTCCATGCAAAACAGACATCTTATCGGCACGATCATTGCGGCTGTTCTGGTGATCGCATTGGTCGTTATTTTAGCAGCCAGCTATTTTATTTTGAAAAATTATGTGGTCATGGGTTGGCAGCTTTTCCCCCGGAACCGGGCATCGCTTGACCTGCGTGACCGCGCCATTACCCTGGAGGAGCACGACACCCTCGGCTGGCGGATGCCGGGAACGCAGATCCTTTGGAGCGTTCCCCTGTCCGGCGGCTATTTTGACAGCGATTCCCAGGAGATCACCGTGACCCAGTTTCAGCCCTCCGACGTGGCCGCGCTGGCCTATCTGCCCGATCTGAAGGCAGTGAACGCCCAGAGCTGCACCGATTACAGCGCCCTGAGGGAGGCCTATCTGCAATACCCCGACGTGGAGTTCCGCTTCTCCATTCCCATTGCGGGGGAGCGCTATTCCCCCGACACCACCATGGTGACTCTGACCTCCCTGAGCCAGGAGGATGTCCGCCTGCTGGAGCTGTTGCCCCGGCTGACCCGGGTGGACGGCCGCGGCTGCAAGGAATTTACACTGCTGCGTCAGCTGGAGCAGCAGCACCCCCAGTGGAAGGTGGACTATCTGACCAGCATTGCCGGGACGGAATTCTCCGCCGACACCCAGGAGCTGACCGTCACCGGGGCGCAGTACCAGGAGCTTTCGGTGGGTCTGGCCGCCATGCCGAACCTGACATCCCTGACCATCCACAATCCCCAGGCAGACGACCGGGAGCTGACCGCCCTGCGGGCGGAATATCCCAACGTGGAGATCCACTGGGATGTGGAGGTGTTCGGCAATACCTTCCTGGACAATGCCACCGAGGTGGACATCTCCAACCAGCCCATCGGCACCATTGAGGACGCCAAGCAGCTGGCCTCCCTGTTCCCCGATCTGCAAAAGCTGATCGTGGACAGCACCGGCATTGAAAACGACGACATGGCTGCCTACCGGGACGAGGTGCGCGATCAGTATAAGGTGGTTTGGACGGTGGTCTTCTCCCCGCTGTGCAAGGCCCGCACCGACGAGACAAAGTTCATGCCCATCGACCAGGGCGAGTATTACTTCCAGGAGGACAACGTCTACAACCTACGCTACTGCGAGGATATGGTGTGCATCGACCTGGGCCACTCCACCGTGGAGACCGTTGATTTTGCCGCCTACATGCCCCACCTGAAATACCTGATCCTGGCCTGGACCCAGGTAAAGGACATCACACCGCTGGAAAACTGCAAGGAGCTGGTCTATCTGGAGCTGGATCACGGCATCGTCCACGACTATACGCCTCTGCTCGGCTGTACCGCTCTGGAGGATCTGAACGTGGGCGACCACATGGTCACAAACAGCATCGAGCCGCTGACTCAAATGACCTGGTTGAAGAATCTCTGGGTGCCCGACCGCAGCTATGCCGAACAGCAGGAGCTGATCGCGGCCCTGCCGGACACTCGGGTGGTCACCGACAATCCCAGCACGGCCAGCGGCCACGGCTGGCGCAACCTGCAAAACTACTATGACATGCGCGATTATCTGGGCAAGCCCTACATGCAATGAAAAACGCTGCTGCACCCCGCTTGGAGTGCAGCAGTTTTTTCGGCGTCGCCTACAATGGGCATTTCGTTACTTGAGCATACTGCTTTGATTCAGTACCAGGGTGCTGTACAGGAACAAGACATCCTGATCGCCAAAGTCGACGTAATCCCCCAGCTGCTCCGAAGAAACATAGCGCAGGTCGATGAGGGTGATCCTGGCGTAGCCCGGGAGCAGCAGCGGGGCCAGGCTGCTGGCGAAGGAATCCCGGAAGATGATCAGCTCCCGGTCCGTACCGGCAGCGGGGTTCTCCACCGTCAGCACCGAGGCGGGGCCGCAGAGAAATATGTCGTACAGGTCCCGGCTGGTGAGCTTTGTCTCGTCATAGACATGAGCCGTCTCCCCTGTTTCAAAATTGTGCACCGTGCAGCTGCGCAGGGTGTCGCTTTTCAGCAGCCAGATGGTATCCGGCGTCAGGGGCAGCGCCGCCTGGCCGTAATAAACGCCGTAGAAGGGGCGCTCCACCGCCTCCGGGGTGTAGCTGTCCTGAATATCCGCCCCCAGGGCCTGCGCCAGCAGCGCCGCCGTGTCCGTCAGGCACTCCTGCCGCCAGTGCAGGTCGGTGGCGTAGTAGGAAGCGGCGGTCAGGCTTGGGGTAATATCCACATACTGTGCCCAGGGGATCGCCCGGAAGGCATCAAACAGAGCGTCATAGTCCATAGCGGGGTAGCCGTTGGGGGCAGCCAGATAATAGCCCTTGTCCGGCACCACGCTGAATACGATCTTTCCGCTGCCGCTGAGGTACTGGTCGTAGATCCTCTGAAACTTCTCCGCTGCCCGGTCCACCGAGGACCGGCTCAGGGGGTATTCCAGCTGGGCGGCGCTGCCGCCTACAAGATAGATGCCGTTGTTATCCAGCCGGTGAGCCAGGCCGTAGCTGAAATACGCCTTCAGGCGGCGAAAGGGATCCCGCAGGGGGAACTGATCCTGGCAGAAGCGCTCCAGCTGGCTCATAAAGCGGCCATCAAGGACACTGGCCGCACTGGCCTGAGGCAGCTGCTGGAGCTTGCGGCGCTCCGCGTTGGAGATTTCTCTTTGGGGCATCAGCCACAGGGCCGCCGTCAGGCTCAGCCAGAGCAGCAGCACCGGCAGACAGAATTTCAGTTTTTTCATTGCGCCGCCTCCTTAAAACCGAAAATAGAGGAAGGGGTTAAAGGACCCGTCCACCAGGCAGGCCGTGCACAGCAGCAGCATGGCGATCATCGCCAGCGTCTGAAGCCAGGGCCGTCGCCGCAGAAGGGCCTCCCCCCAGCGCTTCGGCCAGGGCGTCGCCCCCAGGATACCGGCCAGGAGCAGCACCGCGAAGCTGCGCAGCTGATACAGGCTCTGCGCCGTCACCCCCGGCAGTCCCGCCAGGCCGAAAAGCCCGGCAAGATCCTGCCCCGCCTGGCCCAGGCCCTCGGCATTGAACAGCACAAAGCTGAGGGTCACCGCCCCCATCACATAGAGCCGGGCCGGGAGTGCGGGCAGGCGAGCAAGCCCCGGAGCCAGCTTTTCCAGGATCAGGAGAGCCGCAAACACCAGGCCCCACAGCACAAAATTCCAGCTTGCCCCGTGCCAGAGGCCCGTCAGCATCCACACGATCAGGATGTTCCGCAGCCAGCGCCATCTCCCCACCCGGCTGCCGCCCAGAGGGATATACACGTAGTCCCGGAACCAGCCGCCCAGGGTCATGTGCCAGCGTCGCCAGAATTCCGTGACGCTGCGGGACAGATAGGGATAGTCAAAATTCTCCGGGAAGCGGAAGCCGAAGATGCGGCCCAGACCGATGGCCATATCCGAATAGCCGGAAAAATCAAAATAGATCTGCAGGGTAAAGGCGGCGGCGTACAGCCAACAGAAGAGCACGGATTTTTCGTCAGAGGCGCGGTAAAGGGCCGTCAGCTCCCCCAGCTGGTTGGCCAGCAGCACCTTTTTCCCCAGTCCGAACAGGAAGCGGCGCAGCCCTAGGGTAAGATCCTGCGCCGTGTGCGTCCGCGTTTCCAGTTCCCGGGCCACCTGGGGATAGCGGACGATGGGGCCGGCGATCAGCTGGGGAAAGAGCGCGACATAGCAGCCAAAGGAAACCAGATCCCGCTGGGGCGCGGCATCTCCCCGGTATACATCCACCGCGTAGCTGACGCACTGGAAGGTATAAAAGCTGATGCCGATGGGCAGCGTCAGGCGCAGTAGCGGGATACTCAGGCCGGTGACGGCATTGAAAGAACCGATGAAAAAGTCCGCGTACTTGAATACCGCCAGCAGCCCCACGCCCGCCGTCGCCGCGGCGATCAGCCACGCCTTTTTCGCCTTGCCGCTTTTGGCTCTGCCAATGGCCAGTCCGCACAGGTAGAATACCCCGATGGTCACAAGCATCAGCCATGCCAGTCTCGGCTCCCCCCAGGCGTAGAAAAAGAGGCTGGCCAGAAGCAGCACCCCGTTTTTCAGTTTTTTCGGCGCAGGAAAATACAGCGCCAGCACCGCGGGAAGGAACCCGTACAGAAACGTCAGCCCGGAAAACAGCATTACCCCAACTCCTTAAAAAACGGCAGCGGCCCATGGGTCGCTGCCGTTTATTTTACCCGATTCAGAGATCCTTCTTTACCCGACAATGGTCACATTTCCATTGCAGACGACTTTGAATGCCTCCTGGATGGACTCCACGGTGGCCACATCGTCAAAGCCGGAATCCACCATGAACAGCACCACCACGTCCCCGGAGTACATCACGGTCTTGGTGTCCGCCTCCACGCAGATCCACTTGCGGGTGTTCACATTGTCGTAAACGTCCCTGGCCACTTGGGCCGCGTCGGCGGCGTTCTTCACCCGCAGCACCACCAGGGAATATGCCTGGCTCATCATTGCCTCGGAAACGCTGGCCTGGCTGAGCTTTTCGCCGGAAGTCAAGCCGGTGTTATAGGCCACGGCGTCGGCATCCGTCACGTCAAGCTCCATGGTATCCACATCCAGGTCCATGGAGGCGTGGTTGGCATAGATCTTATCGATGATCTCCGACGTGGTGCCGTCCACGCCGCCCGCTTCCTTCTTGGCACAGCCGGACACGGACAGCGCCAGCAGCGCCGCCAGTGCGATTGCAATCAGTTTTTTCATATTCGTTTTCCTTTCTGGAAGGTGATATGGACGCGGCGGGGCGGGAAAGGCGTGCCCTCACGCCTGATTACAGGATGCCCAGACTTTCCAGCAGGATCTTGCAGCCCAGCAGGATCAGCACCGCGCCGCCCAGGAATTCCGCCTTTTTCTCGAACTTGTTGCCGAAGATGCCGCCGATGGTCACGCCCACGGCGCTGAGGATGAAGGTGGTCGCGCCGATCAGGCCCACGCCGGTCCAGATGGACACCTCCGCCGTCATGGCCAGGGAGATGCCCACGGCCAGCGCGTCAATGGAGGTGGCCACCGCCAGGGGCAGCATGGCCTTAAAGGACAGGTCGGGGGTCGATGTCTCCTCGGACTTGTCCAGCGATTCCTTGATCATGTTGCCGCCCACCAGCACCAGAAGGCCAAAGGCGACCCAGTGGTCCACTGCCTGGATGGCCTCGGCAAACATCCGGCCCAGGTAATAGCCGATCAGAGGCATCAGCATCTGGAAGAAGCCGAACCACGCACCGCAGACCAGCGCGGTTTTCACATCCGCCCGGCGCACCGCCAGCCCCTTGCACACCGACACCGCGAAGGCGTCCATGCTCAGTCCGATTCCCAACAACAGTATGCCCAGAAATCCCATAAAGTTTCCTCCGTTCAGCGCGGAGGGGAATATCCGCGCCGTTTTTTATTTCTCCGCCCGGCGCATCATGGATGTACTGTATACCAGATACCGGGGGAAATGTCAACGATTTTGGGGAAATGTAAGAAAAACTTAAGGAAGCGCCGCTCGATCATCCTGGGCCGGGAGCTTTTATCAAATGGGCAGACCCAGCAGGCGCTCCACCAGGAATACCGCCGCGGAGCTGGCCAGGGCCACCACGATCAGGCTCTGGTTCAGGTAGGCCAGCACGATGGCCACCGCCAGGGCTGCCGCACCGCTGAGCACAGAGGCGGTGTCCTGCAAAATGGAGGGAAAGGTCATGGCCGCCAAGCAGGCATAGGGAACATAGTGCAGGAAGGAGCGGAAGAACCGGCTCCGAATGGGCTTGCGGAACACCGTCAGCGGCAGCATCCGCACCAGATAGGTAGTCAGCGCCATGGCGGCGATATAGATATAGATATTCATTTTTCTTCCTCCACGGGGAACAGCCAGGCGCACAGTGCGGCAGCAGCCACGGTGCAGATGACGATGGGCGTGCCCTTGGGGGCCTTTTGCAGGGCGGGCACCCAGGCAAACAGGCTGCTGAGGATCAGCGCCAGCAGCGCCGCAAGGGCCACCGGGCGCTCCTTCTTGGCCGGGGGAATGATGATAGCAATGAACATGCCGTAGAGCATGACCCCCAGGGCCGTGCGGATGGACAGAGGCAGAATGGACCCGGCCAGTGCGCCAAACAGGGTGCCGCTGACCCAGCCCGCCATGGGCAGCAGGCCCAGGCCATAGAGGAAGGGGACCGTCAGCGTGTGCTCCCGGGCCATGGCCAGGGCAAACACCTCGTCCGTATTGAAAAAGGCGATCAGCAGCCGGGGAAGCAGCCCGATCTGCTGCCCCATTTTCTGGCTCAGGGCAAGGCTCATCAGGGCGTAGCGGCTGTTGATGATCAGCTGGGTCAAAATCATCATCCACAGGCCGGAATTCTCAACGATGGTGGTCAGCCCGGCGAACTGCCCGGCGCTGGTCAGATTGCTGGCGGAGATCAGCGTGGCCTGGGCCACGCTCAGGCCCTTGGACACGGCCATCGCGCCGAAGCCGAAGCTGACGGAAAAATACCCCAGCCCCACCGGCAGACCGCGGCGGATACCCAGGGTATATTCTTCTTTGTTCATGATTCTCTGTTCACTTCTCTTGCTGCTTCTTCCGAAGAAAGGATAGTTGTATTACTATACAACGTTCGGGGAATGGCGTCAAGGTTTTTTTGATCTTTGCGGCTTTGCGCCGTCCGTTATCATTAAACGCACAGAGACTCAAGTGAGTCGGCTGTGCGTTTTTTCTTTACTACAACCCCATAGGACGGAGGTGAGACTGACGGGAAAGTACCGCTACCTGACCTTCGAGGACAGGAAGAAGATCGAGGCGTGGCATCTGCTCGGAGATCGGCCGGTTGACATCGCGGCCCGCCTGAGCGTCCACCACACCACGATCTACAAGGAGATCCAGCGAGGCGCGACCGGCGCGCTGGACGCCAACCAGCGCGAAGGGTACAGCGCAGAGCTCGCCGAGAGGCGGCTACGTGAGAGCTTCAAGCGCAGAGGTAAACGAGCACCGGCCGCACAGTAGCCAAGAACACCCGGCAGCGCCGGGCCGAAGAAAGGAGACCCACCATGAGAAGCAGAAGAAACAACACGACCCTGACACGCAAGGTTGACAAGTGGAACCCTCGCAAAGTGTGGCTCATTAAGCGCTACGCCGACGGTCACTATGCCATCAACCAAGAAGTCGGCGGTCGTGTTTTTTATTCCAGCTACCAGAGAGCAACCAAGGCACAGATCGACGCGATCTTCGCCTGCTGCTGAAAACGCCAAGATCCCCGGCTTCGGCCGGGCCAAGACGAAAGGAGACCACCATGACACAGAAAGAGCTCGAGCAGAAGGTCATCGACGCCGAGGGCCGCGTGGCGAAGCGCGAGGCCGTACTCAAGAAGCACAACAGCCAGCTCGCCAAAATGATTGAAAAAGGCGCCGACCGCTTCGACATCAGCATCAAGCGCGAGGACATCAAGAGCGCGACCTCCAAGCTGGCCGAGGCCCGCGAGACTCTCGCAAACTGGCAGGGCAAGCTCAACACCCGCATCGCCCGCGACGCCTACCTCGAGGCAAACACCCCAGAGATCCTGAAGGACTTCCTCGAAAACTGGAAACAGCACGCGATCGGCTACTACCGAGAGAAGCGGATCCGCTTCATCGAGTACCGCGAGGGCCTGAAGGCCAAGGAACGGGCCGCACGGTTGGAGGCGCTTCAGACGCTCCCCTCTCTCGAGAAGTACCGCGAACTTTACAAGGGCCGCGAGCTGACCGACTATGACCTCGCAAACCTCTGGCCGCGCCGCGACGTCGACGCATTCCTGGGCGAGCGCGGGCTGGAATACCGCCAGATCCAGAAGAAGCTCAGCGAAGCAGGCGACCAGATCACACTCAAGCTGCTGGAGATCCGAGACGAGGACGAGCGCGAGGCGTGGCTTGAAAAGACGATGGAAGAAGAAAAGCGGGCCAAGCTGCTCGACCTGATCGGCCGCATTATGAGCACGGTCGGAACCATCACCGACGCCGCAGCGCTCTACATAGGCCCCGAGGGCGACATCAACGGCATCATCGTCGGCACGGAGGGCAAGGCAAAGATCCAGACCATCGGCGCCGGCGGCTACAACATCCAGTGCTTCCACTTCAGGACGCTGATCCACGAGATAAAGTGAGGTGAAAAGCATGAACACCAAAGCCATCCGGCAGCTCGCCGACGTCACGCTGGACAAGTACCGCAGCTCGATCCCCCGCAAAGCCTTCGAGGAGTTTGTGAAGGACATCATCACCGGCGAGAACCGCGCGACCGCCTTCAGATACGAGGCGAGCCCCATCTGCCGGGCCTCGTTCCCGTCCACGCTGGACGAGGGCGGCGCCCGCTGCACCGTGGAGGTCACGGTCTACCGGCTGAACGCCGTGGCCGTCACAGCCTTCCTGCTGGACGGGCCCGAGACGCTGCTGCGGCACATCGGGCTCGACGAGCGGGACACATACACCACCAAGCACGAGATCGACGACCTCGTCACCGTCGTGCACATCACCAGAGAGGAGGCAACCACATGAAAACGACGCTCTCGCTGTCTGGCGGCAAGGACTCAACTTTCCTGCTGCTCGAGCTGATCCGCAGAGGCACGCCGCCAGACGAGTGCGTATTCTTCGATACCGGCTGGGAGTTTCCGCAAATGTACCGACACATGGATCGGCTACGGGCCCTATGTGAGGAGAATGGCATCGAGTTCACCGTGCTCCACCCCGCCAAGAGCTTCGACTACCTCATGTTCGAGAAGCCCGTCAGAGAAAAAACGGGCGGCACGCACTGCGGCTACTCGTGGTGCGGAGCTCGAGGTATCAGATGGGGAACAACCGAAAAGACCAAGGCGCTCGACCAGCACAACAAGGGCAACATCGTCCTCATAGGCATCGCAGCCGACGAGCCGGATCGACTCACAAAGGAGCGGGCGCCGGGCAAAACATTCCCACTCGCTGAGTGGGGCATCACCGAGGCCGAGTGCCTCGCAGGATGCTACGCCGCCGGCTATGACTGGGAGGGCTTATACGAAAAGCTCGACCGCGTGAGCTGTGCCTGCTGCGCAGCCAAGAACCTGAAGGAGCTCAGGAATATCTACAACGATATGCCCGAGGTATGGGCCGACCTTCAGGCCAGACAGTCCAAAACCTCACGGCCGTTCAAAGGCCCCGGGAAAAGTGTGGGCGATCTGGCGATCCGCTTCGAGCTCGAGAAGGAATACATAGCCGCCGGGCTGAGCATCACGAGCCGCGACTTCTACTCCTGTCTCGCCGACCGCCTGAAGCAGCGAGGAGGTGGAACCACATGACAGCCAAGTGCGTCGGCTGCGGGCTCGACTGGAACGTCAGCATCTACCAGAAGATCCCCCACACCGGCTACATCTGCCCGCACTGTGAGAGCCGGCTCCGCGCCGGCGAGGCCCTGCCGAACATTCAGGCCAGCCAGAAGGCTCGGCCGCAGAGGACGAAAGGAGCAACCCCATGAAAAAGATCGCACTCAAGAACGCCGCCCGCGGCACGGCCTTCGCCTACGCCGGACAGCGCTGGATTCTGCTGGAGAACGACGACGGCCGCGCTCTCTGCCTGAGCAAGGACATCACCGAGGCCCGTGCCTTCGACGAAGGCAACTGCAACAACTTCGCAGTCGCCAGCAGCAACAAGTACCTGAACGGCCCCTACCTCGACAATCTGGCCGACGCTTGCAACGGCGCCAACGCCTTCCTCGAGAGTGAGCTCGACCTGGCCACCGACGACGGCCTGAAGGACTACGGCACCTGCACCGTCATCATCTTCCTGCTGACGGTCGACCAGTACCGGCGCAACCGTGACGTTATCCCCAATGCAGGCGACTGGTGGTGGCTGTCCACCGCCTTCAGCACGAAGTCTAACGGCTACGAGTCGCTCGCCCGCGACGTCGACGCCGATGGCACTCTGAACAGGAGCTACGCCTGCCACGGCAACGACGGCCTGCGCCCCGCTTGTTATCTGGACTCCGATCTCCTGATCTCCGTCGAGGACGACGAAGCCACCGGCGACGTCACACCGGAGCACGCCGGCGAGATCATCGCGGCACTGGCTGAGCGGCTCGGCGGCACCTTCGCCACTGAGGATCAACTGACTGCGGCCCTCTCGATCACGCTCGGCACCCTGAGAGCCACCCGCGAGAAGGAGGCCCGGCATGAGTAACCTCTCCACCCTGTTCGACCGCTACAAGGCCCTCGTCGTGTTTGACACCGAGACCAGCGGCCTCGACTTCGACAGCGACCAGATTATCGAGCTTGCCGCCCTGCGCGTGGAGCGCACGGCCACCGGCGGCCTACGGATCGCCGGCAAGATGGACACCTTCATCAAGCTGCCCGAGGGCGAGACCCTCCCGGAGAACATCGTCAGCCTGACCGGCATCACCGACGAGCGGCTCCAGACCGAGGGCGTGCAGCCGGTCAAGGCAGCCGGCCAGATCGCCAAGCTCATGCAGAACGGCCCGACCCTGATGATCGCCCACAATGCACAGTTCGACGCCTGTTTCCTCCGTGGCCTGCTCCGAGGCCAGAAGGTCGGCCGGATCGACTGGCTGGACAGTCTGACGGTCTACAAAGACCGCAGGGCCTACCCGCATAAGCTCGCCAACGCAATCATCACCTACGACCTCACCGACAAGGTACAGAACAGCCACCGCGCCATCGATGACGTGCTGGCCCTGTTCGAGGTGCTGAAGGCGATGGACGACGAGCGCGAGGATCTCGGCAGCTACGTCAACCTGTTCGGCTACAACCCCAAGTACGGCGTCAGCGGCCGCCGGATCGTGGGCGTCAGATATGAGCCGCAGAGCTTCAGCAAGGGCCTGACTCGCCCGGAGCAGACGCTTCCGGCCCGCGTGGCGCGGAGATGACAGCATGAGCCAGGAGATCACGATCACGAGCGAGGAGCTGCGCGAGCGCGTCGAGGATTGCCTCGACCGCTGGATCCCTGACGACGTCTGGAACCGTGCCGAGCCCTACGCCCGCCACAAAAAAGAAGTAAACCGGCAGCGGCACCCCGAGATCGACTACTACGACAACGACTACCTCGTGCTGCTGACCGCTGACACCGTCCGAGAAACCGAGTTCAGCGACCTCACTCACGCCCTCTGTGGTCTGACCGTCGCACGGGCTCAGTGAGCAAAAAGGAGTACCAGATGAAACACCTCACCGAAATGAAGCCGGGCGAGACCCTGCACCTCCGCAGCGGCCGCGACCTCGAGCTCGAGAGCGTCATCCCTGTCACCTGCGGCGTGATGCTCACCTTCAATGTCACCGAGAGAAAGGAGCACAACAATGAGCGATAAGACCACCGCGGCCCTCGCTGCCGAGCAGGCAGACGCAGAGGCCACCACCACGCAGGAGGCCGAGCTGCTGCCTGCTGCCACGCTGGACGAGCTGGAGCAGGTCGACCTCGGTACCGTCGCAGAGGGCGAGCGCGCCCCGTTCCGTATCACTGACGACCGCTGCGCCGACTGGGCCATCCGCAAGATCGCCGACGAGCGCAGCGAGTACGACCGCCTGAAGGCACTGGCCGACGAGCAGATCGCGGCCATCAACGAGAAAGTAGACGCCGCCTGCAAGCGCATGGAGAACGGCACCTCGTACCTCACGAGCTGTCTGGCCGACTTCTTCGCCACCGTCCCCCACAAGGAGACCAAGACGACGGAGAAGTACCGCCTCCTCTCTGGCACCCTGACCTTCAAGAAGGGCACCACCAAGACCAAGCTCGACGAGACCAAGCTGGTGCCATGGCTCAAGGCCAACGGCTACGGCGAGCTCGTAAAGGTCGAGGAGTCAACCCGCTGGGCCGATCTGAAGAAGCTGCTCAGCTACACCGGCGACATCGCAACCCTGACCGAGACCGGCGAGATCGTGGAGGGCGTCACCGTCTACGAGACCCCGGGCATCTTCACGGTCGACGTGTAAGGAGGCACCGATATGGCAGAAACCAAGAAAACCGAGGCGGCCGCTGCTGCGGCCCCTCCTGAAGCCGCCTGCCTGACGCTCCGGCAGAAGCTCGTCGAAATGCGGAAAGCCTGCCCGGAGATCGTCAAGAAGCAGCACAGCGACGGCGTCAGCTACAAGTACGCCAAGATCTACGACGTGTGGGAGAAGATCACCCCCATAATGAACGAGCTCGGCGTCGACTTCGACGTCATCAGTGAGCAGGCCACCCGCCACGCCGAGAACGGCGACCCGGTCTACTGGATCACCATGCAGACCAAGACCCGCAACGGCGACAAGCTCATGTTTCTCTACGAGGCTGACCTGACGATCCGCTGGCTGAACCTCGACAACGACGACGAGACCATAGAGGCCACCGTCCACGCCGTCGGCTGGAACGATGACCCCGCCAAGGCCAAGGGCGCGGCCCACACCTACGCCCTGAAATACTACCTTTTCGAGAAGTTCACCGTCGACCAAGGCGAGGACGACCCCGACAACAGTGACTTCGGCGCGCAGGGCAAAGGATCCGGCGCTGGAGGCCGCCAGCAGGCCGCACAGGGCCGTCAGGGGCAGAGCTCCGGCCGTCTGAGCGACGCGCAGCTCGCACGCCTCTACAAGAAAGCAGAGGCCGTGGGAATGACCAAGGAGCGCACCAACGCCCGGATCGTGGAGAAGTACAAAAAGCAGGATCCGGCCACCCTGACTCGCCAAGAGTACGACGAGATCTGCACGTCCCTCAACAACGCGGCCGCACGGCAAACCAGCAAGGAGGAAACGCCTAATGTATAACCACACCGGCCTCCAAGGCCGTCTAACCGCCGACCCTGAGCTCAGGTACACGCAGCAGGGCACGGCGATCACCAGCTTCACCCTCGCCAGCGACACCGGCCGCAAGACCAAGGACGGCAAGAAAATCACCAACTTCATTGAGTGCGTCGCATGGCGCGCACAGGCCGAGTTCGTCTGCAAGTACCTGAGCAAGGGCCGCCTCGTCCTCGTCGAGGGCGAGCTCACGAGCCGCAGCTACGAGGACAAGGACGGAAACCGCCGCAAAGCCGTCGAGATCACGGTCGACTCCGTCCACTTCTGCGACAGCAAGAAGGACGGCGGCCAGAGCTCTGGCAGCGACTTCGCCGATCCGGGCTACTCTGAGGGCTCCGGCGACTTCACGGAGATTGAGGACAATGGCGACATTCCATTTTAACCTGACCGCCGGACGACCGGCAGACGACCAAAAGCAGGCCACAAACAAACGACCACAGAAAGGAGGTGACGACCGTGGCATGGCTGCAAGTGCATCAGACACTCAAGGATCACCGCAAACTGTTCGACGCTGCTGACCAGCTCGAAGTCGAGCCGCCGCACATGATGGGGCTGCTCGTCTCGTTCTGGCTGTGGGCCCTCGACAACGCCCCGACCGGCAGCCTCGTCGACATCACGCCGCGCATGATCTCGCGGGCCGCTCAGTGGGACGGAGACCCCGAAAAGCTGGCGAAAACGCTGATCCGGGCGGGCTGGATTGACGAAAAAGAGGACGGGACGCTCGAGATCCACGACTGGTACGAGTACGCCGGCAAGCTGATCGACCAGCGGCAAGCCGAGAAAGAGCGCTCCCGCAGTCGCCGGGCCGCTGCTGCGGCGTCTGCCGACGCCTCGCCGGACGACCCAACGCCGACCGCCGGACGACCGGCAAACAGCCGCAAGAAAGCCGGAGGCAGAGTAGACCAGAGTAGAGAAGATAAGACAAGAGCAGGTAATACACCCCCTTCCCCCTCTGACGAGGGGAGTGACGGCGGCACGAAGTCGCTCGTCGAGGCCAGATTTCTCGAGTTCTGGAAAGCCTACCCGAAAAAGACCGGCAAGCAGTACGCTCTGAAGGCGTGGAACAAGATAAAACCAACCGCTGAGCTCCACGAGAGGATCATGCAGGCGGTCGACGCTCAGAAGCGGAGCGACCAGTGGCGCAGGGAGAACGGGCGCTACATACCGAACCCGAGCACATGGCTCAACGGCGGCTACTGGGACAACGAGGAGGTGAACGAAGGTGCAGAAAATCAGCGAGATCCTGAACAGCCCGACAGCTCCGGCCGAGACTGGGGCAAGGGCTTCAAACCGGCCGACGACGAGTGACGCCGGTAACTGGATCTGGAGCAACGACGAGCGCCTTGCCGGCCGTCCCGGAGTCCCTGAGCCCGTCCCCTGCGAGTTCTGCGGCGCCCTGCGCTACCACAAGGGCATCCCGCTCGGCAACCGCATCCTTTGGCCTCCCTACGGAGCCGAGCGATGCACCTGCCCCGAGGCCGTGGCTGCCTATGAGAAGGCGAAGGCAGAGCGCGAAGCTGCTGAGGCCGCAGCCGCCAAGGCTGAGGAGGAGAAGAAAATGCGGGATCGCATCAAGCGCATCGTCGGCGAGTCAGGCATGGGCGACCGTTTCCTGCGGCGCACCTTCTCCACCTTCCAGCTCACCGACGACAACAAGCGAGCAGCGGCAGCCGCCCGGCGCTATGCCGAAGGCTTCGACGCCATGCTGCCGCAGCCCGGCCGTCAGGAACCCGGCCGCAACGGTCTGTTTATCGCGGGCCCGCCGGGCACCGGCAAGACCCACCTCGCCGCTGCCATTGCCAACCACCTGATCGCGCAAGGCAAGCCGGTCATCTGCATGACGATGATCGACCTGCTGGAGCGCATCAAGCGCACCTACTCCGCGACCGGCGGCAGCGAGAGCGACGTCCTGAAGATCTACAAGACCGTCCCGCTCCTTGTGATCGACGACATCGGCAAGGAGCCGCCGACCGAGTGGGCGATCTCCACGGTCTACAACATCATCAACGGCCGCTATGAGGCATACCTGCCGACCATAGTGACCACCAACTACGACACCGAGGCACTGATCGACCGCATGACGCCGCGAGAAAGCCGCGACAGCATGACGGCCCGGGCCACCATCGACCGGCTCATGGAAATGTGCAGGGGTATCACCCTCACCGGCCAGAGCTGGCGCGGCAGGTGATCGAGATCCGCGAGACTACACTCAGAGTGGCCAACGCCTACGTCGAGGAGTTGCACAGGCACCACGGCAAGGTCGTCGGCCACAAGTGGAGCCTCGCAGCATACAAAGACGGCCACCTCTGCGGCGTCGCAATCGTCGGCAGGCCGACCGGCCGCTACCTCGACAACGGCAGCACCCTCGAAGTGACGCGGCTCTGCGCTGACGGCACGCGGAACGTCTGCTCGGCGCTTTACGCGGCCTGCGCCAGACGCGCAAAGCGGGAAGGCTACGCCAAAATCATCACCTTCATCCTCCAGAGCGAGCCCGGGACAAGTCTCAGGGCCGCGGGCTGGACGCTGGAGGCCGCAAAAGCCGGAAAGCCCCGATGGAACAAGGAACGATATGCCGCCAAGCCCGTGCAGCTCTCTCTTTTCCCGTCGAAACAGCCACCGGCCGAGTACAAGCAACGATGGGCGAAAGCCCTGAACCAGAAGGAGGACACGACAACATGAAAAAGGTTTACATCTGTTCCCCGTGCCGCGGGGACTACGCGAACAACATCCAGCACGCCAAGGAGTACAGTCGCGCGGCTGTGGAGAAGGGCGTCATCCCCGTCACCCCGCACATCTATCTCACGCAGTTCATGGACGACAACGTCCCCGAGGAGCGTGAGCTGGCCCTGAAGATCGGCAGCGAGCTGGTGCTCGGCTGCTCCGAGCTGTGGGCCTTCGGTATTGACCACCCTTCGGCCGGCATGGCTGCGGAGATCGAGCTCGCCAAGGCGCACGGCATCCCCGTCCGCAACGGCTTCGAGGCCATCAGCGAGCTGAAGCCTGACGAGGAGCGCGAAAGCGGCGAGGAGGACGATCCCGACATCGGCAGCGTGACGATCCACCTGCCCGCCTTCAGGGCGATGGCCGTCTGCAACCAGCACCTCGACCACGGCCCTCTCAGCATTGAGCTGGATGTCAGCGTCATCCTCGAGCTCGCCGACCGCCTGATCTCTGATCCGGGCGTCCACATCGAGATCGGAGGCTGAACGCCGTGACGAAGTACGACTTGAGAAAGAACGCTGAGGGCTACAACGACCCGACGCCCTACGCAGCCGAAAAACACATGATGGCGCAGATCCGCGGCAAGCAGGCCAGAGTCGCCGGCGGCTACTTCGAGGACATCATCTCGGCCTCGTGCGACTACTACCTCAGCCGCAGCCTCGCCAAGATCGAAAAGACGCCGGAGCCAATGAAGCCCCTCGGCGCCAAGAACCGCAAGGGCCAGTTCCTCGCCTGCTACACCAAGCAGGCCCAGCCGGACTATGGCGGCACCCTGAAGGGCGGCCGGAGCATCTACTTCGAGGCCAAGCACACCGACGACGAGCGCATCGAGCAGCGCCGGCTCACTCAAGAGCAGCAGGACGACCTCGAGGCCCATCACAAACTCGGCGCCATCGCCTTCGTGCTCGTCTCCGTGAGCCTGACGGACTTCTACCGCGTGCCATGGCCCGTCTGGCGCGATATGGCCGAGATCTACGGCCACAAGTACATGACGCACGCAGAGCTCTCCCGCTACGAAGTACCGGCGACGGCCGGTTTCATCAAGTTCCTGCACGGCATCGAGTCGGAGGCGCTCGGAAAGGAGGATGCCCATGATCCCACTCCCTGACAAGAAGTACAGCATCATCTACGCCGATCCTCCGTGGAGCTATCAGAACCGCGGCACCAGAGCGGCAGCCTCCAAGCACTACGACACCATGACCATCGAGGACATCAAGCGCATGGGCGTCGGAGCTGCGGGGGGGGTATTGCTAACGAGGATTGCGTGCTTTTCATGTGGGCGACCTTCCCCATGCTCCGCGAGGCCCTCGACGTGATCGAGGCGTGGGGCTTCAGCTACAAGACCGTCGCCTTCAACTGGGTAAAGCAGAACAGAAACGGAACCGGCATCTTCATGGGGCTCGGAAACTGGACGCGCAGCAACTCAGAGATCTGCCTGCTGGCGACCAAGGGCAAGCCGAAGCGCATCAGCTGCGGCGTCCGCAGCATCGTCCTCTCCCCGCTCCAGCAGCACAGCAGAAAGCCGGCCGAAATCCGCGACAGGATCGTCGAGCTGATGGGAGACCTGCCCCGTATCGAGCTTTTCGCCCGAGAGGCTGCCCCGGGATGGGACGTGTGGGGCAACGAAGCGCCGACGCCTGAAGTCAAGGACACGCCAGCCGACAGCGTCGAGCTGGCCGGAAAGGAGGAAACACATGAACCAGACAACCAAAGAGACCCGGCGCCGCAGCTATGACGCCGTACTCCCCAAGCGGGCCGCCCGTTGCCGCCTGATCCTCGAGGCCCTCGGCAACCGTGAGCTCACGGCCAGCGAGATCACCGAGGAGCTCGTCGCAGCCGGCCGGATCCCGTATTTCAACCGCAACTACGTCGCCCCGCGGCTCACGGAGCTGAAGGAGATCGGGATCCTCAAGACAGTCGGCCGCCGTAAGGCTACCCGCTCAGACGCCACCGAGGCCGTGTGGGCCAGAGCGGAGCCTTCGGGCCCCGCGGGCCAGACGGCCGCAGCCTGCGCCGACACCCCAACCGAGGCCGAGCAGATGACGCTCGGATCGGCCACCTGAGAGGAGGGCCAGCATGGAACGTCTGACCCACGAGAGAGTCAACGGCATCAAGACGGGCTACTGGAGTGCAGCCACCAAGGAGGCGCTCGTCCAGAAGCTCGCCGCCTATGAGAACACGGGCTACGAGCCCGACGAGATCCTCGCAGCCATCGAGCAGGCTGCCAAGAGCAGCGAAACCAAAACCGCGACAGTCATGGCCGAGTGTATTGCGGGCGCCCTGAAGGACACGCTCGAGAAGTACGGAACGGCCGGAGACAAAGAGAAAGGAGCAACCACATGAACAAACAGAACCAGCGCGACAGCATCATGGAGATGGCCCGCGGCGCCTTCGAGGAGCGCGTCGACTATGAGATGGCCAAGGTGATCCAGAACATCCTCGACCCCAACACGAAGGCCACGGCCAAGCGCAAGATCACCCTCACCATCGAGCTGACCCCGGACGACGAGCGCCGCACCATCGGCGTCTCCGTGACGGCCAAGTCTACGCTCGCAGCCACCACCCCCGTCGCCACAGCTCTCTATGTCACCTCTGACGGCAACGGCGAGCTCGTCGTCGCCGAGATGGTGCCGCAGGTGCCCGGCCAAATGAACATGGACGGCACGCAGCAGGAGGCCCCGAAGCTCCTGAAGCTCGCCCAGCACGGATAAACACCCACAACACAGAACAAGGAGGACAACACAATGCTCGCAAAAATGATCGACAAAATCGTCAGCCTGAAGGAGACCAAGATCTTCAAGATTGACGGCCAGACCTACGCCGACGCATCACTCACCCGCATCCCGCCGCACGTCGACCGCCCCGACTGCATCAGCGTCAGCGGACTCGATAGCATCTGTAAGCTGATCCGCACCGAGCTCGAGAAGGTCGGCACGACCATCATGGTGCAGGTCAAGAGCAACGACACCGTCGAGGTGATGACCACCTACATGAGCGACTTCTCCCGCAACACGCTCTACCGCGCCAAGGCTGACGCCCCGGGCCTGCGCACCGGCTTCAGAGGACGCGAGGTAGCTCTGATCGAGCTGCGGAGCCTCTGCATCCCCAACGAGGGCACGGCCTACCTGCTCGACCTGCTGAGTCGCATGACCAACGAGAACAGCGTCAGCACCAACGACAACGGCGTCACGCAGACCGTCGAGGCACGTCAGGGCGTCGCCCTCAACGCGGTCGTCAAGATCAAGCCCCGCGTCATGCTGCGGCCGTTCCGCACCTTCCTCGAGGTGGAGCAGCCCGAGAGCGAGTTCCTGCTGCGCGTGGATCCCGACGAGGGGATCGGCTTCTTCGAGGCTGACGGCGGCATCTGGAAGCTCGAGGCCAAGAAGAACATCGCCGACTACTTCGTGAAGAACATGGGCGATCTGATCGACGCCGGCAAGGTCGTCGTCATGCAGTAAATGGAGCGCCGGGCGGGCTCCGGCCCGCTCGGCTTTTCTGAAAGGAGCAGCACCGTGAAAGAATACGAAACCCTCACCCGTGAGAAGGTCGACGTCGTGCCCTTCGGCTGAGGTATGCCGGAGGCCCATCTGATGCATGACTGGAGCGACAGGATGCTCGACCTGATCCTGAACGGGCCCACCATCAACGGCATCAAGAAGGACGAAGTGCGGGCCATGCTGCGCGAGACATACACTGCCCTGAAGCAGTACGAGAAGATCGGCCCGATGGCCTCACCCTTCATCAACGACCCGACGGCCATCGTGGCCCGGGCCTTCTCTGAGCTCTACACCGGCGTCGAGTACGTCGCGCAGTACGTCCCCGACCTGCGGGACGAGACCAACGGCACCGCCTACGGCCTGACCATCTTTCCCGACGACGGCAGCACGCCGATCGTCTGCATCTCGGCCGAGGCGCCCATCAGCGCCGCCCCTGAGCTGCTGGCGCACGAGCTGGCCCACGTCGCCACCCCGGAGGACACGGAGCACGGCGAGAGCTGGAGCGCAGCGTCGGAGGCCATATTCAAGAAGTACAACGAGCTCCTCGACACCATGATCCCCGACGAGCCTGAGCCCATCCTCTCGCCCCACCAGCCCGGAGACGGCGGGATCCTCACCATGCCGCTGCGCGATAATGTCCCGGAGCCTCCGACGGACGACTGGCAGCTCACCACCTGCCCTGTCTGTGGCGCTGAGTGCTGGCAGACAGACACGGCCCGCCGGATCCTCGCACTGGAGCCCGACGTCCGAACCGCCTGCACAGCCTGCGCGCTGAAGGGGCTCGGAAAATAATACTGGAGGTAATACATGAACAACGAAAGAAACAACACGACGGCCGGCGGGATCGGCTTCTGCGGCCTTCTCGCCGTCGCCTTCATCGTCCTGAAGCTCACCGGCGTCATCAACTGGAGCTGGCTGTGGGTACTGGCCCCGATCTGGATCCCGACCGCCATCACCATCGCCATCATCGTGATCGTGCTCGTGGCCATACTGGTCAGAGAGCTGACGAAGGGAGGCCGCCCGTGATAACCGCGGAGGAGCGCCGGGCCCTGCTGGAACGCGCAATCACGACCTACGGCGCGCCGGCACAAATGGACATGGCCGTCGAGGAGATGGCCGAGCTGACCAAGGCCCTCTGCAAAGTGAAGCGCGTGAGCTGCGCCGCAGAGGCCAAGGCTGCACTCGAGAACGCGGTCGAGGAGATGGCAGACGTCCAGATCATGCTCGACCAGCTCCGCATCATCTTCGTCCACAGCACGGCCGAGGCCGAGGAGTACAAGCTGGAGCGCCTGAAGAAGCGCATCGACACAGCCAAAGCAGCGGAGGCATCTCACCGCGGCTGAAAGGAGGAACCACATGGCAAAAGACAAACCGCAGCCGCAGACCGGCCCCGAGATCGAGGAGTACAGCACCACGGCCACGCCGAAGGCATACGCCGGCAGCGTCCCCGTGTTCTGCGCACACGACGCCATCGTCCCGCTGAAGGATCTGCGGCCCAACCCAAAGAACCCCAACCAGCACCCGCCGGAGCAGATCAAGCTCCTCGCCTCTATCATCAGAGCGACGGGCTGGCGCGCACCGATCACTGTCAGCAAGCGCAGCGGGCTCGTCACAAAGGGCCACGGCCGTCTCATGGCCGCGCAGCTCGACGACCTGACCGACGCCCCGGTCGACTATCAGGACTACGCAAGCGAGGCCGAGGAGCTGGCCGATCTGACGGCAGACAACCGCATCGCGGAGCTCGCCACTACTGACAACAAGATGCTCGCCGAGGTTTTCGCCGACATCGACACCGGCGAGATCCCGTTCATGCTCAGCGGCTACACCGAGGACGACTACGGCAACATCGTGACGGCACTCTCTGAGGCGCTGCACACCAATGAGCCGAGCAGTGACCCTGATGCAGAGATCCCGGCCCCGGCTGCGCCGGTCACACAGTACGGCGACCTCTGGATCCTCGGCCGGCACCGAGTCCTCTGCGGAGACTGCACGAGGCCGGAGGATCGCGCCCTGCTGCTCGACGGCAACAAGCCCGAGATCCTGCTGACCGACCCACCCTACTGCTCAGGCGGCAGCAAGGAGTCACAGAAGTCGACCGGCAGCATCGGAACCGAGCGAAAGAACGGCAAGGCCCCGAAGATCGCAAACGACATCCTGAGCACGCGCGGCTACCAAAACCTGATCCGCGGCGCGCTCACCGACATCCCCTGCCTCTACGCCTACATCTTCACCGACTGGCGTATGTGGGTATATCTGTTCGACCTCGTCGAGGCTGCCGGCTTCGGCGTCAAGTCTGAGATTGTATGGGACAAGGGCACACCGGGCATGGGCGTCGGCTGGCGCTCGCAGCATGAGCTCATTCTGTTCGGTGCCAAGGCTGCCACCCACTTCGACGGCCACAAGGGCTACGGCAACGTCCTGAGTATCTCCCGCTCCGGGAACGAGCTGCACCCCACGCAGAAGCCCGTCGAGCTGCTGGAGAAGCTGGTCGACAACACGGACTTTGCCACGGGCGTCTATGATCCCTTCGGCGGCTCCGGCACGACGCTGGCCGCCTGCGAGGCATACGGGCAGCCCTCCTACATCATGGAGCTGACGCCCGCCTTCACGGACGTGATCGTCAAGAGGTACATCAGAATAACAGGAAAGACAACCGTGCTCTGCGTTCGTCAAGGCCGAGAGCTACCGCGCGAGGAGATCGCCGCGATCTTCGAGCCTGACGAGGAAGGAGGTGAGCAGGAGTGACGCCCTGACATAATGAGCGAGAAGCCGATCACACAACGGATCAAGGACAGGCTCGCGGCCTACACCGCCATGCTGAGGGACATCGACAACCAGCTCGAACGCCTCGACCGCATGGAGATGACGATGGCCTCACCGCCCGGCCCTGATCTGACAGGTATGCCACGCGGATCCGGCACACCATCCGACCGCACCGGCATGATGGTGGAGCGGAAAATGGAGCTCGAGGAACAGATCGACCGGCTCAAGGCTGATGAGAAGCAGGAGCGCAACGCCATCGAGGGCCTGATCCTCCAGCTCTCCGACCCCGACGAGCGCGCCGTCATCCGGCTGCGCTACTTCGACCGGGCTGACTGGGAGAGCACCTGCGGCGTCCTGTTCGGTGATCGGCGGGACTACGTCGACAGAGTGGACGCCTATCAGAACAGGACATACAAGATCCACGGCCGCGCCCTGCTCAACCTCGCCGCCGTGTTGAACGAGCTGGAGCCCCTGCCTGAGCTGCGGCAGTAAAACGCAGTAAAAGGAACAAAAGGGAAGTAGAAGGAATTGAAAAGCAGTAGCGACCCGTGCTATTCTATATCCTGCAAAAGACCGCAGGACACACGGGCAACGCCGTGACAATTCCGAGCGGCTGACCAGAGGAAAACCAAATAACAACCGACGGCAATAGACCGACGGGCGAACCAACGCCCGCCGGTCTCTTTTTGCGTATAGGAAGGAGGCGACGGCCATGCCGCAGAGCAGCATCTCGGCGCAGCTCAGCAACCTGCAACAGCTCGTCGCTGACCTCGAGGCAATCGAGAACGGCGGCAAGAAGGCCATCAGCAACACCATCAAGGACGTCAAGGCCAGAGCCCCGGGCTGGATCGCTCAGGAGGTCACGGCCGTCTACAACATCAAGAAGTCGGAGATCACGCCCTCGGGCAGCGGAAAGCCGAAGCAGATGGCCGGCAGCATCCAGATCACCGGCGAGACCATCGAGGAGCTCGCCATCACCTACAAGGGCAGGCTCCTGACCCCTGTGCACTTCGGCATGACACCGAAGGCCCCGCCCCGCGGTAAGAGCTACACGCTGAAGGCGTCGGTGCTCAAAGGACAGAAGAAGGTAATCGGCCGCTATCTGAACACCCGTACCCCGGGCGGCCCGTTCTCGCAGCGATCGCACAATATTCTCATGGGGACAGGCAACACCAAGAGCGACGGCACGAGCTGGATCCCATTCCAGCGAATGAGCAAGACCCGCACCGACATCAAGAAGCTGACCACCATCTCGGTGCCGCAGATGATAACCAGCGACCGCACCAACGAGGCCATCATGCTCCGGCTCAACACCGAGACCAGCAAGCGCCTCGAGCACCACATGAAGCGAGCCCTCGGCCTCTAAGCCAGAGCCCACCAGAACGCCGCACAGCGCGTCCACAGCCGCACCCGACACCGAGCCCGGCCACACCGCCAGACGCGCACAGAGCGCACCACAGCGCCGCGCAGACGCCTCCACGGCCGCACGCAGCGCCGCAAGGTACTGTGACGGGCCACTCTGGCCTGCGGTGCTAGCGAGCCCAAAAAACGCGCAGCCGGGAAAAATTTTTTTCGGGCCGTTTCGTTTCGCCCGAGCGGCAGAAAGGAGGGGACGCCATGCCGAACCCAACCAACAGCAAGCTCGTCGACAGCAAGACCATCGCGGCCCTGTTCGACATGACGCCCCGCCGAGTGCAGCAGCTCACCAAGGATGGCGTCATCGCCGCGGTCAAGGAAGGCAACGCCAACCGCTATGACCTACTGCCGACGATCCAGAGGTACATCCGATACCTGACGGCCAAGGCCAACGGCCGGGAGCCGTCGAAGAAGGACAGCGAGATCGAGGGCCGGCGTCTGGAGGCTGAGGCTGACCTCAAGCGCAGCAAGGCAGACATCGCCGCCCTCCAGCTCAGTGAGCTCGAGGGCACCATGCACCGCAGCGAGGACGTCGAGGCTGTGATGACCGACCTCGTCTACAATATCAGGTCGATGCTCGTGGCCCTGCCGGGCCGTCTGGCCGTCGACGTCACCGGCGCAACAACACCCGCCGAGGCGTCTGAGATCATCCGCACAGAGGTCTACAAGATCCTGACGGAGCTGGCCGGCTATAAATACGATCCCGAGGTGTATGCCCGGCGAGTAAGGGATCGGGAAGGCTGGAGCGAGCAGCTCGCCGATGACGCGGACGACTAAAAAAGCCGCCGCGAAGCTCAATACCGCCATCGCCGGAGCGGTCAAACGCTTCGCACCGCCTGAGAGCCTGACCGTGGACGAGTGGGCCGACAAGCACCGCCGCCTCTCCCCGGAAAGCTCAGCCGAGGCCGGCCCGTGGCGTACCAAGCGCACCCCGTACCTCGAGGAGCCCATGCGGGCCTTTACGGATCCGAAGGTGCACAAAATAGTCATGGTGGCCGCCTCGCAGGTCGGCAAGTCTGAGCTCGAGCTCAACATCATCGGCTACATCATCGACCAAGACCCCGGCAGCATCCTCTACGTCCACCCAACCATCGAAGATGCCCGGAAGTTCAGCCGCCTCCGCGTGGCACCTATGATCCGCGACAGCAAGCCCCTGAAGGCGAAGGTGCACGACGTCAAGGCCAAGGACAGCGGCAACACAATCCTCCAGAAGTCTTTCCCGGGCGGGATGCTCACCCTGACCGGCTCCAACAGCGCCTCGGCTCTGGCCTCCACGCCTGCCCGCTATATCATCGGCGACGAGCGCGACCGCTGGGCGACCAGCGCCGGCACCGAGGGCGACCCGTGGGCGCTGGCTGAAGCACGTCAGGCCACATTCTACAACGCCAAGGCGGTCGAAGTCTCCACTCCGACCATCAAGGGCAACAGCAACATCGAGACGAGTTTTTACCAAGGCACGCAGGAACGCTGGTGCCACCGCTGCCCCGAGTGTGGGGAGTACAGCGAGATCGTGTTCGACAATATCCACTTCGACCCGGAGGCCAAGAGGATCCGTGGGAAAAAGTCGTGGAGCCTCAAGAGCGGCGTCTCGTGGAGCTGCCCGGCCTGCGGCTGCCTGACCCCCGAGGACGTCATGCGAAAGCAGCCGGCCAAGTGGATCTCCGACAACCCGGACGCCTACAAGAAGGGCGTCCGTTCTTTTTGGCTCAATGCCTTCTCGAGCCCGTGGACTCCGTGGGAGAAGATTGTCCTCAAGTTCCTCGACGCCAAGGATGACCAGCAGCGCCTCAAGGTCGTCTACAACACCCTGCTCGGCCAACTGTGGGAAGATCGCGGCGACATCGAGGATGAGGACACCATGCTCGCCCGCCGCGAGGACTATGGCACCCGCCCGGACGGCACTCCCGTGGAGCTGCCGGACGGCGTGCTCGTGCTGACCTGCGGCGTCGACACTCAGGACAACCGCCTCGAATACGAGGTAGTCGGTCACGGGAAGTACGGCGAGACGTGGGGCGTCGTCAGGGGCTACATCATGGGCCGGCCAGACACCCCGGAGGTCTGGCAGCGGCTCGATGACGTGGTCGACCACGTCTACAAGTTCAAAAACGGCCGCGGCCTGAAGATCTCCATCACCTGCGTCGACTCCGGCGGCCACTTCACCCAAGAGGTCTATGAGGCGTGCCGGGCCCGCGTCGGCAAGCGCGTCTTTGCCATCAAGGGCAAGGGCGGCGACGGCATCCCCTTCGTCTCGCCCCCGAGCAAGGTGCCGATCCGCGACAACAAGCGGATCACCTGCTGGCTCTACACCATCGGCGTCGACGCCGGCAAGGCGACGATCATGGCTAATCTGAAGGTGCAGGAGCCCGGGCCAAAATACTGCCATTTCAACCGGCACCCCGACGCCGGTTATGACCTCAATTTCTTCAACGGGCTCCTCTCCGAGAAGCTGGTGCTCACGCACACGCGCCGCGGCGACCGCTGGGCGTGGGAGAAGCTGCCCGGGCACAACCGCAACGAGGCTCTCGACTGCCGCGACTACGCCAACGCCGGCCTCAAGATCATCAACCCCGACATGGACGCCATCGAGCGCCGCCTGCAAGGGCTGGAGGAAAAACCGAAGGCCCCGCAGCAGCGACGGCAGCGGCAACGGCACAACCGGGCCGACGCCTTCGACGACTGGTAAGGAGGACACACCACAATGAGAAAGACCCGCGAACAAATTGAGTACCAGCTCTCCATCAAGAGGAACCGGCTGGAGCTCTACCTGAAGCGAGAGGCCGAGATGCTGGACGGAGGCGTCCAGAGCTACGGCATCGGCTCGCGCAATCTGGCCCGCTACAACACCGACCTCGGATCCATCCGGGCCGCCATCAAACAGCTCGAGGCAGACATCGAAGCCCTCGAGGCCGCACTGAACGGCGAGAAGCCGCGAAAAGCTGTGGGAGTAGTGCCCCGAGACTGGTGAAAGAAGCCCCGAAAGGGGCTTTTTTCATAGGCCGACGCCGGGAGTTTTCGCTCCTTTTCTCCCGGCTCGGCCATCTTCACCATGAAGGAGGTGAGCACCATCAGCAAAAGAAAAAGCAGAAGCCGCCCGCAGGACAGGCGGCAGCAGCCGCGCCCTGTGAATAAGGGCTACGGCGACGCCGGCGCGAGCTGGCACAAGAAGGCGACCAAGGGCTTCAGAGCTATGAGCGGCAGCCCGAAGGAGGACATCGACGCCAACAACTACACCCTGCGGCAGCGTGCCCGGATGCTTTACATGGCGGCCCCGATCGCCACCTCTGCCATCCGCACCAACCGCACCAACGTCGTCGGCATCGGCCTCCAGCTCAAGAGTCGGATCGACCGCGAGGCGCTCGGCATGACGCAGGAGGCCGCCGACGCATGGCAGGCTCAGGCCGAGCGTGAGTTCGCTCTCTGGTCTGAGAACAAAAGGGCGTGCGACGCCACCGGCGTCAACAACTTCGCAGCCATGCAGCAGCTCGCACTCTCCTCGTGGCTGGTCAGCGGCGACGTGTTCGCCGTCGTGAAGCAGTACGAGCCGACGCTGCTCACGCCCTACTCGCTACGCCTGCACCTGATCGAGGCCGACCGAGTCGCCACGCCAACGACCTCCGGCATCATCACCCCGATGCTGCTGACCACCGGCAAGGCGGCCAACGGCAACACCATCTACGACGGCGTCGAGGTGAACGGCGACGGCCAGATCGAGGCGTACCACATCCGCAGCACCTACCCCTTCGAGCTCGGCAGCACGACGACAACGTGGGCCCGTGTTCAGGCATACGGCGAGCGGACTGGCCTGCCGAACATCCTGCACGTCATGGAGAGCGAGCGCCCGGATCAATACCGCGGCGTCAGCTATCTCGCGCAGGTCATCGAGCCCCTGCTCCAGCTTCGCCGCTACACCGAGAGCGAGCTGACTGCGGCGGTCGTCGAGTCGTTTTTCACGGCCTTCATCAAGACCGAGGCAGGCGCCGGCGACAACCCGTTCAACGAGGTCGGGAGCAGCCTGCCGGAGGTGAGCCGAGATCCTAACGAGTACGAGATGGGCCCCGGCCAGATCAACATCATGGAGCCCGGCGAGGACGTGACCTTTGCAGACCCCAAGCGGCCGGCCAGTGGCTTCAACACCTTCCTGCGCGCCATCTGTGAACAGGTGGGCGCCGCGCTCGAGATTCCGGCCGACCTTCTGCTCAAGAGCTTCAACAGCTCGTACAGCGCCAGCCGCGCCGCCCTGATGGAGGCGTGGAAGGCGTTCCGCATGAGGCGCAAGTGGTTTGTGGATGACTTCTGCACGCCGGTATATGAGATCTGGCTCTCTGAAGCCGTCGCCCGCGGCCGCATCAGTGCCCCGGGCTTCTTCGCAGACCCGGCGATCCGCGCCGCATACCTCGGCGCCGAGTGGATCGGCCCCTCTCAGGGACAGCTCGACCCGACGAAGGAGATCACGGCCGAGATCCTCGCCATCGGCGAAGGCATCACGACCAGAGATCAGGCGACCATCCGACTCAACGGCGGTCAGTGGGACGCCAACGTCGACCAGCTCACTCGGGAAAACGAGAAGCTGCGCGCAGCGCAGGGGCAGGTCGACCAGAGCACAGCGGCCAGCGGCACGATCTCCGCAGCTCTGCGGGAGGCGATCGTCGCCGAGGCCATCAAAAGCATCAAGGAAGGAGACAAGCATGAGAACGCATAACACTCCCCGGCTCTGTGCCGGGCCTCAGACTGCGGGCACGCCGATCAAGTTCTGGAACGTCGCCAGCATCGGCGACGACGAGGGCGAGATCACCCTCTACGGCGACGTTGTGAGCCGTCAGCCTGTGGACTGGTGGACGGGCGAGCCCGAGCCCGGCCTCTACATCGCGCCCGAGAGCTTCATGGAGGATCTCGCGGCCGTCAAGGGCAAGAGCAACATCACCATCAAGATCAATAGCTGCGGCGGCGACCTCTACACCGGCATCGCCATCCACAACGCCATCAAGGGCCTGACCGGCCACAAGGTCGTCGTCGTGGAAGGCATCGCGGCCAGTGCGGCCAGCGTCATCGCCTGCGCGGGCGACGAGGTACAGGTCTATCCCGGCAGCATGGTGATGATCCACGGCGTCGCCGGGCTGCTCTACGACTACTACACCCTAGCAGACCTGAAGAAGCTCCTGAAGGACTTCGACGCGAGCGAGCGGGCCATCGCAGAGATCTACCACGCCAAGACCGGCCTCGAGGTCGACCAGCTCCGCAGCATGATGACCCGCGAGACGTGGATGGTCGGGCAGGAGGCCATTGACAACGGCTTTGCCGACACCCTGCTCACAGACGAAGGCCCCGACGTCACCCTGAGCGCCGACAAGAAGGTGCTCCTCGTCGCCGGCATCCGGCACGACGTCAAGGGCTTCAGACACATCCCGGGGACGATCCCCATCGACAACAGCATCCACGCCGCCCCTGCGGCTGGAAATAAATACGCGGCCGCCAAGAACGACGGCCCCAAGAAGGAGGACAACAAGACCATGACCCTCGAAGAAATGAGAGCACAGCACCCCGACGTCGTGGCTCAGATCGAGCAGCAGGCGGCCGAAACTGCCAGAACGCAGGAGCGCGCCCGCATCGAGGCCATCGACAGCATCGCCGCAAGTGTGGGCGACGCGCAGCTCGTCAGGGACGCCAAGTACGGCGAGACCCCCTGCACCGCTGAGCAGCTCGCGCTCAAGGCTATGCAGAAGCAGGCGGCCCTCGGTGCCAAGCACCTGAAGGATGCCAAGGCTGACAACGACGAGTCCGGCGCTGCCGGCGTCGGCGCTGCCCCTAACGGCGGCGAGGAAGGCAGCGAAAGCGACGACAAGGCAAAGGTGGACGCCATCGTCGGCCTCTACAACTCCACCAAGTCTCAGAACGGAGGTAAGAAGTAATGAGCAAGAGACTGGACGAAAACCTCGGCAGCGTCGGCTATGATGGCCTGATCGTTGCCAACGAGCCCGTCGCTGACGTGTTCACCGTGACCATCCGCAAGGAGGCCACCGCCGCAGCCACCTATAAGCGCGGCACCGTGCTGGCCCTGTCTGCCGGCACCGCCGGCGACGGCAAGCTGGTGATCCTCGGCTCCACCGCGACCACCAACGAAACCCTGACCGCCAACTGCATCCTCGCCGAGGACGTGGAAGTCGGCACCACCACGGACGTGACCGTGCTGGCCTACCGCACCGGCCACTTCGCCCGCAACAAGCTGGCCGTCGCAAGCGGCTACACACTGAAGGCGACCGACGAGGAGGAGCTGCGCAAGGCCGGCATCCTGCTCTCCGACGCCATCGAATACTAAGAGAAGGAGGACAACAAAATGCCTTTTAACTTCTACGACACCCACACGCTGCTCATGGCCGTGCAGCAGCTCGCCCCTGCTGCGACCTTCCTGCGTGACCGCTACTTCCCCACCAACGACGCGAGCGACATCTTCGCCACCGACGACGTGCTCGTCGAGTTCCGTGACGGCAGCAAGAAGCTGGCGCCCTTCGTGGCCCCTCGCAAGGGCGGCGTCACCGTCCTGCGCGCTGGCTACAATATGGAACGCTACACCCCGCCCTTCGTGGCTCCCCGTCGCGTCCTGACCCTCGACGAGCTGCGCAAGCGTGGCTTCGGCGAGGCTCTCTATTCTCAGCTCACCCCTGAGCAGCGCCAGCAGACCCTCATCCTGCGCGACGCTGACGAGCTGGGCGAGCTCATCACCAACCGCGAAGAAGCAATGGCCGCCGAGACCATGCTGACCAACGGCTGCGTGATGAAGCACATCGCCGACGACGTCGACAAGGCCGACGAGATGGAGATCCGTTTCTACTCCGAGGCCAGCAACCCCGCGACCTACACCCCGACGGCCAAGTGGGACGCCACCGGCGGCAAGATCCTGAAGGATCTGGAGGCCATGATCCGTATGCTGACCAAGCGCGGCCTCCGCGCTTCTGATCTGGTCTGCTCCCCGGACGTGGCTGACACCATCATCAACGACGCAGCCGTGCAGAAACTCCTCGACAACCGCCGCATCGAGATCGGCAACGTGGAGCCTGAGCTGCTGCCTGACGGTGCCGCCATCGTGGCCCGCCTGAACGTCCTCGGCCGCATCATCAGCGTCATCTCCTACGACCTGACCTACACCGACGACGAGGGCAACGACAAGCTCTTCATCCCGTCCGGCAAGTGCGTCCTCACTGCTCCTGGCGCTGGCCGCACCGCCTACGGCGCCGTCTCTCAGGTCGAGCAGAGCGACGGCGAGTTCCACACCTACGCCGGCCGCCGCGTGCCGAAGTATGTGAGCAGCGCCGAAGGCAACAGCCGCACGCTGACCATCTCCAGCCGCCCGCTGATGATCCCCAACAACAAGAACCCGTTCATCGTTGCGGACGTCCTGACGGACTGAGCGCAGCAGAAAGGAGCAGAGCATGATCCAGATCATCAAGGGCACCTTCGGCTACTATAACGGCCGCAAGGTGATCCCCATCACTGAAGCAGACGGCCCTCAGAAGTTCGACGACGAGCTGGAGGCCCGTCTGGTGAAGGAAGGCGTCGCCAAGTACATCGGCGAGCTGGGCGAGACTGCCGAGCAGCCCGCACCCTCTCCCGGCGACGACGCCGACGAGCCTGCCAGCACCAACACCGCAGCCGACGAGGCCCCTGAGTACAACGAGGACATGAAGCTCGACGAGCTGAAGGAAGTAGCCACGCGCTATGGCGTGGACGCCTCTGCTATGCGCAAGAAGGCCGACGTCATCGCTGCCATCGAGGCCACCAAGGCCGAGCAGCCTGATGACGGTGCCGACGACGAGGAGCCCCCTCAGATCGGCGCCGCCGATCCCGTCTGATGGCCTTCAGCTTCAAGGCGATGGTCGAGGCTGACCGTCGGCGCACGTTTCTCAATCTCGACGAGTTCGGTGAGAAGCACACCGTCGAAGGCAGAGCCATCGCCGCCGTGCTGGACGACAACGCCCTGAAGGAACGCCAAGGGGGGCAAGAGCTGAGCGTCGCGGAGTCCTCTCTGCTGCTTTACGCGGCGGTCGAGGATCTGCCCGCTCGGCGCCCGGCGGGCGAAGGGCTCAACGTCGACGGCCGCGAGTACATCGTCAACGACTGGAGCGAGGACATGGGGATCGCCACCGTGGCACTCGGCCAGACTGTCACCATGTAGGAGGTGCCCCATGTCCATCGTCAACAGCATCGAAACCGTCCGGGACTGGCTGACCGCCGAGGTCTGCCCTCTGGTTAAGCTGAAGCTCCCCGACGACAACGCAACGGACGCCTCCTACCCATACAAGCTGGTAAACCCGGCCGCGTTCTCGCTTTTCGTACCATCGAAGGACAGGACGCCCCCGAACATCGCCGCGCCGATCCCGTCGGTCTGCGTGCAGATCGTTCAGGGCGACGACGACCTGCTCCAGAGTGCCCGAGACATCAAGATCCGGCTCTGCTTCTCAGCGTGGGATCCCGGCTACCACGGGCCCGACATCTTCACGCCGAAGGGCGACGGCAGCGGCACCTATATCCAGCAATACAAAGAGGCGGCGGCCTCCTACTTCGTGAAGAACGGAGAGGGCTGGCGTGACGCATGGAATTTTGTGGACACAGCCCTCCGGCTGATTGAAAATGCCGAGTACCTCGGCGACCTCCGCGTCATCAAGGAGAAGGGCATCACCTTCGGCCCCGTCGCGGAGCAAGACGCCGTTCCTGACTTCTACCCGTACTGGTTTGCATGGGCTGAGTTCTCCATCGAGGAGACCCTGACCCGCAACCCGAAAAGCTACCAACACCTGCTTTAAGGGCAGCCGCTCGGCTGCTCTAATTTCATGCAAAGGAGGATAAGCAGATGGCAAACGAATACCTCTACGGCGCCTACGGCCACATCGGCGAGACCGTGGCACAGAGCGCCGTGCAGGCGGGCACCACGCCGGTCTATATCGGCACGGCACCCGTCAACCTCGTGCGCGACTTCGGCAAGGCCGGCATCATCAACGCGCCGATCAAGATCACCAGTCTGGTCGACGCGCAGAAGAAGATCGGCTACTCGTCCGACTGGGGCACTTTTACCCTGTGCGAGGCCGTGTACGCGCATTTCAACAACACCCTCGGGAACATCGGCCCGATCTACGTCATCAATGTGCTCGACCCCTCCGCGGGCAAGCACCGCAAGGAGACGGCCACCACCAAGACCCTCACCTTCACCGGCGGCCGCGCCGAGTTCGCCAGCGACAAGATCATCCTCGACACCCTGACCATCGCAAAGAATGACAGCGGCAACTACGTCGAGGGCACCGACTACGCTGTGGACTATAACTTCACCAAGGGCACGGTCATCATCACCAGCCTGAAGGGCGAAGCGCAGCTCACCGGCAGCCTGACGGCCAGCTTCAGCGAGGTGGACGACTCTGAGATCGCAGACAGCGACATCATCGGCGGCGTCACCTCCTCCGGCGAGTACAGCGGCCTGAGCGCGATCGCGCTGCTCTATCCCGAGCAGTTCGCGGTCTGCAATCTGATCGCGGCCCCCGGCTGGAGTCACAGCCCTGCCGTCTACAACGCCATGCTGACGGCCTGCAAGAAGATCAACGGCCACTGGGACGCCTTCGTCGTGGCCGACCTGCCCCTCGTGGACAGCACCGCGCAGGCGGTCGACACGATCACCAAGGCGATCGCATGGAAGAAGGCCAACGCCTTCACCGGCGAGCGTTCTAAGGTCTACTGGCCGCAGGCTGTGGACAACCTCGGCAACGTGTTCCACCTGAGCACGCTGGCCGTGGTCGAGCTCATGCGCGCCGACTTCAGCCACAACAGCGTCCCGATGGAGACCTGCGGCAACAAGGCGATCCCCGTCATCAAGCAGTATTTCGGCGCCAACGCGAAAAACCGCGGCTTCGACCAGCAGAGCGGCAAGGAGCTGACGCAGAACGGCATCAGCACCGCCGTGGCATGGGGCGGCGAATGGGTACTGTGGGGCGACCATACGGCTGCCTACACCTATGGCACAGACGTGGATCCCCGCGCGATCTTCGACGTCTCCATGCGGATGCTCATGCACATCACCAACGACTTCCAGCGCGAGTGGAGCCCGGAGATCGACGAGCCCATGACCCGCGCACTGAAGGATCGCATCATCAACCGCGAGCAGGAGAAGCTCGACGGCTATGTCAGCATGGGCGCGCTGCTCGGATCCCCTGTGATCCTGTTCCTCGAGAGCGAGAACAGCACCACCGACGTGATGAATGGCGACTTCCGCTGGGACATCGCCGTCACCCCGACCCCGCCCCTCAAGTCTGCGAGCGTCTACGTCGCCTACACCGACGCAGGCTTCTCCGTCTACTACGAAGGAGGTGACGAGTAATGGCAAACCTGTGGCTCGACCTGAAGGGCCCCATCCTCGCCGATACCGTCTATGTGGACGGCGTTCTCGCCGCCAAGGACGTGACCATCGCCCTGCCTCCCGTCAACCTTGTGACGGCTGACTTCAAGGCGATGGGAACCTACACGGCGCCGCTGCTCGGCCAGATCGAGGCGATGGAGGCATCCATCACCAAGATCGGCATCGACCTCGGCCTGCGCAGCCTCGTCAAGCTGACGAGCAAGACCATCGAGATCCGCTGGGCGCAGGACGTCAAGCTCTCCGACGGCTCCACCAAGACCGAGGGCTGCAAGGCGTTCCTCCGCTGCGTCTCCAAGGGCATCCCCGGCCTGAACGTGGATCCCGGCAACGCCAGCGAGAACGAGATCACGCTGGCCGTCAGCCGCTACCAGCTTTTCGTCGCTGGTGACGAATACTGGCTGATCGACCAGCTCAACACCATCATGCGCGTCGGCGGCGTCGACTACGCCAAGGACATCCGCAGCGTCCTGTAACCAGAAGGGCGTCGCCTTCGGGGCGGCGCCCTCTATTTATCGAAAGGAGACACACATGGAAAAGCTGACACTCCAGAACCCCATCACCATCAACGGCAAAAAGGTCAAGACTCTGACCTATGACACCGACGCGATCACCGTGGGAATGTTCGCCGATGCTGAGGCCCGCAAGCTCCGCGCGACCTCCAACAAGGGCGGCGGCAGCGCCGGCGCCTGCGAGCTCGACTACTCCCTGCACGCCTATCTCGCCATGATGGCGATCGTCGCCGTCAGCAGCGACATCGACGTCAGCGACCTCGAGCGCATCAGCGGCCCCGACGTCATGGAGCTTATGAGGATCGGCCGAAATTTTACTACGGCGAGGTCGGCGGCACAATCCGAGGAAAGCGGCTCGGAGAGCTCGTCCGAGACTACTCTCGAGCCTTCCACACCTCAGTCGGCGAGCTCCGACGGGAACGCCTGACCGACTTCCTGATGGAATACTACGAGGCAGCCGAGGAGGCTAAGCGGCAGCGCGACAAAGCCGCCTCAATGCCCCGGAATAACTTCAGGAAATACAGAAGGAGGTGACACTGATGGCAGGTAAAAACAAGACCATGCAGGCCGTCGTCAGCTTCGCCGGCACCATCGACCCCTCCCTCGGGAAGGCGATGGACAACGTCGCGGGACACCTCGACAAAGTAAACTGGAAGGCCGTTGCCGTCGGTGCTGCCGTGGGCGGCATCGCTGTGGCGACGGGCAAGGCGGTCGTCGAGGCCGGGAAGTATCTGGCAGAGCTGGGCGACGACTACAACAAGGCCATGAACCAGCTCTCTTCATCTACCGGCGCCACCGGCGACGAGCTGGACGCGCTGGGCGAGAGCGTAAAAAACATCTACGCGCAGAACCTCGGCGAGGACTTCAACGACGTGGCCGAAGGGCTGGCCGCTACGAAGAAAGCGAGCGATCTGGCCGGCGAAGCACTGGAGCAGGCCACCGCGGCCGGTTTCGTGCTGCGTGACACCTTCAACTACGACATCAGTGAAAGCGCCAGAGCCGCCTCGGCTCTGATGAAAAACTTCAACATCAGCGCCGAAGAAGCCTACGGCCTAATCGCCACTGGCGCACAGAACGGCGCAGACAAAAACGGCGACCTGCTCGACACCCTGAACGAATACTCGGCGCAGTTTGCGGCCCTCGGCCTGAGCGCCGACCAGTTCATGGGCTCCCTCGTGGAAGGCGCTGACGCCGGCCTGTTCAGCATCGATAAAGTGGCCGACGCCGTCAAGGAGTTCAACATCAGAGCGAAAGACGGCAGCGACAGCAGCGCCGAAGCCTTCAAGGGCCTCGGCCTCAACTCCGGCAAAATGTTCGCGGCCTTTGCAGCCGGCGGCGAGACTGCGCAGGCTGCATTTTTCGACACCGTCGAGGCTCTGAACAAGCTCGAGGATCCTCTCAAGCGCAACGAGATCGGCGTCGCACTGTTTGGCTCGCAGTTCGAGGATCTGGAGGCGGGCATCCTGCCCGTGCTCGGGGACATCGAGACCGCAGCCTATGACGGCGCCGCCGCACTCCAGCAGATCAACGACGTCAAGTACAACGACCTCGGCTCTGCCTTCGAGGCGGTCAAGAGGTCGGCCGAAGTGGCTCTGCTGCCTATGGCGTCGATGATCGCCAACACACTGACATCGCTGGCCCCGATCCTGACCGACACCTTCGAGGAAATTGGCCCGGTCATCACCGACACGCTCAACGCTTGTATGCCGTTTGTGCAGGACTTCCTCGTCGGCATGGGCGACACCCTGAAGAAGGTCATGCCGATGGTCGCGGAGCTGGCTGCGGGCATCCTGCCCATACTGGCTCAGCTCGTGGGCTCGTTCCTGCCGCCTCTGCTCGACCTCGCACAACAGCTACTCCCGCCGCTCATGCAGATCGTTCAGGCTATTCTACCGCCAATCGCCAGCATCCTTGCCACCGTGCTCCCGATGCTGACGCAGATCATCTCGACCGTGCTGCCTGTGCTGGCGAACCTGATCGCCGCGCTGCTGCCGGTCATCACCCCGCTGCTGGAGGTGGCCCTGCAAATCGTCAACAGCGTCATCATGCCGCTGCTGCCTCCGCTGATGCAACTGATCAAGGCCCAGCTGCCCTTGGTCGTGAGCCTGCTCAATGCGATCATGCCGCTCCTCTCGCCCCTGCTGGCTATTCTGGAGCCCATCGCAAACGTGCTCGGCACGATCGTCGGCTGGGTATCGAAGATTGTCAGCTTCGGCTCCGGCGTCATCAGCAAGATCGCGGGCCTGTTTGGAGGTGGAGGCGGCGGCAGCGCCGACGTCTCCGGCTATGCGACCGGCGGCTTCACGAGTGGCCCGTCCATCGCGGGCGAGGATCCGCGCTATCCGACTGAGGCGGTCATCAGCTTCAACCCTGCGTACCGCTCGCAAAACCTGTCCTACTGGGCCGAGGCTGGCCGGATGCTGGGCGCATCCAGCGAGGCCGACTACGAGCCCATCAGCAGCGGATCGGGCACGGCTGTGGTCTATGACCTGAGCGGCCTGTCCTTCTCGCCACAGATCAAGGTCGAGGGAGACACTGACGAGGACGCCCTGATCCGAAAGCTCCGCGACCTCGAGCCGGAGTTCATCGACTTCATCCTCGAGGCACTCAGCAGAAGGGAGGGCGGCGCCTATGTCACAGCAGACAGTCGGCTTTATTGATTATGTGGCGCAGGGCGGCGACACCTTCGACAGCATCGCGCTCGTCACCTATAACGAGGAGCGCATGGCGAGCACCATCATCGAGGCCAACCCTGACCTCAGCGACGTGCTGATCTTCGAGGGCGGAGAGGCTGTGCGGATTCCGATCGTCGAGACCGTGGAGACGCCGGAGACCCTGCCGCCGTGGAGGAGGTGACGCCGTGAAGATCCTATACGAAGGCGTCGACATCTACCCGGACGTCAGCGTCCACCGCTGCTATCACGATATGTACGCCGAAAAGCAGAGCGACGAGCTGCTGCTCAAGTTCAACGACACCCGCGAGCTGTGGGACTCGTGGAACCCAAAGAAGGGCGACAGCATCGCCATCGAGGACGGCGCGGCCAAGACGGGCAAAATGTTCGTCGAAAGCGTCGTCCCCGAGTCTGGCATCATCACTCTGCGGGCCTATTCCGTCCCGCAGTCCGCGAAGAATAAACGGAGCAAGTCATGGGAAAAGGTCAAGTTCCTGCAACTGGCTCAGGAGATCGCCAGCCGCCACGGCCTGACGCTCGAGACCTACGGGATCGCCGACCAGACCTACGACTACGTCGAGCAGAACAACCTCACAGACTTCGCATTTTTTCAAAACCGCTGCACCCTCGAGGGCGCGGCGTTTCTGGTGTATGACGGCAAGCTGGTCGTCTACGACGAGGCATATATGGAAAGCCAGCAGCCCGTCGACACCATCACCATCACCCCGGTCAATGACTTCGAGTACCGCGACGAGGGCGTCAACGCCTATGGCTCGGCCGAAGCCGTCAACGGCGGCCTGACCGGCACCTTTGCAGCCCCGAGCGGCGGCGACAAGGTGCTGCGCCGGATCCTGCCCTTCCGTATGACCGACCAGAGCGAGGCCGACCGCTTCGCCAAGGGACTCCTCCGGGACGCCAACAAAAACGCGACCGTCGGCACCATCTGGACGGGCTCGCTGCTGCGAGACTATGCGGCGGGCTCTGTGGTCACGCTGGTGACTGAGGGCGTTAAGTCGTGGGACGGCACAGCCTTCATCAGCCGGATCCGGCACGACTACGTCAAGACGCGGAGCAAGCTATACCTCCGCAAGCCACTGGAGGGATATTGATGAACAGCAACAACCAAATGATCCAGAAGGGCAAGATCTCCAGCGTGGAGGGAAAGGCCGACAGGAATGGCGACAAAACCACGGCCAGAGTGCTCCCGAGCACAGCCGACAGCATGGTCACGCGGCCGCTGACGATCCCGTGGTATCTGCGCGGGGAGATGGGAAACCTGGCCCCCGGCACAGAAGTCGCCTACGCCATGTTCGAGGACGGCACTGGCATCATCCTCTCACGCATGGACGGAGAGTGGGACGGTATCGTCCCGGGCGACATCACTGTCAAGAAGGGCGCGCTCACGATGCAGGACAAGGGCATCAGCGTCCCGTCGGCAGACGTGACCGCCACGGGCATCAGCCTGACCGGCCACACCCACACCGACAGCATGGGAGGCGGCACTTCTGGCCCGCAGTAAGGAGGGATAGACATATGGCCGTCATGGCATCATGGAACGGCAAGACGTGGGGCGTCTCCAGCCAGAGGATCGCCGCCCTGAATGGCGTCTCCTCCAGCGTCGAGCTCGACACGGAAAACAGCGACGACAAGGCCGGATCCCCGGCCACAAAGACCAAGGCGCTCAAGCTGCAAAGCATGAGCTTTGACTTCGATCTGGCGTCTGCCGTGGGCGGCGACGCCCGGGGAGAGTTCGAGTCGTGGACGTCGCTGGTCGGGCAGTACGCCCCCTTCTATCTGGCCGGTCGGCGCTTCGGCCCGGCCAACCTTCAACTCACCGGCGTCAGCCTCTCAGACACCACACTCGACAACCTCGGCCGGATCCTGAAGGGCAAGATCACGATCAACCTGACGGAATACGCCGAGGAGGCCAGCAGCAAGAAGGCCAGCGCAGGCGGCTCGAGCAAGAGCTCGTCCGCGGTCGGCGTTTCGTCCTCTGGCGGTGCCGGCCGGCGTCTGAGCGCCGTCACCGTCGGAGCATCCAGCAGCGACAAGGCTGCGAAGAAACCCAACAACGCACAGCTCAAGTAAAGCGAGGTGATCCCATGAAAGCATCCGGCAACGGAGCGCCCGAAATCTGTGTGCAGAACCTCCTCAAGACCATCCGCGGGGAGGTGCCCTATGAGCGCATCAAAGGGATCGACCGCACGCTGATCGACAAGCCGAGCGAAACCGCTGCGACCGATCTGGCCGCCGACGTGGAGTTCCTCGTGGAAACCTACGAACCCCGCGTGCAGCTCAGTGACTCCGACCTGAAAACTCTGACTGCTCAGGCCGGCGACTTCGAGCTGCGGGCCAGCATCGATAACATCACGTGAAGGAGGTGAACAGCGTGAGTGACGCGACAAACACCTACGGCGAGGACATCAAACTCACCACGACAGACGCGAGCACCCTATACAAGACCATCATCACCGAGCTCGAAAAGGGCGCCGGCGAGCCGCTCTACCCGGGCGACGAGCGCCGGATCTTCGGCGAGGCTCTCGTGGCCGTGTTCGTTGCCCTCTACAACAGCCTCAACGACGTCGGCCGGCAGACGCTCCTCCGCTATGCGAGGGGCGAGGTGCTGGACGCCATCGGCGAGCGGCAGGACGTGAAACGACTGGAAGGCACACCGGCCAAGACGACCATGCGCTTTTCTGTCTCCACGCCGCAGGAGAGAAACATCATCATTCCGAAGTGGACAAAGGTGACGCCGGACAGCGAAAACTATTTTGCAACCGACGAGATCGCTGTGCTGCAAGCTGGCGCCTACTCTGTGGAGGTGCCGACCTCGGCCGTGAGCAACGGCACGAAGTTCAACGGCTACGCAGCCGGCACGATCACCACCCTCGTCGACCTGATCCCCTACATCGAGTCCGTCACCAATCTGACCGAAACGGCCGGAGGCGATGACGGCGAGCCCTACACCACCGAGGGCGACAACCGCCTCCGCGAGCGGATCCGTCTGGCGCCCGCCAAGAGATCCACCGCAGGCCCTGAACAGGCTTACATCTACTGGGTAATGACGGCCGACAGCTCCATCGTGGACGCGAGGGCCGTCAGCGAGAAGGAAACCGTCAGCGAGACCCTCACGGTCTACGACGGCAAAGCCTTTAAGGGCGGCGGCACACTCCTGACCGACAGCCTCGTCGTGAAGGCCCACGGGCAAAGCACGGCGACGGCCAAGGACACGGACTACACCGTCGACTACACCGACAGCCTGCTGACCATCACGCTCAATGGCAGCCTCTCGGCCGCCGAGAGCATCGACATCATCATCACCCGCACACTGGAGGGCTGCGTCAAGATCGTGCCCCTGCTGGAAGGCGGCGGGATCCCTGACGCTGCCATGCTGGCGAAGGTGCTGGACGTGGTCAACGCCAAGGACATCCGGCCACTCACTGACAAGGTGAGCGCTGTGCCCCCGGAGGTCGAGACCTACGACATCGAGATCGTGTACTACACCACGCCGGAGAGCGAGGCCGAGGTGATCGCCAACGTCGAAGGAACCGGCGGCGCGATCGACCGCTACAACGAGTGGCAAGTCGCAGCTCTCGGCCGGGACATCAACCCCGACCAGCTCCGCAAGCGGATCCTCTCGCCTTCGTGGGGCGAGAACCTGACCGGCGCCTTCCGCGTGGACGTCGTCAAGCCGACCTACAAGGCCCTCGACGACACGCAAGTCGCCAAATTCAGCGGCCACCTGACTGCCAGCCACAAGGTCGAGAGCGAGGTGGTGTAAATGCGGCTCAATGAGACCGAGATGGTCAAGCTGCTGCCTGCGTGGATGAAGGAGGACGGCAACGACAAGGGCCTCGCCACCGGCTGCGACATTATCAGCCGCGACGCCTATGCACGCCTGAAGCTCCTGAGCAGGTGGGACAAGATCGACCAGCTCAGCGACGCAGAGCTCGACGAAATGGCGTGGGAGCTGAACATCCAGTGGTATGACAGCACCGCACCCATCGCAGCCAAGCGGGCCGTCATCCGCAACAGCGACCGCGTCTACTCGAAACTCGGCACCCCCTACGCCGTGGAGCAGACTGTGGCCGACTACTTCGGCACCGGCGAGGTCAGGGAGTGGTATCAGTACGGCGGGAAGCCGCATCACTTCAAGGTGCTGAGTGACAATCCGAGCCTCGTCAACAGCAACCTCGACCTGTTCCTGAAGCTGCTGCGGACGGTCAAGCGCCGCAGCTCGTGGCTCGACGCGATCCTGATCTGCCTGACCGGCGAAATATTCCTTTATTCCGGCATGGCCGTCAGGGATCACACCCAAGAGGTGCACGTCATGGGCAGCGACGAGATCCACATCTACCACGCGGCCGTCGTCCACGACAACAACCACGAGACCGTCAGCATCGGCACCGACGCGGCGGTCATCTCAGACTAAGGAAAGGAGATAGACATGGCTGCATTTATCAACAACGACATCACCACCGCCGGCCTGATTGTTCTGGCGAAAGGCGTGGCCGGCCAGAAGATCAACTACACCAAGATCGTCCTCGGCGACGGCTACCTCGAGGAGGGCCAGACGCCCCGCACCCTCACCGGCGTGGTCAGCCCGAAGGCGACCGTCGACATCACGAAGCTGAAGATCAACGGAGACGGCACCGTGGCCGTCGGCGGCATCTTCACCAACGGCGACGAGACCGAGGGCTTCTACTACCGCGAGCTCGGCCTTTATGCCGAGGATCCCGATCCCGAGGTCGGCGAGGTGCTGTACTGCTACGGCAACTGCGGCGATCTAGCCGAGTGGATCCCGCCCTCCGGCGGCGCCACCATCGTCGAGAAAACCATCGACATCGTCACCGCGATCGGCACAGCCACCAACGTGACCGCCTACATCCCCGCCGACGCCTACGCCACCAAAGAGGACTACGAAACCTACAAAGCCATCGCCCTCGGCGCGCAGGCTACGGCAGAGGAGGCTCTGGCGCTCGCCCGGCAGGCCATCGCAATCGCACAGGCCGCCGAGGCGTCGGTGAATGACCTGAGCAACGCGGTCGGCCAGAACACCAGCAAGATCGCAACGCTGTGGGACGCCGTTTTCAGCGAGATCACGACCAACCCCTTCCAGATCACGTTTGCAGACCTGACGGGCATCACCCTGACGGCCGGCATCTGGAACAGCGGACTCCAGCGCCTCGAGTGCTAAACTACCGGCCAAAGGCCAGAACGGCAACACCTACCACCTGCGGCAGAACATGGACGCCTATTTCTTCAGCTATTTCCCAGAGCTCAAACCATCACCGAAAGGAGACACAACTCATGGCCCAAAAACTGAGCAACCTCGCAAACAAGTCGAAGGTCAAGTTTGGCAGCCTGTACGGCAGCCCGATCGTCTGGATCGTGGCCGATAAGAACCACGCAGGCTACCCCTCCAACAGCGTCACGCTCGTGACCAACCAGATCATCAAGATGCTGTGCTTCGACGCGGCAGAACCGAGTAACGGCGACAGCGAACGCCGCGGGGGCGGCAACAACCGCTACATCTACTCGAACCTGCGCCAGTGGCTCAACAGCCCCGCGGCTGCCGGCCAGTGGTACACCGCACAGCACTCCGCAGACCAGACGCCGGACTCCTCCCACGTCTGGAACGGCGTCAACCAGTACAGTGGCCTCGCCGGTTTTCTGAACGCCTTCACCGCCAACGAGCGGGCAGCTCTGCTGAACACCACCATCACGGTCGGCAAGAGCTCCACAGACGGCGGCGGGACGGAGACCTGCACGGACAAGATCTTCCCCCTGTCCTGCACTGAGGTCGGCCTGAGCGGCGACCACGTCTGTGGCAGCAAGCTGGCGATCTTCAGCGACAACAAGAGCCGCATCGCCACCGTGACGGCCTCCTGCGTCGCCAATTCCAACTATTCCGGCAAGCCGGCGGGTGGTACCGCGCGGTACTACTGGCTGCGGGACGCCTATGCCAGCACGGCCACGGGCGCCCGCGTCGTCTACGTCAGTGGCACTCTGCTCCAGTACGTCGCCTACCACAGCAGCGTCGGCCTGCGCCCCGCTTGTAATCTGTCCTCTGATCTCCTGATCTCCGACTCCGTCGACTCGGACGGATGCTATACAGTGATCTACAATCAGGCGCCCACAGCGCCGTCGTCCATCACTGTCCCGAGCGAAGTGCTCGGCGGCGAGAACCTGAGCATCTCGTGGACGGCCTCCACCGACCTCGACGGCAACCTCTCCGGCTACGTTCTGGATCGCAAGGTCGGGAGCGGCACATGGGCGCAGGTCTACAAAGGATCCGCGCGCACCTACACCGACACCATAACCTACGGATGGACGAGCGTGCAGTACCGCGTCAAGGCATACGACGCCGCCGGCGCGGAGAGTGCGTACACCATCAGCGCCACCCGCACCGTCACCAATAACCGACCGCCCGTCATCAGCGGCACGGACGGCACCATCGGCAGCTTCAGCACGGCGGCCCCGTCCTACGAGTACACCGTCACCGACGCCGACGGCCCTCAGGTCGACGTCGTGGAGATGCTGGACGGCGTCACGCTGCGCAGCTACACCGTGACCCTCGGCCAGACCAACACGCTGACGATCAGCTCCGAGGCGTGGCTGAAGGTCGTGAACGGCAGCCACACCCTGAAGATCGTGGCGACCGACGCCAAGGACGCCAGCGTCACCCGCGTGCTGACCTTCACAAAGGCCGTCACGTCCGTCGAGTTCGAGCAGACCCTCGCTATGGAGGCCGACGCCATGCCGACCAAGGCCCTCGTCAACATTCAGGGCAATTTCCCGGCCGGCTGCACGCTTCAGGTCTGGATCTGCAACAACGGCAACGACGCGAGCCCGACGTGGGAGGACATCACGCAGAATGCCCGCACCGGCCAGAAGCACTATTTCACCAACCAGGCCAAGACGGCCGCAGCGTGGGGCGTCAAGGTCAAGGCCAAGCTGCTCCGCGGCTCCGCTACGGAGACCTGCTACATCCAGTCGATCGGAGGTAACTTTGCATGATTAAGCACAGAGCTGACAGCATCAAAGAGCTGAACGAGAAACAGGCCGCAGAGGCCGAGAAGGACAAGACCATCGCCGAGCAGGCTGACACCATCGAGCTGCTGAAGGGCTGCATTATGGAGCTGGCCGACGTGGTCTATGGCGACGGAGAGGAGGACACCACGGCATGAGCAAGATCGTCGAGCTGTACGTCAAGGAGTTGACCCGCGAAGGCTCCACCATGACCATCAACGACGTCCCCAAGAAACTGCGCAAGCAGGTCGAGGACGCCATCGCTGCCATCGAGGCAGTCGCAAACGCCGGCACCGCGGAGGAAGGGGCAACCGAATGATCGCCCGGGCCCTCGCGTGGCTGTTACTCAAAACCGCAGGAAAGGAGGAGCGTGAAATGCTGGTACGTCTGTATGCAGGCGAGATCATCATGGGCCGCATCACCGAGGACGACGTCCCCGCGAAGCTGAAGGCCCGCGTGCACAAGTATCTCGTCGACATGGGCTACTTCGACGACGTTGAGGAGTAAGCCCAACAACAAGGAGGGCCGCAGGACGCGGCCCTCCGGCTTTTATGAGGTAACACAATGATCGAAATCAACATCGGCGCGCTCGTCGTCCTTCTGGGGATCCCGACGGCCGTGACCGGCTTCTGCTTCTGGATGCTCGAGCACAGGATCCAGAAGCGTGAGAAGCAAAAGGAGGCCGAGGAGGCCAAACGGCAGAAAGAGGCAGCGGCCCGAGAGCGTGCCCGTGAAGATCTCCAGATCATCACCATTCAGGGCACGTCGGCAGCCATTGCTCTCGGCGAGGCGACGGCCCGGGCCGTGCAGCGCATCCCCGACGCACATTGTAACGGGGATATGCACGCAGCCCTCGACTACGCTGCCAAAATCAAACACGCGCAGAAGGACTTCCTCACCAGTCAGGGGATCCACGCGATCATCGACTGAGGAGGTGGCGCAGCATGGCCGCAAAGAAGCGCCGGCGCAAGCGGAAAAAGAAGATCGAGGCGAGCAAGAAGCTCGCATACTGGGCGGCCATCGTGGCAAGCCTCAGCGCGGCCATGTCCTACCTGCTCTCGGCCTTCGGGCGCGACCCGGTCAGTGAAGTGACCGGCACGATCTTCACCGCCTGCGTCGGCTATCTAATCACATACGCCGGCAAGAGCCTTGGCGAGAAAATCAGCCGAAACCGCCACAGGCTCGACGCCGACGGCAACCCACTCCCGGATCCGTCCGGGGACACTCTCAACAATGAGGAGACAAAAGGATGAATACCATCGACATCACCCCAATCGTCAACGCAGCCATCGCTTTGATCGGCGCCGGCGTGAGCGTTTTCCTGATCCCGTGGCTGAAGAAGAAAACCACCGAGGCACAGCGCAAGGAGCTGACCGCGTGGGTAAAGATCGGCGTCGCTGCCGCTGAGCAGCTCTACGTCGGACAGGGCCGCGGCGAGGAGAAGAAGCAGTACGTCCTCGACTTCCTGAAGCAGAAAGGCTTCAAGGTCGACGAAAAGAGCGTCATCAACGCGATCGAGGCAGTCGTCAAGCAGCTCAACACTGAGGGCCTGACTATCGAATGACGGAAAGGGGCGGGCTCCGGCCCGCCCTTTTTCTTTTTGCAAAGGAGGCAAACCCATGAAAAACCAGAACACCGACGACATCAAGCTGAAGCCCGGCGAGACCGTCACTGACGAGGCCATCGACGAGCTGACCGGCGGGAAAGGAGACGACGACAATGAGTAACAGTCCTCTAGTGGTCTACACCAAGCTCAGCCCGAACCACTCGGGCAAGCGCACCAAGAAAATCGACACCATCACGATCCACTGTATGGCCGGCAACTGCTCCGTCGAGGCATGCGGCAACCTGTTCGCCAACTCTGCGCGGCAGGCGTCCAGCAACTACGGCATCGGCACCGACGGCCGGATCGCTCTGTACGTCGACGAGGCAAACCGCTCGTGGTGCACCTCGTCCAACGCCAATGACCAGCGGGCCGTCACCATCGAAGTCGCCAACAACGGTGGCGCGCCTGACTGGCCCGTCTCCGCGAAGGCATACGCCGCATTGCTGGATCTCGTGACCGACATCTGCAAGCGCAACGGCATCAAGCGCCTCGTCTGGTCGACCAGCAAAAACGACCGCGTGAACCACCTGAACGGCTGTAACATGACCGTGCACAGGGACTACGCGAACAAGAGCTGCCCAGGCGACTACCTCTACAACCGCCACGGCCAGATCGCAGCCGAGGTCAACAAGCGCCTCGGCGTCACGGATGCAGGCGGCAGCATTGGCGGCCAGACCTCCGGCGACACCGAGACCGGCCTGAAAGTCGGCGATGTGGTCGACTTCAAGGGGACACAGCACTACACCAGCGCAGCAGCCAAGGACGCCAAAACCTGCAAGCCCGGCAAGGCCACCATCACGGCCATCGCAGCCGGCAAGGCGCACCCGTACCACCTGAAGGCGGTCAGCGGCGGCGGCTCCACCGTTTACGGCTGGGTAAACGCTGTGGACATCTCGACCGGCAGCACCGGCACGGCCACGAGCTACCGCGTGCGGACGACGGCTAACGTGCTGAACATCCGCATGGGCCCCGGCACCAACTACGGCGTCGCCGGCCAGATCAAGGGCAAAGGCATCTACACCATCGTCGCCGAAGCCGCAGGCCCCGGCGCGACCAAGTGGGGCAAGCTCAAGAGCGGCGTGGGCTGGATCTCTCTGGACTACGTCACGAAGATCTAAAACCGCATAGAAAAGCAGAAACCCGCCCGGAGATCCCGGGCGGGCTTTTTTCTGTTATGTGGGCTGGAACCGCAGCACGCGGCCCTCGGAGTCATAGAAACCGCCGAGCAGGATGGTAAAAATATCGACCAGCCAGCCGATCCCGCAGGCCCCGGCCGTCAGCAGCCAGATGACGCCTGTGCCGGTTTTCCCGACATAGAACCGATGGACACCGAAGAAGCCGAGGAAGAGGCACAGCAGCAACGCCACCGTCTTGCTTTTCGGCGACGTCGGCCGTTGCGCTGCGGGGATGCTGACCGCACCCTGCTGCGCGCCGGACTTCCCACCAGAGCTCGTCGTATATGACAGACCCGCCCCGGGGATCCCGACGGTCGTGTGGCTTTTTCCCGTCGTGCTGACCGTGTGCTTCAGACCCTTCGGGCCGAAACTGATGCTCGCGCTCTTTTTGTTCAGGTTTACCCGGACACCCGGGGCCACCTTAAAGCTGCGTCTAAACCTTGTACCCATGCTTTTCCCTCCTATGTGCGCTTTTTAGCGTTTAGTTATCTTTGGCATAATATTACCATGCCAAAACTGGTAAAGTCAATACTGCATAGTCATCTTTAGCATAAAAGGAGGCAAGGGCTGCGAAAATATAAAAACCAGACAGCAGGTGCAACATCTCCGGGGAGAGAGTCAGGGAGGAGCAGCTGCGGGCAAACCTGTCACAGGAACAGCTCGCCTACAAGCTCCAGATCATCGGGCTGGACGTCACGCGGAAGGTCATCAGTAGGATCGAGAACGGCAGCCGAGTCGTCGCTGACTACGAGATGGACTATCTGGCGACCGCTCTCGGCACCACCATCAACCACTTGCTCGGGAAAGAATGAGAAAACCGCACGGCAGCGACGCTGTGCGGTTTTTTTATGGAAAAACGCGGGAAAATGTTGAAAATCTGTCGAATTATGCTTGACATTATAGAGCAAATGCTCTATAATATAATCACAGGCAAGGGATAGCCGAGTACAGAAAGAAAGGAGAACAAAAACCGCGGAAAGGAGGCAAAGCCGTGGATGCTGAGCAGATGAAAAAACTGCTCGAGCTGCTGGAACAGGCTCTAAAGTGTGAACAGGTTGCCACCATTACGATCACAATAAAGCCGAACCAAAAGCCCAAGCAGTAAGGTCGAAGGACGGCGGGAAAAAATCCCGCCCGCCGTTCCTTTTCATTATAACCACGAAACCACGGCAAAGTCAAGTGGGAGGAACAACATGGACATCTCGATCAAAGTAACCTACAAAAGCGAGGGGCTGCAAAAGCTCCGCAAGGCTGCCGGCCTGTCTCAGTCTCAACTCGCCGATCTGGCCGGGATCAAGGTGCAGGTGCTCCAGCAGTACGAGCGCGGCGCCCGGGACATCAACGGCGCGAAGCTGCCGACGCTGCTGAAGATCTGCAACGCGCTGGAGTGCAGGCTGGCTGACATCATCACAGACGAGGAGACGCTCGAGCTCCTGAAAAAGTACGAGGAACACTGACACACAGAAGGGGCGGCCGGCGGGCCGCCCCTTTTCTTTTATCACGGAGGGGAACACATTGGGACAGCACTGGAGCCATCTGACGCCGACCAAGCGCATCCAGCTCGACGCCTTCATCCGCGCAGGAATGAAGCCGACGGACATCGCCAAGGAGCTCGGCGTCCATCATACGACCATCTACCGGGAGCTGAAGCGGTGCACCTATGAGCACCTCAACAGCGACTACACCACCGAGACCAGATACAACCCCGAAGGCGCACAGGCCCGCTATGAGGCCAACCTCCGCGCCAAGGGCCCGGAGCTGAAGATCGGCAACGACTACGAGCTGGCCGACTACCTGATTGCCAAGATCCGCGACGAGAAATACAGCCCGGAGGCCGCGATCGGTGAGGCCGAGGTCAAGGGCTGGCCCTTCAAGACCCACATCTGCGCGAGCACCGCCTACAACTACATCCGCGGCGAGATCTTCGGCGACGAGCTGACCGTCTCCATGCTGCCGCAGCACGGCAAGCGCCACCAGCCGGAGCGCCCGGCCGGATCCATGCCACGCAAGCCCGCCGGCCGGAGTATCGAGGATCGCCCTGAGCACATCAACGACCGCAGCACCTTCGGTCACTGGGAGATGGACAGCGTCGAGAGCTGCCAAGGCGTCAGCAACACCTACATCGTGATGACCGAGCGCAAGACCCGCCGCGAGATCATCATCCCCTCGCCGGATAAGACGAGCGCCAGCGTCGTCGCTGCCCTCGACACCCTCGAGAAGAAAGTCGGCTCCAAAGTGTTCCCGCTGATCTTCCAGTCGATCACCTGCGACAATGGCTGCGAGTTTGCCGACGCCGCCGGGATCGAGCGCAGCATCACCGGCCGAGGCCCTCGCACCGAGGTCTACTACTGCCACCCGTACCGGCCGAGCGAGCGCGGATCCAATGAGAACCAGAACGGCCTCATACGTCGGCACCTGCCGAAGGGCACCGACCTGAGCACGATCTCCTACGAGGAGACCAAGCGGATCGAGGACTGGCTGAACAACTACCCCCGCAAAATGTTCGGTTATCTGTGCTCCGAGCAGCTTTTCCGGGAAGAAATCGCCCTCATTCTGGCCTCATAAAAAATATTTTTGCTTTTTTGTGCATTTACTCTTGACAAATGGCTCTTTGCGGCTTTGCGGCAGGATTTGGATATTTTCTTTCTCTCACGGCGGGGAATCATATTCCCATGGAACGGAGGGAAATTTATGAAAGCGGTGTTGTTTGCCATTCTGGCGGCGGTGTGCGCCCTGATCCTGGGGCATGCCGCATTCCGGCAGAATTATGCGCATCTGGCGGGGCGGATCTATCCCCGGGACGCGTCCGTACTGGTGCTGCCCCGGGGGCTGCCGGAGCCGGAGGCGCTGGCACAGTTTCCCAATTTAAAATGGCTGGATCTGCGGGGGCAGGGGCTGACCCCCGACCAGCACGCGGCCATTGCCCAGGCGGCAGGGCGGGCAACGGTGCTGTGGGAGCTGTCCTTCCAGGGCGGGCGGCTGGACGCCGGTGTCACCGCCGTGCAGGTGCGGCAGCTCTCGCAGGAGGACGTTCTGGCGCTGGCTTCGCTGCCCCGGCTGCGGCGGGTGGACGCCCGACTGTGCCGGGACGACGCGGCGCTGCTGGCGCTGGCCCGGCAGCTGCCCCAATGCGCGGTGGAATACACCGTGGAGCTGGGCGGCGTGTGTATGAGCGGCGACGAGTGCGCCCCCGCGCCGGGGCCTTGCACTCAGGAGGCGCTGCGTGACGCCCTGACCCGGCTCCCCCGTGCCTCCCACGTTGACCTGCGGCGCACGGGCATCCCCGCCGACCAGGCCCGAACCCTGGCAGCGGAGCATCCCGACCGCCGCTTCCTGTGGGAGGAGGAGCTGGGAGGTGTACGCTTCCAGACCGACGCTGCGGAGCTGGATTTTTCCGGCATTCCCATGGACGGCACCGCGCAGATCGAGGCGCTGCTGCCCTATCTGCCCAATCTGCGCAAAATGATCCTGTGCGACTGTGGCATTGAAAGCGAGACCATGGCCGCCCTGGGCCAGCGACATCCCAAAATACGCTTTGTCTGGCGGGTGAAGCTGGGGCCGCTGTCCGCCCGGACGGACGATACCTGGTTTGCCCCCATCACCCAGCACCAGCTGATCGGCGGGGCGGATGTGGACGAGCTGAAATACTGTATCGACATGGAGTGCATCGACCTGGGCCACTGCTGGATCCGCAGCTGCGAATGGGCCAGAAATATGAAAAAGCTGCGCTATCTGGTGCTGGCGGATACCGATGTGCGGGATCTTTCCCCCCTGGCAGGGCTGAAAAATCTGACCTACCTGGAGCTGTTCGTCACCCCGGTACGGGATTACTCCCCCCTGCTCGGCTGCACGGGGCTGGAGGACCTGAACCTGGGCTACACCTACGGTGACCCCGCGCCCATCGCCAAAATGACCTGGCTGAAAAACCTGTGGTGGGGCGGCATCCACTATGTCCCCTGGTCGGGCGGACAAGATCCGGCAGCCATGCTTCAGCACGGACTGCCGGATACCAGACTGATGTTCTACGCCGGCTCCTCCACCGGCCTTGGCTGGCGGGAGCTGCCCCACTACTACGAAATGCGCGACCGCATTGGGATGTATTATATGAAGGGGTAGGTTCGTGAGGTCTCGGGACGATGTGCCTCAATCGTCCCCTGCAATTTGCGGCAGTTATTTTACAAATTTGCCTTATCAGTCAGGCACATTGGGCCTGCCAGCTTCCCTTTCAGGGGAGCCAAGAGCGGTTAGGAGCTGCTGCTCCCGGTGGTGGCAGGTGAAGAGGAGCACCTGGCGCTGCTGGGCGAGCTCCTGCAGGAGTGCCACGGCCGCCTCCAGGCGGGCGTCGTCAAAGCGGAGCAGGGCGTCGTCCAGGACCAGCGGGGCCTGGGGGGTGACAGCCTGGGCCACGGCCAGACGGAGGGCAAGGTACAGCTGATCCGCCGTTCCCTCACTGCGCCAGAAGGCCTCCCGCAGGGTGTTTTCCTCCGGGCCGCCGGAGCGGAGGGTCAGGTCCGCATCCAGGCGCAGCCGGTCGTATTTCCCCTGGGTCAGCCGGGACAGATATTCCTGGGCCTGCCGGGTAATGCGGGGGGCAAAGCGGCTTTGCAGCGTCTGGGTAGCCTGGGCCAGGGTATCCTGGGCCAGCGCCAGGGCGGCCTCGTACCGCTCCAGAGATCTGATCCGCTGGTCCAGCTGGGCCAGGCGGGCGGTCAGCTCCGATTCCCGCCCCAGCGCCTCCATTTTGCCCCGGCACTGGCCGTCCGCGTCATGCAGGGCCTGCGCCTGCCGGTGCAGCTCTTGCAGGGCGGCCTCCGTCTGGGCGGCGGTCTCCCGGCAGTCGTCCCGCTCCGGCCTGGGAGGCAGGGGGCGGGCCATCTCCTTCAGCGCCTGATGCTGCCGGGCAGCCTGGGCGGCATTTTCCCGTGCCGCGTCCAGCGCCTGCCAGCACCAGCGCACCTGCTCCCAGCGCTGCTGGCACTGCTCCAGGCTCTGCCCGCCGCAGGCGGCAAGCACCTGCCGGTGCAGCTCCTCCCGGCGGCGGGCGATCTGCTCCAGGCGCTCCCGGTAGGCATCCTCCCGCTGCTGCTGATTGATCAGGGCGTCGATGTAGCAATCTGCCTGCCGCTGCCAGTCCTCCTGGGAGGAGGAGCCGTAGCGGCGGCAAAGGGCCCTGTGTTTTTTTCGGCTGACAAGGCCGGAAACAGCCATCAGCACCAGCGAAAGCGCCAGCATTCCCGCCGAAACGGCGGTAAGCACATATTTTTCCAGCCACAGCGACGCGCCCGCCGCCACCGCGCTGGCCAGGGCCAGACACAGAAGGATCAGGAGCGTGGTGCGGTTCTGGCAGGCGGCGATATCCGCCTCCAGGCAGGGCTGCACCTGCTCCGGCTCCAGCCCGGCAAAGCGGCCCTGCGCCTTGGGCGGCGCGGGGGGCAGGGGCTGCTGCTCCTGCTGGAAGGTCAGCACCTGCTGGCGCAGCTGCTCCAGGGTGCGCCGCTTTTCCGCCGCCTCCTGGGCGGTGGGCAGAGTCCGGCAGGCTTCCTCCGCCGCCTGGAGTCTGCCCTTCGCCTGCTGCTCTGCCAGGGCGGCGGCCTCCACCTTCTGCCGGTCCCGCAGGGCGGCCTCGTAGGCCAGGGCTTTCTGATGATTTTCCAGCAGGCGCTGCCGGGCGGCGTTTTCCTCCAGCTTTTCCGCAATGCTCTGCCGCTCCCGCTGCTTATCCCGCAGCTCCTCCAGCCGGGTCAGCAGCTGCTCCCGCTCCCGCTGGGCCTGAGGGATCAGGCCGGACTGATTGTAGCGGCAGCGGTTTTTCAGCTCCCGCAGGCCCTTTTGCAGCAGGGCCGCGTCGCCGCTTTCGTCCCCGGTGGTCACCAGGGCGTTGAGCCGGCGGCGAAGCGCCTCGTCCTGGGTCACGGGCATGTCGGCCAGACGGATGAAACCCGCCCGGCGGAATACGCTGCGCTCCACTCCCAGCAGCTTTTCGCCGCAGTTTGCCGCCGTCAGCTCCGGCACCGCCAGGCCGGACTCCGTCTCATAGGCCCGGAACTCTCCCATGGGGATCCGGCCCCGGGTGGTGCGCTCGATGGTGATCCGGCGGCTCTCCCACACGAGCTCGACCCGGCCGGACATGGGGCTGCCCGACCAGGGGGCATAGTGCTCCTTGTCCGAAAGGCTCGTCTTGGTGGTTTTCGCCCGGGCGTCCATCCCGTAGAGCATGGTCAGCAGGAAGGCGCACCAGGTGCTCTTGCCCCATTCGTTGGGGGCGTGGATCACGTTCAGCCCCGGCTCCAGCGTCAGGGTCTGCCCCTCCAGCTTGCCGAAGGTGGCGGTCATGGATTCGATCCTCACGGCAGCCGCACCTCCTCCCCGTCCAGCAGGGCGGCGGAGATCTCCGCCGCCAGGTCTGCCAGCTCCCGCCGCTCCGGCGATTCCTCCGCCAGGCGCCGGAGCAGGTCAAAATAAACGCCCCGCAGACTGTCCTCCCCGGCGCAGGCCCAGGTCTCGGGCCGCTTCCGGGTCTCGTCCCGCAGCTCCAGCAGCGCCAGGTGGGAAAAATGGCTTTTCAGCCGCTGCGCGTCCACCGCGCCGTATCCCGTCAGGGTCACCCGGAACAGATCCGGGCTTTGCGCCGGGGGGAGGAGGGCTTCCAGGGCGGAAAGGGCGTCGGTGCGCACCTCCGCCTGCAAATCGTGAAATTGGGGCAGCCCCAGGGGTATCCAGCGCAGGGTCGCCCGCTCCTCCAGGGTCGCCAGATACACGCCCTTTTCCCCGGTCTCGTCCCAGCCGCGGCCCATGGGGCAGCCCGGCCAGGCGCACAGGGTCCGGCCCGCCCTGAAGGAGCCGACGGCATGGATATGGCCCAGGGCCAGATAGCTCAGGCCGGATTCGCGCACCTGGGCCGCCGTCACCGGGCAGCAGGGGGAGGACAGGCTCAGCGGGTCGCCGTGGAATACGCCCACGCGCCATTTCGCGTCTCCCTCCGCCCGGAAGCCCTCCAGCAGGCCCGGGCAGTCCATGCTGCGGTAGCCCGCGCCGTATACCCGGCAGTCCAGCGAGGGGAGGTCGATGTGATCCGGCCCCCCGGTAAAAATATGCACATTTTCCGGCCAGCTTTCCGTCAGCCAGGGGGAAGAATCCGTGCAGTAATCGTGATTTCCGGGAGCGACGCACACCGGCACGGCGCACTGCTCCAGCGCCCGCCGCACGGCGTTCACCCAGTCCTTGGCAGGGGCGGGAGAATCAAACAAGTCCCCCGCCAGCAGCACCAGGTCGCATTCTTCCTCCCGGCACAGGGCCGCGACGCGGCCGGGAAGCGCGCGCTGCCTCTCCCGCAACCGCGCCCCCGCCTCCTGGGGCAGGGAGCGGAAGGGGGAATCCAGGTGCCAATCCGCGCTGTGAAGTATTTTCAGTCCCATTGGTCAACTCTTTCCGCCCGCAGGCATTTTCCCGTGGCGCTGTCCAGGGTGAACAGAACGCCCTCCATCTTGGTCGCGCCCTCCGCCCAGCGGTAGCGCTGGGGCAGGTCGCCCCGGAATCTGGCAATGGACAGCTCCGGCCGGATGCCCAGCACGGATTCCCGGGGGCCGGTCATGCCCAGATCCGTCACATACCCGGTGCCGCCGGGCAGCACCCGGTTATCCGCCGTGGGCACATGGGTATGGGTGCCCCACACGGCGCTGACCCGGCCGTCGAGCATGTAGCCCATGGCCAGCTTCTCGGAAGTGGCCTCGGCGTGAAGCTCCACCAGAATGAATTTTGCCTCAACCTGCTTCAGGATCCTGTCGATCATCAGGAAGGGGTTATCCGGGCCGTAGTCCATGTTGCACCGGCCAATCAGGTCGATCACCGCCACATCGCCCCATTTGCTCTCATACACACCCCAGCCCCGGCCGGGCACCTGGGGCGCGAAGTTTGCCGGACGGATGATGCGGGGGGATTCGTCCATATAGGCGGTGATCTCCCGCTTGGAGAAGCTGTGATTGCCCAGGGTGATCACATCCGCCCCGGCGTCCAGGATGTCCTCCGCCTGGTCGGGGGTGATGCCCACCACGCTGGCGTTTTCCCCGTTGACCACCACGAAGTCCGCCCCGGTGTCCCGCTTGAGCCGCCGCAGATGGCGGCGGATCCGCTCCATTCCCGGCGCGCCGACCACATCCCCTACCGCAAGAACCTTAAATTCCATGAATGATTCCTTTCTGCACCGCTGATCCTGACCGCGGAAACGCGCCGAGGATCAACATGAATATTCGTTTTATTTTGTATAATATAATACATTTTCTCCCATTAAGCAACTTTATTTTTCCCCCGGCAAAACACAAAAAGTTCACACTTCCGCTCCGGGGCTGTGGTATAGTAATTTGTATCTTAAGATTTTTTAAAGGTGTGTTGTTCTCCCGCGCCCCGGCGGCGCGGGAGAACGGCACAGGTTCCCGTGAAGGAGTGCGCGCAATGCCGAAATTCAGTGTCAAAAAGCCGCTTACCGTATTCGTGGCCGTGGTGGCCGTTCTGGTCCTGGGCGTGGTGTCCTATCTGAAGATGACCCCCGACCTGCTGCCGAACATGGACTTCCCCTACATCGTCATCATGACCACCTACCCCGGGGCCAGCCCGGAGAAGGTGGAGGCCGAGATCTCCAAGCCCCTGGAGCAGAGCATGTCCACCCTGGAGCACATCAAGGAGGTCACCTCCACCTCCAGCGAGAATTACAGCGTGGTCATGCTGGAATTTGAGGAATCCGTGAATATGGATACCATCGGCGTGGACATCCAGCAGAAGATCACCGCCCTTCAGGGCTCCTGGGATGATGTGGTCGGCTCCCCCTATGTGCTGAAGATCAACCCCGACCTGCTGCCGGTGGAGGTGGCCGCCGTGGCCATGGACGGCAAGGACACCGTGGCGCTGACGGAATTCCTGTCCGACACCCTGATGCCCAAGCTGGAGGGCATCTCCGGCGTGGCCCGGATCACCGCCTCCGGCACGGTGGAGCAGCAGCTGCACGTGGTGCTGGATCAGCAGAAGATCGACCGCACCAATCTGAAGATCGCCAATGCCATCAACGGCAAGCTGGACGACGCCGCCAACGAGCTTCTGGAAAAGCGGGACGAGCTGACCGACGCCCAGGATCAGATCGACACCGCCCGGCTCCAGCTGGACAGCGGCAAGGCCTCCCTCTCCTCCTCCACCGCCTCCGCCGAGGCGGAGCTCAGCCAGAAACAGGCGGAGCTGATCTCCGCCAAGTCCGAGCTGCAAAACCAGATCACTCAGCTGCAGGCCAGCAAGACCCAGGTGGAGACGATCCTGACCACCCTGCGGGCCATCCGGGACGCGCTGAACAACGCCGCCGCCCAAAGCAACCCCCTGCAGGAGGAGCTGAATACCCTGTACGCCCTGCGGGACAGCGCGTACAGCCTTCAGGCGCGGGAGGATGCTTTCTATGCCCAGATTCAGGCGGTCTACGACGACCCGGAGCTGTCCGACGAGGACAAGCAGGCGGCGGTGGACGCTCTGTATGCCGGGGAGGAATACGCCGCCATCACTGCCGACCGGGCCACTCTGGACGCGGAGCTGGCCGTGCGGGGCTTTGGAAGCATAGAGGACGTCAACGTCCGCATTGCCCAGCTGGAAACCGAGATCGCGGACATCAACGCAAAGGTGGAGTCGTTCAGGCAGCAGCTGGCCGACCTGGGCATCGAGCTGAACCTGCTGGACAGCAAGATTGCGGAGCTGGAGAGCCAGGTCTCCCAGATCGATGAGACCATCAATTATTTGCAGCTGGATGTGCTGCCCCAGCTGGACAGCGGCATGCTCCAGCTGAAGGACGCCACCCGGATCCTCAGCCAGCAGAAGACCTCCGGCATGCTGGAGATCAGCGGCGCCATGGCCGACCTGGCCGCCAACGCGGCGGGGCTGGATTCGGCGCTGGCCCAGATGGATACCGGCCTGGATTCCATTGAGTCCAGCCGCCAGGAGGCGCTGGACAAGGCCGACCTGAACGGCATCCTCTCCATGGAGATGATCTCCGGCATTCTCCAGGCCCAGAGCTTCTACATGCCGGCGGGCTACGTGGCCCAGGACGGCATCAGCTACATGGTGTCCGTGGGTGAGGAGATCACCGACCTGGAAACCCTGCAAAACCTGCTCCTGTTCGACCTGGGCATCGACGGGGTGGAACCCGTTCGGTTGCAGGACGTGGCGGAGGTATTCCTCACCGACAACCGAAATGAGACCTACGCCCGGCTGAACGGCCAGGAGAGCATCGTCCTCAGCTTTGAAAAGCAGAGCACCTATTCCACCGCTGGAGCCACCGCCAACGTCAACGCCCGCTTCCGCCAGCTGGAGGAGCAGTACCCCGGCCTGCGCTTTGTGGCGCTGATGGATCAGGGGGATTATATCCACCTGATCGTGGACAACATCCTCAACAGCCTGCTGCTGGGCGCGGTGTTTGCCATCCTCATTCTGTTCCTGTTCCTGCGGGACATCCGCCCCACCTTTATCACCCTGTGCTCCATCCCCATCAGCGTGATCTTTGCCATTGTGCTGATGTACTTCTCCGGGGTCACCATCAACATGATCTCCCTCAGCGGCCTGGCCGTGGCGGTGGGCATGCTGGTGGACAACTCCATTGTGGTCATTGAGAACATCTACCGGCTGCGGGCCAAGGGTGTCAGCGCCGCCAAGGCGGCAGTGGCCGGCGCGGCCCAAGTGGCCGGGGCCGTCACCTCCTCCACCCTGACCACGGTGTGCGTGTTCCTGCCCATCGTATTCATCGAGGGCATCACCCGGCAGCTGTTTACGGATCTGGCGCTGACCATGTCCTATTCCCTGCTGGCCTCCCTCATCGTCTCGCTGACCCTGGTGCCCGCCATGGCCTCCGGCATGATGCGCAGGCAGAAGAAGGAAAAGAAGGGCCGCGTCTCCGCCGGGCTGCTGCGGGGCTACGAAAAGATCGCCGGCTTTGCCCTGGATCACAAGGCGCTGGTCCTGCTGATCGCCGTGGCCGCGCTGGCCGCCACCGGCTATCTGGCTCTGGCCCGGGGCTTCACCTTCATGCCGGAGATGGATATGCCCAGCCTGACGCTGACCATCGCCATGCCGGAGGACAGCACCATGGAGGAGGCGGCCGCCCTGTCCGACCAGGTGCTGACCCGGATCAACGCCATGGACGGCATTGAAACGGCGGGCGCCATGATGTCCACCGGCACCGCCTCGCTGCTGGGCATGGGCGGCAGCGGCGGAAGCCATGATGTCACCGTATACATCACCCTGGCGGACGACACCGCCTCCGGCGCGCAGATGGGCCAGCGGATCATTGACGAATGCGCCGACCTGAACTGCGAGATCACCAGTTCCTCCGCCATGATGGACATGAGCATGCTCACCGGCAGCGGCATTTCCCTGGAGCTTTACGGCCAGGATATGGACGCCCTGCAGGCTGCCGCCCGCACCGCGGCAGAGGCCCTGCGGGGTGTGGAGGGCGTGGCGTCCGTCTCCGATGGGCTGGAGGACGCCGCCCCGGCGCTGCACATCCAGATCGACCGGGACATGGCCATGTCCCAGGGGCTGACCATCGCCCAGGTTTACGCCCAGGTGGCGGCGGCGCTGTCCAACACCCAGCAGGCCAGCACCCTGACCCTCAGCGGCACCAGTACGGATATCGTGGTGGAGCGCCCGGAGGAGGCCCGGCTGGACGTAGAGCAGCTGAAGGCCTATACGCTGGAGGCCACGGATATGAACGGCGAGGCCCGCACGGTAAAGCTGTCCGATGTGGCCACAGTGGAGGAAACCACCAGCCTGACCTCCATCAGCCGGAAGAACCAGCGCCGCTCCCTCACCGTCACCGCCCAGATCAGCAGCGGCTACAATGTGACCCTGGTCACCGCCGACGCCTCCCGGATCGTGGGGACTCTCGATTTGGGCGAGGGCATCAGCTATGCCTTTACCGGCGAGAACGAAAGCATCATGGACGCCGTGGAGCAGCTGCTGCTCATGCTGGCGCTGGGCATCCTGCTGGTGTATCTGGTGATGGTGGCCCAGTTCCAGAGCCTGAAATCTCCGTTCATCGTCATGTTCACCATTCCCCTGGCCTTCACCGGCGGCTTTATGGCGCTGCTGATCTGCCGGATGGAGGTCAGCGTGATCTCCCTGATCGGCTTTGTGATGCTCACCGGCATCATCGTGAACAACGGCATCGTGCTGGTGGACTACATCAACCAGCTCCGTGCCGATGGAATGGAGCGCCGGGAAGCCATCCTGGAGGCCGGACGCACCCGCATCCGCCCCATTCTGATGACCTCCGTCACCACCATTTTGGGCCTGATCGACATGGCTCTGAGCAAAAACGCCGGCAGCGCCATGATGCAGCCCATGGCCGTGGTGTGCATCGGCGGCCTGATCTACGCCACGCTGATGACCCTGCTGGTGGTCCCCTGCATCTACGACATCTTCAGCAAAAAGCCCCCCAGAGTCCTGTCTGACCAGGAGCTTCAACTGGAGGGCGCCGAATAAGCTGAACCAAACGTCTTATTATGGAACACGGGCGAATTCGCAGCGAAACGCGAATTCGCCCGTATTTTTTGAGTCCCTCAAAAAAGCAGCTCCACCGGCAGGCCGGTGTGGGGGGTGGGGTCGGACTGGGCGCGGACGATCCAGGTTTTTACGGTGGAAACGGCGCTGCTGACGCTTTCCTCCTCCGTATCGCCCCGCAGGATGCCGCCGGTGAACAGGGCGGCGAACACATCTCCCGCGCCGGGGAAATCGCCGGGGACGGGGGTATAGGGGAAAAGTCGCGTCCCCGCCGCCCCGCAGAGCACCACGGCGCTGCCCCCGCGCTGGGGCACGCCGGTGACCAGCGCCGCCCCCGCGCCCATCCGGCGCAGCGCCCGGGCCGCCTGCTCCGGCTCCGAAAGACCGGTGAGAAAGCGGGCCTCGGTGGCGTTGGGGAGCACGTAGTCCACCAGCGGCAGCAGGCCGCGCAGCAGCGCCAGCCGCTCCGGGCCGATGCCCCGGTACAGATGCCCGTTGTCCGCAAAGACGGGGTCCAGGAAGATCTTTACCCCCTGCTCCCGCCAGGACCCGCACTTTTCAGCGACGAACGCCGCCTGGGCCTGGCCGGCCAGATAGCTGATGAGCACCCCCTCCGGGCGCAGGCCCCGGCGCTCCCAGGTGTCCAGCGCGGCGCGCAGATAATCGGTGGTATCCAGCTGGGCAGGCTCGCCCTGGCTCCAGATATTGGAGATCAGCGCCGTGGGCAGGCACAGCGCCCGGTGCCCCATGCGGGTAAGCACGGCCCGGGAGACGGCCATGGCCACATCGGCGCTGCCCACGAAATCGCTGAGGATCAGTACACTTCCCATGCTCAGCCCTTTCCGCCGGACAGCAGCGGCTCGGTCACGGTGCGGAAATACCCGTCCAGCGTCTGGGGCGTCTCCTTGCGGCCGCCGTCCAGCCACCACTGCACCATCTCCACAAAGCTGCCCGCGATGTGGTTGACCAGGAATTCCCTGGGCACATCGGCGCAGGTGGTATCCCCCAGCAGCTGGGCGCGGACCAGCTCCTCCATGCCGGATTTGAAATAGCTCATGAAGATCGGGCCGCTTTCGCAGGACAGGAGCGTGAGAATATTGTTGTCGTTCTCCTGCAAGTGCTGCAAAATGTGGCAGATCACCGAGTGGGGGGCGTTGGTGCAGGTATACAGGCCGTGAGTATCCTGCTTGTCCATGGCGGTGCCGATGATGTGGTCGAACAGCTCCCGGCACAGGGATTTGAGCAGCTCCTCCTTCGTCTCAAAATGGGCGTAAAAGGTGCTGCGGCCGATGTTTGCCTCGTCGATGATGTCCTGCACGGTGATGGAATGGAAATTCTGCCGGTCCAGCAGGGTGGTAAAGGCCCGGTAAATGGCGGTGCGGGTCTTTTGCTGACGTCTGTCCATAAAAATCTCCTGTACAAAATTCGGTTTTTGTTCTGTATTGTACATCCGCCGAAAATTGATTCTTGTTTTTCGGCGGGATTTTTCTATAATGATTGCAGAACAAAGTGTTCGGTAGCGGATATATTGTATGTTAAAAAACAAGCATTGTCAAATAGAATTTCCGAACCGATGAAAGGAAGGATTTATATGTCCGACGAGAAGCATCTGCACGATCACGAGGACGAAGGCTGCTGCGAGCAGGAGCACCATCATCATGACGAGGATGAAGCGGAATGCGGCTGCGGTCATGAGCACCATCACCACCATCATGGCGATGATGACGAGGAATGCTGCTGTGGCCATGAGCATCATCACCACCATCATGACGACGATGACGAGGAATGCGGCTGCGGCCATAAGCATCATCACCACCATCATGACGACGATGATGACGAGGAATGCGGCTGCGGTTGCGGTCATGAGCATCATCACCACCATCATGACGACAATGGCGAGGAATGCGGCTGCGGCTGCGGTCATGAGCACCATCACCACGAGGCAAAGGCCGTCGATCCCAGCGCGCAGACCAGAATTTACATGATCGAGGGTCTGGACTGCGCCAACTGCGCCGCGAAAATCGAAAAGCGGCTGAACACCCTGGAGGGGGTGGACGAGTGCATCATCACCTTCGCCTCCAAGCAGCTGCGCCTGACCGCCAAGAATCCCGACGCCCTGATCCCCGCCGTGAAGCAGGCCATCGACGCCATGGCGGATGGCATCACCATCGTTGCCAAGGACGAAAAGAAAAAGGATGAGGACAGCGACGATCCCAAGAAGGAACTGACCGGCATCATCATCGGCGCGGTGCTCTTTGTTGTGGGCGAGGTGCTGCACCTGAAGGACGCCCCCCTGCCGGTCCAGCTGATCGCGCTGGTGCCTGCCTATCTGATTCTGGGCGGCGAGGTGGTCTGGAACGCCCTGAAGAACATTGCCAAGGGCCAGGTGTTTGACGAAAACTTCCTGATGTCCATTGCCACCCTGGGTGCTTTCGCCATCGGCGACTGCCCCGAGGCCGTGGGCGTCATGCTGTTCTACCGCATTGGCGAATACTTTGAGGACCGGGCCGTGGCAAGGAGCCGCAGCCAGATCATGACCGCCGTTGACCTGCGGCCCGAGACCGTGAATCTGGTGGACGGCAGTAACGTAAAGGTCATTCCCGCCGAGGATGCCCAGGTGGGCGATATCCTGGTGGTGCGCCCCGGCGACCGAATCCCCCTGGACGGCGTGATCATTGAGGGCGAGAGCCGGATCGATACCTCCGCCGTCACCGGCGAGCCTGTCCCCGTCAAGGTGGGCACCGGCAGCCAGGTGATCTCCGGCTGCGTCAACACCTCCGGCCAGCTGAAAATGCGGGTGGAGAAGCCCCTGGAGGAATCCATGGTCACCCGCATTCTGAACTCCGTGGAAAACGCGGCGGCCAGCAAGCCCGCCATCGACAAATTCATCACCCGCTTTGCCCGGGTATACACCCCCGCCGTGGTCATTGCGGCGCTGGTGGTGGCCGTGGTGCTGCCCTTCATCATCCCCGGCTGGCACTTCTTTGTAGACGGCGTGAAGTACGCCGGTATGGACTCCGTGCTCTACGGCGAGGCGGGCACCGCGTCGGTATTTACCGCGCTGACCTTCCTGGTCATCTCCTGCCCCTGCGCGCTGGTGCTCAGCGTGCCCCTGGCATTCTTCTCCGGCATCGGCGCGGCCTCCAAAAAGGGCATCCTCTTTAAGGGCGGCGTAGCCATTGAGGCTCTGGCTCAGGTCAAGGCCGTGGTCATGGATAAGACCGGCACCATCACCAAGGGCAATTTCCAGGTGCAGCAGGCCATCCCCGCCGAGAGCGGCACCCCGGAGGCCACGCTGCTGACCCTGGCTGCCGGGTGTGAGCAGTTCTCCACCCACCCCATCGCTGTGAGCATCGTCACCGCCGCCAAGGAGGCGGGACTGGAGATCCCCAAGCCCACCCATCTGACGGAGCTGGCCGGTGAGGGCATCCAGGCGGGGCTGGACGGCCACCGGGTGCTGTGCGGCAACCAGAAGCTGATGACCCGCAACGGCGTCAGCCTGGACAAGTTCCGGGGCGCAGCCTTCGGCACTCAGGTGCTGCTGGCAAAGGATGGGAAGCTGCTGGGCCAGATCGTGATCGCCGATACGCTGAAGGGCGACGCTGTGCCCGCCATCGGGAAACTGAAGGACATGGGCCTGCACACCGTCATGCTCACCGGCGACGCCGAGGACAGTGCCAAGCATGTGGCCCAGGAGACGGGCATTGACGAGGTGCGCGCCCGCCTGCTGCCGGAAAACAAGCTCAGTGAGCTGGAAAAGGTACGCGCCCAGCAGGGCAGCGTCATGTTCGTGGGCGACGGCATCAACGACGCCCCCGTGCTGGCCGGTGCGGATGTGGGCGCGGCCATGGGCACCGGCGCGGATGCCGCCATTGAGGCGGCGGACGTGGTGTTCATGAACTCCGACATGTCCGCCATTCCCCAGGCCATCCAGATCGCCCGGCGCACCCGCCGCATCAGCTGGCAGAACGTATACTTCGCCCTGGCGGTCAAGATCGTCGTCATGGCTCTGGGCCTGCTGGGCTACGCCAACATGTGGATCGCCGTGTTCGCTGACACCGGCGTATCCATGCTGTGCCTGCTGAACTCCATTCGCATCCTGTACCACAAATAATCCCCTTAGATACCATATCACCCCGGACTTTTTCCGTCCGGGGTGATTGTGTAATCTGCTTGAAATTAAAGGGAGAATATTGTATACTATCCATAATCGGATGGAGAAAAAAGGAGAATTCCCATGGAAACGGTTTATAAAATGCTGGTGATCAACCCCGGCTCCACCTCCACCAAGGTGAGCTATTTTGAAAATGAGCGCAATGTGTATACCGAGAGCATTTTCCACGATGCCCCGGAGCTGCTGGCCTACCCCACCGTCAACGACCAGATGCCCCTGCGCCGGGCGGTGGTGGAGCGGTTCATGGCGGAGCACAGCCTGCGCATGGCGGATATGGACGCCTTTGTAGGCCGGGGCGGTAGCGCCTGGCCCCAGGCGGCGGGTGTGATGGAGATCGACGCATCTTTGGTTGCTGACACGGCGGCGGGCGTGGGCGGCAGCGACCACCCGGCAAAGCTGGGAGTGATGCTGGCCTATGAGCTGTGCCGGGAGTATGGCGGCAGGATGTACACCGTCAACCCCACCAATGTGGACGAGCTGTGCGACTATGCCCGCCCCACGGGCATTGCGGGACTGTACCGCCGGGCGCAGACCCATGTGCTGAATCAGAAGGGCATCGCCGCCATCCACGCCCGGGCCATGGGAAAGCGGTATGAGGACTGCAATTTCATTGTCAGCCACATTGACGGCGGCATCACCGTCACCGCCCATGCCCGCGGGAAAATGATCGACAGCACCGAGGGAGCCGGGGGCGACGGTCCCTTTACCCCCACCCGGCTGGGTTCCATCCCGGTGATGGAGGTGCTGACCTATCTGGAAAGCGGCCACACCACCGAGGAGGTCAAGACCATGCTCTCCCGCTCCGGCGGCTTTGTCAGCCATTTCGGCACCTCCAATTCGGACACCGTCCACGCCCTGGTGGAGCAGGGTGACCCGAAGGCGGTGACGCTGTGGAACACCATGATCTATCAGCTGTGCAAATCCATCGGCGCCATGGCGGCGGTGCTGGAGGGCCGGGTGGACGGCATCCTGCTCACCGGCGGCCTGGTGCGGTTCCGGGACATTGTGGCAGGCGTGGAGCAGCGCTGCGGCTGGATCGCCCCCGTCACCGTCTACCCCGGCGAATGTGAGCAGGAGGCCATGGCCGAAAGCGTCCTGGCCGTCCTGCGGGGCGAACAGGCAGCCCACCGCTACACCGGCCGCCCCGTCTTTCAGGGCTTCGGGTGGGAATAACGGGACCGCTGCGGATGATGATCTGTGAAAGCGTTCCGCTTCCAAAGGAAAGAAATAGCGGTAGAAACCACGGCCATTTCGTGGTTTCTACCGCTAAATTATCGGATTTTTCTGAAAAGTCTGCTCCTCATACTGAACTCCAATTAAAATCTTTAAAAAAGATTTTAATTGCCTGAAGGGCA
>OLHA01000048.1_pt1 | contig 69545 bp, 56 predicted proteins | sample 1605961 | NCBI WGS metagenome assembly OLHA01 (sample SAMN03283288) | human gut metagenome | biome: human-associated habitat; material: feces | host: Homo sapiens | place: Peru | collected 2012
AAGACAGAGGCCTCTCACGCCTTTAACATCGGTTCGAATCCGGTACGGGTCACCAGCTCCTCATGCGAAACACAATGCTGGGAAATGCGCAAGCACATTTCCTTACCAGTGTTCCGGTTCGTCGCTTCCGATTCAGACCCGCGTTGCCGGGCTTTGAATCGGTAGGGGAGAACGAGAGGAAAGACAAAGCGGTTAGAGCTCAAAAGAGTTTTAACATATAAAGACGATGGGCGTCCACCCATCCGACATAGTTGGTATTGATTGCGATGAGGGTCCACCTGTTCCCATCCCGAACACAGAAGTTAAGCTCATCCGCGCCGACAATACTTGCAGGGTGACTTGCCGGGAAGATAGGTAATGCCAACACAATTCAAAAGTCTCGCCAATAGGCGGGGCTTTTTTTATGGTCGAAATTGACGTTATTCCGTTTGCGAAATGGGTTCATCTGTGCTAGAATAAGAGCGTGATTATCATACCATGAAATCTTTTTGCAAATAAAAACATGAAAGATTGAGATTTTCGCCGTTTATACTTGGAATCGGGAGAGAGAAGCATGATTACAGGGGATCTGAAAAACAAAATTGACAGCCTTTGGGATATTTTTGCGGCGGGCGGGCTGACAAACCCGCTGGATGTTATCGAGCAGATGACATACCTGATGTTTATTCACGATCTTGACGAGGCTGACAACACCCACGCAAAGGAAGCGGTCATGCTGGGGCTGCCCTATAAAAGCATTTTTACGGATTCCGTGCGGATCGGCGACCGTACCGTTGACGGCAGCCAGCTGAAATGGAGCGTGTTCCGGGATTTTCCCGCGGTGAGAATGTACTCCGTCATGCAGGAGATGGTGTTCCCCTTTATCAAGAATCTCCACGGCAATAAGGAAAGCGCCTATTCCAAATACATGGCGGATGCCATTTTCAAGCTGCCCACACCGCTGCTGCTGGAAAAGGTGGTCACGGCGATGGACGGCATCTATGAGCAGATGGCCCAGCTTAAAACCGCCGACACCCGGGGCGATGTGTACGAGTACCTACTCTCAAAAATCGCCACGGCTGGCCTGAACGGGCAGTTCCGTACCCCCCGGCACATTATCCGCATGATGGTTGAGCTGATGCAGCCAAAGCCCAGTGACACCATCTGTGACCCGGCCTGCGGCACCTCAGGCTTTCTGGTCGCTGCCAGCGACTATCTGAAAGAGAACTGCAAGAATGAGGTTTTCTTCAATCACCAGAACAAAGATCACTACATGAACCATATGTTCCATGGCTTTGATATGGACCGTACCATGCTTCGCATCGGCGCCATGAACATGATGACCCACGGCGTGGATAATCCCTTTATTGAATACCGGGATAGCCTGTCCGACCAGAACCCGGACAGGGCCAAATATTCCCTGATCCTGGCCAACCCGCCCTTCAAGGGGTCGCTGGACTATGATATTGTGTCCGCCGACCTGCTGAAGGTCTGCAAAACCAAGAAAACCGAGCTGCTGTTCCTGGCGCTGTTCCTGCGGATGCTGAAGGTGGGCGGCCGCTGCGCCTGTATCGTCCCCGACGGCGTGCTGTTTCGCTCCTCCACGGCCCACAAGGCCATCCGCAGGGAGCTTGTGGACGGCAACCGGCTGGAGGCCGTTATCTCCATGCCCAGCGGCGTGTTCAAGCCCTATGCCGTGGTCTCCACCGCCATCCTGATCTTCACCAAAACCGGCCACGGCGGCACGGACAAGGTGTGGTTCTACGACATGAAGGCCGACGGCTTCTCCCTGGACGACAAGCGAAGCCCCGTGGCTGATAACGACATCCCCGATATTATTACCCGCTTCCGCCATCTGGACGCCGAAGCCGACCGCCAGCGGACGGAGCAGAGCTTCCTGGTACCCAAGCAGGAAATCGTGGACAATGGCTATGACCTGAGCATCAACAAGTACAAAAAGACGGAGTACAAGCCTGTGGCATACCCGCCCACCAGTGAGATCATGGCACAGATTCGGGAGTTGGAGCAGGAAATTAGCGCGGCGATAGATGAGCTGGAGGGGATGTTGAAATGAAAAAAAGCGTATATGACTATATTTATAACCACCCGGATGTAAGCATTCACGATATTGCTCCAGCAGTAAATACGCCGGAATCGGAAGTTTTGAAAATCGTAAATGTTCTTCATAGAGGAGGATATATTACCCTAAGTCGAATCGTTCCGCTTAGTCCAGAGAATTCTGATAGCTGCCGATACTCTGCGACAGGTAAGCAATATTCTGATGACTAAATTCGGATTTGTGGGGATGGAATGATGGCAAAACTGATTGAGATTACAGGGAAAGCCCTTTCGGGAGAATGGGGAACTGACGATGAAACTGGAAACGGAATACCTGTTCTCAGAACGACTAATTTTACAAATGAGGGGATTGTTGATTACAGCAACGTGGTCACACGGAATATCGTGAAAAAGGGCATAGAAGAAAAATATCTTCGTAATGGAGACATTATCATTGAAAAATCTGGTGGAAGCAACAAACAGCCTGTGGGACGTGTTATCTTTTTTGATGGACCAGAGCGCACCTACCTTTTCAACAACTTCACAGGATTGCTACGAGTAAAAAATCAGGAAAAATGGCATCCTCGATATGTGTTTTATTCACTTTTTTCTAATTACCGTAGTGGCGGTACACGCACATTTCAAAATAAAACAACAGGTCTCCACAACCTAAAAACGGACGATTATGTGTCCAGTTTTAACGTAACCGAAGTCGATATAGTAACGCAAAAGGCAATTTGTAAACAGCTAGATCTGGTTAATGGCATTATCAGGATGCGTCAGCAGCAGCTCCAAAAATTGGACAACCTCGTCAAAGCCCGATTTGTCGAATTGTTTGGTGATCCCGTAACTAATCCAAAAGGGTGGACAACAAAACATCTTCTTGACATGGGCTACTGCAAAAACGGTATGAACTTCCATACTGGCGATAGCGGAATGGAAGTGAATTGTTTGGGTGTTGGAGATTTTCAGAATCTGTCTGTCATGGACGGAACGGCACATTTGCCGGTTATTTCTTTGAATGAAGCACCACCCGAAGAAAGCATGTTGAGAGACGGGGATATAGTCTTTGTTCGCTCTAATGGCAACAAAGCACTAGTTGGCCGTTGCTTGGTTGTCTATCCACGCAACACGCCAACGACCTATAGTGGATTCTGTATCCGCTATCGTCTAACAGGCAACGAAGTAGACACAACTTATTTACTACGGGTGCTGAAAACGGATTCTATACGCAAAAAGATGGCTGGGCGTGGTGCTAATATTCAAAACCTCAACCAACAAATCCTTGCCGCTTTGGATATCCCATTGCCACCAATTGAACAACAACAGCAATTTGCAACTTTTGTGAAACAGACCGACAAATCAAAAGCTGTTATTCAGAAAGCATTGGATGAAACACAGCTTTTGTTTGACAGTTTGATGCAGGAATACTTTGGCTGAGTACCCTCTCCGCCCCAGTGTGCGCACTGGGGCACCTCTCCCATAAGGAGAGGCAAGTGGGTGCGGCGCGGATCATGAGTGCAGTCTAAGAAAACACACATCCCCCTTGGCTCCCCCGCTGGGGGAGCTGGCGGCGAAGCCGACTGAGAGGGCATACTTGGCTCTCCCACTGGGAGAGCTGGCACGGCGAAGCCGTGACTGAGAGGGTACCCGGCAAAAGAATTGGGAGATGGCCTTTATGCAAATACCAAAAGACAACTCAAAATTAGAAAAGGCATAGGCGCTGCGGCGGGATATGACGCCGCACGAGCGCAAACTCTGGTAGTTGTTCTCCTGCGGCATTATCCTGTCAAAATTTATAAACAGCGCATCATTAGCCCCTTCATTGCGGATTTCTACTGTGCCTCCGCAAAACTTGTGATCGAAATAGATGGCAGTCAGCATTATGATGATGACGGAGCTGCTTACGACCTGGAACGCACCGCTTATTTAGAATCTTATGGACTAAGAGTGATTCGCTACTCCAACCGGGAAATGGACCGTGAGTTCCCGGTGGTATGCCAACAAATAGATTCCATTATCAGGGAGAGACGATCATGACCAACTTTGATTTTCTTCTATCTGAACCCGATTTTGCATCCTTTGCCTCCGTGGCTGTGGCTGCTGAAAATCTGCTGCACATCGATCGGGATTCCAGTGTGCTCTGCTGCCGGCGGGCCATGGAGTTTGCGGTCAAGTGGATGTACTCCGTGGACAAGGAGCTGCCGCTTCCCTGGGATGATAAGCTGGTCACGCTGATGAATGCCAAGGAATTTCGGGATATCGTGAAGAATAATCTGTGGCTGCGCATGGATTTCATCCGCAAAATGGGCAACAACGCTGCCCATGAAAGCAAGAAAATATCCGAAGAGCAGGCGGAGCTGTGCCTGGAAAATCTCTTCTATTTTCTGGATTTTGTTGCCTATTGCTATGCGGAAAAGTACACCGAACGGAAGTTTGACAGGGAACTGCTGGAGCTGACGCCCCAGGAGGCCATCTCCTTCGTCCCCAACGCCGACATCGATATTCAGCAGCTGATGGACGAGAACAAAGCGCTGAAAGAGAATCTTACCACCCTTCGGGCGGAGCGGCAGCAGACCTATGTGCCAAAGCCGCTGGACATCTCCGAATACAAGACCCGGAAAATCTACATCGATACCATGCTGGAGGATGCAGGCTGGGTCGAGGGCAAGGACTGGCGTAATGAAGTTGAGCTGCCCGGTATGCCGAACAAGAGCGAGGCCGGTTACGCCGACTATGTGCTCTATGGGGATGATGGCCGGGTCCTTGCCGTCATCGAGGCAAAGCGTACCTGTGTGGATGTGGCCAAGGGCCGCCAGCAGGCAAAGCTCTACGCCGACCTTATCGAACGGCAGCAGGGCCGCCGCCCGGTGATCTTCCTGACCAATGGGTTCGAGACCCACATTGACGATGGGCGCTACCCGGAGCGGAAGGTCGCCGCCATTTACGCCAAGCGGGACCTGGAAAAGCTGTTCATCCTGCAAAGCACCCGCACCAGCCTGAAAAACATCCTGGTGGACCGCAAAATCGCCGGGCGCTATTATCAGGAAGCCGCCATCAGGGCATCCTGTGACGCCCTGGCGAAGAACCGCAGAAAGGTCCTGCTGGTCATGGCCACCGGCTCCGGGAAGACCCGGACGGTGATCGCCCTGTGCAAGGTGCTGCTGGAGCAGGGGTGGGTGAAGAATATTCTGTTCCTGGCCGACCGAAACAGCCTGGTCACCCAGGCAAAGCGCAGCTTTGTGAATCTGCTGCCGGACCTTTCCGTGACCAATCTGTGCGAGGAAAAGGACAACTATGCCGCCCGGTGCGTGTTCTCCACCTATCAGACCATGATGGGCTGCATCGATTCCGTCCGGGACGATCAGGGGAAGCTTTTCACCTGCGGGCATTTTGACCTGGTGATCTGCGACGAGGCCCACCGCTCCATTTATAACAGGTACCGGGATATCTTTAATTATTTCGACGCTCCGCTGGTGGGCCTGACCGCGACGCCCAAGGATGAGATCGAAAAGAACACCTATGAGGTGTTTGATCTGGAAAACGGCGTCCCCACCTATGCCTATGAGCTGGCCCAGGCCGTCAAGGATGGATTCCTGGTGGACTTTATGTCCGTGGAAACCAACCTGAAATTCTTGCAGGACGGCATCACCTATGCCGACCTGACGGCGGAGGAGCAGCGGGAATACGAGGATACCTTTGAGGACGAAAACGGCGAGCTGCCGGAGAAGATCGCCTCCGGTGCGCTGAATGAATGGGTATTCAATGAGGATACCATCCGCCAGGTGCTGAATATCCTGATGACCAGCGGCCTCAGGGTGGACTACGGCAATAAGCTGGGCAAGTCCATCATCTTCGCGAAGAGCCATGCCCACGCGGAAAAGATCCTGGAGGTTTTCAATAAGGAATATCCCCATCTGCCCGGTTTCGCAAAGGTCATTGACAACCAAATGACCTATGCGCAAAGTGCCATTGACGACTTTTCCGACGCCGGGAAGCTGCCGCAGATCGCGATTTCCGTGGACATGCTGGATACCGGCATTGATGTCCCGGAGGTTCTGAACCTGGTGTTCTTCAAGAAGGTCATGAGCAAGGCGAAATTCTGGCAGATGATCGGCCGGGGCACCCGCCTGTGCCCGGGCCTGCTGGACGGGGAGGACAAGCAGAAATTCTATATCTTCGATTTCTGTGGAAATTTCGAATTTTTCCGCATGAATGACGGCAAGCCAACCGCGAATCTGACGGCCTTGCAGGGGGCCATTTTCCACCTGAAATCGGAAATAGCCTTCAAGCTGCAAGACCTTGCTTACCAGACCCCGGAGCTGATCCAGTTCCGTGCGACCCTTGTGGAGGATATGGCGCGCAAGGTGCGGGAGCTGAACAGGGAGAATTTCGCGGTCCGGCAGCATCTGAAATATGTGGAGCTTTACTCCGATCCGGGCAGCTATCAGGCGCTGACCTATGAGGATACACTGGTGATGGGCCGGGAGCTGTCGCCGCTGATCCAGCCGGAGGAGGACGACCCGAAGGCATTGCGGTTTGACGCGCTGATGTATGGCATTGAGCTGGCGTATTTAGCCGGAAAGAGTTACAGCCGGCGGCGCAGTGATTTGCTGAAAAAGGTAAGCGCGGTAGCCAGTGTTGCCAATATCCCGGAGATCATGGCGCAGGCGGACCTGATCGACAAGATCCTGCATACCCCTTATCTGGAAAGCGCCGGGATCAATGAATTTGAGCACATCCGGCAGCGCCTCCGCGACCTGATGAAGTACATTCCCATTGACCATGCACGCTACGATACCAATTTTGACGACGAAATCCTGTCTCAGACCTGGAATGAATCCGAATTGGAAAACGACGACCTGAAAAACTATCGGGCCGCCGCAGAGTTCTATATCCGTCAGCACCAGGATAACGCTGCCATTGCCAAGCTGAAAAGCAATGTGCCGCTCACCGCCGCCGACGTAAAGGAGCTGGAAAGAATTTTGTGGAGCGAGGTGGGGACCGAGGCTGACTATCACAAGGAATTCGGAGATAAGCCTCTTGGTGTCTTCGTCCGGGAAATCGTTGGGCTGGATATGTCCGCCGCCAAGGCCGCCTTCGCGGAGTACATTGACGAGGCCAGGCTGGACAGCCGCCAAATCTATTTTGTAAACCAGATCATTGAATACATTGTGCAGAACGGGATGCTGCTGGACCTGTCCATCCTCATGGACCCGCCCTTCTCTGACCGGGGAAACATTACGGAGGTTTTCGCGGACCTGTCCCTCTGGGCCGCGATTCGGAAGGCCATTGACCACGTGAACGCAAACGCTGTGGCTGCGTAAATAAGAACAGGGCGCTTTTCAAAATGAAGTATGCTGTCAGAAGCGCTCTGCGCATTGCCTCCAATATTCTTCCGCGATCTCCTGCGGAGCCGTTGCGTCGATGTATTTCATTTTCCACAGGGGCAGGGGCATTTTCCAGTAGTCGCGGCGGAAAACCTCCTCGACGATTCCACAGGTCAGCTTGTTTTCTCCGCCGAAGGGGATAATGACCACGTCGCCCGGGTGGTACGGCTGCGTACCGAGGTAGTAGAAGTGGCCGTTCATGGCGGGAATGCGGACGGAATAATAGGTGATCTCCGTCCGGCTTGCCGCCCGTTCCGGGGATGAGACGATGGACTGGGCATACTGCGCGGTGCGCTGGGCATCGGCGATCTGCCTGCGCTGGGCAGGCGTGGCATAGGGCAGGAGCTTTTGCAGCTGCCCCACCCGGCTGAGAAGCTCCGCCGCCCGGGCCTGGGTTTTGCCGGGGTCTTGGTTGCTGCGGATCTCACCGGTCAGCTGAATGATGGCGGCGTAATGCGCACAGATGACCTGGGCGGACAGCGCGGAAAGGGCGTTATAGCCCAATTTTTCCTCGCCGCGATCCAGCGCCTGCATCCAGGCGTCCCGATGAAAAAGGCGGTTCGTCAGATACCGTGATCCCATATGTCACCTCTTTCGCTTTCTCTCTGCAAGTAAACGAATGTCCCCCCCGTCCGCTTGGACAGGAGGGGCATTTTCTGTCTGGCGGAGAGAATGGGATTCGAACCCATGGTGCGTCGCCGCATCACCAGTTTTCAAGACTGGCTCCTTAAACCACTCGGACATCTCTCCATACCCGTAAAATATACCATTATTGCGGTATAAAGTCAAGTGCCGGGAATGCTCATTGATATTCAAAAAGTACAGCGGAGAAACTTTCCGGGCGGAGCGGCATATACTGTCCAATCCGTTTTATTGGGGGAGGGAAGAAAGTGGAAAATCAGGACAGCCGGGAATGGGACATTGACGACTTCGTTTTTGGCGATGAGGAAAAATCTGCCAGCCAGCGGTGAAGGGCCCCGCGGAAAATCAATTTTTATTGACATTGCGCCCCGGATGAGATATACTTTCCTCAGAGAAAACCAAATGCGAGGCTATACGAATGGGCTGGAGATTATCGAACGTACAGTTGAAAAAGGGCAATGTGATGGCTCCTGAGGGGGTAGTGCGCCCTTTTTTGGCTGTAAGTGACGAAATAACGCCGTGATTTCCTGATTTTTGTGCCGAAAAAGCTCGCCGCGCTATCTCCTTATCGATGAACTTGATTCGATAAAGGAGATTTTTTATGTTCAAAATCAAAAAACAAATATCCACCCTTTATTCCACCGCTATTCTTTCCAACCTCTCCCTGACCGGCGCGTGGGTCGCGATCCTGACGGCCCGAGGTTTCAGCCTGGTGGAGATCGGCATTGCCGAGACGGTATTTCATATTACCAGCCTCCTGATGGAGCTGCCCTCCGGCATCCTGGCGGATGTATTCGGCAGGAAACGGATGCTGATCGTCAGCACCGTCATGAGGATGATCGGCAACCTGGTCATGATCTTTTCCAATGATCTGTCCCTCGTCTGCCTGTCCGTCTGCTTTACGGCGCTGAGTTACAACTTCTCTTCCGGCGCCGGGGACGCGCTGGCCTACGATTCCCTCAAGCTTGCCAGAATGGAGGATGGGTTTGAGCGCTTTGAGTCCAACCAGCTGATGATCTACCGCCTCTGCGGCGGACTGTCCACCCTTTGCGCGGGCTTTGCGCTGACCATAGGCCACAAGATTGCCTACGGGACGGACGTGCTTTCCGGCCTGATCCAGATATTGCTGCTGTGTTCCCTCCGGGAGATCCCGGCAGACCAGAGCGGGGCGGACAGATCCATCCTTTGCAGGCTGCTTTCCTGCTTCAAAGAGAGCTTGTTCTTTCTGCGGGGCAGCGCCCGGGCACTGTTTATGATGTTCTGCAATTCTCTGGTGGGAGCGATGGATATCCTGCTGCTGTTCTTTTTGCAGGCCAAGCTTCCCACCAGGGGGATCCCCCAGTGGGAGCTGGGTGTTGCGCTGTTGATGATGGAACTGGGCGGCATCGTCGGCGCAAAGCTGATTCTGAAGCTCCCCCGGTGGAGCTATCGGGCGGTATTCGCCGCTTCCCTGGCTGCCGTCCTGGTGGGCATCCTGATGGAGCACGCCGCCTACCAGCTTATGACATTGGGCGGCTTCCTGGCGGCGGTAGGAGATGACGCCCTGCAGGTGCGGACCAACGCGCTGCTGCAAAGCATGTTCCCCTCCCAGCAGCGGGCAACCCTGACCTCAGTGGAGTCACTGACCTTCTCTGTCATCATGGTCGTTCTGACACCGCTGGCAAGCCTGTTTTTCACCCGCTGGTAATCGCGCGGCATGAGGCGGCGCACAAGCAGCTCGAGAACGGGGAGTTGAGCCTGGGCACGGCGGTACGGCAGCTTCAGCAGCAGTACAGCACGGCGCAGATTCGGGAGATGATCCACCTGTACACGGCAGCCTACGGCAACCACGGCCTGACCGGCCGGTGGGTGCTGGAGGAAATGGTGTGCGACGCCATGGGCGAAATGAACGCCTTTGCCACCAAGGAAACCTCCACCGTGGCGGGCGAGGTCGGCCAGTTCCTGCGGGACTTGCGGAAGGCGGCAAAGAACGAGACGCAAACTGGGCAAAAAAATAACGCCCAAGAGGGCGTGAAGTTCAGCAGGCAGTTCCTTGCGGCGGAAGAGAATCAGGATATCACAGCGCTGGCAAAGCGTGTGCTGGATGGGAATTACAAGGCAAACGAGAAAGTTTACCTTGGGACTGTTTCCGACAGGAATGCGGCCAGAATTCAAGAGATAACCGGCATCAACGTGGACGGGTTCCGGGTAGCAATTGAAGCGAGGCAGATCGAGCACATTCTCAAGCGGCACGGTGCTGAAGGTACAGCCGACAATTCCATGGCGGATATTTCGAATATCGCAAGAATTGAATACGCATTAAATAACCCGGATAGCATCGTCTTGGCAGGGAAAACAAGCGCCTATGTTTATATGCGCGATGGGAAAAACCGAAAGGCTGATACCGTGCGATATGAAAAGGGGATTGGAGAGAAAACGTATTATGCGGTTCAAGCGGTTGCGGACACGAAAGCAAAGACACTGCATATTGTGACTGCATTCATTGGTGAAGGTGGATATAAAAAAGGAACACCACAGTTCACCAATGCAATAAGCTCTGGCGTTACGTCCGAAAACGCTGCTGTGGATGTTCCTAATAACAACATATCACAGAGCAGTGAGGATGTCAAGCAGAAATACAGCCGGGAGCTGGACAGCGAGTACATGGAGCTGGCGAAGGACCCAGAGGGGAACCGATGGGAGCTGCAAGAGATGGTGGATCAGGCGGCGGAGGCGGCCGGATACGAGTACAAGCGGAACGCCAAGAGGAAGCACTCCCCGGCCAATGACGTACCCTGGCAGATGTTTGTGAGAGGGGTGGACAAGGACCAGGGCAATTATGGCGATTACACCTATTACGCAACGGATAAAGGCGCGACATCGATCGATGAGATCATGCCGAAGCTGCGGGAGCTGGCCGAGGAATTCTATGGGGAAACGGTCTCGGACGAGGAGATCAATCCGCCGGATATCGTTATGTCTGCGGGCGTGTGGGACGACATGGACTTCGTGCAGTATGCGTGGGACAACTACTTCGAAGGAGAAATGGATCGCACTGGGAAGGTGCCCGCAGTCGTGACGGAGGATGGAATGATCGTTATAGACGAGGACTTCTCACGGGTGAAATCCGGCGACACGGTAGAATACGACGACAACGGGAAGGTCATTCCCCTGTCCGAGCGCTTCAACAGCGACAAGCGCGACATCCGATACAGCCGGGAGCTGGAGACGGTGGAGGCGCTGAAGCGGCAGAATGAGATACTTCAGAAGCAGCGGGATTACTGGAAGGAACAGACCCGCACCACGGATGAAAAGACGCGGGGCGCGGACAAGGGCGAGGTGCGGAGCCTGGCGGGTCAGCTGATCCGGCAGTACAGCAGCAAGACCGAGGTGGAGGAAATCCTGCCCGAGATGCAGTGGCTGGCGGACAGCATCTGGAGGAACGACCAGAAGATCAGCTACACGGACTTGCAGGATTCGGCGCAGAATATCGCCAGGATGGTGCTGGACGGGAGCGAGGTAAACCTGAACGCGGAGAACTGGGAGACCGGGCAGGAGCTGAAGCGATTCCTGCGGGGCAGGTACATCAACGTGGACGAGAGCCTGAAGGAGGACATCGGCGACTTCAAAAATTTCAAGCGGAGCAACCGCAGCCTGCACTTCCGGGAGAACGGGACGGGCACCGGGGTGGCCAGCCTGTGGCTGGAATTGCAGAACGACTTCGGCAAGGGACTGTTCCCGGACAGCATCAGTAACCCCGGCGATCAGATCCGGCACATCGCGGACACGCTGACCAGCCTGACGGAGAGCGACATGCGCAACCCCTACGCGGCGGACATGGAGCTGACGGTGGAGCAAATGGCCTACGACGTGATGGCCCGGGCGGCGGGGCTGAACCGGCAGAAGGCGACCAAGACCGATAATACTGCTGATTCGCCTTTCCTTTACTCGGTACGGATGCTGACCTGGGCAGAGGTCAGTTGGTCGATGCTGCCGTCGTTATAGCGCACGATCAGGCGGCAGTCCCGGTCGATATCCAGGACGTAGGCGTCCCGCTCCGCATCGGCGGTGACCACTCGGACGCGCCTGCCCATTGCCAGGCTGCGTTCCCGGTAAATGCGGACGTAGTCGGAGGCGGGATCCCGGTAAATGCGGAAGAAATGATTCAAAAAAGCGGCGGCCAGCCGGTTTTTCCCTTCCTCCGTCTGCTCGAAGAAGATGGAATCCGCGATTTCCCGCAGTTCCTCCGGGAAGCCCCCGGCGGGGGGATAGACGTTGAAGCCGACTCCCAGCACCACGTCGTCCAGCTTCCCGGTTTCCAGGTCAAATGAACCTTCGGTCAGGATGCCGCACACCTTTTTCCCGCCCAGAAGAATGTCGTTGACCCACTTGATCTGCGGCGGCCGCGGGCAGAGCGCGTCAATGGCCAGGCAGGCCGCGACGGCGGCCATGGTGGTGATGTGTATCGCCTGCGCCGGGGGGATGGCCCCAGGGCGAAGCAGCAGACTCATATACAGCCCCGTGTCCGGGGGAGAGTAGAATTCCCGCCCCATGCGCCCGCGTCCCTTGGTCTGCTGATTGGCCAGGATCACCAGCCCCTCCGCGGCTCCTCCGGCGGCCCGCTGGCGGACCAGGGCATTGGTGGAGGCGGTGCAGGGGACCAGCTCCAGCTGGCAGCCCTGGGCGCACGGCTCCAGGTAATTGCGGATGCCCTGAACGTCGAGCACATCGGTGGAGGCGTCCAGGCAATACCCCCGGTTCTGCGCGGCCTGAATTTCGTATCCGGCACTGCGCAGGGATTTAATGGCCTTCCAGACTGCCGTGCGGGAAATGTTCAGCTGCCCAGCCAGTTCCTCGCCGGAGAGGTATTCCCCCTTGTGCGCCTCCAAAAGTGCCAGCAGCCGTTCCTTTGTTGCCATGGCGTCACCCCCATGACCCCATTATGACGGTATAATCACCAAATGTCAACCTTACTTTTAAATAAGAGACACCAATTCGTAGATTGTCAACCTTTGGACAAGGAATGAGGTTGACAAACAAGGCGCGATGGGGTACGCTATTCCTGAAAAAAAGAGGAAAAGAGGCATCCCTATGAAAAAAACCGCTCTGTTCGATATGACCAGCTGCGCGCTGATGGCGGCGCTGATGTGCGTGCTTTGCCCGGTGTCCGTCCCGGTGGGCCCGATCCCCATTTCGCTTTCCATTCTGGTGATCCTGCTGACGGTCTGCGTCCTTGGTCCCTGGCGGGCGCTGGTGAGCTATACGGTGTACCTGCTGCTGGGCGCGGTGGGAATGCCGGTATTCTCCGGCTTCCAGGGCGGCCTGACCAAGCTGGCGGGGCCGACGGGAGGCTACCTGATCGGCTTCTTTGTGATGATCCTGGTGGGTGGGCTCATCATGGAGCTGAGCCATCGGAACCTGATCGCAACGATCGCCGGAATGGTGGTGGGCATTGCTCTGGATTATGCATTGGGCACCGCCTGGTTCGTGTTTCAGACGGGGAGCACCGTCGCGCACGCCCTGGACGTCTGCGTGTATCCCTTCATCCCCTTTGACCTGGCGAAGGTGGTGATCGCGGTGGCTCTGGGCAGTGTGCTCCGCAAGGCCCTGCAAAAGGCGAAGCTGCTGTAACGACCCGTGTAGATTTCGTGACGTTTTTAGCCGAAAAACATTTCATAGAATACTTTTGGGGCATCTCCTGCTTGAGATGCCCCAATTTTTACATTGCTCCGTTCCCATGTAAACCAAAGCTGACCGCAATGGCGTTGTCCACCATGGACATTTGCTGATCGTCCAGGCGTCCCATATGCTCCCGCAGACGGCGCTTGTCAATGGTTCGGATCTGCTCCAGCAAAATGACGGAATCCTTACTCAGCCCCACGCTGCCTCCCGCAATGTTGATGTGGGTGGGGAGCTTGGCTTTGCCGGTCTGGCTGGTGATCGCGGCGGCGATCACAGTGGGGGAGTGGCGATTGCCGGTGTCATTCTGCACGATCAGAACCGGCCGGGTGCCTCCCTGCTCACTGCCCACCACGGGGGACAGATCCGCATAGAAAATGTCGCCCCGCTTCACAGTGCTGTCCATTAGAAATCACACTCCGTGGCCGGGAATGCGCCGAAGCAGGCACCGCCGGTGCCGTCCGGAGCATTCCCTCAGAATTGGCCGCGCTTCCTCTTCCGCTGAAGCGCGGTGGTATCTTTATTCTCCCACACGCATCGGAGTTTTATACGGCGGCGCAACCATATAATTCTATGCGTATCCCGGCGCGGATTCTACTGGATCGTGAAATTTTTGACATCCAGCGACAGGATCTTCCTCTCCCGGTACAGCACCTCGGCCCGCACGGGCATGTCGCTCTCATCCAGCCAGATATCCAGGTGCAGCGCGTCGTCCTCATAGCTGTCGTCGATGCGCAGGCGCAGCAGCTCTTTTTCCTGTCCGGCGGAGGCGATGTAGCCGCCCCGCAGGGTCTTCATCAGCAGCCAGGGGGCGCTCACCGGCGTGACCTGGTCGTCCGCCAGCAGGGGAAAGTGGAGCGCCACATCGTCAAAGCGCAGCGTGCCCTTGGCCCCGTCCACGCTTCCCTGAATGCCGGAGATGCTCTCCGGGGCGGTGACGGTAAAGCGCACCGTCCCCCGGTTGTCTACCAGGCACTGCATGGAAAAGGTGTGCAGCTTGTCCCCATAGTCCGCGGCGATGTCCGCGTCGAAGCTGCAAAGGGGACTGCCCAGAATTTTTGTCCGCAGGGCAATGCCCCGCTCCAGCTCCTTGTTTTTCCCGGAGCACCCGGACAGCAGCACCAGCACGAGCAAAATGGCAACAGCTTTTTTCAAGAATATCCCGCCCTATTTCATAAGTCGCGGAAGGGCCTCCAGCATGTCCGTGGGCAGCATCCCATATTGCCCCAGCCGCCGGGCACATGCGTCCCCCGCGGCCCCGTGCAGCCAGCAGCCGCAGGCGGCGGCCGCCAGCGGGTCCAGGTGCTGCCCCAGCAGGGATACGATCATGCCCGACAGCACGTCGCCGCTGCCGCCCACCGCCATGCCGGGATTGCCGGTGGGGTTTATGTATTCCCGTTCCCCGTCGGTGATGCAGCTGCGGTGGCCCTTGAGCACCATGATGCAGCCCAGAAGCGTGGCAGCCGTTTTGGCGTCCGTCATCGGGTCGTTGGTGCGGGGGATACCCAGCCGGGCAAACTCTCCCGCATGGGGCGTGAGAATGGTCGTCCCGGCCCTTCCGCGCAGTAAATCTATATGCCGGGCGGCCAGAGTTATGCCATCGGCATCCAGCACCAGCGGGCAGGGGACATTTTGTATTGCCCAGCAGACGATTTCCTCCGTGTCCTCACTCAGCCCCAGACCGCAGCCCAGCAGAACAGCATCCATCCGGGGCAGACGGGCTTCTATTTCCCGGATGGCTTCCCGGCAGAGCATGGCGCCCCGATCCGGCAGGGGCTGGACAATGGTCTCGTTCAGCTTGACGGCTTCAATCTGGTAGATGCTTTCCGGCACCCCCAGGTATACCAGCCCTGCGCCGGTGCGCAGCGCACCCATGGCTGCCAGGTATGCCGCCCCGGTATAGCCCCGGCTCCCGCACAGCAGAAGAACCCGGCCGAAATTTCCCTTGTGGGCATTTTCATCCCGGTCCGGCAGAATGGAAAGAACCGCTTGGTGATCCAGAATCATTGTGCGCCTCCTGCCTCGTCCCGGTGCTGGCAGTACAGCTCCCACAGGTCGTCGCTCATCTCATACAGCACCCGCCGGGGATGGTAACAATTCGGCGCGGTGCGGATCAGCTCCAGGTCCAGCAGCAGCTCATCCCCCTCGGCGCATGCCCCGCGGGCTATGAATTCCTCTCGGTTCAGGGGCAGCCAACCCTCCGCCGTCACGGTTTCCCCGCACCAGGGACACTGGTATTGCCGCAGCGCCTCATCCGCCAGAGCCGCGTGGGCGGACTCGTAGACCGTCAGAATCGGCCGCTCGGCAAAGGCACGGCTGACATATTCGCCGCCATACTCCTCCAGCTCCAGATGATTGCAGACCAATGCGGTGTTGCGGGAATCGTTCAGGGCGTCGTGGGCAACGTCCCCCTTTTCGTTCAGCACCTTCAGCGCGTCGTCCAGGGCCATTTTCCGGGGAATGCGCATGATCTCGTTGCAGAAGATCCGCTGCAGGTCATAGGTGTCCGGCAAATTGGATACGTCAATGCCGTGCAGCAGCATATTATCGATCAGAATGGGCAGGTCGGAGCGGCTCCAGGTCATGAAGCTGTATTCCTCCCCGCAGAATTCCATAAATTTTTCATAGGCCTGGGGAAAGGTCAGTCCTTTCTCCGCCAGCTCCTTGTCCCGCAGGCCGGTGAGGCTGACAATGCGGTGGTGGAGTTTGGGATAAAACTGGGGCCGGATCAGCAGCCGCAGCTCGTCCGTTTTCCGAAAAGTGTCATCCAGTTTCACTGCCCCGATCTCGATGATCTCTCCGGGCAGGCACACCGGCTCCGTCAGAATTTCACTTTCGGAACCGCACTGGTTCCATTCCAGGTCAAAAATGATATAGTTCATTGCCGCTAACCTCTTTCTCTCGGCTTCTTGAAAATATTATATTCCGCATTGCGCCGGATGTAAAGCAGAAATGCCGTCTACTGCGCCCGCTCAGAGCATAGGCTGTATCCGGGAGGTGAAGGCATGGAAGATTACGCGGTCAGCCTGGGCGGAAAGCCGGTGGGCAGGGCGCAGGTGTCGCGGCAGGGGCTATACTACCGGGTGGTATGCCGCTGCAATCTGTCCGGCGAGGTGATGTACCGCCTGGAATGCGCCTGCCGGGAGCGAAAAACGAATCTTGGCATTCTGGTGCCCTGTGAAAGCGGCTTCGGCCTGGAGACCTGCTTCCCGGTCAGCCGGGTGGGGGAGGGGAAGCTCACCTTCACCCTCCAGCCCAAGCACGATCCCCTGACGGGAAGAAGCTTCGTCCCCATTGCCCCGGAGGAGCCGTTTGCCTACCTGGCCCGGCTCAAGGATGCATTTCTGGAGATCCAGGACGGCAAAAAGGGGGCCAGCATTCCGGGCGCTGCGGAGACGCCGGATGGCAAAGAAAAAATCTAGCTTGACATTTCGATAAAATATGATAGAATACCGGCGGAGAGATTGGCAGTGACAACTATGCGGTTGTTGAAAAGGGAAGCAGGTGAAAGGCCTGCGCGAACTCGTCACTGTATGCAGCATAAGCGTTGAACACAATGTCACTGGAAACGGGAAGACGTTCAAGGTTGCTGTGAGCCAGGAGACCTGCTGCCGATCTGGATGAGGAAACCACGAGTAATTGGTTTTGTCACACGATCCGTAGCGCCTGGCGCGGGGGCAGTGCGCCCTCCTGACGGTATTCGGGCGTGAATTGATTATGTGAAAAACCTCTCAGTCGTGTTTTCGGCTGAGAGATTTAAATTTTTTTCAGGAGGAAATACAAATGAAAAAACTGATCGCATCCCTTTGCGCCCTGTCCATGCTGCTGTGCATGGTCGGCTTTGCCGGGGCCGAGTCCGTCTCCGACCAGGAGGCTGCCGACGCGGTGGCAGAGATGATCGACGCTATCTACGTCCAGAGCCGCACCGAGGAGACCGACGCCCAGTGCGCTGCCGCCAAGGAGGCTTGGGACGCTCTGACCGACGCCCAGAAGGAACTGGTGGAGGGCGAGGAAGCCAGCCCCGATTACTTCGGCCTGGATACCGGCGATGCCTCCCTGGATGATCCCCGCAATGCTGACGACATCGGCGAGAAAGAGATTTTGGTGGTGTCCTTCGGCACCTCCTACAATGACAGCCGCGTTGCCGACATCAAGGGCATCGAGGATGCCATCCAGGCTGCTTTCCCGGACTGGTCCGTCCGCCGTGCTTTCACCGCGCAGATCATCATCAACCATGTCCAGGCCCGTGACGGCGAGTTCATTGACAATGTGGACCAGGCCCTGCAGCGCGCGGTGGACAATGGCGTGAAGCAGCTGGTCGTCCAGCCCACCCATCTGATGCATGGCGCGGAGTACGACGAGCTGATGGAGTCCATCAATGCCTTTGCCGATAAGTTTGAGGCTGTGGCCGTGGCTGAGCCTCTGCTGGGCGAGGTGGGAAATGACGCCACCGTGATCAATGAGGACAAGGCTGCCGTGGCCGAGGCCATTGTTTCCGCTGCTCTGGCTGAGACCGATTACGCCACCATGGAGGATGCCGCGAACGATGGCACTGCCTTTGTTTTCATGGGCCACGGCACCGCTCACGTTGCCAAGGTGACTTACAGCCAGATGCAGACCCAGATGAATACGCTGGGCTACAACAATGTGTTCATCGGTACCGTTGAGGGTGAGCCGGAGGAGACTGCCTGCGAGAACGTGATCGAGGCCGTTTCTGCCGCCGGTTACAAGAACGTTGTCCTGCGCCCCCTGATGGTGGTGGCAGGCGACCACGCCAACAATGACATGGCCGGTGACGAAGAGGACTCCTGGAAGACCATGTTCCTGGATTCCGGCGTGTTTGACTCCGTTGACTGCCAGATCGCTGGCCTGGGCTCCATCAAGGCGGTTGAGGACCTGTACGTTGCCCACACCCAGGCTGCCATGGACACCCTGAGCAAATAAAAGAGCATGCAGAAACTGGTAATGCTCCTGTGCACCCTTGCCCTGCTTGCCAGCATAGCGGGGGGCACGGCGGATACGGTGCAGGCTCCCAGTGTGCCTGAGACGCAGACCGCAGCCGCTGAGGATACCCTCCCGGACGGCGTATACACCGTGGACGTGGCCACCGATGGCGGCATGTTCCGTTTGAACGAGGTGTCGGAGGGAAAAGGGACTTTGACTGTGGAGAATGGCCGGATGACGGCGCACATCACCCTATCCGGTACGGGCTTCAGCAAGCTTTTTGCGGGTTCTGCTGAGGATGCCCAGAAGGACGGTGCCGATGTGATCGACGCGGTGAAGGATTCCGTGACCTATCCTGATGGTTTCGCGGACACGGCCAACGGCTTTGACATTCCCGTTGCCGCGCTGGACGAGGACCTTCCCTTTGCCGCCATGGGTAAAAAAAGCGGCTCCTGGTTTGACCACACCATTCGCGTATCCAATCCCGTTGCACAATAAAACAGCAAAAATCCCGGCGAGCTTTCGCCGGGATTTTTGCGTGCAGGGTCCCTATTTTTCCTTTGTGTCCATCCGGGCAAGCAGCTTATAAACGCCGTACCCCATGGACGCGCCTAGTACGTTCAGCATCACGTCGTCAATGTCGCAGGTGCCCACCAGCAGAAGCATTTGCAGCACCTCCACGCAGACCATGATCCCCGTGGCCAGCAGCGCGGTTTTCCAGAGCTTTCGCATCCGCGCCCACAGCAGCGGCGGGAAAAGCCCCAGGGGGAGAAAGAGAAAAATATTTCCGTAGAGATTCATGAAAGCCTGACGGAGCAGCCTCGGGTTGCGGGAATGGGTGAGCACCCAGATGAATCTGCGGACGGTGCGCAACGGCGTCAGATTCAGGTGCATTTCAAGCCACTGCGCGGAGGGCAGTTCCGTCCCCCAGGGCCTGCGGCAGAGCAGCAGATATACCATAACGCACACATAAAGAACGGCAAGCGCCGTGATCCATCTTCGCTTCTTTGCGCTCACTGTCAGCCCCTCCGATCATAACCAGCTTTGCCCGCCCAATAAAAACAAGCTTTTCGGATTATATCAGAAAGAGGAATTATATGCAAGAAGAAAAGCACCTGCCTCCGAAAAGACAGGTGCTTTGGATACAGGGGAAATTACTTGGCGAACACTCTCTTCAGGTGCACGAAGCGGGGCAGGCCGTCCTCCTTGACCATGTCGGTCTCGCCCTGAATCAGAGGCAGGCAGTAGTCAATGAAGGCCTGGGTCACGCCGTTGCCCTCGGCGTTGATCCACTCGCGGGGCACCTTCTTCTCGGTGTTGGCCACCAGGCTCAGGTCAAACAGCTTCGGCTCGCACTTGTAGCCGTTGGCGTCGCGGGTGCACGCAAAGCCCACCATTTTGTCGGTGATGCCGGACACGGCGGATTCCACGGCGACCTTGCCGGACATGAAGGACTCGGCCATATCGGTGCCGGAGGCGCAGTGAGCGGCGCAGCGCTGCAGCAGGCTCAGCTCAATGGGACGGACCTTTGCGCCGGTGGCAGCCTTGACCACATCGGCCAGCCTTGCGGCCAGACCGCCCAGCTGGGCATGGCCGAAGCCGTCGGTGCCGGAGGTCTTAGCCTCGGAAACAAAGGTGCCGTCGGCGTAGTGCACGCCCTCGGAAACGGCCACCAAGCAGTTCTTCTTCTCGGCGTAGACACGCTTCACATCGGCGATGAACTTGTCCATGTCGAAGTCGACCTCGGGCAGGTAGACCAGATCGGGGCCGTCGCCCTTTACATTGGCGCAGGCCGCAGCAGCGGTCAGCCAGCCGGCGTGGCGGCCCATGCACTCGATGATGGTGACCATGCCGGTGTCGTACACCTGGCAGTCACGGGAAACTTCCATGAAGGAAGTGGCGATGTACTTGGCAGCGGAGGCGAAGCCGGGGCAGTGATCGGTACCGGCCAGATCATTGTCGATGGTCTTGGGCACGCCCATGACGCGGCACTCATAGCCGACCTTGTTCATGTACTTGGAAATCTTGTTGCAGGTATCCATGGAGTCGTTGCCGCCGTTGTAGAAGAAGTAACGCACGTTGTACTTCTTGAAGATCTCCAGGATGCGCTTGTAGTCGGTGTCATCCACATCGGGATCGGCGATCTTGTAGCGGCAGGAGCCCAGGGCAGAGGAGGGAGTGTGCATCATATTCGCCAGCTCAGCAGGATCTTCCTCATCCATGATCATCAGCTGGTCGTTCAGCACGCCCTTGATGCCGTGGAAGGCACCATAGACGGTGGTGATGTTGGGATTCTCCAGGCCGGTCTTGATAACGCCGTAGGCGGAGCAGTTGATGACGGAGGAAGGACCGCCGGACTGACCGATGATCAGGGAACCCACCAAAGCTTTTTCAGACATAAAGAATAACCTCCAATATGTTTTTTGATTTTTTATTATGGAAAATGACGGAGTACGCTGTTAAACCCCCCATACATCCTGCATTATAACACAAAAGAAAGCCTTTGGCAAATATTATTGTTGATAATTTCGAAAAATGTGGTATAATAGCCGCGAAAGCAAGTGGAGGCGACTCCGCTTAAATAAGGAAAGGAATGATTCCAATGGCACTTGTTACTTCTACCGAGATGTTCAAGAAGGCTTATGATGGTGGCTACGCCATCGGCGCTTTCAACGTCAACAACATGGAAATTGTTCAGGGCATCACCGAGGCCGCCGGCGAGCTGAAAAGCCCCGTCATCCTGCAGGTCTCCAAGGGCGCCCGCGCCTACGCCAACCATACTTACCTGGTGAAGCTGGTTGAGGCTGCCGTGATCGAGAACCCCGACATCCCCATCGTCCTGCACCTGGACCATGGCGATTCCTTCGAGCTGTGCAAGAGCTGCATCGACGGCGGCTTTACCTCCGTCATGATCGACGCTTCCTCCAAGCCCTTCGAGGAGAACATCGCCCTGACCCGTCAGGTCGTTGAGTATGCTCATGATCACGGCGTCGTGGTCGAGGCCGAGCTGGGCACCCTGGCTGGCGTCGAGGACGAGGTCGCTGTGGAGCACGGCAAGGAGAGCTACACCCATCCCGAGGAAGTGGAAGAGTTTGTCGGCCGCACCGGCTGCGACTCCCTGGCCATCGCCATCGGCACCAGCCACGGCGCTTACAAGTTCAAGGCTTCTCAGTGCACCCGCAATGCCGACGGCATCCTGGTTCCGCCTCCCCTGCGCTTCGACGTGCTGAAGGAGTGCATCAAGCGTCTGCCCGGCTTCCCCATCGTCCTGCACGGTTCTTCCTCCGTTCCTCAGGAGTTCGTGAAGATGGTCAATACCTATGGCGGCAACATGCCCGACGCCATCGGCATCCCCGAGGATCAGCTGCGTGAGGCTGCCAAGCTGGCCGTCTGCAAGATCAATATCGATTCCGATATCCGTCTGGCCATGACCGGCAACATCCGCAAGTACTTCGCCGAGCATCCCGATCATTTCGATCCCCGCCAGTACCTGAAGCCCGCCCGTCAGGCGGTCAAGGACATGGTCGCCCACAAGATCGTCCACGTCCTGGGTTCCGACGGCAAGGCGTAATCCCTTCGCGTTTTCCCCATCCGTGCACCGCAAGCGGTGCACGGATTTTTTGCCGCAGAGCGGAAAAAATGGTTGACAAACAGGTGGAGAAATGATATCATACACAGGCACAAGGGAAGCTTCTGCATATCATATGGGCGAGTGGTGGAATTGGTAGACTCGCTAGATTCAGGTTCTAGTGTTCACTGCGGACGTGCGGGTTCAAGTCCCGCCTCGCCCACCAGAGATGCCCTTGAGGCGAAGATAAGAGATAATAGCGAAGAGGGAATGGCAGTTCGTTCCCTGTTTGCTGTTATCTCTTATTTTTTTGTTTGGAATGAATAATTGTATCCGTGTTCTGCGCTGATTTGACATGTAATTTTAACAATTATGCTGAGTTTGAAAAAACGTTTTTAGATAAAATAAATATTGCATTTTACGTTAATTTCCTATATAATGTCGTAAGTAGATGAATGCCGTTTGGATGGGCTGCTTTTGCCAGCGATTTCCTACTTTTTACACATCCTTTTTGGGTTGCTCCGGCTATTGGATAAAGTTTCCTTGCAGGAGAATTTCGTACCATACAGGCCGGAAGATGAGATAGAGCGCCTCCTGCGTGTGAGGCAAAAGGGGAAGAACACGGATATGAAAAAACGGAAGCTTCGTTTGCCATTGATCGTTTACGACATATTGATTTTGCTGTGCGCGGATGCCATGCTGCTTGTGTTTTACAAGGGTGAGGCCGTCCTGACCTGGCAGGGAGTCCTGCTGCACAGCGCCATCTCTTTTGCGTCTGTTTTGACGGTCAGGTGCATCGGCGGGATTTATCAGCAGATCTGGCGCTACGGCGGGATCCAGTGCTATATCAGGCTCCTGGTGGTGGATGCGGTCGCCTTTCTCGTTGACGTGACCATTGAGCGGACGCTCCCGCTGTTGATGGAGATCGAGAAGGTGTCCGTTGGCCGGCTCTTTTCGCTGGCCAGTGTGAACCTGCTGGCAGCGCTTACCATCCGCATGGTGTACCGCTACGCCTTCAAGTGCGGCTCGGAGCAGTCCGCCTGGGGTTCGTTTTTACGGTGGCTGCTTCTGCTGTTTTCCGGCGATGAAATGGTGCAGCCGGTCCCTGAGACTGAGAAGAAGATCAAGATCGCCATCATTGGCGCGGGCCGTGTTGGCGTCAATCTGGCAGAGGAGCTGCTGGGCAACCCCAGAGCGAACTACACACCCCGCTGCTTTGTAGACACCAATTCCGAAAAGGCGGGGCGTTCAGTCCACGGCATCCCTGTTTTGCTGGAAGGCGAGACGACCATGCGGGAGCTGCACCGCTACGAGGTCCAGGAAGTGGTTTTTGCCATCCCGGGCCTGGCGGATGAAAAGAAGCAGGCCCTGTACGCCATGTACATGGGAGCCGGTTACAGGATCAAGGTGTATGACTACCCGACTGTACAGTCTGCCGGAAAGAAGCGGTACCTGCGGGAGTTTGACATTGAGGAGCTGCTGTTCCGCAAGCCGATCATTATTTCCGACGAAAGGACCAGCAGCTATTACCGCGATAAGGTCATTCTGATAACGGGCGGCGGCGGCTCCATCGGCTCTGAGCTGTGCCGTCAGCTTGCGAAGATGGTCCCCCGGCAGATCATCGTCCTGGATATCTATGAGAATGGCGCTTACGACGTGCAGCAAGATCTCAGGATCGCCTATGGCAAGGCCCTGGACCTGGAGATCGAGATATGCTCCATTACCAATAAGGACGCGCTGAGAAAGGTTTTCCGGCGCTATCAGCCGCAGATCGTTATCAACGCGGCCGCCCATAAGCATGTTCCCTTAATGGAAAAGAACTGCGTTGAGGCTGTATATAACAACGTCTTCGGCACCCGGAACCTGGTGGAGGTGTGCGAGGAATCCGGCACCGAGAGATTTATGATGGTCTCCACGGATAAAGCGGTGAATCCCACCAATGTGATGGGTGCGACCAAGCGCATGTGCGAGATGATCGTCCAAAGCGCCAGTTCCTGGGGGAATGCGGTTTACAGCGCAACCCGGTTCGGAAATGTTTTGGGATCAGCGGGTTCTGTGATTCCCCTGTTCAAGCGCCAGATCGCCAACGGCGGCCCCATTACCCTGACGGACAAGCGGATCATCCGCTATTTCATGACGATCCCGGAGGCCTCACAGCTGGTGCTGGAGTCCGGCGCGATGGCCCAAAACGGCGAGCTATTTGTGTTGGATATGGGAAAGCCTGTCAGGATCCTGGATCTGGCGGAGAATATGATCCGGCTGTCCGGCGTGGAGGGAATCGAGATCGTGGAAACCGGCCTGCGTCCCGGCGAGAAGCTCTATGAGGAGCTTCTGGTCAAGACCGGGGAACTGGATAAGACGGATAACAGCCTGATTTTTGTGGAAAGAGACGCACCGCTGCCCAAAGAGGAGATCAGCCGCCGCCTGGAGATACTGGAAGAAGCCTGCGCATCCGGCGACGATGACACGGTCCGCCGCGCACTGAAAGAAGTCGTCCCCACCTTCCGTTCCCCGGAAGAGGTCAACGACGAGGCGGACGAGGCCGCGGAAATGAAACTCCAGCAGGCTGCTGTGGGTGTGTAATTGCTTGATGTATGGAATGAGGAGGAAGCAAACATGGGATCATCTGATCAGAAGAGAAGCCAGGCCAATGGACGCTCGTTCGTTTTGAAAGCCATGCTGGTCATCTTTGATATCATCGCTGTGAATCTGGCTTATTTTGCGGCACTCACGATCAGATTTTACGTAAACTACGAATTTAACGAGTGGGCGTTGGTCTATATTCCTGCGTTTATAAAGCTGGCGCCGGGGTATACGTTGTTCTGCCTGGTGGTATTTGGCGTATTTAAGCTGTACAACAGCCGCTGGAGGTACGCGGGACTGGGAGATCTGAATCGGATCCTGATGGCCAGCTTGGTGACCTGCGTGGGTCAGGTGCTGGGATCTTTGATTTTTACCATGCGCATGCCCATTACTTACTATGTGATCGGTGCGGTGCTGCAATTTGCGATGGTTGCTGTCAGCCGGTTTTCCTACCGCATTACCCTGCTGGAGATGGAGCGTGCAAGAGCCAGAAAGCGCAGAAGCGGGACTATGGTCAATGTGATGGTGGTGGGCGTCGGCGAGACGGCCCACACGATGCTTCGGCACATGGAGCGCGACCCAGAGAGCGCTGCCCGTCCGGTGTGCCTGGTAGACTTCCGTGCGGATGGCTACGGCAGCATGATGGAAGGCCTGCCTGTGATCGGCGGGACAGAGAAGATTCGGGACACCATCAAGAAATATGGTGTGGAGTGCGTGATTTTGGCGGACACCACCATGCCTGCGCAGATCCGGCAGGATATTCGTGAGCTGTGTAAGGATCTGGAGGTAGATGTCCAGGATTATGCCGGTTATTTCCAGGAGTCGAGAGGAACGGTGACCCTGCGGGGGCTCATGGGGTATGCCAAGGGCCCGCTGGAGATCGTGCTCAACGGCGTACACCAGAAATTTGAGAATGGGGAGCAGGCGGCACTGTTCCTGACGGAGCGGTACGTGGTCACTTCCGTTTCGGCGAAGGATGGTTATCTTGTCGTTGAGCTGAAGAAGGATGCTTTGCTTCCCAATGATGTGAAGGAAGACTGGGTTCAGAGCTATGAAAAGGAAAGCGGAGAGGATATCAGTTTCTTCTGAGCCTTTGCATAAAGCGTTTTGGTGAATTTGAGTTGAGGGAGATTGAGAAATATGGCATTTAAGAGGAAAAATGATTTCACTCCTTTCCCAAACAAGGTTTGGTTGGCAACGCCTACCATGCACGGAGAAGAGCTGCGGTATATCACGGTAGCTTACGAAAGCAACTGGATGAGCACGGTCGGCCAGAATATTAACGAAGTAGAGCGCATTGCCGCGGAAACGGCGGGTGTTAAATATGCTGTGGCGCTGTGCAGCTGCACGGCGGCGCTGCACCTGTGCATGAAGCTGGCCGGTGAACGGCTTTACGGCCGTCCCATGATCGGCCATGGGGCCTTGGAGGGCAAGAGAGTTTTCTGCTCCGATATGACCTTTGACGCAACGCTGAATCCTGTCGTTTACGAAGGAGGGATCCCCATCTTTATCGACACGGAGGAAGCTTCGTGGAATATGGATCCCGTCGCGCTGGAGAAGGCGTTCTCGATGTATCCAGAGGTGAAACTGGTGGTCTGCGCGGAGCTGTACGGCTTCTCCGGCAACCTCCGGCGGATCAAGGAGATCTGTCAGGCCCATGGGGCACTTCTGGTGGAGGATGCGGCCGAAGCGATGGGCGCCAGTTGGGAAGGACATAACTGCGGGACCTTCGGTGACTATGCGGCAATTTCCTTTAACGGAAATAAGATCATCACCGGCTCGTCCGGCGGCTGCCTGCTGACCAATGACCTGGAGGTGGCAAACAAGGCCCGCAAATGGTCCACCCAAGCCCGGGAGAATGCGCCTTGGTATCAGCATGAGGAGGTCGGCTATAACTATCGGATGAGCAACGTCATTGCCGGCGTGATCCGTGGGCAGTATCCCCACCTGGAGGAGCACATTGCCCAGAAAAAGGCTGTGTACGAGCGGTATAAAGACGGCCTGAAGGGACTGCCTGTTCAGATGAATCCCTTTGATGAAGAGAAATGCGTCCCGAATTATTGGCTGTCTGCCATGATCATTGACAGGGACGCCATGTGCAAACAGGTCCGGGGCGAGACGGACGCGCTTTATGTACCCCAGAGCGGCAAGTCCTGCCCGACAGAGATACTGGAAGCCATTGCCGGGATCAACGCCGAAGGCCGCCCAATTTGGAAGCCGATGCATATGCAGCCGATGTATCGGATGCATGAGTTTGTGACGGTGAGCGGCTCCGGCCGGGCCAAGACCAATGCCTATATCGCCGGCGGTGTCCGGGACGTAGGCGCCGACATCTTCCAAAGAGGCCTGTGCCTGCCCAGCGACAACAAGATGACGAAGGAAGAACAAACAGTAATCATCGACGTCATCCGGGCGTGCTTTGAGTAAGGGAGTGGCCATGGAGAGAAAGCAGGGCATCTACGAGCGGTATGTGAAACGAATCCTTGATATTGTCTGTGCACTGGCGGCGCTCATCGTATTCTGCTGGCTGTACGCCATCCTGGCTATCCTGGTGCGGATCAAGCTGGGGAGCCCGGTGCTGTTTACCCAGCCAAGACCAGGCAAAGACGAAAAGATTTTCAAGCTGTATAAATTCCGCTCCATGACCGACGCACGGGATGAAAACGGCAATCTGCTGCCGGATGAGGTCCGGCTGACCAGTTTTGGAAAGGCCCTGCGCGCAACCAGCCTGGACGAATTGCCCGAGGCCATCAACATCTTAAAAGGCGATATGTCCGTCATCGGCCCCCGGCCTCAGCTGGTGCGGGATATGGTCTTTATGACCCCGGAGCAGCGCCTGCGTCACACCGTCCGCCCGGGCCTGAGCGGCCTGGCCCAGACCCGTGGCCGCAACGCCATCTCCTGGGACGGCAAACTGGCCACGGACCTGGAATACATCCAGCACGTCACCTTCCTGGGGGACTTGAAGATCATCTTCGATACCGTCAAACAGGTCTTCTTCGGTGAAAAAGGTCTGGAAGACAGCGACGTGGACGAGGTAGAGATCACCGACGACTTTGGAGACTACCTGCTGAAAGCCGGGAGAGTGGACAAAGAAGAATACGAAAGGAAACAGGCAGAGGCGAGAGGGCTGCTGTCCGCTCCTCTCTAAGTGTGGAGAAATATATGAACGATTTGGTATCCATCATCATGCCGTCCTACAACACGGCAAATTACATAGAAGCGTCCATTGAATCTGTGCGGCATCAGACCTATGAGAACTGGGAACTGATCATCGTAGATGATTGCTCTACGGATAATACGGACGAGATTGTTGCACCGCTGCTTTCCGATGGAAGGATCCGCTACCTGAAAAATGAGACAAACGGCGGTGCCGCTCTATCCCGCAACCGCGCACTGCGGGAGGCCAAGGGAAGGTGGATCGCTTTCCTGGACAGCGATGACCTGTGGAGGCCGGAGAAGCTGGAGAGACAGGTCGGTTTTATGGAGCAGAATGGATACCACTTTTCTTATACGAATTATGAGGAAATCAACGAAGCGGGCAAGCAGACCGGCATACACGTCACAGGCCCCAGAAGAATTACTAAAACCGGGATGTTCAACTATTGCTGGCCGGGGTGTCTGACGGTGATGTATGACGCCAAAGTAGTTGGCCTGATTCAGATTGCGGATATCAAGAAAAACAACGACTATGCCATGTGGCTGAAGGTGTGCAGAAAAGCAGACTGTTATTTACTGAATGAGAACCTGGCCCAATATCGAAAGGGAAGAACAGGAAGCGTCAGCACACACAGCGTGAAAACGATGATCGGGTGGCACTATAAACTGTTTCGTGAGGCGGAAAAGGAGAGCAGAATGGTAAGTGTACTTAATACTTGCCGAAATATGGCTTATGGGTTTTATAAGAAAAAAAGATATATGTATCGTCAGGAGATAGAATGAAAAAGGTCTGCGTGATTGGCCATTTCGGCTTTGGCAAAGAAATGCTGAATGGCCAGACTGTTAAAACAAAGACTGTTACTGCGGAGCTGGAGAAGCATTATGGTGAAGACCAGGTTGCCAAAATAGACACGCACGGTGGCCTGCGTGTGCTGCCCAAGGTGATTAAACTGATGCTGCGCGGTTTTGCGAAATGTGAAAATATTATCATCTTCCCTGCACACAACGGAGTTCGTGTCTTTGCTCCGCTGTGTGCCTTTCACAACCAGTTTTATCATAGAAAGCTGCACTATGTGGTTATCGGCGGCTGGCTGCCAGAGCTTACGAAAGGCAATGCGGTGTTGCGCTCTGCGCTGAAAAAGCTGAACTACATTTATGTGGAAACTTCCACTATGAAACGGAGTTTGGAGAAACAAGGATTCAAAAATGTGGTGATCCTTCCAAACTTTAAAGACCTGCGTATTCTGCCCGAGTCAGAGCTGGTATATCCGCAAGGTGAACCCTATCGGCTGTGTACATTTTCGAGAGTTATGAAAGAAAAGGGAATCGGCGATGCGGTGGAAGCGGTGAAGGCTGTCAACGAGAAGTTAGGGAGGACAGCTTTTGCGCTGGATATTTTTGGACAGGTGGACAGCGGACAGACAGACTGGTTTGAAAGATTAACAGAATCCTTTCCGGAGTATATCCATTACAGAGGTTGTGTGCCTTTCAATAAGAGCGTAGGTATTTTGAAAGATTATTTTTGCTTACTGTTTCCTACGAGATTCTTCACGGAAGGTATACCAGGGACAATTTTAGATGCCTATGCAGCTGGTGTCCCTGTAATTTCGGCTAGGTGGGAGAGCTTTTCGGACGTGGTGGACGACGGAGTTACGGGAATTGGATTTGATTTTTGTAATCAATCAGACCTTGAGAAAACACTATACAAGGTTGCAAATGAGCCGAATTTAGTCCTGGAAAAGAAAAAAAGCTGTGTCTCCGCAGCACGTAAATACACACCCAATGAAGCGATGTGTGTACTGTATGGAAGGCTGTAGGATAACACGAAAGAATGCCTGTTGCTTGAAAGAGTTTTGGAAGTAAAGAAAGATGTGCAGGTAAACATGAAAAGGCTACTATGCATTGTATCCGCCATGAACACTGGTGGCGCAGAAACATTCCTTATGAAAATGTATCGTGCGATAGACCGCGAGCAGTACCAGATGGATTTCTTGGTGAATGCGGAAGAAAACTATTATGGAAATGAAATTTTGGCGTTGGGCGGGAAGATTTATCATGTTCCGGCAAAGTCAAAAGATATTTGGGGCTGGTATAGAGGGACAAAGAGGATCGTCCGAGAGAATGGATACAGATACGTGATCCGCGTGTGTGAGCATTCACTTGCTGCGATGGATTTGCTCGTTGCCAAGTGGGCCGGGGCAGATCACCTGATTATGAGGTCAAGCAACGCGGCATCGGGGAGCCTGAAAAGTGTTTTCGTCCATAAAATGTTTCGATTCCTCGCCCAATCTGTTCCAACAGTGAAGCTTGCACCATCCACCGAAGCCGCAGAATACACCTTTGGCAAGGGGTGTGTTGCTCGGGGGGAGGTTGTTCTTCTGCATAATGCGTTGGATACAGACATTTTCCGTTTTGATCCGATTGGAAGAGAGCGGGTCCGTAAGGAATTTGACATTGATAACCGCTTTGTAATAGGCCATGTTGGCCGCTTTAATCAACAGAAAAACCATAGTTTTTTGCTGGATGTTTTCAATGAGATCGTGAAACAAAATCCGAAAGCTGTGTTGGTACTGGTTGGGAAAGGCGAATTGGAAGATGCGGTGCGCCAAAAAGTGAAAAAGCTGGGATTGCAGGATTATGTAATATTTGCCGGAATACGTAAGGACATTCCACAGGTAATGTCAGCTTTTGATGTTTTTGCTTTCCCCTCATTCTATGAGGGAATGCCGAATACCGTGATCGAAGCTCAGGCAACAGGACTGCCATGTATTGTTTCTGATACCATTACCCAGGAGGCAAATGTGACTGGCTTGGTACACTATTTACCACTTGGAAATGCAGGATGCTGGGCTTCCTGCATGGAAAAATTTGCTGGCACAACCCGAATAGATACAAAGGGACTGTTCTTTGTGAAGCAATATGATATTGCTTCACAGGCAAAAGCGTTTACAGAATATGTTTTTGGCAAATGATTTTAGCAGGATTATGGGTGGAGAAAGTAAAATGTCAATTAAAAACATACACAGTAAGTTGGTGTGGCTATTTGTTGTGGTGCTGCTTCTGTCCATAGTGTCACTGGAGACATATAGCTGGGGGCGCTATGTTTTCTTCCTAATGGCGCTTGCGGTTGAAATTATCTATGTATCACAGAACAATGGGAGAATTCGGTTAAGTCTTGGTGTATATCAAAAAATGCTTGTCGTGTTCAGTCTCTACATCGGGGCTTCAGCTTTGTGGAGCATGAATCCGTCTGATTCGCTTTCTAAGATGGTAACGTTAGTGAACATTACAATTTGCTTTTATCCGATATATATCTTTTATCATGATTGTGATTCAGTTGACCATCTTATAAATGCGATTAAGTGGGGTTCTGTGTTTATCTGCATGTATACAATCTTATATGTAGGACTAAATGCCATGATTCGTGCCGCAAGTGCGGAAAACCTAAGAATGGCTAATAGTTTTTCCAATGCGAATACACTGGGCTTGTGTGCGGCTTTGGTGATATTTCTCCAAACTTGGCAGCTCCTGTATAACAGAACAAAAAAATGGGAAGCGATGGCCTGCTTTCCTGCGTTTATTGTTTTAGGGGCTTCTCAAAGCAGAAAGGCTATTGTTTTTATACTAATTGGCCTTTTTATGCTCGTGGTTCTTCGATACTGCAAGACTAAAAATATGATTAATACAATTGTTGGATTTTTAATTGCGTTGATAGCGCTTGTCGGCCTAGTATATCTTGCAAGTAGAGCAAAAGTGTTCAGAGGCTTATTTGAGCGCATGGAAAGCATGATAGAATATTATATTGGTTCAGAAAGAGGGGAAGTTAATCATTCCACACAGATTAGAAATGAGATGAAAAAACTGGGGGTCGAATGGTGGATGAAACGGCCAATTTTGGGAATTGGCATAGGAAATCCGCACATTTTAGCTGAAAAGTATATTGATTTTGATGCATATTTGCATGACAACTATGTAGAACTACTTTGTGGTGGCGGCGTTGTTGGAACGCTGCTTTACTATGTGATGCACGTATATTGTGTTAGACGTTTATTTCAATTGCGAGAAAATGATTTTTCTTTGTTTTCATTGGCGATTGTTTGGTGTGCGCTAATTTTAGTGATGGACTATGGAATGGTAACATATTACAGTAAATTAGATGCATTCTATATTATGACAATATTTCTTATTGTTGAGGAATTGAAACAATGCGAAAAGAAAGTAATTCTACCAAAGAAGGGGATTCTTTATGATTTGGAGACGGTTAATTCGTAACGGATTCAAGTACATGACGGATGCAGATTATCGGACGCTGATTAACCTTAATCGTGGTAAGTACGATTGCTTGGATGACAAAGCTTTTATTCAGAAAAAATTTCATTTAATAATGGGGGGTGACCTTGATTTAGAGAATCCCAAAACCTTTAATGAAAAGCTCCAGTGGTTGAAACTCTACAATCGAAAGCCGGAGTACACCATGATGGTGGACAAGTACAGGGTTCGTGAATACATTGCGCAGACCTTGGGGGAGGAATACTTGATTCCACTGTTGGGTGTATGGGATGACCCGGATGATATTGATTTCGATGCATTGCCCAATCAGTTCGTCTTGAAATGCAACCACAATTCCGGCTTGGGCATGTGCATTTGCAAAGATAAGTCCAGGCTGAACATCGCCAAGGTAAAGGCAGGATTGCGTAAGGGCTTAGCTCAGGATTATTACCTGACCAGCCGGGAGTGGCCCTACAAAGACGTGCCTCGGAAGATTATTGCTGAGAAGTATATGGAGGATGATTCCAGCACGGGCGAACTTGCAGATTATAAAGTTTTGTGCTTTAATGGTGAACCGAAACTGGTGGAGATTCATCATGGACGTTTTGCAGGAATTCATACTCAAGATTTCTACGATACAGACTGGAACAAAACAGACTTTGAGCAGCCGGATGATCCCTTGTCCGATGAAGTTATGGAGAAGCCTCCCTTTGCAGATGAGATGTTTCGCTTGACTAGAGATTTGGCAAAGGACATTCCGCATGTGCGTGTCGATTGGTTTTATACTCAAAAACGGCTATATTTTGGGGAAATTACTTTTTTTGATGGCGCTGGATTTGTCCCATTTGTGGGGAATCAGGACGAGATAATTGGAGAGTGGATAGAATTACCTGAAATAGGAGAGAGTAGATGAGGTTTTATAGCCCATTTGCAATTGTTCATTTTTTCCTGCGTAAGGTAACGTGTTTCAGAATCGCTAAAGAGAACGGGGGAAGTTATGGCTGCTAAGAAGGAATTAATGTTTTACATCCTTGTACCAATTTACAAAGCTGAGAAGTATATCCGAAAGTGCATTGAATCCGTTTTAGGGCAGTCCTATCATTGCTTTAAACTTATTCTCGTGGACGACGGCTCTCCAGATAATGCCGGAAGAATATGTGACGAATTTGCGAATATGGATGGACGAATTAAAGTGATTCACCAAAAGAATATGGGTGCGCTAGCAGCAAGAGAAACAGCAATCAGTTTTATCCGAAGCGCGTATTCCTTAGAGAATGCGTATGTGATGTTTTTGGATTCGGATGATTCATTAAAGCAGAATGCACTTCAGCGTCTGGCAGATGTTATATATCTTGAAGACTGCGATATGGTCATCTACGGAATGGATAGGGTGTCAAATGGAAGAGTTGTGATCCCATACGATAAAGGCGGTGTTGAATCATACTTGGAGAAAGATAAGCGTTTGCTATATAAAAAGGTTTTCTTTAATTCGTTCTATAATCCTGTTTGCAGAAAAGCTATAAAAGCGGAGCTGATTCCTGATAAAAACTATGAAAAGTTCTATAAGTTCTCTCATGGGGAAGATCTCCTTAGAAGTATTGATCTGTACAAAGCTGCTTCATCGGTATTTTTTTTGCAGGAGGGCTTGTATAATTACACCATAAACCCGGAAAGCATAACCATGAGTGTTGGTCCGAACAATTATGAGGTTGATTTTACAATCAGGGATATGGTGAATGAATATCTCGAGGAAGAGAATATCTTTACAGCGCACGATTGGGATGAATATAGGGGAGTTTGTGCCTCCCTAATAAGTCAGGAGATTGCAATGGTGAGCAGCTTTGACATTTCGCTCCATGAAAAGACAAAGTTTTACGGACAGATTGCGCAGTCGGCCTTCTATCGACGGAGTCTTTCTGGGAAAAAATTTTGTCGTAAAGCAAGAGACAAAATCATTTTTCGGCTCTTTGAAAGAAAAGTATACCGAATTCTTAATCTGTATGGAAGGCTCAGAAAAAGCTATGGCAATGTTCTTCGGTATTGGATTTCACGTGAATACTTTAGAGGGGAGGTTTAGCGATGCCTAAATTATCCAATACAAGAGCGGGTAGGGCAGAGCTAAACATCCTCTTTTCACTCCTTGGTCAATTTGTCACGTTGGCATGCGGTATAATTGTTCCAAGGCTTTTGATTAGAGCTTTTGGGTCGGAAATCTACGGGGCAACAACGTCAATTGCACAGTTCTTGGCATATATAACACTATTAGAGGGAGGAATTGGGGGAGTAGCAAGGGCTGCTCTGTATGAACCGCTTGCAAGGAACGATTTTTATGCAATCGCCGAGATTGTCACGGAGATAAAAAAGTTCTTCAGAATTGTCGCGTATATTTTTTTGGTATATGTTTTCATCTTGGCCACTTTCTTTAAGCAAATTTCTAGGACGGAGGCTCTCAACTGGTCAGGAACATTTTTGCTTGTTATTGTAATAAGCATATCAACGTTTGCGGAATACTTTGTTGGTATATCGTATACTGTTTTTTTACAGGCGGCACAGAGAAGCTATATCACGATGACCGTCAATATGGTTGCTAAGATTGTTAACACTGTTGTTTTAGTCCTGTTGGTTTACGCTAATTGCGATATTATCGTAGTGAAGCTTGTGAGTAGCTGTATCTATGTGGTGAAACCTTGCCTGCTGTGGCTGTATGTAAGGAAGAATTATCCAATTCGACAGACTAAAACGGAAAAGACAAACTATTTAAAGGACAAATGGGCTGGATTTGCACAACATATCGCATTTTTCATGACTTCCAATACAGATATTGCGGTTCTGACTGTACTGGGAAATTTGAAGATGGTTGCAATCTACTCGGTGTACTACATGGTTATCAATCAAATTCAAAATACGTGCACATCGTTCACTACTGGTATGGAGGCGTTGTTTGGCGATATGCTCGCCAAAGGAGAGAGGGCCACACTCCACAAAGCTTTCAATAATTATGAAATGATTATTTCTGTTGTATCTACGATCCTACTTTCCGTAACAGTGGTGATGATTGTTCCTTTTGTAAAAATCTATACGGCTGGTATTCACGATGCAAACTATATTGAACCTATGTTTGCTGTTGTGCTTGCTTTGGCATCATATGCGTACTGCCTTAGAACGCCCTACCATGGAGTAGTAATTGCAGCAGGCCATTTTAGGCAAACACAGATATCAGCATACGGTGAGGCAATTATTAACATTGTCCTATCAGTTGTTCTAGTCAAACCTTTTGGGCTTTTGGGAGTAGCCGCTGGTACACTTGTAGCAATAACTGCGAGATTGTTATACTATGTAGTCTATTTACAGAAGAACATTTTCAATCGGAAAGTCAGGACTTTTGTGAAGAGAGAAGCCGTAAATATCGGTATTTTTGCTATAATATGCTTATTTGGAAGTCTGCTGACCACAAACATGAAGATGGGGGATTACTACACTTGGGTCGTCGCGGCGGCTTTGGTAACTCTTATTGCTATATGCGTAACCCTATTGGGAAACTATGCTTTCTTTAAACGGGAGTTTAGAGCGATGATTGCCAGACCAAGACTGGCTCGGTTCAAATGAAAAACTGATAGGGCTGTCAAAAACTGTTGTTTAAGTACAATTACAGTTTTTGGACAGCCCATAAAATCTCGTTCTGCTTAAAGTGACATTTGAATTACAAGGTTCTAAACAGCACACCCTCAGCAACCTTGTGAGGCTGTTTATATCCTATGAAACTCCTTATACCACCTTGCAAACTTTCTCAGTCCCACCCTCAATGGCGTCTGAGGCTTGAATCCAAAGTCTCGTTCCAGTGCGGAGGTATCTGCATACGTTATCGGCACATCTCCTGGCTGCATGGGTACCAACTTCTTGTGGGCATCAAAGTCGTAGTCGGCGGGGAGAACGCCCGCGGCAATTAACTCCTGCTGCAAGATGTCTACGAAGTCCAGAAGGTTTTCGGGGTGTTGGTTGCCAATGTTGTATACAGCGTAGGGAGGGATAGGTAGACCATCCTCGCCGGTTTGCTTTTCCGGGGCCCCCTGCATGACCCGCAGGACGCCTTCCACGATGTCGTCTATATAGGTAAAGTCCCGCTTGCAGTTGCCGTAGTTGAAAATTTTTATGGTTTCGCCCTTCAATAGCTTATTGGTAAAGCCAAAGTAGGCCATATCCGGCCGACCGGCGGGGCCGTAGACGGTGAAGAACCGCAGGCCGGTGGAGGGGATGTTATAGAGCTTGGAGTAGGCGTGGGCCATGAGCTCGTTGGATTTTTTGGTGGCGGCGTAGAGGGAGACGGGGTGATCCACTTTGTCCTCCGTAGAATAGGGCACCTTTTTGTTGCTGCCATAGACCGAGCTGGAGGAGGCATAGACCAGATGCTCCACCGGGTTATGGCGGCAGGCTTCCAGAATATTATAGAACCCGATGAGATTGCTCTGGATATAAGCGTCGGGGTTCGTGATGGAGTACCGCACCCCGGCCTGGGCCGCCAGGTTCACCACCACCTGGGGGTGGTATTCCGCAAAAATGCCGTCGATAGCTTCCCGGTCTGCAATATCGCCCTTTACAAAGTGCCACTGGGACTCCGGATGCCGGGCGGCGGCGGCTTCAATCTGCTCTAAGCGCCAATTCTTGATGGACACATCGTAGTAGTCATTCAGATTGTCAATGCCCACGATGTTCACTGGGGACTGGGTTTCCAGCAGCTTCAGCACCAGGTTGGAGCCGATAAAGCCCGCCGCGCCGGTGACGAGAATGACTTTGTCGCGTAATTCAATCTTATTCATTGATTTTACCTCTTAATCCCGCCTGAAAATATCACGGGTAAAGACTTTGTCCACCACATCATCAAGGCAAGGATCATAGCGGTTGGCAATGATGCAGCCGGACTGAACCTTGAATTGCTTCAAATCATTGACGACTTTACTCCCAAAGAAGGTTTCGCCGTCTTTTAGCGTTGGCTCATAGATGATAACAGTTGCGCCCTTGGCCTTGATACGTTTCATGACGCCCTGAATGGCAGACTGACGGAAATTATCAGAGTTGGCTTTCATCGTCAGACGGTACACACCGACTATAATTTCGCCTTCCTTGGAGGCGCTCCAGCTGTCATTTGCTACGTATCCGCCGGCGATTTCCAATACTTTATCCGCAATAAAATCCTTCCGGGTGCGATTGGATTCCACGATGGCGGACATCATGTTCTGGGGTACGTTCTCAAAGTTGGCCAGCAGCTGTTTGGTGTCCTTGGGCAGGCAGTAGCCGCCGTAGCCGAAGGAGGGGTTGTTATAGTGGGTGCCGATTCGGGGGTCCAGGCATACGCCGTTGATGATATCCTTGGTGCTCAGGCCTTTGGTTTCGGCATAGGTGTCCAATTCATTGAAGTAGCTGACCCGAAGAGCCAGGTAGGTATTGGCAAAAAGCTTCACAGCCTCGGCCTCGGTGAAGCCCATGAATAGTGTGGGAATGTCCTCCTTGACAGCGCCCTGTTGGAGCAGGGAAGCGAAAATCTCCGCTTTTTCCCTCGTGGCGTCATCGCAGGATACAATGATACGGGAAGGATACAGATTGTCATACAACGCCTTGCTCTCCCGCAGGAACTCCGGGCTGAAAATGATATAGCCCGTATTGTATTTTTTCCGAACAGCGGCGGTATAGCCCACGGGAATGGTGGACTTGATGACCATAGTAGCGTCGGGATTGACCTTCAGCACCAGCTCAATGACGGACTCCACGGCGGAGGTATCGAAATAGTTCTTCTTACTGTCATAATTGGTTGGAGCAGCGATAACCACAAAATCGGCATCCCGATAGGCTGCCTCGCCATCCAGGGTGGCGGTCAGATCCAGCTCCTTCTCGGCCAGGAATTTTTCAATATACTCATCCTGAATGGGGGATTTGCGATTATTGATGAGATCCACCTTTTCAGGAATGATGTCGACCGCGGTAACGTGGTTGTGCTGGCTCAGCAGAGTCGCAATGGACAGGCCAACATAGCCGGTACCGGCTATGGCAATTTTGTAGGACTTTGAAGGAACAGATTGGGTACAGGCAGCGGCTTCGTCTACATACAGGTCGGTGATCTCAAAGTCCAACGCCTCGGCCAATGCTTCCAACTGCTCAATAGAGGGCTTGAAGGTCAGATTCTCCAGCTGCCCGATCATGGAACGGTTGATGCCGGTTACCTTGGCAAGCGCAACCTGGGTCAGGCCCTTGGCCTTGCGGCCCCGCTTTACAGCGTCAGCCAGACGTTCAAAAGACAATCTCTTCATGTTAGCATCCTTTCAAAAATGATATAATTTATAGCATACTCTGCGGCGATGCTTTTTCTGCTTCAAAGATTTTATCATAGATATTGCTAAAAATCAAGATACTAACTGCATTATTTCGATTTTTATAAATTTATTTTCTAAAAACTATCCTAGAATGATATTATAAATATCATTCCAAACAAAAACGAAGGGCTATGCGCTCCACCTTTAAGGGAGCAATGACGGGAGATAAGCGGCTGGTTAAAACGCCTGGGCCAGAATAAAACACGCCTGCTTGCATTTATGCAACTTGATTTATTCATTTCTGTATGGAATGCGCAGATACACGGCGTTAAAATGGATAAATAAAATATTTTTTCAGAAATCCAAAAAACATGTTGCAAAATGAGGCCAAAAGCGCTTTAATAGAAGCATGTTTTTTGCACGGAAAAACAAAGATATCTGCAAGGAGAGAAAGAAAGTGTCATATTTTCAGAGGGTAGTAAAGAAGTATAATGGCGTCAGCCTGATCATCCGCATTCTGGCGGGGCTTGTGATCGGCGCGGTGCTGGCGTTAGTGGCTCCCGGCGCGAAGTGGATCGGGGAACTGGGCAATCTGTTTGTCAATGCGCTGAAGGGTGTCGCGCCTGTGCTGGTGTTTGTCATCGTTGCGGCAGCTCTGGCCCAGGGAACTGCAAAGCTGGACCGCCGGTTCGGAATGGTGATCTGGCTGTACATGCTCACCACTTTTATCGCGGCGGCGCTGGCAGTGTGCACCAGCTTCCTGTTCCCGCAGACAGTCACCCTGGCCGAGGCTGCGCAGCAGGACGTGGTCCCGCAGGGCCTGGGCGAGGTGATGAACACGCTGCTGAAAAACTTCGTAGAAAATCCCCTCAGCGCCATTACCAAGGGCAATTACATCGGCATCCTGTTCTGGGCCTGCATGTTTGGCTTTGCCATGAAGGCTATTGCTACCGACTCTGCCAAGAGCTTCATGGCCAACGTCTCCGACGCGGTATCTCAGATCGTGCGTTGGATTATCAACCTGGCTCCCTTTGGTATCCTGGGTCTGGTGTTTACCAATGTTTCCGAGAATGGCCTGTCCATCTTCACCCAGTATGGCAAGCTCCTGGCGCTGCTGGTGGGCACCATGCTGTTTATGGCGCTGGTGATCAATCCCCTTATCATTTTCCTGTATCTGCGCCGCAATCCCTATCCGCTGGTGTCCCGCTGCCTGCGGGATTCCGGCCTGACTGCCTTCTTCACCCGCAGCTCCGCCGCCAATATTCCCATGAATATGGCGCTGTGCGAGAAGCTGGGCATGGACAAGGACATGTATTCTGTCTCTATCCCTCTGGGCGCGACCATCAATATGGACGGCGCGGCCATCACCATTACCATTATGACCCTGGCGGCTGCCAATACGCTGGGCATCTCGGTAAAACCGGCGGCGGCGGTCCTGCTGTCCATCATGAGCGCCTTGGGCGCCTGCGGTGCTTCCGGCGTGGCGGGCGGCTCTCTGCTACTGATCCCCATGGCCTGCTCCCTGTTTGGCATCTCCAACGACGTGGCCATGCAGATGGTGGGCGTCGGCTTCATCATCGGTGTGGTGCAGGATTCCGTGGAGACCGCCCTGAACTCTGCCGGTGACGTAGAGTTCGCGGCCACCGCAGAGTTCTATCAGTGGCGGAAGCAGGGCAAGGAGCTGCCGGACTTCCTGGGCAAGAAATCCAAATAACCGCGAAAAAATGACCGCAGCCAAAACCGGCTGCGGTCGTTTTCGTACTGGTATGAGATCGGTCAAGGTTATTTCACACAGTGGAAGTATATCATTGACCCGTCCACATGGAGATGTTGACCTCTTTATACATTTTCTGAAAAATACCTCTCAGCTCTTCCTCCGTCTGGAATGGGGGAGAGAACCAGCCCCTCTTTGCAAGAATGTTTTTCACAAGCCAGTCTGCTCGTCTGGATTTTCCCTTGATATAGAAGCAGGCGATAAAATCACCACCCGGTTTTAAAACGCGCCAGGTCTCTCTGAACGCCTTTTGCTTGTCGGGAAATGCGTGGAACCCATTCATGCTGACGACGATATCAAAGGATTCGTCCCCCATTTGCAGGTTCCCCACATCACTCTGAACGCATTTGATATGCGGATAGCCACTCAGCCTTTTCTCGGCCTGCTCAAGCATGTCCATGCTGTAATCAAGGCAGGTGATGTGCGCATTTTTTAGGGCTGCCCATTTGCGCTCCGTGAACACAGCCGTTCCGACCGGGACATCAAGCAGCTTTCCCGAAAACCCATCAGGAATATAGGATAAGACCTTTCGCGCGATCTCATTGTCGTCCGTCCCGCTCCAAAATATCTTGATATACATTCTGCTGAAAAAATTGCCCTGGGTGAGAACGTCGTTATAGATGCTTTTTGATGATTCGTAAGCGCTTTGTATTTTGCCTGCCATGTAATTCACACCAAAGATTTTTTCGTGCTGGACCTGTCAGTCTCTGCGTTCGCTTATTCTCTAATGTTGCTTCCGATGTGCTTTTCCTGCCGCCACTGCGGAGCCGGGCCGTCGTCACCCCAGTATTCGTCCATGGATGCGATTTTCCCATCCACAACGCGGATGAAGGAGGCCACATGGCAGGACATGCTCCCGTCCTTATTGTATACATGGGTGGCGGTGACCACGTGGGTATCGGTGGTGATCACCTGCTCCACCTCGCCATCCCACTGGCCGGGATACTCGCAGTTTGCCCGGATGAATCCCTCCAGGGTGAAATGCTCATTGGTGTTGTTCCAGTTCACCCAGGCATTGGGATGGAAGAATTCCCGGATGGCCGCCGCGTCCTGCCGCAGGATGGTGTCCCAGAATGCTCTTATATTCAGCGCCATTTGCTTACCTCCACAATTGTTGAACAATCGTTCCGGCTGACCGTACATCGCTATCCTACCACAGTCAAACCGCCTGCGCAAGGGTGAAATTTGAAATACGATGGTCAAAATGTTGAAAAATGTGGATTTCAAACGAAAGATTCTGTGAATAATTCTTGCAATATCCGTCCCCTGTGTTATAATAGCCCTATAACGAAGGGTGAAAACTTCCATTTTTGGATAGAATTCCTGTATGGCTCCAGGGCAAGGACGGTTTTGGCCGGAGCTATTGCATTGAAAGGAGAAGATACATGAAAATATTTCGGAGATTGCTGCCGGCCATTTGCCTTACGCTGTTGCTGTGCGGCTGTGCGGAGAAGGCGAAGCCGGAGAGCATCGATACCGGGATTTTTTCCCGGGAAATCCAGGTAGGATCCACCGGCGACCGGCTGGAGATCGTTCACGCGGACAAGTCCACCCAGGCAGCTGAGCCGGGAGCGCTTCTGAAGAGCGATGATGGGCTCCGCGTTGGCTCCGATGCCGAGCTGACGCTGAATGCCGATGGAAATAAGCAAATCTACATGCAGGAAAGCTCTGAGATCCGCCTGGAAGCCTCCGGCACGCCGGAAAACGGTAAGACCAGGATCCATCTGGAGGATGGCGGCATCCTGATCCGGCTGGAGGAGCCGCTGGCTCAGGGGGAATTGTTCCAGATTCAGACGGATGGCGCACTGGTCTCCATTGGACAGGGTGTTGTCCGGGTCAGCAAGGTGAAGGATCATACTCTGATCGAGGTATTCCAGGGAGCCGCTGAAGCGACGCTGACAGGAAGCGGGAAGAAGACCACCGCCGAGGCAGGGGAGGCCCTGCTCATCAGCACCCAAGGGGAGAAGGCTTCCTTCGTGCTGGCGGACGAGATCGATCAGGACGCCTGGAAGTCCACCGAACCCTGGTCCCTCCAATCCGGCAAGAAGGGCGGCGGTACGCCTGTGCTGGACATCCCCTATGGCAAGCTGCCCGACGGTGTGCTGGAGCAACTGCTGGCCTGGGCAAAGGAAGGGCAGACGCTCTGCCTGACGGAGGAAGCGATCGGGAATCTGCTGGCCACCGGGCATGATTACACGGATATCCAGCGGGAAGAGCCGACCTGCCTGAAGGGCGGCAAAGTGCTCCAGGAGTGCCGTCTGTGCGGCGAGACTCATGAGGAGCTGCTTCCCGCACTGGGCCACACCGAGGAGACAATGTCCGCCGAGGACCCGACCTGCACCCAGGAGGGGAAAACCGCCGGGGTGAAGTGCGAGGTGTGCGGCGAAATTCTGACGCCTCAGGAGGCGATTCCCGCCACGGGGCACACGCCGCAGACAACGGATGCCGGAGAGACTCGCTGCGCGGTATGCGGCGAGCCGGTGGAGCCGGAGGATATCCAGCATGAGCATAAGCCGCAGACGGTTCCCGCGGTGGCTCCCACCTGCGAAAAAACCGGCCTGACCGAAGGGAGCGTCTGCGCCCTTTGCGGCCAGGTGCTGACGGAGCAGGAGATTGTGCCGGCTCTGGGTCACAGCAGCAAGGCTGTCCCCGGCCGCGCGCCCACCTGCACCCGCCCCGGCCTGACGGACGGAGCGCGCTGCACCACCTGCGGCAAGCTGCTTGCCAGACAGGAGACCATTCCCATGACGGCCCACCAGGAGCAGATGACACCGGCGGTCGCCCCCACCTGCACCAAGGAGGGCAAAACCGAATCGGTGGTCTGCGGCCTCTGCGGCAAGGTGCTGAAAGAGGCGGAAGCCGTCCCCATGACGGGGCATACCGTTGATACGGTTCCGGGCCGCGCGCCCACCTGCACTCGCCCCGGCCTGACCGATGGTCAGCGCTGCACTGTCTGCAAGACGTGGATCCAGCGCCAGCAGCCTATCCACACCGTTGACCATACGCCGGAGTCCATTCCTGCGGTGGCTCCTACCTGTACTGAGCCCGGCCTGACCGAGGGGAGCCGTTGTGCGGTCTGCGGAAAAAACCTGACCCAGCAGGAGGAAGTCCCGGCACTGGGCCATACCGAAGCGGCGATCCCAGGCAGGGAAGCGACCTGTACCAGAACGGGTCTGACGGAGGGGAAAAAGTGTGAGATCTGCGGCGAGGTGCTCCTTGCGCAAAGCAGCATCCCCAAGCCGGAGCACACCCCGACTGTGATCCCTGCCCGGGAGGCAACCTGCTCACAAATCGGCCTGACCGAAGGCTCCCGCTGCGCAGTCTGCGGCAGACTGCTGGTGCGGCAAAAGACAGTGGAGAAGCTTCCCCACACCACCGAGAAGATTCACGGAATCTATCCCATGTGCTTCCGGGACGGCTATACCGATGGCTCCAAGTGCTCCGTCTGCGGCGAGATTCTGGAGCCCTGCGAGGTCATCCCAGCATTGCCCCATACCGTTGGCTACCTGCTTGCGGCGGAACCCACCTGTACCCAGCCGGGCTGCACCCTGGGGATTGTGTGCTGCGTATGCAGCTACGTAATAAGGCCCCAGGAGACAATCCCCAGAGTTCCCCATACGCCGCAGACGGTCCCGGCGGTAGCGCCGACCTGCACCCAGCCTGGCCTGACGGAAGGCTCCGTCTGCTCCGTCTGCGGTGAGGTCCTCACGGCGCAGAGAGAGATCCCGGCCACTTCCCACACCCCCGGCGACCCGGTTAAAGAGATTAACCCGGTGGCCCCCGTGCTGGATGGCAGCGGGAACCTGGTCATGAACGAGGCAAACCCGCCCTACTGCTACGCCATGGTCACCAGATGCACCACCTGTGGCGAGGTGCTGGATAAGCAATGCTTTGACCACGTAGATGGTACATCAACGGCCAGCGCAGTCGGGGAAGCGGATAAATGCCAGCGGATCGACATAAGCTGCGTCGGCTGCAATGAAACAATTCGCCGGTATTATACATCGGGCCATGAATTTAGCGAGACCGTAGAAGCCGGAGAGGATGGCATTTCCTATGACGTGAGAACGTGCGGAAAATGCGGTTACTCGATCAAAAGCCCAAAAGACACGGCAAGTGAAGAGCTGTAACCGCTTTTGCACGATCTTCGGATAATTTCATCGGGCGGATGCTCTGTTCAAGAGCACCCGCCCCAATTTTTTTCTTCCAGCTCTTGACAGAAAATGATATAATAAACTTAAATGGAGTGGTTTGGATTCCACCCATTTTTCATGCCCGTGCTGCCCTGAGAAATCGATTTTCTGGGCCGCAAGGCAATCTTTGGTCGAGGAGTAAAAATGATGATCGAGAGCCTGAGCAGCTTCTTTTCGCAACTCACATCCAACCGCCTGGTGAATATATTGATTGAGTCATTCCCGAAGATGCTGCTGCCGGGGCTGAAGATGACCATTCCGCTGACTGCCATTTCATTTGCGTGTGCCCTGGTGATCGCGGTGGTCGCCGCCATGATCCGGGTGGCCAAGGTACCTGTGCTTCAGCAGATCGTTCGCTTTTATATCTGGGTCATTCGCGGTACGCCGCTGCTGGTGCAGCTGTACGTGGTGTTTTATGGCCTGCCCAATCTGGGCGTGGTGCTGGAGCCGTTCCCCACGGCGGTGCTGGTGTTCTCCATCAACGAGGGAGCCTATTGCGCCGAGACCATGCGGGCGGCCATCGAGTCCATTCCCCGGGGGCAGATGGAGGCAGGCGTCTGCGTGGGTATGAGCTGGATGCAGACCATGCGGCACGTGGTTCTGCCCCAGGCCTTCCGCACCGCGTTCCCGCCGCTGTCCAATTCGCTGATCTCCATGCTCAAGGATACCTCTTTGGCGGCCAACATTACCGTGATGGAGATGTTCATGGTCACCCAGCGCATTGCCTCCCGGTATTATGAGCACTTGGCGCTGTACATTGAGGTCGCCATGATCTACCTGCTGTTCTGTACCGTGCTGACCAAAGTCCAGGCTGTCTGTGAGAAGAAACTGGCAGCCTATGGCTTCTAAGGAGGGGACAGAATGCTGACAGTTCATAATTTGACCAAGCACTTTGACAGCAACCAGGTGCTGAAGGGGGTTAGCCTCTCAGTCAATAAAGGCGATGTGATCGCCATCATTGGGCAAAGCGGCGGCGGAAAAACCACGCTGCTGCGCTGTATCAACTTCCTGGAGGCCGCCGATTCCGGGGAGATGGAATTCGACGGGGAGCATTTCCAGCTCAGCCACATTTCCAAGAAGGACATTCAGCGTATCCGCCGAAAGACGGCCTTTGTATTCCAGAGCTATAACCTGTTCCGTAACAAAACCGCTCTGCAAAATGTCATGCTGGGCCTGACGGTGGCCCGGAAGATGCCAAAGGCTCAGGCGGAGCAGATCGCTCGCTCTGCCCTGAGCCGTGTGGGACTGGAGGACAAGGCGAACAGCTATCCCAATGCCCTTTCCGGCGGCCAGCAGCAGCGGGTGGCCATTGCCCGCGCCCTGGCTACCGACCCGGAGATCATCTATTTTGACGAGCCTACTTCCGCCCTGGACCCGGAGCTGACGGGCGAGGTGCTGGCAGTAATGCGCAAGCTGGCCGAAGAGGGAATGACCATGCTGGTGGTGACCCATGAGCTCGGTTTCGCCCGGAATGTGTCCACCAAGGTGATCTTCATGGAGAACGGCTCCATCGTGGAGTCCGGCCCCTCCGAAGAATTTTTTGCAAACCCAAAGGAAGAGCGTACCCGCGCTTTTTTGAAAACCATTTCGCAACATGAAAAGGAGTAGATCAAGATGAAAAGAACGTTTGCCGCACTTTGTGCCGTCCTGATGCTGGCGGCGATGCTGACCATGGCGGTTTCCGCCAAGTCCTCCGACGACCTGCTGGCCACCATTCAGCAGCGGGGTAAGATCATTATCGGCCTGGAGGGCGATTGGGCGCCCTGGTCCTTTGTGGGTGAGGATGATGAGTTGACCGGCTATGATGTGGAGGTGGCCAAGGCCATTGCGGAAAAGCTGGGCGTGGAGGCAGAGATTATCCCCGGCGAGTGGGACGGCCTGTTTGCCGGTATGGACGCCGGGCGGTATGATATCGTGGTGAACGGTGTTGAGGTGACCCCGGAACGGGAGGATAAGTACGATTTCACCGATCCCTATGCCTACATCCGCACCGCGCTGATCGTTCGCGGTGATAACGATACCATCCACTCCTTTGAGGACCTGGACGGGAAGAAGACAGCCAACTCCATCGCCTCCACCTATATGAACCTGGCAGAGAGCTACGGCGCGACCTGCTACGGTGTGGCCACGCTGGACGAGACACTGACCATGGTGCTTCAGGGCCGTGCGGATGCTACGCTGAATGCCATCGTCTCTTATACCGATTACATGGCCCAGCACCCGGATTCCAACCTGAAGGTGGTCGCCACCACCGAGGAAGCCTCCAATGTTTCCATCCCCATGCGCAAGGGGGAGGAGACCGCTTCTTTGATGGAGGCCATCAATCAGGCCATTGCCAAGCTGCGGGAGGATGGTGTCCTCTCTGAGCTGTCCACCCGCTTCTTTGGCGAGGATATCTCTGAGTAAGCGCTGAAATTAACAAGTGAGTTCACCGCAGAAGCACAGATGTGCCTCTGCGGTGAACTTATTTTTACAAAAAGAAAGCGTACAACTGTTCACATTCTGTTCATTCCTCCAAAATTGACGAACAGGGGTTGCATCCAACATTTGAATATGATATATTTCTTCCAAACTTTCAGCAATTGAATATTGTGCGACAGGAAGCGTGCGGGGAACTGGACAAGGAAGTCCGACCGACGGAGTGAAACTCTCAGGTAAGAGGACCGCATGTGGATCGCACTCTGGAGACATCCGGGCCCGACCCGGAGGCCGAAGGTGCAAGGGGTGGCTGACCACCGAATCTCTCAGGCAAAAGGACAGAGCATTTTAAGCAGAGGGTGGATTCTACCCGCTGCCTGAAATCTGCTTTTGAGAGTACCCTCTTGCGGGTGCTCTTTTCTCATATTCAAAATACCCAAGGAGGAAGAAAAATGGAAAACGTTGTTCAAACTGTCACGAAGGTGAATGATTCCGTCAATGGCTTTGTATGGGGAATGCCCATGCTGATCATGCTGGTTGGAACCGGCATATTGATGACGATCTTGACCAGGGCCTTTCAGCTGACCAGATTCCGCTACTGGATGAAGCACACCATCGGCGGCATCTTTACCAACAAGCACATCACGGCCCATACAGCCAAGGAGGATAAGTCCATCAGCCAATTCCAGAGCCTTTGCACGGCGCTGGCGGCCACCATCGGCACCGGTAATATCTCCGGCGTGGCGGCGGCCATTGCCACCGGCGGCCCCGGCTCCGTTTTCTGGATGTGGATCGTGGCGATTTTCGGTATGATGACGAACTATTCCGAAAATGTCCTGGGCATCTACTACCGCCGCAAGAATAAGGACGGTGAGTGGTGCGGCGGCGCCATGTACTATCTGAAGGATGGCCTGGGCAGCTTCCCCGGCTACAAAAGAATCGGCGCGGTGCTGGCGGTGCTGTTCAGCATCTTCTGCGTCATTGCCTCCTTTGGCATCGGCAATATGAGTCAGATTAACTCCATCGCTGTGAACATGCAGCAGGCCTTCAGCGTCCCCATGTGGGTCACCGGCGTGTGCCTGATGGTGGTTGCGGCGCTGGTGGTGGTTGGCGGTCTGAAGCGCATCGCGGCAGTCACGGAAAAGCTGGTGCCATTTATGGCTCTGATCTACATCATCGGTACCATAGTCGTGGTCTGCATGAACGCTTCCCGGATCGGCCCGGCCTTTGCTATCATTTTCAAGTGCGCCTTTACCGGCCGTGCGGCCTTTGGCGGTGTGGTAGGCGCCACGGTGAAGGATGCCGTGACCTGGGGCATGAAGCGGGGCGTGTTCTCCAATGAGGCGGGGCTTGGTTCCTCTGTTATGGTGCACTCCAATTCCAATGTAAAGGAGCCGGTGATGCAGGGCATGTGGGGCATCTTTGAGGTGTTTGCCGATACCATCATCGTTTGCTCCCTTACCGCTCTGACGGTGCTCACCAGCGGCCTGGTGGATCTGGACACCGGCGCAATGCTCACCACCACGGAGAAGACCGCCATGGTTGCCGAGGCCTTCGAGATGAGCTTTGGTAAATTCGGCGCATGGTTCATTGCCATTGCGGTGTTGCTGTTTGCCTTCTCCACCGTCCTGGGCTGGAGTCACTACGGCGCCAAGGCATTTGAGTACCTCTTCGGCACCAAGGCGACCATCGGCTATAAGATCGCGTTCGTTGCCTTCATCATCGTAGGCGCGACCATGAGCCTTGACCTTGCCTGGGACCTGTCCGACACCTTTAACGGCCTGATGGCCATCCCCAACCTGATCGGTGTCATCAGCCTGAGCAGCCTGGTGTACCGTATCACCGCAAATTACATCGACCGAGTGATCCGGGGCAAAAAGCTGGAGCCAATGTATTCCGCTTTCCCGGAATATCAGGCACAGGAAGAAGCGGAGGAAGCGGCGAAGTAAAATAGAATCGTTGAATAACCAAAAGCTCCTGGGGCGCATCGTCCCAGGAGCTTTTGGTTAGGAAGGAGCTTTTACTTGGTGCCCTCCAGCGCTACGCCGTTGACGTACAGGGTGTAGCCATTGCTGATGATCTGGGAGGCATCTCCAGTGAAGCTTGTAGTGTAACTGTCGCCGCCGTCGGAATCCACGGATTTGGTAACGGTGGCATTTGTCAGGGTAACAGTCTCATCCGTATCAATGAGGATCGCATTTTCATCCGCGCTGTCCGATAGATAGATGCCATCCGTCAGGGTGTCGGCGGAGGAGCTCTCTGTTGTTGTGGTATAGGTCACGCTGGAGGCGGAGCCTCCGGGACCGCCCCCAGGACCGCCGGGACCTCCCGGCCCTCCTCCGGGGCCGCCGCTGGGGGGATTTCCCCCTGGCCCCTCCGCCAGAGCACTCAGGGAAAAACTGATGGACAGACACAGAGCTACCGCTCTGTGAGCCTGGCAGGCCGCGGACGCAAGACGGTACTGACAGTGCAGAATTTCGGCTCGGTGATCGCCCCGGAGAACCTGCCCCATGTCTTTGAGCGCTTCTACCGCGGCGACAAGGCCCGCACCGCCCAGCAGGGCCACGGCCTGGGGCTTGCCATCATCAAGCGCACCGTGGAGCTGATGGACGGGAAAATCGAGGCCGCCAGCGCCCCGGAGACGGGGACTGTATTTACCGTGATTTTCGGATAAGCACAAAAGAAAAGCACCGACTCGGCCTTGAGTCGGTGCTTTAAATATGCTTATGCGTACAGTTCAACAACAGCGTGATCCAGCGCGGGCAGGGTGACGTATTCGCCGGTTTTCTTGATGACGGTGTCGGTGCCCTTCTTGTAGGTGATCCAGCTGATGGAGATCTGGCCGCCCTCAATGCCCTCGGTCAGTACCTGCTGGCCCTGGTAGCCATCGGCGACGTTCTTGCGGACGGTGACATTCTTTGGCTGAATGGTGGAGAGCTGATTGACCTCTAGCTTGACCTCGAAGTCCACTTCCTTTTCGCTGAGGAAGCGGATGATGACGCGGCTGTCTGTGACCTTGGCCCGGATCATCACCGAGCCGTCCAGAGAATTGCGGAATTGCAGATTCTTCCAGCCGGATACGGATAGCTCTGTGCCGATGGTGGTGTAGGGGCAGACGTGGGAGGCATTATGCCGCTCGGTCAGCTGCATCCCGCTGGTCATTGCCGCCACATACAGTGTAGTCGCCACCTGGTCGGAGCCGCCAGCCACCTCTTCCTCGATGCACTGGTCGCCGTGGGTGGGAGCAAGCTGGAAGCCGTTTGCCTCAGTGCGATCTTTCAGCACCGTGTTGAAGGAAAAGCTCTGTCCCGCTTCCAGGACCAGACCGTTGAGCTGCTGGCAGAGCAGCTTCATGTTTTGGTTATATGCCTCGTTGGAGCTGACAGGCGTGGTGAAGGAGCCGAGGGGATACTGGAAGATCCCGTTGCTGTCCAGCTTTTCAGGAACGATGTACTCCATGGGGATGGTGATCACGTCGCCGTAGCTGGCGTTGCTCAGCTGCTGACGGGCATCCTCCAGCGAGAAGGTATAGCCGCAGGAGCCGGGCGTTCCCTCGCTGGAGTCGGAGCCATCGACGGCCTCTACCGCATCCACGTGCACTTCGTTGTAAATGGCGTCAATATCCAGTGCCTCCGGCTCCTGGGGCAGATACTGGTCAGGGACGACATCCCGGAAGTTCCGCTGGCTGTACGCCTCGGCAATGGAGGTCAGGATACCGGCCAGATCATAGTCACTGCCGGGGGTACCGACGGTGAGCACCAGGTTCTGGCAGGGAACGGAGGCGTCATAACTGTCCGCATCCAGGCCGGGGCGGGCACCCTCCAACGTGTAGCCGGAGGGGACATATTGAGCCGAAATGCTGGACAGGAAATTGGATACGGTGCTGCGGATATAATCGGAATCCAGCTCCAGGCTGCCTCCCAGGGGAATATCCACCGGGGCTTGCTGGGTGGCCTGATATTCCTGCTGCCGCTGGGTGGTGGAGCCGGTGCGGGCATAGGCATAGGCAAGCTCAATGGCCTGGGCAATGTTCAGCTTGGGTCGGGTCTGGGAGGCGGCCAGGATCAGCTCTTCCTTTCCCAGCACCACGGTCATGTCGGTGCTTGTGTAGCTGCTGCCGACGGCGGTGGAGACAGCCTCAGCAGCCTCCTGCCGGGTCATGCCGCCCACGTCAACGCCTGCCACCCGAACATTGCTGACGATTTTATTCTGATAGGGATCGGCATTGGTCTGCCACAGCACCACCGCGACGATCCCCGCCACCAGGACCAGCGCGATAATGGCCAGCGCCAGGTTGATCCCCTTATGATGCCGGGAGACGGTGTCCAGGAATCCGCCGGTTTTCCGGGGAAGGTCAGGGGAGTCCTGTGGCTCCTGCTGGGGAGACGGAGCCTCTTCTTGCTGGGAAGATCGTGCCTCTTCCTGCTGCTTGGCAGCGCGGGGCTTTTTCGGCTCTTTGCGGGCTTTCTTTGCCTTTTTCGGCGCTTCCGCCGGGGCGTCCTCGGCCGGCTTGCTGGGAGCCTTGTCGCCGAAATCCGCGGGGAATTCCACGCTCAGCTGCGCCAGTAGCTCGTCCAGGTTCACGTCGTTCGCCGCACCGTCGGCAGCGGAATCGATGGATTTGAGAATGCTGTCAAAGTCGTCAAATTCGTGGTAATCAGCCATGGTAACGCCTCCTGGTTCTGTGTGGGAATGCTTTTGTTTCACATCGGCACTCCAATATTCTGTTGCATTGTATTATAGCACGGAAGAGAGGGAAATACAACCGCTTTTTGCGGAATCTGGAAGAGAAAACCGATCCTCATCCGCACAGATTGCGGTAGCGCTGCACGAAGATCTTGCTCTGTTTCAGGCTGTCCACCCCGGCGGAGAGCTTCAGTTGGAGCGTCGGCTCCTTGGCATTCGCCAGGAACACCACTCGCGCCTTGTAATCCGGGTCGGCGCACAGGGCGCTGACCGCTTCGAAGTTCAGATTGGTCAGGCCAAACAGTACATTTCCGCCCTTCTGGCGAATGTCCTTGATGCCCACCGTCCGCGCCTGGGCGCGCAGGAGGGCAATGTCGATCAGGTTCAGGACGCCCTTGGGTGGCTCACCGTAGCGGTCCACGATCTCATCCAGCAGGTCGTCCGCGTCCTCTTGACTGCGGATGGCAGCCATACGGCGGTACAGATCCATTCGCTCCTCGCCGCGCTGGACGTAGTCTTTATCCACATTGGCGGTGACGGTCAGGTCTGCGGTGCACTCCGGCGCCTTGGGTGCTTCACCCCGCTCCTCCAGCACCGCCTCGTCCAGGAGCTTCAGGTACATATCATAGCCCACGCTCATCATGTGGCCGGATTGCTCCGCGCCCAGAAGATTGCCTGCGCCGCGGATCTCCAGGTCCCGCATGGCGATTTTGAAGCCGGAGCCGAATTCCGCAAAATCCCGGATGGCAGCCAGCCGCTTTTCGGCCACCTCCGTCAGGCTCTTATCCGGGCGGAAGGTGAAGTAGGCATAGGCATGCCGGGTGGAGCGTCCCACCCGGCCTCTCAGCTGATGCAGTTGGGACAGGCCGAATCGGTCGGCGTTTTCAATGATAAGAGTATTGGCGTTGGGAATGTCCAGGCCGGTTTCAATGATGGTGGTGCACACCAGCACCTGGATCTCCCCCTCGGCCATGGCCTGCATCACATCCCCCAGAGCATCCTCTGTCATCTGCCCGTGGGCCACGGCCACATTCAGCTCGGGGATCCTCCGCCGCAGCGCCCCCGCACATTGGTCGATGGTCTCCGTGCGGTTGTGCAGGTAGTATACCTGCCCGCCCCGCTCTACCTCCCGGCGGATGGCGTCGTCAATGATGGCGGTGTTGTATTCCGTTACAAAGGTCTGCACCGGGTAGCGGTCGGAGGGAGGTTCCTCAATGGTGGACATATCCCGGATGCCGGACAGCGCCATGTTCAGTGTGCGGGGGATGGGGGTGGCGGACAGGGTCAACACGTCCACGCCCTTGGAGATCTCCTTCAGCCGCTCCTTATGGCTCACGCCGAAGCGCTGCTCCTCGTCCACGATCAGCAATCCAAGATCCTTGAACTGGACGCTCTTTTGCAGCAGCTTGTGGGTGCCGATGACCAGGTCTACATTTCCGCTGCGGATGTCCTGCAAGGTTTTGTTCTGCTGCTTGGTGGTGCGGAACCGGCTGAGCACATCGATGTTCACGGGGAAGCCCCGGAAGCGGGAGCTGGCCGTCTGATAATGCTGCTGGGCCAGGACGGTGGTGGGCACCAGGATGGCGGCCTGCTTGCCGTCCATCACGCATTTCATCACCGCGCGGAGCGCCACCTCCGTTTTGCCGAAGCCCACGTCGCCGCAGAGCAGCCGGTCCATGGGGGTGGGGGACTCCATATCATGCTTGATGTCGGCGATGCAGCGCAGCTGGTCGTCGGTTTCCGGGTAAGGAAAATTATCCTCAAATTCCTTCTGCCAAGGGGCGTCGGCGGCAAAGGCGAATCCGGGCTGCCGCTTCCGGGCGGCATAGAGCTGGATCAGCTCACCGGCCATGTCCTTGGCGGCCTTGCGGGCTTTGGCCTTCGTTTTCTGCCAGGCGTCGGAGCCGATCTTGTTCAGCCGCACATTGGCATCCTCGCCGCCCCCGCCAATGTATTTGCTTACCAGGTCAAGCTGGGTGGCGGGGACGAACAGAGTGTCGGAGCCTTGGTAGGCGATCTTGATATAATCCTTGATCGCCCCGTCCACCTTGATCTGCTCCATGGCCATAAAGCGGCCGATACCGTAATTTTCGTGTACCACCAGATCGCCGGGGGTGAGGTCGGTAAAGGAGTTCAGCTTCTGCCGGTTGGTCGCGCCGGATTTTTTCGGCTTGCGCCGCTGCTCACCCTTGGCAATCAGCTGTCCCTCGGTGAGCACAGCCAGCTTGGACAGAGGATATTCCATGCCGAAGGGCAGGCTGCCTTCCGCCAAAAGGATCTGTCCGGGTTTGGGCAGCGCGGTCAGGGGGATGCACAGGAAACAGCTCAGTCCCTTCTCCCGCAGCATCTGCTGCAGCAGCTCCGCCCGGCGGCGGGTGCCGCAGAGCACCAGACTGCCGAATTCCATTTTCTGATAGTGTGTCAGGTCGCTGACCACGGTGTCCATGTTTCCGCCGTAGCCTGGCAGCTGCTTGGCAGTGACGGGGAGCAGCACCTTGGGCGGGCAATCCTCCGGGTAGGCGCTGCCGCCGAAGGTATCCAGATAAGCGACGGTTTTCCCCTGCAGCCGGGTGCAGAGCTCCTCCCATTGCAGGGCAAAGTCGCACAGCTCGCCTGCCACCAGCCCAGCCTGGAGCATGCTGTCCAGCTGCATCCCCAGCTCCTCCGTCCGGGTTCTGGCAGAACGCTGGATGCTGGCGTGGTCGCACAGCACCAGAATGGAATCTCTGGGCACATAGTCCAGCGCACAGGCAAATTCCGGGTAGATCAGGGACATATATCGGTCGGAAGCGGGGTTACTCAGCCCGTTCTCGTATTTTTCCAGGTCCTTGGACAGGGTGGCCACCAGCGGCTCGTTGACATTTTTGTGCCGCCGCTGCCGGGCGATCAGATTGCGCAGGTCCCTGCACAGCCCCTCCATTCCACCGCGGTGGCAGTGGGGGAGCGTTTCGCTGACAGGCAGCAGCACGCAGCTGGTGATATTTTCATCCCGCCGTTGGGTGCCGGGGTCAAAGAAGCCCATGGTGTCCAGCTCGTCGCCGAAGAACTCCGCTCGTACCGGCTTGTCGCAGGCAGGGGAGAACACATCCAGAATACCGCCGCGCACCGCAAATTGCCCTGCACCCTCCACCATGCCGCACCGGCTGTACCCCGCGCTGACCAGGGAGGCAATCAGGCCCTCAATGGCATATTCCTTTCCCACCTCCAAAGTGAGCGTGGCCTGGGAGAGAACGGCGGGCGGGAGGGTCCGCTGGCAGGCGGATTCCCAGGACATGATCTGGATGGGAGTATCCCCTCGCCCCAGGGCATATAGCTGCCGCAGTCGCTTGTGCTCCCAGGCGCGGGAGACGACGGCGGCGTCATACAGCGTCAGGTCCCGCCCCGGCAGGGTGGGGGCCTCGGTCCCCAGGAAGCACTTCAGCTCCTCCTGCATGCGGTGAGCGGCCATTTCATCCTGCACCAGAATGACCAGCGGCTTTTTTACATCCTGGGAAATGCCCGCGATCATGTGGGAGCGGTTGATCTGCCCAACGCCTGTGACGGCGGCGGCCTCTCCGCGGCGCAGGGACTCCGTCAGGGCCGCGTATTCAGGAATGGTTTTCAGCATAAACAGGACTTGATCCATAATAATCGCCTCATACAATAAAAGCTGCTCCACGCGGCAAAGCGGAAAGCGGGATGATCCCCACTTTCCGTTTGCTTTGTCTGCAATATTCTTTTTACGGGTGGCTGCCGTTGAATTGGTTCGCCGCCTGGGGGACGCCCTGATCGATAATGAGCAGCGCGGCCTGCCCGGCGTTTTCCAATGCAAAGGACAGATCCTTTTCCTCTTTGGCGCTGAAGGTGGAAAGGACCCATGCGGCCAAATCAAATTCGGGATTGGGCTTTGCACCCACACCGATCTTCACCCTGGGAAAGTTCTGGCTTCCCAGCTCGGCGATGATGGACTTGATCCCATTGTGCCCGCCGGCGGAGCCGTCACCCCGTACCCGCAGCCGCCCCGGCTCCAGGGAGATGTCGTCGAACAGGACGATGATCCGCTCCGGCGGAATGCTGTAATAGGCGCTCAGCTGCAGCACTGCCCGGCCGGACAGATTCATATAGGTCTGGGGCTTCAGAAGGAAGAGCTTCGTCCCATTGTAGACGGTCTGGCCGTACAGCCCCTGAAATTTGGCCTTGTCGATCTTGCAGCCCAGCGTCTGGGCCAGCAGGTCAATGGCCCGGAAGCCGGTGTTGTGCCGGGTGCGCTCATACTCCCGGCCGGGATTGCCCAGCCCAACGATCAGCCAGCTCTGCTTATCCGTTTTGAACACGGCTCAGAACAGGTCGGCGATGGAAGTGCCGCCGTGGATGTGCTCAATGGCGCGGGCAAACACGGGGGCCACGTCCAGGAATTTGATCTTGTTGCTGGCGGTGTTGCCCACCTGGGGAATGGTGTTCAGGAACACGATCTCCTGAATGGGGCTGTCCTCGATGCGCTCATAGGCGGGGCCGGAGAGCACACCGTGGGTGGCGCAGGCGTACACCGCCTTGGCACCGCCAACCTCAACCAGGGCGTTGGCCGCATTGCACAGAGATCCGGCGGTATCCACCATGTCGTCGTACAGAATGCAGGTTTTGCCCCGCACGTCGCCGATGACGTTCATCACTTCGCACTCATTGGCCTTCTGGCGGCGCTTATCCACAATGGCGAGGCTCATGTGGACCTTCTGCGCGAAAGTGCGGGCGCGGCTGACGGAACCCACATCGGGGGAGACGACAACAAACTCGGAGTGGTCAAATTTTTCTTCGGGGAATTTCTTCAGATAGTAGCTTACAAAGGAGGGGTTGCCCAGCAGATGATCCAGAGGGATATCAAAGAAGCCCTGGATCTGGGGGGCGTGCAGGTCCATGGTGAGCACGCGATCCGCGCCGGCGGCGGTGATCATGTTGGCGACGAGCTTGGCGGAGATGGGATCGCGGCTCTTGGCCTTGCGATCCTGGCGGGCATAACCGAAATAGGGGATCACGGCGGTGATCCGTCCGGCGGAGGCGCGGCGGCAGGCATCGGCCATTACCAGCAGCTCCATCAGGCGGTCGTTCACGGGCTTGCAGGTGGACTGCACCAGGAATACGTCGGCTCCTCGGACAGTCTCATTCAGAGAGACGGAAACCTCACCGTCGGCGAAAGTCTTGACATCCGCCAGGCCTATGGGAATGTTCAGGGCGCGGCAGATGGTCTCGGCGAACACGGGATTGGAGTTGCCAGAGAAAATTTTGATGTTATCTCCGTAAGCTGTCATCTGAAGAAATACCTCGCTTCTTTCTTTTTCTGTCGTCCGCAGAGCGGAGGGCATTTGACAATTCCATTATACCACCATCCGGCGAAAAAAAGCAATAAGTGCCCGGATAAAAATACCGCCGAAAAAACCACCCATTTTTGAAACTTCTTGTATAATCCGACGATATCCGACAGCGCCGCCCCGCGCCCAAAAGCGGCCGCCTGAATTTGATAAATTACGAAATTATGTTTGAAAAAATACTTGTAGGAAGGAGAAAAGTGTGATATAATAAAAAACAGCGATTTTGATACAGGAGTAGCATAGCATGAACGATAAAATTGTGATTCAGGGAGCCAGAGAGAACAACCTGAAAAACGTAAATCTGACCATCCCCAGGGACAAGCTGGTGGTATTTACCGGCCTGAGCGGCTCCGGCAAATCCAGCCTGGCCTTTGATACCATCTATGCCGAGGGGCAGCGCCGGTATGTGGAGAGCCTCAGCTCTTACGCCCGCCAGTTTTTGGGTCAGATGGACAAGCCGGACGTGGACTCCATCGACGGCCTGTCTCCCGCCATTTCCATCGACCAGAAAACCACCTCTAAAAGCCCCCGCTCTACCGTAGGCACCGTAACGGAAATCTACGATTACCTGCGTCTGCTCTGGGCAAGGACGGGCATTCCCCATTGCCCCAAATGCGGCCGGGAAATTCGGCGGCAGACCATCGATCAGATCGTTGACCGGGTGGAGGCACTGGGGGAGGGGACGCGGTTTATCATCCTGTCCCCGGTGATCCGGGACAAAAAGGGCGAGCATCAGAAGGTATTTGAGGATGCCCGCAAGCAGGGCTTTGCCCGCCTCCGCCTGGATGGCATCCAGTACGATCTGACGGAAGAGCTGAAGCCGGAGAAGAACAAGAAGCACACCATTGAGCTGATCGTGGACCGCCTGGTGCTGAAGGACGGCATCCGCCGCCGCCTCACCGACTCCATCGAGACGGCCTGCGCCCATTCCGGCGGCCTGGTGACCATCTCCATCCCCGGTCAAAAGGAGGAGCTGAGCTTTTCTCAGAATTATGCCTGTGAAGACTGCGGCATCAGTATGCCGGAGCTGGAGCCACGGATGTTTTCCTTCAACAATCCCGCCGGGGCCTGCCCCAGCTGCACCGGCCTGGGCTTCCAGCTGATCGCGGATGAAGACCTGGTGATCTCCGATAAGGATAAATCCATCTTTGACGGCGCCATCCAGGCCTCCGGCTGGCAGAGCGCCCGGACGGATTCCATCTTCCGTATGTATTTTGAGGCACTGGCGCAGAAGTATCACTTTTCTCTGACGGTCCCTGTCAAAGAGCTGTCCAGAGATGTGATGGATGTGATCCTGAACGGGACCAAGGGCGAAAAGCTGCACATGACCTATAACCGAGGAAATGGAATGGGTGTGCTGGAGCAGCCCTTTGAGGGAATCCTCAATAATATCTCCCGCCGCTACCGGGAGACCCAGTCCGACGCAGCCCGGAAGGAACTGGAGGAATGCATGTCCACCGCGCCCTGCCCGGTCTGCCATGGCAAGCGGCTTTCCGCCGTTGCCCAGGCGGTGACAGTGGGCGGGATCGGCATCATGGACTTTTGCGGTATGAGCATCCGCAAGGAGCTTGATTTCATGAACGGCCTGCGCCTGGAGGGCAATATGGCCCTGGTAGCAGAGCAGATCGTGAAGGAGATCAAGTCCCGGCTCCAATTCTTGATGGATGTGGGCCTGGGCTATCTGACCCTGTCCCGGGCTGCCGGGACCCTTTCCGGCGGCGAGAGCCAGCGGATCCGTCTGGCTACCCAGATCGGCTCCTCGCTGATGGGGGTGCTGTATATTCTGGACGAGCCGTCTATCGGCCTGCACCAGCGGGACAATGACAAGCTCCTGGCGACCCTGGAGCACCTGCGTGACCTGGGCAATACGCTGATCGTGGTGGAGCATGATGAGGATACCATGCGCGCGGCGGACTTCCTGGTGGACGTCGGCCCCGGCGCGGGCAGCCACGGCGGTGAGATCGTGGCGGCGGGAACCCTGGAGGATATCATTGCCTGCCCCCGGTCAGTCACAGGCCAGTATCTGTCCGGCGTGAAAAAAATTCCCGTCCCGGCGACCCGCCGACCCGGCAACGGAAAGAAGCTGATCGTCCGGGGCGCACGGGAAAACAACCTGAAAGACCTGGATGTGGAGATCCCTCTGGGCACCTTCACCTGCGTCACGGGCGTCTCCGGCTCCGGCAAGTCCAGCTTAGTCAACGAGGTGCTGAACAAGACGCTCCTGGCCAAGCTGAACCATGCCCGCACCCGCCCCGGCGCATGCCGCTGCATTGAGGGACTGGAAAACCTGGACAAGGTGATTGACATTGACCAGAGCCCCATCGGAAGGACGCCGCGCTCCAATCCGGCCACCTATACCGGCCTGTTCAACGACATCCGCGATCTCTTTGCTTCCACGGCGGACGCGAAGATGCGCGGCTACGGACCGGGGCGCTTCAGCTTCAACGTGAAGGGCGGCCGGTGCGAGGCCTGCTGCGGCGATGGCTTGGTGAAGATCGAGATGCACTTCCTGGCGGATGTATACGTCCCCTGCGAGGTCTGCCATGGCTCCCGCTACAACCGGGAGACTTTGGAAGTGCTCTATAAGGGAAAAAACATTTCTCAGGTTCTGGATATGACTGCCGAGGAGGCGGTGGATTTCTTTGAAAACCTCCCTAAGATCCGGCGAAAGGCACAGATGCTTCAGGAGGTCGGTCTGGGCTATGTAAAGCTGGGCCAGTCCAGCACCACCCTCTCCGGCGGCGAGGCCCAACGGGTGAAGCTGGCTACGGAGCTGTCCCGGGTATCCACCGGCAGGACGATCTACATCTTGGATGAACCCACCACCGGCCTGCACGCGGCGGATGTGCACAAGCTGATCGAGGTGCTTCAGCAGCTGGTAGATGCGGGCAACACCGTCTTGGTGATCGAGCATAATCTGGATGTGATCAAAACCGCGGATTATGTGATCGACCTTGGCCCCGAGGGGGGCGACGGGGGCGGTACCCTGGTTGCCGCCGGAACGCCGGAGGAGGTCGCTGCCGCAAAGGGCAGCTTTACCGGCGCGTATCTGAAAAAATATCTATAAAGGAAGATATAAAAAGGTCCGCCGGATACTCCGGCAGACCTTTTGGTGGACCTATTCATAAGCACTGTAAGGCAGAAAATCGGAAAGCTCGATCAGTGCGTGATCCTGCTCCCCGCCATAGTCGGCGGTCACCAGCTTGGAATGAAGTGCGGCGCTGTCCACCGGGGCAGAGAAGAAGGTGATGGTCACCCTGGTGCCGCCTCCCTGGGGGCGGTCTACCAGCACCGCACCGCGGTGACGGGCGGCGGCATTTCGGATCAGCAGCATCCCCAGGCCGATCCCGTGCCGGGGATCCTCCACAGTCGGCTCCCGCAGATAGCGGGTAAACAGAGTTGCCTGCTCCTGCTCGGTGATGCCGCCTCCGCTGTCGCTGACGGAAAAGCGGAACTGCTTCCCGTTGCGGTACAGTGCCAGCTGGATGTTTCCACCCTTGGGGGTGAATTTCAGGGCGTTGGAGATCATATTCAGCACCGCCCGTTCCATCATCTGACGGTCCAGGCAGCAGACGGCGGATTTCTCCAAGCCGGTAAAGCCGATCTGAACGCCGGTCTGTTCAGACAGCGTGATGGCTTTTTCACCGATTTCCTGAAAAAGGGCACCAACATTCACGTGCTCCGGGCGGAACATGGGGCCGAAGCCCGCGGCATCGGACATGTTGCCTACAATGCGGAGCAGCTGGCACAGGCTGCGGTTCAGCTGACCGGTGACCGCGTCGCGCGCCATGTGCTGCGCGGCCAGCATGGCCCCGGCAAGAGGACCGCGCAGCTCCCGCGCGGCCAGGGCAAGCACCCGCAACTGCTCGCTTTCAAACTGCTGATCCAGAGTGAATACATCCTCCCGGCCAATGCGCACCACCGACGCGCCGAAGCGTTGGTCGTGGATAATCAGCGTGAGGTAGAGCATCCCGCCGGAGAACGCCGCGTAATCCTCGTTCCCGGATTCCAGAAGCGTCTGAATGGGAAGCCCCTCCCGCAAAAAAAGCTTTCGGGCAGCCTGGTTCAGCCGGGTAACGGCTCCATTTTCAATACAAAACGTAGGGTGGGGCATCAAGTCCAGCATTCCGATTTCCTCTGTTTGTTGTTCCATGAGTCTCCTCCTGACAAAGATAGGATGTGCAGAACGCGGGAAATCTTTCCCGGCAAGTTTCGACGTTTGATTCTATTTTAACGGAAGCAAAGAAAAATAGCAAGGGCGAACATAGAATTGTTGAGGTGAATTTGCATGTCAATGCATGACGGACACAGAAAAAGGCTTCGCCAGCGTTTCCTGGAGGAGGGCCTGGATCATTTTACCGATGTCCAGGTGCTGGAACTGCTGCTGTTTTACTGCATTGCCAGGCAGGACACCAATCCCATCGCCCACAGGCTGCTGGAGCATTTCGGCTCGCTGTCCCGGGTGCTGGAAGCCCCGGTGGCAGAGCTGTGCAAGGTGGAGGGCGTGGGTGAAAACACCGCAATTTTCCTGCGCCTGGTCACCCAGGCAGGCAGTTTCTACCTGAAGGACCGGGCAGCGAAGACGAAGGTGCTGCCCACGCTGGAAAGCTGTGCCCAATTTTTGCAGCCCTATTTTTATGGGCAGAATGTGGAGACGGTGTATCTGCTCTGCCTGGACGCAAAATGCAAGCTCCTGTGCTGCAAGAAAATGTCCCAGGGGAATGTAAATTCCACCGAGATATCCATTCGGAAAATCGTGGAAACGGCGCTGTCGGCCAATGCCTCCAGCGTCCTTCTGGCTCATAATCACCCCGGCGGTATCGCCATCCCGTCCTACGCGGACATCCGCACCACCTTGAACGTGGCCTCCGCGTTGCAGGCGGTGGATGTGCATTTTATAGACCATCTGGTAATTTGCGACGATGATTACGTGTCGCTGATGCAGTCCGGCTACTTGAGATCGGACGTGGAGGAATAAAATGGATCAATTCAAACTTGTATCGGAATACAAGCCCTCCGGCGACCAGCCGGAGGCAATCGAGGCGCTGACCCAGGGAGTGAATCTGGGCCTGCGGGAGCAGACCCTGCTGGGTGTTACCGGTTCCGGCAAGACCTTCACTATGGCGTCCGTGATTGCAAAGCTGAACCGTCCGACCCTGGTGCTGGCCCACAATAAGACGCTGGCCGCCCAGCTGTGCTCGGAATTCCGGGAGTTTTTCCCGGAGAACGCGGTGGAATACTTTATTTCCTACTATGATTACTACCAGCCGGAGGCATATATTGCCCATACCGACACCTATATTGAAAAGGACTCCTCCGTGAACGAGGAGATCGACCGCCTCCGCCACTCCGCTACCTCCGCGCTGTTTGAGCGACGGGATGTGATCGTGGTGGCCTCGGTGAGCTGCCTGTACGGCCTGGGCGACCCCATCGACTATAAGAGCATGGTGGTGTCCCTGCGCGTCGGACAGGAGCACCCCTTGGATCAGATACTGAAAAAGCTGACCGAGATCCGCTATGAGCGCAACGACCTGGATTTTTCCCGCAACAAGTTCCGGGTCCGGGGAGATACGCTGGAGGTCTACCCGGCCTATTGGTCCGGCCGTGCCATCCGCATTGAGTTCTTTGGGGACGAGGTCGACCGCATCAGCGAGATTAATGCCGTGTCCGGCCTGACGGAACGGTATGTGGACCATGTGGCCATTTACCCCGCCAGCCATTATGTGGCCTCAAAGGAGAAGCTGCAGCGGGCCATGCTGGAGATCCAGCGCGAATGCGACCAGCAGGTGCAGTTCTTCCGGGACAATAACAAGCTGATCGAGGCGCAGCGCATTGCCCAGCGGACGGCCTACGACCTGGAAATGCTGACGGAGATCGGTTTTTGCAGCGGCATTGAAAACTACTCCCGGGTCATTCAGGGCAGAGCGCCGGGCACGCCGCCGACCACCCTGCTGGACTATTTCCCCAAGGATTTCCTGATGTTCATCGATGAGAGCCACGTGACGCTGCCCCAGTGCCGGGCCATGTACGCCGGCGACCGAAGCCGTAAGGACGCGCTGGTGAACTACGGTTTCCGGCTCCCCTCCGCCTATGACAACCGCCCTCTGAACTTCGGAGAATTTGACCAGAAGATCAATCAGGTGATCTATGTCTCCGCTACGCCGGGAGAATATGAGCGCAGCCGCTCCGGGCAGATCGTGGAGCAGGTGATCCGCCCCACGGGCCTGCTGGACCCGGTGGTGGAGGTGCGGCCCATCGACGGCCAGATCGACGACCTGATCGGGGAGATCAATGCCCGTACCGCCCGGGAGGAGCGGGTGCTGGTGACCACCCTGACCAAGAAAATGGCAGAGGACCTGACGGTCTACCTGACCAAGGCCGGCATTCGGGTGCGTTATATGCACTCTGATATCGGGGCAATGGAGCGGATGGAGATCATCCGGGATCTGCGTATGGCCAAATTCGATGTGCTGGTGGGCATCAACCTGCTGCGCGAGGGCCTTGACCTGCCGGAGGTCAGTCTGGTTGCCATCCTGGACGCGGATAAGGAGGGCTTCCTGCGCAGCGAGACCAGCCTGATCCAGACCATCGGACGGGCGGCAAGAAACGCGGAGGGGAAGGTAATCATGTATGCCGATACGGTCACGCCCTCTATGCGCCTGGCCCTGGACGAGACGGCCCGCCGCCGGGATATCCAGAACAGCTATAATAAGGCCCACGGCATTGAGCCAAAAACGGTGATCAAATCCGTCCGCGACCTGATCGAGATATCCTCTCCCACTGCGGAGCGGAAGGGCAGGACCGGCGTAAAGATGACCAAGGCAGAGAAGGAAAAGGAAATTGCCCGCCTGGAAAAGCAGATGAAGGAAGCGGCCAAGATGATGGAGTACGAGTATGCCGCCGTTCTGCGTGACCAGATCATCGAGCTGCGGGGCAACGGATTATAATTATAAAAAAGAAGAGAGGTAACATATGCAAAAGATCAAGTCAGTCGATCCCGGATTCCGCAGCCAGATGTATAAGCTGCTGATCCCACTGGTCATTCAGAATTTGCTGAACGCGGCGGTCAGCTCGTCGGACGTGGTGATGCTGAACTATGTCAGCCAGTCGTCCATTTCTGCGGTGTCTCTGGCGGCAAATTATGCCCAGGTGCTGGGCAGCGTGTTTTACGGCCTGGGCACCGGCGCGACGCTGCTGTGCGCCCAGTATTATGGGAAAAAGGACTTCCGGGCCATCCAGGCGGTACAGGGCATTGCCCTGCGCTTCTCCATGGCGATTTCGGCGGTATTTGCGCTGGCGGCCTTCACGGTGCCGCAGGTGCTGATGCGCCTGTTTACCAATGATGCAGAGCTGATCTCCATCGGCGCGGGGTATCTGCGGATCATGGGAATAACCTATCTGTGCTGGGGCATCATAGAGGTATACATGTCGGTGCTGCGCAGCATCGGCCGGGTGACCATCTGTCTGGCGCTGAATATAATGACCTTCTTCCTGAACATTGCGCTGAATGCGGTGTTCATCTTCGGCCTGCTTGGTGCGCCTAAGCTGGGTGCGGTGGGTGTTGCCATTGCCACTGCCGCCTCCAGAGTGGTGGAGCTGGTGGGCAGCTTTGTGGTTTCGGCCTTTTCAAAGGACGTGAAGCTGAAGCTTTCAGAGGTGCTCCGCCGGAATAAGGTGCTTACCGGCGACTTTGTCCGCCTGGCGCTTCCGGCTCTGGGCAACGACGTATCCTGGGGCGTGGCGTTCTCCATGTACTCTGTGATCCTGGGGCACTTGGGCAATGATGCGGTGGCGGCCAATTCCATTGTGGTGGTCATCCGCAACCTGACTACCACCTTCTGCTTCGCCGTTGCCGGGGCAGGCGGGATCCTGCTTGGGAACGTAATGGGCACCGGCGACCTGGACAAGGCGAAGAAGTACGCCTCCGAGGTCATGAAGATGACGGTATTTTCCGGCGCGGTGGGCGGTGTTGTCCTGATTGCAGCCATTCCGCTGGTGCTTCGCTTTGCCTCCGCCAGCCTGTCGGACACGGCTATGGGCTACCTGAGAGTGATGCTGTGGATCAATTCCTATTACATCATGGGCGCTGCGGTCAATACCTCGCTGATCGCGGGCGTGTTCCGGGCGGGGGGAGATACCCGCTTCGGCCTGATCTGCGACTCCATCGATATGTGGTGCTACGCAGTGCCGCTGGGCTTCCTGGCTGCTTTTGTACTGAAGCTGCCGGTGCTGTGGGTGTATTTTCTGCTGTGCACGGATGAATTTGTAAAGTGGCCCTGGGTGCTGCGCCACTACCGCAGCGGCGCGTGGGCAAAGAATATCACCCGGGAGGGCCTGTTCAGTGAAGAGGAAAACGCTTCCTTAAGTAAATCTTAACAGGCACGAATTTTGAGGTTTTATGTCAATTCCACTTGCTTTTTTCTCACGGCAATGATAGAATGTTATTGACATTACCATAAAGGTAGGGGACTAGCGATGGATAAGAACGATTTCGATCTCGATATCGATTTTGAAGAAGAATATGGCTTCGATCCCAAGGATTTCCTGTCGGAGGATGACGATTTCGATTATTCCGATATCCTGGATGAGGATGATCCTACGGAGGATATGGACGCCACAAAAGCCTACCATTTTGATCAGACGCCCGACCAGAACGCGGACAACGATATAAGCGATGCCGATGAGGACCTGGCTGCCGATTTCCCGGAGCATCCCGATCACGACGATGAGCAGCAGGATTACCCCGACGAGGAAGCCCCCCAGGCTTATGATGCTCCCGAAGAAGAGCAGGACGGCCAGGAGTATGACATTGAGGAATACGACGAGGAGCCGGAGCGGGAGCAGGGTACCAAGAAAAAGGGCGGCCTGAAGCTTCCCAAGCTGGGCGGCAAGGGAAAATCAAAGAAGGCAAAGAGCAAAGCCTCTGACCCGGTGAAAAAGAGCGTGTTTTCCAAGCTGCTGGATATGTATATGGAGCCGGTCACCCGGTATAAAGAGGAAAGTGAGGTCCTGGACCCCCTGGATCCCCGGTATGTCCGCCGGAGAAAGCGGGAGAAAAAACGCATCTTCAAGGAGGTATATCTGCCTGCCATCATTGCGGGCCTGGCGTTGCTTCTGATCCTCAGCTTCATCGTAGGCTCTGTTTCCAATGCGCTGACCGTGAAGAAAAACAAGGATTCCGCCGCTCAGGTGGAGGCGCAGCAGCAGGCCAGCGCCGCCGATGCCGCTGAGGTGGAATTCAAACGGACGATGGCCCAGGTGGAAAGCCTGGTAACGGGTTACGATTATCAGGGCGCGATCGACCTGCTGAACGAATACCTGAACGGCTACAACGGAAGCAACAATACCTTCCGGGAGCAGGCGGTGGCCAAGCAGGCGGCGCTTGTCAACGAGCAGAATCAGCTGGTGGAGCTGAAAGACGTTACCACCATTCCCAATCTGTCTTTCCATGTGCTGATGGCGGATGCCTCCCGGGCCTGCAACAAGGATGTCTCCGGCGCGGATATGGCGGGCCTTTACAATAAGAACTTTGTCTCCGTGGAGGAGTTCAGCCGCATCCTGAATCAGCTTTACAGCTCCAATTATGTGCTGGTGGACTTTGACAGCTTCGTTTACAAAGCCACTGGCGTGGACGGCAATGATGAGTTCGGCGCCAAGTCCATCTACCTGCCTCAGGGCAAGAAGCCGGTGATGATTACCGAGACCATGGTCAACTATTTCGAGTATATGGTCGACCCGGATAAGGACGGCACACTGGACGGCACGGGCCATGGCTTTGCCAACAAGCTGGTGCTGGATGAAAACGGCGACATCAAGGCCGCCTATGTGGATGCCAACGGCCAGAGCCTGGTGGGTAACTACGACCTGGTGCCTGTGCTGGAGAGCTTCATTCAGGAGCATCCTGATTTCGTCTACCAGGGTGCCAGAGCCATCCTGGCGGTCTCCGGCACCGAAGGCGTGTTTGGCTACCGCACCAATACCTCCTATGTTTCCCGCTTCGGTCAGGCGTTCTATGACAACGAGGTGATCGAGGCCAAGAAGGTGGTCGCCGCTCTGCGGGAGAAGGGCTACACCATCGCCAGCTACACTTACAGCAACCAGGCCTACCGCAGCATGACCACCCTGCAGATCCAGGCGGAGGTCACCAACTGGACGAATCAGATCACTCCTGTGCTGGGCGAGGTAGACACCATGGTCTTTGCCCGCGCCAGTGATATTGAATCCTATTCCGGCACCACCTTCGATGTGCTGTACAACAGCGGCATCCGCTACTTCCTGAACAGCGGCTCCTCTCCCAGAGTGGATATCAATAAGACCTTTGTTCGCCAGACCCGTCTGATGGTCACCGGCGAGACGCTGGCCTGGTATTCCAGTCAGTTCACCAGCTACTTCGACAGCAACGTGGTCCTGGATCTGACCACCCGCGGCGGCATGCCCGCGAAGTCCTAAGGAACCTTTGAATAAATCGTCTGCGGCATGGGAAGAAAATTCCCCGCTGCCAGCTCTTGCCGATTTGATCAGAGCTTCCCTAACACGGTATCAGAATGCGCCGGGATATTTCCCGGCGCATTTTTAAGGAGTGAAATTTGAAATGACGCAGATCAAGCCGGGCATTTACCGGCACTTTAAGGGAAATGAATACGAGGTCCTCTTCCTGGCGACCCATTCGGAGACGCGGGAGACGATGGTCGTCTATCGTGCGCTGTATGGGGAGCGGGGACTGTGGGTGCGTCCGGCATCCATGTGGACGGAGCAGATAGAGCGAGACGGCTATTCCGGCCCTCGGTTTTATCCCATCAAAAAAGAGGAAGTGCAGGAATGAATCAGGTGGTCGTGATTACCGGCGGCAGCAGCGGCATCGGGCTGGCCACGGCCCGCGCCTTTCGCGCCAGGGGAGACAGGGTATACGAGCTGAGCCGACGGGACACGGTACATAACGACGGCATTGTCCACATTTCGGCGGATGTGACCCGTGAGGAAGCGGTCAGCGCTGCCCTTCGGCAGGTGGCTGAAGCAGAGGGACGGGTGGATATCCTTGTGTGTAATGCCGGCTTCGGAATCTCCGGGGCGGCGGAATTTACCGGCAATGGGGATGCCAAGCGTCTGCTGGAGGTAAACCTGTTCGGCGCAGTAAACGCCGTCAAGGCAACCCTGCCCATTATGCGCGCCCAGCGCGGCGGAAAGATCATCTGCATCAGCTCCATTGCGGGGCTGGTGTCCATCCCGTTTCAGGCGTGGTATTCTGTGTCCAAGGCGGCAGTTCTTTCCTATGCAGCCGCGCTGCGGGAGGAGATCCGTCCCTTTGGCATCCAGGTCTGCGCTATTCTGCCGGGGGATATCCGCTCCGGCTTTACCGGCAGCCGGGAAAAGTCCCCGGTGGGCGACGATGTTTACGGCGGCCGTATCGCCCGCTCCGTTGCCGTGATGGAGCATGACGAGCAGACCGGCATGACGGCGGAGGACGCGGCAAGGACGATCGTCCGCATCGCGGCCAAGCGGCGCGTCAAGCCCAGCTATGCCATTGGGCTGCAATACAAGGCCGTAACGGTCCTGGACCGCATTCTGCCCGACCGTCTGGTCAGCTGGATCGTTGGGAGAATTTACGCCAAATAGGCGCGGTTGCGCTTTTTGCGTTTCTGTGCTATCATAACAGAAATTCTACTGCGTTTTGTTGAAGGGAGAGCAACATGGCAAAGGTATCGCCATCCATCCTGGCGGCGGATTTTGCGAATCTGGAGCGGGATATTCACGAGATCGAGAAAAGCGGCGCGGATTGGATCCATGTGGATGTGATGGACGGCTCGTTCGTCCCCAACCTGTCCCTGGGGTTCCCCGTGCTGCAGGCCATGCGGAGAGTGACCGGCATGACCCTGGACGTGCATCTGATGATCCAGCAGCCCATCCGCTATGTGGAGCGCTTCATTGCGGCTGGAGCAGACTGGCTCACCGTCCATATTGAGGCAGACACCCGGGAAAACACGCTGGAGGCGCTGAAAAAAATCCGCTCCCTAGGCTGCAAGGCGGGTATTTCCCTGAAGCCCGGCACCCCGGCGGAGGAGGCGCTGCCCTACTTTTCCCTGTGTGACCTGATTCTGGTCATGACCGTCCAGCCCGGCTTCGGCGGCCAGAAATTCATGGAGGACATGATGCCCAAGCTTGCGGCTCTGCGCCGCGCGCTGGATGAGGTAAATCCCGGCTGCCTGCTTTCCGTGGACGGCGGCATCGATACGCATACCGCGCCCATTTGCAAGCGCAGCGGCGCGGGCGTCCTGGTCACCGGTTCCGCCTTCTTCCGCGCGCCGGATCGGGCAGCCTATGTTCGGCAATTGCAGGAGTAAGCGACAGGCTGCCCATTTTGTCAAAGCGGACATCGTTCCCCCGCGCGTTTTTTGTTGGGAATGTTTTGCCCGTGTAATTGACAATTCCCTGCATAGAATGTATAATATATGCGGAAATTGCGGCGAATCGGGTTCCCTGCTTCCGCTGTGCGGTTTCTGAAATGTTAATCTGAAGGCGGAAAACCGCCTTTTGAAAGAAAGGAAATTTGCCATGATTTACAGTGCAGAAGTACAGAATATGT
>OLHA01000051.1_pt1 | contig 65482 bp, 58 predicted proteins | sample 1605961 | NCBI WGS metagenome assembly OLHA01 (sample SAMN03283288) | human gut metagenome | biome: human-associated habitat; material: feces | host: Homo sapiens | place: Peru | collected 2012
CTGAGACAACCAAATTCAATGAGATTTACCTGTTAAAGGGTGATGACGGTGAGAAAACTGTCAATATGAAAGCACATGATGCCGGATTAAAGGGAACTCTTACCGATAATGGTGATGGAACAGCTACATTTAAAATGGATGAATTAAATGTTGGAGATACCGTTAGTATAGGTGGAAAACAATATACGATTGGTGCTACTAAAGCCGACACAGATGCAGCCATTGATGCAGCAAATGCAAAGCAGGCAAATCCAGATGTAACAGTAAATGGTGTAACTTATAAATATGTTGCACAGAAAACAGCAGATGCTACTAATAACTTAGGATCTGTAGGTGCAGGATATTATGTTGATGGAAAGTATGATAATACCAACAATACAAACGTTACAGCAGATAAAGCGGATTTAACAGCAATTAAAAATTTAGCTACAGCAGGGACAACCATAAGCGTGGCTAATAAAGACTACAAGGTAATAAATGATGCTGTTGCTGATGGGGTTGACGATAATGATACATCTGTTATTACAAAACAGAAAGCGTATGAACTTGCAGGAAAGGAATTACTTGCAGCTAATCACATCGGAGATACAGAAAATAAAGCGACAGTAAAGAATAGTGACGATTCTGATTTAGCATATGATAAGGGAGATGGAACATTCAAGATCACTGTTGGTCAGGCAAAAGTTGCAAACACATTAAGCTTCAGCCTCCATGTAGGTGCAGATGCTGACATGACAAACAAGATCACAGTTGACATTGACACCATGAACTCTGCAAACCTTGGAATCAAGGGCTTAAACGTAACTGACAAGAACGGTACAGCAGCAACCTACGCAATCGACGCTATTTCCGATGCAATCTCTAAGGTATCTTCCCAGAGATCCGCACTCGGTGCTGTACAGAACAGATTAGAGCACACCATCGACAACCTGGATAACATTTCCGAGAATACATCTTCTGCTGAGTCTCGTATCCGTGATACAGATATGGCAAAAGAGATGGTTAACTACAGCAAGAACAACATTCTTGCACAGGCTGGACAGTCTATGCTTGCACAGGCAAATCAGTCTAACCAGGGTGTACTTTCTCTGTTACAGTAATTTTTGTAAAATTTATAATTGCTACAGAAAAGGAGTCGGGCAACCGGCTCCTTTTTGTAATGTTTTATAATGAACGAAAGTCTGTTGAAGAACAAAAGTAGGACTTAATTGTCGTGATTTTGTATTGCGACTGATGAAAAAGGGGTGATTTTTTCGTTTGGGGACATATAGAAAATGTTTGCTCTGTTATGTCCCACTCTTTTGGCACAGTGGGACATATAGAAACATTCCTTTGCATTATGTCCCTTATGTCTGCGGCAATGGGACATATAGCGTTTTTTCTGGTATATATGTCCCGGTAAACAAAAGAAAAGGGACATAGGTGAGTAAGTTTTCATGTATATGTCCCAGCGAGCAAAAGAAGAGGGACATAGCCGATAAGTTTCCGTGCATATGTCCCTGCAAGCAAAAGAAGAGGGACATAGCCAATAAGTTTTTATACATATGTCCCGAAAGAGAGAAGAAAAAAATTCAGTCAGCAGATTTTCACACATATGCCAATATCCAGAAGGCAATGTGCATAAAAAATCCCGCCACAGCGGGAGGAGAAATTTTTCTGTGGCGGATCTATAAGAGAAATCGCTTTCGCGAATTGTTTTTAGTCGGAACTGACAGCACCCCAACACCGTTTGTTAAAATACAACAGCTCCTTTTGTTTTGATGGTTTTATATTACCAGTGCATTATGAACAGGTTGTGACGACATGCTAAAGAGTTTATGAAAATTCGAAACAACTTATAAACTTCTGCTTTCCTAAAGGGAATAAATGCGATTTTACAAAAGTTTTACCCAAAGGAATTTCAAAATCGTGTAGAATAGAAACAGCAGTTTTTGTAGAAAAAGTACATACAGGGGAAATGAGAAAATGTAGTAATTCTACAAATAGTATGTTTGAAGAACAGGAAGCAAAATCTTATACGGAGGAGGCAGGGGTATTGGCAAATCATGATATTTCAGGAGGGGACACAGGCATGCAGAAACGCGAATCCATAGATTATAAGATAAGAGGCACCTATGCATCGCTGCGCAAGTCGGAAAAAAAGGTTGCCGATTATGTGCTGGCAAATGAGATAGAGTGCAGTAAGATTTCCCTGGAAAAACTTGCAAAGCGCAGTGGCGTCAGTCAGCCAACGGTCATGCGTTTTGTAAAGGCAATGGGGTTTGACGGCTTTAAGGAATTCCGTTACCAGATCATAGAGGACCTGTCGGAGCGCAATCACCGGGAAAAAGAAACCTATGCCATGTACGGCTATCCCATCCGTCCGGAGGATGACCTGAAGCTGATCCCGGCAAAAGTGGTGGCTTCCACGGTAAAGATCATGGAAAATATGTTAAAAAGCATCTCCGGGGAAGAGTTTGAAAAAACGATACATATGCTGGCGAATGCAAGAAAGATCGTGCTTTGCGGAGTGGAGAATTCTTCCGCCGCGGCAAAAGATCTGATGACAAAGCTGCTGTATCTCGGATATGACTGCCGGTTCGATGAGGACTACTATATCCAGCATATATCCGCTGCCGCACTTACCGAAAAAGATGTGATGGTGGGAATTTCCTATTCCGGGCAGTCGAAGGATGCGGTAGATATCATGAAGGCGGCGAAAAAGGCAGGCGCGCAGACGATCTGCATTACAAATTTCAGGGAATCGCGTATCGGTAAATGGAGTGACGTGGTACTGTGCAGTTCCCAGAAACAGTGGATGTACGGGGACTGCATTTTTTCCCGCAGTCCGCAGATCGTGATCAACGACATGATTTACATGGGACTTATGACAAATGCCTACGAAAAAGGCACAAAACAACTGGACAAAAACAGCAGAATTATCCGCGACCGGGCATATGAGCAATGAGGCAGAGGAATAGAGATTGCAGAGAAATATAGAAGATGTGACTTGTAGTTTTCCTACAAAAAGTCGCATCTTTTTTTGATGTCTGAATTTACAATCCCGTTACAAAAGTATTACGGCGATTTGATTGTATTTGCCCATGTATCCTCCTATACTTGACCATGTCCGAAGCGACAGCGGATGCAAAAATGCAGTATTCTTAGAAAAACGTCAGAGATTACGTCTCGTGGCTGCACAATTAAAACAGGGAAAAAGGAGCGAATATATATGCTGAAATTAGAACATATCAAAAAGTCATACGACGGTGTGACCATATTAAATGACATCAATTTAGAGATCGCCGATGGCGAGATTGTTTCCATCTTAGGCCCGTCCGGATGTGGAAAAACAACATTATTAAATCTGATCCTCGGGATGACCGGCGCAGACAGCGGAAAGATCATTTTTAATGAGGAAGACATCACCGATGTACCGATGGAAAAGAGAGGATTTAACATCGTATTTCAGGATTACGCATTGTTTCCAAACTTAAATGTGTACAAAAACATCCGGTACGGACTGAAAAACAAACCGGGCATTTCCACAGAAAAAGAAGTCGATGATCTGATCGAACTTCTGGGATTGCGGGAGCACTTAAACAAAAGAATCGACCAGCTTTCCGGCGGACAGAAACAGCGTGTGGCGCTGGCAAGAACGATGGTGATGAAGCCAAAGATCCTGCTTCTTGATGAGCCGCTCAGTGCATTAGACGGCGTGATCAAGGAATCCATTAAGGAAAAGATCAGGACGATCGCAAAGGAATTTCATCTGACAACAATCATCGTAACCCATGATCCGGAAGAAGCGCTGACACTTTCCGATCATGTCATGATCATCAACGAGGGAACGATTTCCCAGTACGGAAAACCGGAAGATATCGTAAAGACACCGGAAAATGATTTCGTAAAGAAATTCATCCTGCAGCAGCTTATGATCAAACGTAACAACATTTATACCTTATTTTCCGTTGCATGAGGAGTAGATTGTGAAGACAAAGAATAAAGAAATCAAAGGAATTTTTCTCGCAGTAGTGGTTCTGTTTTGCGTGTTTTTGATCTATCCGGTGGTGCGGCTGCTGCTCAAATCGTTTGTCGGAACCGACGGCGCGACACTTGCTTTTTATAAAGAAGTGCTGACGGAGAGAGGTTTTTTGCGGGCGCTGGGAAACAGTTTTAAGGTTGCCGGGGCAAGCGCTTTCATCACAACGGTCATGGCATTTTTCCTGTCCTATACCATCCATTATACAAACGCGCCGGCAATCGTAAAAAAACTGATCCGCGGGGTGGCAACCCTTCCGATGCTGCTCCCGACACTGACCTATGGATTTGCAATCATTTATTCGTTTGGAAAACAGGGACTGCTGACGCGGCTGTTCGGGCACCAGTTGTTTGAAATCTACGGATTTAACGGATTGCTGCTCGGCTATGTGATCTACACTCTGCCGGTTTCTTTCATGCTGATCCACAATACGATGGGATACATCGACAAAAAATATATGGTTGTCTCACGGCTGATGGGCGATGGGGCATTGCAGACTTTTTACATAACGGTATTTCAGCCGCTGCTCGGGACTCTTGCGGCAGCATTTATCCAGTCCTTTTTCCTCTGCTTTACGGATTTTGGAATCCCGGCTTCGGTAGGCGGAAAATATGAGGTGATCGCAAGTGTACTGTATACACAGATGCTCGGAAGTGTGCCGGATTTCAGCAAGGGAAGTGTGGTTGCGATGATGATGCTCATTCCATCCATCGTCAGTATTCTGTTCCTGAATTATCTGGAAAAATACAACATCCGATACAATAAAATTTCCCCGATGGAACTGAAAAAGAACCATATAAGGGATACAGTTTTCGGCGGTTTGAGTCTTGCTTTATGTGTGATGGTGCTCTCGATTTTTGCAGTCATCTTTCTCATTCCGTTTGTATCGGACTGGCCGTACCAGTTGTCATTTTCATTCGATCATGTGAAAGCGGTACTGTTCGATGAAGGGCTGTCTTCGGTATATAAAAATTCGCTGTTTGTCGCGTTTCTGACTGCATGTGCGGGAACGCTTGTCTCCTACGGGGCAGCGATCGTGACGGCGCGCAGTACGGTCAGCGCAAAAATCAAGCGTGTGATTGAATACATTGCATTGGTGACCAACACCATTCCGGGTATGGTGCTTGGACTTGCATTTTTGTTTGCCTTTTCCGGAACCAGTTTACAGAGCACATTTTTCATTCTGATTCTCTGTAATGTGATTCATTTTTTCTCGACGCCGTATCTGATGATGAAGAGCTCGCTTGAAAAAATGAATGCGTCGTGGGAGACCACCGCCATGCTCATGGGTGATCACTGGATACAGACGATCATCCGCGTGGTGACACCAAACGCATTTTCTACCATTATCGAAGTGTTCAGTTACTATTTTATCAATGCCATGGTGACGGTTTCCGCGGTCATTTTTATCGCAGGGGCGCGCACCATGGTCATTACGACAAAGATCAAGGAACTGCAGTATTACAATAAATTTAACGAAGTATTTGTACTTTCCCTGCTCATGCTGGCAACCAATCTGGTGGTCAAGGCAGTGTTTGGGCTTTTGGCAAATAGAAAAAAAGTAAATAACAGGCAAAAGGAGAAAAAGAACATGAACAAAAAAGGAATCAGGCGTGCAGCCTGTGCCGGTTTAGCCGGAGTGTTAGGTCTGTCTGCAGTATTATTCAGCGGATGCGGAAACGGCACAAAAAGCGCGGACAAACAGGTCGTTATCTATTCCAACGCCGATGATGAGGCAGTGGATGCCATGAAGCAGGCACTCGACGACAACGGCTACAAAGGACAGTATATTTTCCAGACCTTTGGAACTTCCGAGCTTGGCGGAAAGCTGCTCGCGGAAGGCAAAAATATTGAGGCAGATCTGATCACGATGAGCACTTTTTATGTGGAGAGTGCGCAGGAGCAGAACCAGATGTTTCAGGATCTGACATTTGCGACAGATACCCTCGAGGAGTACCCGTCCTACTGCACACCGATCACAGCGCAGGAGGGAACCATTATCGTAAATACCGAGCTGATGAAGGAAAATAAGCTGGATATGCCGACGTCTTTAAAAGATCTGGCAAAGCCGGAGTATGAAGGTCAGATCGCAGTAACCGATATCGCATCTTCTTCCACCGCATGGCTTCTCATTCAGGGGCTGGTTTCCGAGTACGGAGAGGATGGCGCAAAAGATGTGCTCAAAGATATCTATAAAAATGCGGGCGATCATATCGAGGAATCCGGTTCCGGCCCACTGAAACTTGTCCGTGCCGGAGAGGTAGCGATCGGTTTTGGTCTGCGCCAGCAGGCAGTTGCCGACAAAGTCAGCGGACTTCCGATTGATTATGTCGATCCGGCAGAAGGAAACTTTACACTGACCGAGTCTGCGGCTGTCGTTGACAAGGGGGATAAGAGTAACCCGAAAGCCATGGAAATGGCAGAGTGTATCATCAAAAACGGCAGGGCAAAACTGCTCGAAAATTATCCGATTCCGCTGTATAATGGTGAGACTGTGGATGATGCAGAAAAGTCCGGAAACCCAAAGAAGTTTTCCGAAAAGCTTACCGTGGATCTGCTTAAAAAACATCAGGCACTGTCTGAGGAATGTAAGTAATGTCCTAAGGAGGGATCCACGTAAGTGGGAGGATGCCTTAGGACCTGCGCAGATGCCGCGACGAAGTCGCATAGGGATGCATCTGCAACATAATTAGAAGGAGAAAGATTAAAATGAAATACTATAAATTATTAACACCTGGCCCATTAACCACAACCGATACCGTAAAAAAGGAAATGCTGTTTGACCACTGCACCTGGGATGACGATTACAAAAAAATCACGCAGGAGATCCGCGAAAAGCTGTTGAAACTCGCCCATGTATCGGAGGATGAATACACCGTCGTTTTGATGCAGGGAAGCGGTACTTTTGGTGTGGAATCCGTACTGACCAGCGTGATCGGAAAAGACGATAAGCTTCTGATCTGTGCCAACGGTGCATATGGGGAACGGATGGAGGATATTGTAAACCACGCCGATATTCCATACATCATTTATCTCGAAGATTACGACAAGATTCCGGATGCGCACCGTGTAGCACAGATCCTCGAGGATCACCCGGAGATCACCCATGTTTCCATGGTACACAGCGAGACCACTTCCGGAATTTTGAATGATATCAAGGCAGTCAGCCGTGTAGCAAAAGAACATGGCTGCACCATGATCGTAGATGCCATGAGCAGCTTCGGTGGTGTAGACATTCCCGTGGGAGACTGGGGCATTGATTTTCTGATCAGCAGCGCAAACAAATGCATTCAGGGTGTTCCGGGATTTTCCTTTATTATTGCCAATAAGCAAAAACTGATCGAGTCCAAAGGCAAAGCCAGAAGCCTTTCTTTGGATCTGTACGATCAGTGGGAGACCATGAACAAAGACGGAAAATGGCGTTTTACTTCCCCGACACATGTCGTACTTGCATTCGCACAGGCGCTTCGTGAGATGGAAGAAGAGGGTGGCATCACAGCGAGAAACAAGCGCTATACGGATAACAATCATCTGCTGATCGAGAAAATGAAAGAGCTTGGCATCCGTCCATATATTGACGCTGAGCATCAGGGACCGATCATTACGACTTTTTATTATCCGGAGCATCATAACTTCTCTTTCGCAGAAATGTACAATTATATCAAGGATCGCGGTTATGCGATCTATCCGGGAAAAGTCACCGAGGCAGATACGTTCCGTATCGGAAATATCGGGGAAATTTATGAAGAGGATATTTTGAAACTTGTGGATATTTTGAAGGAATTTCTTGCAAGCTGTGAATAATCATAGAAAGGAATTGAAAAATGAACAATAAATTTGAAGCAGTCATTTTTGACTGGGCAGGAACAACTGTTGACTATGGATGTTTTGCACCGGTGCAGGCATTTGTGGAAGTATTTAAGCATTTTGGCATCGAACCGACTATGGAAGAAGTAAGAAAACCGATGGGCATGTTAAAGCGTGATCACATCAAGGCAATGCTTTCCATGGAACGGATCGCAGGTCTCTGGCGCGAAAAATACGGTGCAGACTGGACCGAAAAAGATGTCGATTCGTTGTATGATTTATTTGAGGAAAAACTGCTTGGTATTCTGGATCAGTTTGCAGAAGTAAAACCTTATGTATTGGAAACCATGGAAGAACTGCGCAAGCGTGGCATCGCAATCGGTTCCACAACCGGATACACCGATAAAATGATGGCAATCGTTGTGCCAAAGGCAAAAGAAAACGGTTATGTACCGGATGCATGGTTTTCCCCGGATGCCGTGGGGCATGTGGGCAGACCGTTTCCGTATATGATCTTTCAGAATATGCAAGCCCTTCACATCCAGTCCGTGTCTTCGGTTATGAAAGTCGGCGATACCATTTCCGATATCAAAGAGGGCAAAAATGCCGGGGTCTACACCGTCGGTGTCGTTGAGGGAAGTTCTGAAATGGGACTGACACAGGCAGAGTATGAGGCTTTGCCGGACGAAGAAAAAGAGGCAAAAGTAAAAGCGGTTATGCAGAAATTTGTCGATGCCGGGGCAGATGAGGTGATCCGGAATATGGGAGAACTGGTGGGATTGTTATAAGTAAAAAGCACTTGGCAAATTTGTTGTCAAGTGCTTTTTAGCCAATGGTATAAATTTTTTAACACGATTCCTGGGCAGCAGGCGATTTTTCAAGAGTTTCCTCGATATATCGATTCATGGACATCTGATGTGTGGTTGCATATACAAAGACTTTTCTGTGTAAATCCGGAGATATCCGAACATTAAAACTTCCCTTAAAAGCGGTTTCTGGTTTTCTCCCCTGCTGTTTGCATAATTCCAGATAATCATCTACGGCTTCATGGAAATCGTTTATTAAATCTGTTGCGTTGTCTCCTTCATAAGAGATCAATGAACGAATTCCCAAAACTTTTCCATAAAAAATTGCATCATCTTCTGAAAACTCAACACTTCCGATATATCCTTTATATTGAATGGTATTGTTCATATTAATCCCTCCTGTTCTAAAACATCAATAAGTTGTTTGATCTGATAAATTTTTAGTTCATTATTAGGATGTGGTTTATGCAACAAAATATTTCCATGCTCATTGCTTTCGAATACAACTCGGGATCCGCTGGTTTTTCCCTTATTGGATCTTATGTATTCCAAATATCCGAGCAAAGTTTCCGCTTCTTGAAACGTAAAATCTTTTGGTTTGGATTTTAGTCGTTGAATGAGTTTTTCTTTTTGTCCCATATTGTATCCTCCTGTTAATTATATTATACTTTAAAATTTTTATATTGCAACTATTTTTAGTTGCAATGCTTTTGGTTGGAGAATAACAAAAATCTCTTTACAAACCGCAGAAGATATGCTAGATTTTTATACAAGCTGATTGTCCCGTTTGTTTCTGCAACCGGAAATGGGGGCATATGTTACACACAAAAAAGAACTTCTTAAAGTCAGCACTGGCTGTCTTCTGCATGGTTTCCATGCTTTTATTCTCCAGTTACAACGGACTCACAACAGTATATGCTGCCAGCGGATACGAATACGTTCTGCTGACAAAATACACTAAGACCATGAAAATTGGAGACGAGTATTATCTGACTGCGATCACTTCTACCGGAAAGAAACCAAAGTTTTCTTCGAGTGATTCCACAGTCGCGTCCGTGAACACTTATGGAAAGATCACGGCGAAAAAGGCCGGTAATGCTACGATCACTGCAAAAATTGCCAATGGGGAGGCAAGCTGCAGGGTTACAGTTGAAAAAACGGTCATTACATTAAGTCAGAAATCCATATCCTTGGAGAACGGATATACGGCCCGGCTGAAAGCCGAGACATCAACCGGGCATCCGGTCACGTACAAATCCGCCCGCTCGAGCATCGCCTCGGTGGACGAAAACGGCGTGATCACAGCGAAAAAACCGGGTGAAACTACCATCACGGTCACGGCAGATAAAACCTCCCAGACCTGTAAAGTGACGGTAAAGCAGCCAACGGTCCGGCTGGACCGGACATCCGCATCCCTTTACCGGAAGGGGACGCTCCGGTTATCCGTTTCTTCCACATCCAAAAGTATTCCCAGGTGGAAAACAAATAAAAAAAGCGTAGCCACTGTGGACAATGAGGGCAAAGTTACCGCCATAAAAAACGGAACTGCCATCATCACGGTCACAGTCGACGGTGTCAGCAAAACCTGTGAGGTCACGGTAAAGAAGCCAAAGATTACCGTCGGACAGGAACAGATTTCGTTAACGGCCGGCGAAACATGTCAGCCGAAGGTAACGGTATCCTCCGGCAACAAACCGGAGTACTACAGTTCGAACACAAATGTTGCCACGGTAAATGAAACCGGCATGATCACCGCCATCGGCAAGGGACGTGCATATATTTATGCGAAAGAAGATGGCACGAAGGTACGCATGACAGTAACTGTCAAAGAAAAATAAAACTACAGGAAGCAGAACAAAATTATGGTCTGCATGACAGATAGTCTGTGGATCATAACCAAAGGGACAATCAGCGAAAGATATTGATGATGCATATATACAATGATATAATTGAAAGAAATGATGGAGAATCGGAGAATAATATTATACGGGGAGGAATGATTATGCTGAGAGTAGATTTTACATTTGACAAAAAAATAATAGAAAAAAATGGATATACAATGTCAAATATTTATGAAACTATAAAAATGGAATTTGATAAAAAAAATATTTCATGTGTGGCAGAAGGAGAAGTCCTTTCTTTCGGTGCTGGAGAAAAGAAAAACGATTTTTCTGATATGTGGACGATTATTATGCGCCTGACACGTTCTAAGTGGTTTTTGAATTATGCAACATCCTGCACATGGAACGAAAATAATAAAAGTGAAGATGTTTTAGCGCAAATAAAGAGAAAACAGATGATAAGTGCATAATATGGAAAATAAAACAAAAAACGGTTCAAGCCGAAAACAAATTACTTTTGATTTGAGCCAGAAGGACTTGGCAATAAATTATCCGAGACCTAAAATAACCATCAATCCCAAGTTTTATAAAAAGGCATATCGGGACATAAGCCAGTTTATGAAAATGAATAGATTTGAACATAGACAATATTCTGTCTATACTTCGAAGAATAGCCTTACAACATATGGTATTGTAGATCTTATGGAAAAGCTTTCCCAAAAGCTGCCATGGTTATATCTTTGTATAAATGAAATTGATGTCACTGATATAGGGGAACAGTATAGTGTTAAGGGAATTTTAAGAGAATTTATAAATCAAGAAGAAATACTCATTATTAAAGAAGAAATCCCGAAGGAGGAAAAATGAATTCGGTAGAAAATTATGCCATACGCTACTTAGAACCAAAGGATGTGAAGGATCTGGACCAGTATAATGCGCTGTTGCGCTATACCTTTCAGGTAACGGAGGATGAACTGACGGCAACCGGATGGAAAGATGAAGAGATCAAACAGTCGAAGTTCCCGGTACTGGAGCGTGCGGATGTGCTGGGATGTTTTGATGGGGATACCCTGATTTCCCAGTTTGCCGTATATCCATTGAAAATGAATATATACGGGGAGGTATTTCCCGTTGGATTTGTTACGAGTGTTTGTACATATCCGGAATATACCGGGCAGGGCATTATGAAAAAACTGATGTATCGGAGTCTGGAACATATGAAACAGCAGGGAAGATCGTTTGCCCTTCTGTATCCATATTCCATACCGCTGTATCATCATCTGGGCTGGGAGATCATATCCAATAAAATTTCTTTCAATATCAAGGATCGGCAGATTCCGACGAAAGTAAAAGCACCCGGGTATGTACGGCGTGTGGACTGGGACAATACCGATTTTCATGAGCTGCATTCGCATTTTGCATCAATCACACACGGCTGCCTGTTCCGGAATGCACTGGCGTGGGAGGAATACTGGCGCTGGGATGAGGACGATACGAACGTGGCAGTTTACTATAACACCAAGGACAAGCCATGCGGATTTATGGTCTATCTGATCAAAAACGATATCATGCATATCAAGGAAATGATCTACTTAAACCGCGAGGCAAAAAAGGGGCTGTGGGAGTATATCCACGCGCATGATTCCATGATCGATGCGGTGCATGGCTATACCTATTTCAGCGAACCGATTGCGTTTGAGATGGATGATGGGGATATCAAGGAAACGATCCGGCCGTATGCCATGGGACGCATTATAGATATCGAGAGCTTTTTACAGGATTATCCATGTGATCCGGATGGCGGAACACTGTATATCGAACTTGAAATAGAGGATCACCTGCTTTTGTGGAACAACCGCAGTTTCCGGCTCTGTTTTTCCGATGGAACATGTATGCTGACCGATGAACCGGCAGAGTATACGTTAAAAATGGAGATAGGTACGCTGACTACCCTTTTACTGGGATACAAGACGGCTGAGCGTCTGTATGCCCTTGAACGCATTGAAGGAAAGCAGGAAGCGGTAGACCGTCTGGATGATGTACTGTTTCATAAAATTCCATATATTTCCGATTACATCTAAAAAATTCCGCATGGTATGTTATAATGGAAAGTGAAAATTACCGGGACACCGTTCTGCAGATACCGGTACTGGATGATTTTCGGAATACATAAGGGGAACACTTATAAAAACAACAGAAAAAATGAGTTTGGGAGGCAAAGGATTATGAAATCAGTACGGACAAAGCTTATAGCATCTATTTTGATCTGTTCTCTTTTTACATCGGTTCTGATCGGGGTGATTGCAATTTCAAATTCTGTGCGGACAGCCGGAAAAGATGCAATGACCATGATGCAGCTTACCGGGCAGAAGAAGACCGAAGAGATCAATTCCACGATTCAGAAGATTGAGCAGTCGGTGGATACGCTCAGTGAAGTCGCAATGAGTAATTTTGACTATGATTCGTTCCGGCAGAACAAGGATTATGCGGATACCTACACCGAGACGGTACAGCAGGCGGTGCTTGATTTTGCAAACCATACAAATGGGGCAGTGACGGCATATCTGCGGTATAACCCGAATTACTCCAATCCGACATCCGGTGTCTTTGCACAGCGTCAGTCAGTTGACGGTGAACTGCAGTGCCTGACACCGACGGATTTTTCCATGTATGACGAAAGCGATGTGGAGCATGTCGGCTGGTATTACCTTCCGGTACAGGCAAAGAAAGCCATCTGGATGTCACCGTACATGAATGAAAATATCAATATTTATATGATCTCATACGTTGTGCCATTGTTTGCAGAAGATGGAACATCGATCGGTATTGTTGGTATGGATATTGATTTTTCACAGATTACCGATCTGGTTGACGAGACAAAAGTATACCAGAGTGGATATGCATTTTTGACGGATGCATCGGCAGCAGTCATGTACCACAAAAATGCGGATGAGGGCACAAAGCTTTCCGATCTGGATTCCTCGCTTTCTAAGAGTGCAGATTTTATCGGAGATGACGGTAATCAGGGAAAGACGATGGATTATTCCTATAAAAATGTAAACAAGAAATTTGCATTTTACAATTTGGACAATGGCATGAAGCTTGTCCTTACCGCCCCGGTATCTGAAATTTATGCAGAGGCATATGGGCTGGCAAAACTGATCATTATCGTCATGATCGTGGCATTTGTCCTGTCTGCTGTGATTGGCGTGATCATCGGTACCGGTATGACCAGACCGATCCGCCAGTTGACCGCTGTGATCGAACAGACAGCGGAACTGGATTTCCGCCCGACCAAAGAGGGAGGCAAATTGCGGAAACAGAAGGATGAGATCGGAAACATGGCAACAAAGATCCACATTATGCGAAAGAAGCTCCGGGAGATGATGGGAGACCTGCAGCAGACACAACAGGTACTTGAGGGCAACGCAGAGGATTTGAATCATCTGATGAAGCAGAACAGTGCGTATGCAGAAGATAACTCTGCTGCAACGCAGGAACTGGCAGCAGGGATGGAAGAGACCAGTGCAAATGCGGCGCACATTGTGGAAAACGTTGGAATTATGAGAGAAAGTTCCGACAATATCCAGCGGCTTGCAGAGGATGGAGAGAAAAATTCCGGACAGATCCAGGAGCGTGCCGGAGAGATGGAGCGGATCAGTACGGAGTCCCGCCACAAGACAGACCAGATGTATGCGGTCATGAAACAGAAGACGGATGCCGCTGTGGAGCAGGCGAAATCCGTACAGAAGATCAATGCGCTGACAGACAACATCAAACAGATTTCTTCCCAGACAAACCTTCTGGCATTAAATGCCAATATTGAGGCAGCCAGGGCTGGTGAAGCGGGCAGGGGATTTGCGGTTGTTGCTTCCGAAATCGGAGATCTGGCAACGCAGACACTAGATACCGTTTCCACAATTGACGAGATTGTAGGAGAGGTCAACAGTTCGGTTTCCAATATGACCGAATGCCTCACAACCATTATGGAATTTCTGGAACAGACCGTTCTCGGGGATTATGAGCATTTCGCACAGGTGGGGGAGCAGTACCATGCCGATGCGGACACATTCCAGCAGATCATGCAGCAGACAAAAGAAGCAGTGGATGCATTAGAGCAGCACATTGGAGAGATCTCTTCTACCGTATCAGAGATCAACTCCATGGTGGAACAGTCCACAGACGGAATCAGCGGTATTGCCGAGAAATCCGGCAGTACGCAGAACCTTGTAACCGAGGGTTACGACAAGCTGCAGGAGTGCACACAGTCCGTTAATGTCATCCGGGATTTTGTCGCGCAGTTTCATTTGGATTGACAATTGTCCGAAGATAAGTTAAGATGCAGTTAGCATAGACTAACACGAAACTTATGGAGGATAACAGCATGGAATTTGAAACATTATTAGAGAGCAGAAGAAGTGTACGTGCTTACGATGCGAATAAGAAAGTGACAAAGGAGCAGATCAGGACACTGGTGGAGGCTGGAATTCAGGCACCATCCTGGAAAAATGCACAGACTGCCCGCTATTATTGTGTGATGGATGAGGCAGCAAAAGAGAAATTCTCCGCAGAATGTCTTCCGGAATTTAATGCCAACAGCAGCAAGGGAGCAGGCGCTTACCTTGTCACAACATTCGTTGCAAACCGTGCCGGTTTTGACCGCAGCGGCAATCCGGACAACGAGTGCGGCAATGGCTGGGGATATTATGATCTCGGACTGCACAATGAAAATGTGCTCTTAAAAGCAAAGGAACTGGGGCTTGATACTCTTGTAATGGGTATCCGCGACGGGGAGAAGATCCGGCAGATGCTGCAGATCCCGGAGACGGAGATTGTTGTGGCAGTGATTGCGGTAGGATATGGTGCGGATGTGCCGGCGAAGCCGAAGAGAAAGGCACCGGAGGATATTCTTAAGTTCTTCTAAAATAAAAAAAATGAATGAAACAAATTGTAGCGGTATTGCATACACGAAAAGTTGTGCAGTATCGCTATTTTGTGTATAATTATTTTGAAAGCTTACATCGGAAACGGGGGAAATTACAATGAGAAAAACATTAAAACCTGAAATAATAAAACCACAATATGTTGTGACAACAGATATTACTTATGCGCAGGTTGATTCCTGGTTCGGTCATTGCCGGAGAGATCTCAAACTGGATCTCATCTATCCGGAGGACGGGGAAGGAAAGACATATCCATGTATTGTATGGATTTGCGGTGGCGCATGGCAGCGCATGGACAAAGCAGCGCATCTGGCATATCTGGGCACACTGGCGCAGGAAGGGTTTGTTGTTGCCAGCGTAGAGTACCGGACATCCAACGAGGGAACGCATCCGATGCAGCTGTGTGACATCAAGGCAGCAATCCGATATCTTCGTGCATATGCAAAAAGATATCGGATTAACAGTGAAAAATTTGGCGTGATGGGAGAATCTGCCGGAGGATACCTTACATGCATGGCAGCACTGGATCAGGATAAAAAACTGGATACAGGTGAGTATCTGGAGTATTCCAGTCAGGTACAGGCAGCCTGTCCATGGTATCCACCAACAGATGCGTCCCGTTTTCCATATGATGATGTGGAAAAGGCAGCCATGTCTCCGGAGTCACAGTTAATGGGATTTAATGTAATGACACATGCGCAGGAAGCTTATGAGAATTCCCCGGTTTCCAAAGTGACACCGGATGCGCCGCCATTTTTGCTGATTCACGGGACAAAAGACAGTACCGTGCCTTTTTCGCAGAGTGAGGAATTGTATGATGCGTTAGAAGCAGCCGGCTGTGATGTGACATTGCTTGCGCTTGATGGTGCAGAGCATGCGGACCTGATGTTTTTCCAGGATGAAGTATGGCAGCAGATCATTGCATTTTTTAAACGGACATTATGACACAGCAGTTGAAGGACATATACAGAAAAAGTTCTTGATTATGTCCTTCTTTTTTATATAGTTGGGACATATATAGAAAAAATTGTTTTGTATGTCCCACAAGACAGTACTAATGGGACATCGTAAATGATTTTTTGTCTATATGTCCCGGTGCTGATGGAGAGGGGGACATAACAAGAGACTTTTCCACTATATGTCCCGGTGTTAGAGGAAAGAGGGACATAACAAATAACTTTTTGTCTATATGTTCAGCATTAGAATGCAAGACCCGGATACTTAATGTAAACAGTGGACACAATGCCGAATGAATCCATATCGTATTGTATCCGGCATGACATTTTAAAGGATGTTTTGCTCAAGAATCGAAGCGAGGTGCGCCATATGCTGTTAACAGAATTTGATGAAAAGAAATTTGCAAAGTCCATGTGGAAAGAGGGGCATGAATCAGGCTACACCGAAGGTCGCGAATCAATTCTTGGAATTCTGGATGCGATCAACAGGGGAAATGATACCGTAGAAAAACTCACTGCATTGGGCTACGATGCAAAAACGGCACAAGAGGTATTGGAGAAGAAATAAATCGAAACAACAATGGTTATGCAGTAAGTGAGGAAAATTTCAAAACGGGGATATTCCATTCAAAAATGGCATTAGTTAGAGCGACCTAACCAATGCCATTTTTTATTTTAATAGCATAAAGCATTAAAATCATCATTAAATGATGGATTATGTAAAATTTAAATTATATCTTCCGGGTTTACATTTTACCTGCACAATGTAATTTTTATTGTATTTCAAACAATGTAAATTTATGGATTCTCCAAGTTTAATAGTTGTATCCTTTAAAACAATTGTTTGGTTCTCATCTAGAATGCGTATGGTTATATCATAGGGATTGTTTATGTCATTTATTACTTCTTTTTTATAAAAAACAGATGAAAAAATCAAATAATCACCGTCATTTATGCGTACTTGAAACCATTCATCCGAACCATGGTTGTTATCTATGAATGCTATATCCATGGGCATAAAAAAGTCGTGAAGTACTCCTACTTCCTGAATGGCAAACATAGCAGTCATTACAAGAAACGCGGTAGAAATAATTGCAGCAATCATTTTGATCCGGACTTTTTTTCTGATTTTAGAAAATGGAGTCTTACTGTCTCCGACTTCACTAAGTGGGGGACATTCGATCGGATCTTTCATGGCTGCCAGTTCGTTTTGACATTTGCTGCAATGATTTATATGGTCTTCAATAAGTTTTCGGCTGTCGTCAGAGCAGACGTCATCAACATATAATGGCATTAAATCTCTTACGATATCACATGTTATTTTCATCTTCGATTACCTTTCTGATCTTTGTTTTTGCGCGGAAATAGTTAACGCGCGCCCAATTTTCACTTTTGTCAAAAATTTCTCCGATTTCTTTAAAACTCATTTCCTCGTATGCTCGCAGCCAGAACACTTGTCCATAAGGGTGCTTTACCTGTCTTAAAGCGGATAGCAATTCTTTGGTTTCTTCTTTTATGAGATACGTGTCCTCAAGATTCCCCTGATTGTTTACTGCTTCAAAAGATTCTAAATGTTCAATTCCGACTGTGGTTTTATGTTTCTCTTTTTTCAGATAATCAAAATATAAGTGCTTTGCAATCTGACATAACCAGACCGAAATTTTACAGTTTCCGTTATAACGGTGCGCTGATTTGTATGCCTGATAAAAGGTCTCCTGTGTCAGGTCTTCTGCCAGATCAAAATTGCCGCATAAGGAAATTAAAAAATGTTTTACGGTATTTGCATACTCCATGTACATCGTTTCAAGTGGAGTATTCTTTTGCATTTTCCTGTTTCACCTCCTCGTATTGCGCAATCTATATATAAATAGAATTTTTGTTTGTTTTGTTACACTTTCATTATAAATTATTTTTTGAAAATGTGCCAGAAACGGATATTGACACATGAAAGCAAATTGATTATAATTGTGTCAAAAACAAAAGTGGCACGGGAGGCATATGACAATTACATCATTGAAAAGTGCATTGCAGCGAATTGCGCAACTGGAACAGGAAAACGAGCAGCTTCGGGCAGAACTCGAAGTATATAAAAATCGCAATACCGGCGGGAGGAAAAAGCATGACGAAGCATGGATGACTTCTTACCGGGATTTTGCTGTAAAATATGAGAGCGGGATGACAATTATGGAAATCGTTGCAGAAGGGGAGATCAGCCGCAGGACAGCGTACCGGTATAAGGCTTATTACGATGAGCTGCAGAAAAATAATAGATATAAAAAAAGAAACGAGCAAGTCCTGTCAGGCATAAACCCTACCCGGTGAAAACCCATTTCTTAATATAAAAAGAATAACCCCATTTCATTTTACAGTCAAGTAATTTTTAAATTTTGCTGTATACAGATGATCATTTGTTCCTGTTCACCTAGCACCTAAACAGGATAGATCATCTGGACAGCAGCAAAAAACACAACAAGGAGAACCCATTGAATTTACTCGAAACATTAAAACACTATTTTGGATACGACAGCCTGCGGCCGGGGCAGCAGGAACTGATGGATGGAATCCTGCAGGGAAAGGATGTCCTTGGAATCATGCCGACAGGCGCGGGAAAATCCCTGTGTTATCAGGTTCCGGCGCTGATGCTTGAGGGGATTACGCTAGTGATTTCCCCACTGATTTCGCTCATGTCAGACCAGGTCAAGGCACTGAATCAGGCAGGCGTACATGCTGCTTACATCAACAGTTCCCTGACAGAAAACCAGATACGCGTGGCACTTGCCTATGCAGCGCAGGGAAAATACAAAATTATCTATGTGGCACCGGAGCGGCTCAACACTGCGCGTTTTCTCGACTTTGCATATTATGCCGACATTGCCATGGTGACAGTGGATGAGGCACACTGTATTTCACAGTGGGGTCAGGATTTCCGGCCAAGCTATCTTGAAATTGCGGATTTTTTAGCAAAACTGCCAGACCGTCCAATTGTCAGTGCATTTACCGCGACCGCCACAGAGCGCGTCAAGCAGGATATTACCGCAAGTTTGCATTTGCAGAATCCAGTGACAGCTGTGACAGGATTTGACCGTCCAAATCTGTTCTTCCGTGTGGTCAACCGCAAGGGCGGAAAAGAGACGGACAACAGTATCTTAAATTATGTGAAAAGGCATGAGGATGAGAGTGGAATCATCTATTGTGCCACGAAAAAGAATGTGGACAGTGTGTATGCCCTTTTGTTGCAATATGGCATTGCGGCGGGGCGCTATCATGCAGGTCTGTCTTTAGAGGAACGGAAAAAGAATCAGGATGATTTTACGTATGACAGAATCCGTGTGATGGTTGCAACCAATGCATTTGGCATGGGAATCGACAAATCCAATGTGCGCTATGTGCTTCATTACAATATGCCGCAGAGTCTGGAATATTATTATCAGGAAGCTGGCCGTGCCGGGCGCGACGGGGAAGAAGCGGAGTGTGTGTTATTTTTCTCAAAACAGGATATCATGATAAACAAACGCCTGTTGCAGTACAAATCCACATCCGGGCAGGCATCCGATGATCCCATGGTGCGGGCAAATGAACAGCGGAAGCTCAATGAGATGATCCGTTACTGCGAGACCGATGAGTGTCTGCGCCAGTTTATCCTGTCCTATTTCGGGGACAACAGTCCGTGTACCTGTGAAAAATGCAGCAATTGTGTGGTTGTGGAAGATGAGGCGGAGGAAACTTATATCCAGACCGGAAAAGAGAAGAAAAAGGCATTGCAGCTTGCTGATCTGACACCGGAAGGGCAGGAACTGTTTGAGCAGCTTCGCAAATGCCGGACGGAACTTGCCGTGGAAAAAGGTGTGCCACCGTATATTATCTGTTCCGATAAGACATTAAAAGATATGTGTGCTAAATGTCCTGTGGATTCCACCGCGATGGCAGCCGTGTACGGAATGGGTGCACAGAAAATCGAAAGTTACGGTGCGCGTTTTACACAGGTTATCACAGCATTTTTGAACGAGCATGGTGGAGATACCGCCACAGCGGAGGCATTTTCCGGCATGACAGTAGACACCACGACAGCAGCCCCAGCAAGAAAAAAGAAGCTGCCGTTTTATATCGCTCCGGAAAAACTTGATGAGGTGGAACTGACCGACACCTGTATGCTTTCAGAACTGACAAACCGGATCAATGCGCTATGTGAGGAGAAGGATCGAAAGAAACTGACCGCTTCATTTATCAATCAGCTGCTTGTGGAAAAAGGATATCTTGAGGAAACCGTGCAGGGAGAAGAAAAGATAAAGCGTGTGACGGAAAAGGGAAGAGCCGTAGGAATCCGGGAAGAGGAGAGACCGGCAAAATACGGAAGAAATTATTATGCGCTGATTCACACTCGGGAGAGCCAGCAGATGATTTTGGAGGAACTGGGGAAATATTTGTTACAGTTTCCGCCAGCAGTATAATTGTCCCCTGCTTTGTGTTATACTAAAACAAAACGATAAAGGACAGGATTATTCTATGAAAAAAACAGGAATCATGACAGACAGCCACAGTGGCATCTTAGAAAATGAAGCATCTAAGCTGGGAATTGCCGTACTGCCAATGCCTTTTTATATTGATGAAAAATTATATCGTGAAGGGGTGGATATTTCCAGAGAGGAATTTTATGAAATGCTTCGTAAAGGTGCGGATGTGGCAACATCCCAGCCGTCACCGGAGAGTGTGATGCATATGTGGTCAGCCATGCTGCAGGAATATGAAGAACTTGTCTATATTCCGATCAGCAGCGGTCTGAGCGGTTCCTGCATGACGGCACAGGCAATGGCACAGGAGGAGCCGTATGCCGGAAGAGTATTTGTTGTAGATAATGGACGCGTGTCTACGCCGATGCACCGTTCGGTTCTCGATGCCGTGGAGCTTGCAGAGAAAGGATACCGTGCACAGACAATTAAAGACATTCTCGAAAAAAACAGACAGCATATGGTCATTTATGTGGGGCTCAGCACGCTGACATATCTGAAAAAGGGTGGACGGATCAGTTCTGTTGCAGCTGTGGCAGCAGATGTGCTGAAGATTAAGCCGGTTATGAAATTTGGTGTGGGAAAGTTAGATGTCTATCAGAAGTGCCGTGGAATGAAAAATGCGAGAAAAGCAATGATAGACGCAATGAAAAAAGAATTTGAGACGAATTTTAAGGAGGCTTATGAAGCAGGAAAACTATATCTTATGGCTGCATCAAGTTCTACCGCAGAAGTAACGGAAGAGTGGATACGGCAGATCAAAGAAAGCTTTCCGGGTATGGATGTCATGTGCGATAATCTGTCGCTGGGGCTGTCCTGTCATATTGGACCGGACGGGCTGGGAATTGCCTGCTGTAACAAAGCAGAATAGTATTTTAGAAATTTATCCGTGCAGTACCACAGTAAAAACAACGCCCCGATCCCGTGGAAAACCTTCAGGCAGCGGAGAGCAGTCACGGGGATCGTGTACCAGAATCTTTCCGTGATGTGCACGAACGATTTCCTGTGCTGTGCATAAGCCCAGACCAAAGTGATCGTGGTCAGTATGTGCATGGTCCGTGCGATAAAAGCGTTCAAAAATATGCGCTTTTTCTTCCTCCGGAATGGAAGGCCCGTCGTCTGCCACGGCAAAGATGGTGTGGTGCGCGGACTGAGACAAAAGCAGCAGGATTTTTCCCCCCTGTGGGGTATAAGACAGTGCATTGTCCATAAGAATGGACAGAACCTGTGTGATGCGCTCCGTATCCAGCGCGCAGTCACGGTAAGCCGCATCCACAAGGGAAAACTGCAGGGAAATCCCCTTGGAAGCAGCCAGGTTTTCATATTTTTCATAGACACAAAGCAGCAGATCATCAGGGGCGGCATCGTTGATCTGTAAGGAAATTCCGCGGGCATCAGCGTTTGCAAGCAGCAGCATATCCGCAATCAGATGCTGCATGCGGAGTCCTTCCTGCCGGATCAGAGAGAGAAAATGATGCCGTTCCGTGGAAGATTCCGATTTTTCTACCGTTTCCAGTCCGGACAGCATTACGGTAAGTGGGGAACGGAGTTCATGAGAGGCAGCGGCAACAAATTGCTGCTGTTTTTTTTGTGAAATTTCCAGTGGCTGTACCATGCGTCCGGTAAAGAACCAAAAGAACAGAATCAGCAAAAGAAAGGTTATCAGATCGGCTGCAAATACGCCTATGGTCATATGCGCAATCTGGCCTGTCTGATGGGAAGTGTCGTAGAGAATCACAAAACGGATCTGTCCGTTTCCGCGCAGCAGATATCCGACAGAGGCATAGTAAGTTTCTCTTGCAGAAGAACGGTAGGTCAGTTCTTTATGCGCAATCGTCTGTCCGTCTTTCCCGGTAAAGATATCAGCACCGCATTTTTTCAGCACAGCGTTGCGCAGATCCTCCCAGTGGCTGTCCTGCAGACGGTCATAGTAGAGAGACTCCTGATTATCGTACAGGTAAATGGTGAAATGATGCTGTTCCTGCATTTGTTTTAACCACTGATGGGAGATATAATCCTGGCTCTGCAGACTGGCAATCACAGAAACCAGTTCTTTCTGAAAGGCGGTATATCCCGTCTGGACAATTGCCTTTCGCGCAAAAAGCAGACACACCACGCTGAGTGCCAGAAGAATTGCCCCTGTGATAACCGTGCAGAAAAAAGTCAGTTGCCGGTGTAATTTTTGAAACATCTTTTCCTCCCATGTGTTATTTGATACAGTAACCAATTCCCCGCACCGTCTCTATGGTTGCGTGGCTTCCCACCTGTTGTAAGCGTTTGCGCACAAAATGGATGTAGGTATCGAGATTGCTTTCTTCTACCGGGGCATCCGCACCCCATACGCGGGAAAGAAGCACCAGGCGTTGCAGGATCATCGAGGGGTTCTGCAAAAAAATCTCCAGAAGACGTCCTTCCCGCCCGGAAAGCTGTATCCCTCCTTTAGGCCCGGTCAGTTCCCGCAGCCGGCTGTCGTATGTAATATCTGCATAAGAAAACCGGTTGTTGTCATCGTATACATGATTGCGTCTGCCGATGGAGCGGATGCGCGCAGAAAGTTCTTCATACGCAAACGGTTTCACAAGGTAATCGTCTGCACCGCAGTCGAGTCCTTCCACACGGTCATACAGCTCTCCAAGGGCTGTGATCATAATGACAGGAGTAGAAATGCCTTTGTTTCGGGCTTTTTGCAGAACAAGAAGTCCGTTCATGGTGGGCAGCATGCGATCCAGGAGAATCAGGTCATAGGCATCCTGCAGAACCAGATCCAGCCCGTCGCGTCCATCCATGCAGATTTCTACGTCATGGCGTTCTTTTTCCAATTGAAAGCGCAGCATTTCACATAAATTTTTGTCATCTTCTATCAGCAGAATTTTCATTTGATTTCCTCGTCGTTATTCTTGTAATTGTCCTTAGTATAGCAGATTTATCTTAAAGAAATCTTTAAATGTACCGGAAAATTAAAGATTCCCTTAAAGAAAATTTTAAGAAAGCTCTGCTACACTTAAAGGCAGAAAGGAGATTGTAGAGAAATGAAGATGAAAAAGAAAATTTCCTTGTTACTGATGGTATGTGTCACAGTGGCAGGGCTGCTGGCAGGCTGCGGTTCCCATGGCACCGGTAATCAGAAAAATACAGAGGATGCCGCGTCCACACAGGGCGGCAAAGGACGTTTTGTGGAAAGCGAAGTAACCCTGCCGGACAATCTGCAGGTTATCAACGCAGTTGGAAAAAGTAAAGAAGGGGAGCTTACACTGATTGGCTATGATAACGACAACGGGAAACTGTTTCTTGCGCATTCGAAAGATCAGGGAAAGACATGGTCGCAGAAAGAACTTGAAAAAACAGATTGTTATGTGGCTGCCGTAAATGGAGAGGATGGGTCGGCAGCAATGTTTGGGTATAATAAAAAATCCGGAATGAAACGGGTGTCAGCAGACGGAAAAGTAACAAAAGTAAATTTGCAGCTTCCCGAATATCAGGCCACTGGAAAAGAAAGTGATGATACGGAGAATTTTGTTACTTCAGCAGTGTATGCCGACAATAAACTGTTCGTGACTGACTTAAACTGGGTGGTCTATGAGGTGAATCCACAGACCGGAGAGATGAGCAAAGCATTTTCCGATATTTCCGAAAAGGTTAACCGTCTGATTGCAGCAGGAACAGAGTTTGCACTTATGACGGACAAAGGCATCCAGTTTGCGGATGCTAAGAGTGGGGCACTTGCGGAGCGTATGCAAAACGATGACGTGCTGCAGCAGGCAGTGGGTAAAATCAGCAAGTCACATAACACGGACAGCAATAATATTGCCATGACAATGGGGGATTCCGGAGATGAACTGTATTATATAAACAACGATGGACTTTTTTACCATAAAATTGGCGGAAGTACCACGGAACAGCTGATGAACGGAGAACTTACAAGCCTGGGGGACAGGAATGTGACATTTCAGGCACTGTATAAATTCGATGATAAAAACTATATGGTTTTTGTCAATGACGCACAGGGCGCGCGGCATTGTTATCGTTACACATATGATGCGGACGTTTCTGCGGTGCCTCAAAATCAGATTACCGTATATGCGCTGGAGGATTCCAATGCATTGCAGCAGCTGATCACAGCATATCAGAAAGACCATCCAGATGTGATGGTTAAAAAGACCATCGGTATGTCGGGAGAGGACGGTGTCACTGCGGAGGATGCCATCCGGACATTAAATACGGAAGTGCTTGCAGGGAAAGGTCCGGACGTGTTGGTACTTGACGGGCTTCCGGCAGACAGTTACGTACAAAAGGGGGTACTTGCCGACCTTGGCAGTTATGTAAAAGCAGCGAATGAAAAAGAAGGGCTTTTTACCAATATTACAGATGCTTATACAAAGAAAGGAAAAATCAATCAGGTTCCGGTGCGTTTTTACTGTACCGTTGTGGAGGGAGCACAGGATCTGACCGATGCCGGGGTGAATTTAAAGCAGCTGGAGAACTATGCCGGTTCTTTGAATTCTGAAAAAGAAAAAGTATTCGGAAACTGGGGACCACAGACCACACTTGGGATGCTTTACGATGCAGACAGTGCCTCATGGAAAACAAAAACGAGTGTGGATCAGGAGAAGATCAGACAGTTTTTGAAAACTGCAAAAGCGTTGTATGATGCCGATAGTTATGCGGAAAAAGACCGGATTACCGATAAAATTGCAAACGGTTTCGCAGAGGGTAGTCTGCTGGGGATGGGCACAGGTGCAGCAATGTCCCGACTGATGGGAGGGGGACAGATTGCGATCGGATCACTGACAAGTGTAAATGATGTGCGGCAGCTTTATGGAATGGAAAGCAGTTACAAAGGCACGTTTACCCTGTTTGATGCCGGAGAGCATAAATCGTTTGTTCCGTTTTTAAGCCTTGGGCTGGCACAGAAAAGTGCAGATAATAAAAATGCACGGGCATTTATTGAGACAGCCCTTTTGGCAAAAGGACAAAAACAGATGACGGAAGGCTTTTCCATCAACCGCACGGCACTGGATACAGAGTGCAAAAACAATCAGGAAAGCCAGATGGGAAGCAGTTCTTCGGACGGTAGTTATGAGATCAATTATGAAGTAAAGAAAATATCTGAAAAACAGCAGGAAGATCTGACAAAAATGTTGGAAAGCCTTGATACACCGACGTGGAACGACCGCGTGGTGCGGGATCTGGTGCTGAGTGAAGGACAAAAGTATCTGCAGGGGAAGCAGTCACTGGAAGATACGCTTTCCGCCATTATGAAGAAAGTGCAGTTGTATGAGGCGGAGTAAGTGGACGGGATTGTCATTTTTACTTCCCGGGTTCTGTGGAGTGGCGGTTTTTTCTCTCCTGCCGTTTATGGATGTGATCCGCCGCTCTTTTGTGCAGGCGGTCAGTGGCAGATTCTGTGGACTGGAAAACTATCGTGTCGTGTTACATAACCGTGCATTTTTGCTTGCCGTGAAAAATACGCTGCGGTTTCTTCTGGTATGTCTGCCGCTGTTGCTGGGGATTTCCTTAGTGCTTGCCTTTCTGTTGCATGCATGGCAGATGGCATTTCATCAAAAGCTGCGTCTGCTCAAAGCTGCATATCTGGTGCCTATGGCAATTCCGGCGGCATCGCTTGTGCTGCTCTGGAAACTGATGTTTGACAAACATGGTTTTGTCAACGGTATCCTGCATTTGTGCGGAATCCATGCGGTTGACTGGATGAACACTGGTGCAGCGTTTTTTGTGCTGGTGTTCAGCTATATCTGGAAAAATCTGGGTTATACAATGGTTCTCTGGCTTGCAGGACTTTCCTCGATATCCCCGGATCTGTATGAGGCGGCAGAGATGGATGGTGCAGGAAGAATGACGCAGTTTTTTAAGATTACGCTGCCACTGATCCGACCGCTGATTTTTACCATTGTGGTTCTTTCGTTTCTAAACTCTTTTAAGGTGTTCCGGGAGGCCTATCTTGTGGCAGGAAATTATCCGCAGGAAGATATGTATCTCCTGCAACACCTGTTCAATAACTGGTTTACGGATCTGTCTGTGGATAAAATGGCGGCGGGAAGCGTACTTCTTGCACTGGTCATTACAGTATTTGTCCTGTTGCTTCAGAAATTGTGGGAGACAAATGAATGAAAAAAGCGATAGTCATTACGATTCTTGTTTTATTTGGAGCCCTTACCGCGGCACCGCTTGTCTTTCTTGTTTGCGGAAGTCTGATGGGAAGCGGGGAACTGGCGGAATATCTTGCACCGGTTCTGGAGAGTACAAAGGGATATGCGCGCTGGAGACTGTTTCCATTGTATCCGACGCTGCGAAATCTGGTGGAGCTTTGTTTCGATTCTCCAGAATTTTTTCAGATGTTCTGGAATACGATGAAGATTACGGTGGGAATACTTGCCGGACAGCTGGTATTTGGCCTGCCATCGGCATGGGGGCTGGCACGTTATCCGATTCCCGGGAAACGTTTTTTATACTTCTTATATATTCTGCTTATGATGTTACCGTTTCAGGTGACAATGCTCTCGCAATATCTGGTGCTCAATCGGTTGCATCTGATGGATACGACATGGGCAGTCATTGTGCCGGGGGTGTTTTCTACCTTTTCGGTATTTCTTATGTACCGCTTTTTCTGCGGAATACCGGAAGAACTGCTGGAAGCAGCAAGGATCGATGGTGCCGGGGAATGGAAGATTTTTTGGGCAATAGGGGTGCCACTTGGTTCCTCCGGAATTTTCTCGGCACTGGTGCTGCAGTTCCTGGAGTGTTTCAGTATGATTGAGCAGCCGCTGGTGTTTCTGCATACCAAAAAACTGTGGCCGCTTTCGCTGTATCTGCCGGAGATTAAAGAGGGACAGACGGGGTTTGCACTGTGCTGTTCTCTGGTGGCACTGCTTCCGGCACTTTGTGTATTTGGTATGGGGCAGCAGTACCTGGAACTAGGCATTACAGCAGCGGCAGTAAAAGAATAGAATGGGTGATTACGAAATAGAAAATGCAAAGGAGGAAATACATGGGAAAACCCACAAAAATATTTATCGTGTTGCTGGGAATCGTGCTTTTGTTTACAGTGATTTCCCGTTCGGCAGCATCTTTTACCGTTGCGCAGGTGCGCATTGAGCAGCCACAGGCGCGTAAGATTGAGCATAAAGTGACCGGGGACGGTACAGTGGAAAAACTGCTGGATCAGGCAGTGTATGCCCCGGCGGATATTCTGGTGGCAAAAGTGAATGTACGTAAAGGACAAAACGTAAAAAAGGGACAGACGCTTGCAGTGCTTGACATGGACAGCCTGAAAGATAAAATCCGGACGTTTTCTGATGACATTGAAATACTGCAGCTGCAAAATGACGCGCTGCTCTCTGCCGAGGCAAAGAAAAACAGTGACCGGAACCAGGCGGTTGCCCGTGCCAAAGAGGATTACAGGGATACGGTCAGAAACAATGCGGATGCCGTCAGGGACGCAAAGAAAGATGTAAAAGATACGAAAACCAGATTGCGCAGGGAGCAGGCGCAGGCATATGAAAAAAAGCTGGAAGAATTACAGACAGCGGTCAAAGAGGCAAAAAAGACATATGATGATGCTATAGAACAGCAGAAAACCGAAGAGCAGCAGGCGAGACGTGCCGTAGAGGATGCTGCCAAAACTCCGGTCAGCGATTATTCCGACACCATCACACAGATAGAGATTGACCAGAAACAGCGTAAACTGGATGCCGCGCAAAAAAAGCTGGATGCTCTCACAAAGCAAAAAGACGGGATACAAAAATCCATGGATCGTCTGAATGCGCAGAAAGCACAATTAGAAAAAGCATTTGCGCAGGAGAAAGACGAAGCACAGAAGCAGAATTTAAAAACAGGGATCGCGTCACTGGAAAGCCAGATTTCTGCGTTGACGGCACAGAGGGATTCCTGTACTGATCAGTGGGAAAATCAGTGTGATACGGTGCTGGATTTAAAAGATGAGCTGGCAGCCGAAAAACTCCGGCAACAGGCAAAGAAAAACGAAGCATCCCGTCAGGAAGCAGATCGCAGACAGACGCTTGCCCGTGCGCAGGAGGACTATGAAAATGTTGTGAGCAAATATGAAAAGCTTGTCAGTGAGGCAGAACAGAAATGGAAGGAATCCAAATGCAAATTGCAGGCATTTGCGCAGGGGGAAGACGAAGAACCACAGGACACTTCTGCGGCAGAGAATGCGAAAAAAGCGGTAAAGACTGCACAAAAACAGCAGAAACAGCAGAATAAGGAAGCAAAACGTGCACTTGCGGATGCTGCGGAAATAGAAGCAAAAGACAATAGTGCAGAAATCAATGCGGTCACAATTACGCAAAAACAACAGCAGCTTGCAACATTGCAGAAAGTGAAAGCGTCCAGAGGAAAAGTAAAGGCACAGATGAGCGGTGTTGTAAGCAGTGTACAGCTTACAGTGGGAGAAAAAACAACGGACACGGCGGCCTTTCTGCTGGCAGATACTTCCGGTGGACTGCGTTTTACCACACAGGTCAGCAGGGAAGATGCCGTATATGTGGACTCCGGTGATACGGTTGTATTAAAAGCAGGGGATCAGACATGGGAGGACATGACGGTTCTATCTACGGAAACGGAAGAAGACCATACCGTAAAAGTTACGGTGTATGTGCCGAAAAAAACAATTTCCCTGGGGGCAAATGTGAGTATGGAGCTGTGCAAAACTTCAGAGGAATATTCTGTCACGCTGCCAATCACCGCCATACACAGCGAAAAAGACAAATATTTTGTATACACGATGGAAAAAGCGGATACGGTGCTTGGAGGAGCGTATGTGGCAAAGAAAACAAATGTGACAATTGCTGAGAAAAATGGAGAATATGCGGCAATTAAAGATGGCGATCTGTCATCGGGAGATGCTGTGATTGTGGATTCCGATGCGGTTCTTTCGGCAGGAGAAAACGTTCGCCTGCAGGAATCATGAGGCGTCTGATTGCGTTGTTTCTGGTGGGAGGATGCCTGTTTACAGCGGTTCTTTTTGCCATGGGAGCGGCGCGTGCAGAAAAGTGTGCAGATGCTGTGTGGCAGAATCCGGTTCTTTATCTGGAGAAACCGATTTCTGCGGAGGACGCACAGAACATCGCAGAAAGCGCAGTATTTACGGCATGGGGGGAAACTGCTGACCAGACAGTGACGGATCCGGATCTCGGAAAAAGTGTGCAGACAAACGTGGTGTGGCTGTATGGTTCCTCCGAATGGATATTGCCGGCATCTGCGGTGCTGCCGGCAGATGACGGGAAAGGATGTCTGATCGGAAAAAATACAGCGTGGAAATTGTTTGGAAGTACCAGTGTAACCGGACTGCAGATCTGTGTGGATCATCAGACGCGTACCATCCGCGGTGTTGTGCAGCAGCCGGGAAACGGTGTGTATCTGCAGGGGAAAGATCAGAAAAAGAAAGTGTTTTGCCGTCTGACGCTGGCAAGTGATAAAATGGAGGAAGCACAAAATTTTCTGTTGCAATATGGTCTGACAGGACATGTGCTGCGTATGGATTATTTACGCAGCTGGCAGACGCTGTCAGAACTGGTTCCGGGCAGGTGGTCAGATTTTTCCGGGTGGAAAGAAAATGTTCAGACGAGAAAACAACAGTTGCGCCAGATTGCAAAAATGCGCAAAACAGGAATTGAATATTATTACGAGACACAGTGCAGGAGATATAAAGCAGACCGGTGTGGGATGTTTGTCTGTCTGGCAGGGAGCATTTTTGTGGGATATCAATATACCCACCGCAAAAAGCGATGGGTATCGTAACCGGTTTATTTGCCCCGTGATGCAAAAAAGTCATCAATTGCCGCGTGCAGTTTCTGAGGATTCATGCTCTTTAATAAATAACCATCTGGTTTTAAAGACATGACATTTTTTACGGTTTCTGCATCATTTTTTCCAGTCAGAAATATGATCGGAATATGGTGAAATTCCGGATCTTCCCGGAGCATCTGCATGATCTGGCTGCCGTCAACGATTGGCATGGCATAATCCAACAGAATCAGATCCGGGGTGTTTAAGGTCAGGTATTTGATCGCCATTGCACCGGAGTTTGCCAGTACAACCTGATAGGTGTCTTCAAGCAGTGCCTTGATTTTGCGCAGGATAATACCGGAATCATCCACAGCCAGAATCGTGCGTTTTTTCAGCTGATAGAAATCGTTCATCTGTGTGCAGACATTATCGACCATATCGCCCACCGTAATCGGGCGGGTGAACACATCCATGACCATCTGCTGTGGGAGGGTCTCCCACAGCAGTTCCAGTTCATCTATGTTTCCCATAATAAATACCGGAGTCTTGTTTTTTATCGCCTGGTCAACCATTACTTTTACGCTGACCGCTTTTTTTAAAAGCTCCGGGCTTGTACAGATCAGGTAACCACTTGGTTTTTCCGAGATGACAATGCTGCTGGCTTCTGCTATCGTTACAATTTTTACTTTGACATTTTGTTTTTCAAAAGCACTTTCTAATGATTGTGCGAGATAACTTTGTTCCTCCATCAGGATGAGAAATGGGCTTTTTATTTCGTGCATAATGTCTCTCCTTCTATTGTAATAAATTGACCATTGTATCAGTTAATTTCATAATTTCTTCCATTTCCACATCTGCAACGCAGACACGCAGCTGTTCCATCAGGTCTTTGAGCTTATCCGGTGTTTGAAACGTCTCCATGGTTTCCATGGCATGATCCACGCCATCCATGTCAAACTGTTCTACACACTGATGCATCTGCTCAAGAACGGTAATCCAGTCATCAGAAGAAACTTTCTTTTTGTTGCTTTCGTTATCCTCCACATAAGGACGCAGGAGGGACTTAAGACTTCGGTACATGGCAAGCATCGGTCCTGTTTTTTCTTCAAGTGCAGCAAGATTTTGTGCATTTCCATACATTTCCAGTTCCTTTGCAGCTTCGGACAGACCGGGGGCACCGATCAGCAATGCGGAACTTTTTAATGCGTGGACTTCAATCGTATAATCCTTTATTAATTGTTCCTTTAGACATTGTTCAATCTTTTTGGATTTGCTGTCGATGGTGTTGTAAAAAATCTGTATGATCTGTTTTAATGCTTCCTCCGATCCGCAGTAGGGCAGACCGTTTTCGAAGCGGAATCCCGCAGGATTTTCCGCGGAACTTCCGGCGGAAGTATCCGTTATGGAATCAGCAGTGTCCGTTTCATCCGACAGAATCTTTTCGGCTTCTTCCCGGGTAAGTTCATGGATCATATCTTTAGGAAGCCATTTGCGCAGCTGGTTACAGATCATCTGGAAATCAATCGGTTTTGCAACAAATCCGTTCATGCCTGCATTTGCAAACTCCTTTTGTGCGTTTACCATAGCATTTGCAGTCAGGGCAATGACTGGCAGGTTTTGGTATTGTGGTTCCGGAAGTGCCCGGATTGCTTTGGTAGCTTCAATGCCGTCCATCACAGGCATCATGTGATCCATCAGTACCAGATCATAATGCCGTTCCTGTACCATAGCGACAGCATCTTTTCCATTTTCTGCGGTATCAATCTGAAGCTGCAGAGGTTTTAGAAGCTCCTGGGCAACGAGCAGGTTCAGGGAATTATCATCTACCAGGAGAATGTGGGCATCCTCTGCGGTAAACAGGCTTTCTGCTTCTTTGCTGACAACACTGTTGTGCCGCTGCTCGTAGTTGATTTCTGAAATTGGTGTCGAGTCCATAATCGTCTGGTCAATACAGAAATAAAATTTACTTCCCTTTCCGTATTCACTTTCTACACCAATAGTCCCTCCCATCATATTGACGAAATTCTTCGAAATTGTCAAGCCCAAACCGGTTCCTTGAATACGGCGGTTCTTTTTTAAATCCACACGCTGGAAGGAATCGAATAATATTTCCTGATCTTCTTTGCGGATTCCGATACCGGTATCTTCCACTTCATAATAAAGGGAAACTTTATCATAATCTTTTTTATGGACATGGACGGAAAAACGGACATGTCCATGTTCGGTATATTTGATGGCATTGCTGACCAGATTTGTAATTACCTGCCGGATGCGTCCGGCATCTCCATATAAAAGGCATGGTATGGTCTGGTCAATTTCATAAATCAGCTCCAGAGGGCATTTGCTGATCTGGTTTTCCATTGTCAGCTTCAGGTCATGGAACAGGGAGAGCGTATCATAAGGCTCTAAAACCAGCTGCATTTTTCCAGATTCAATCTTGGAAAAGTCCAGTACATCGTTGATGATTGAAAGCAGTGCCTGTCCGGAACTCTGGATGTTTAGCAGGAATTCCTGTTCCCTTGGGGAATGCTGGGAACGCAGCATGACTTCTGTGATTCCGACAATGGAATTCATAGGGGTACGGATCTCATGGGATATATTGGATACAAACGCGGATTTTGCCTGTGTGGCAGCTTCTGCCTGTGTGACGAGTTCTTTCATGCGGTGGTTCTGTTCCAGAATTTTTGTGACATCTACCAGTGTCAGCATATATCCCTGTGGGGTGTTGCAGCTTTGCAATTCCGTTTCCTCGACCTGATAGTGGTGATCCAGCCAGTCAAAATATCCCTCCGAACCCCGGAGAATATCGTAGATTTCGCTGTCTTTCTGACGGTGGATGGCTTTTTTCTTCATAGAAGAAACCAGTGTTTCTGCCATAGGGTTCAAAAAGAGAAATCTTCCCTCCAGATCCGTGACGACAACAGCTTCATTTAAATTCTGGATGATCAGGTTTTTTGCGCTTTTTACCGGGTCGATCATTTTGTATTTGACGACGGCAATACACATAAACACGCAGGCGAAAAACATTCCGAGCGGTGTCGGGTCGTCCCATTTTAAAATGCCAAGAAGGCGCAGGGAAAGAAGGATCGCAGGGGAAAGCATGGAAAACAGCAGGATGATATGCAGATTCAGGCGATCTGGCATATCCTTTTTGGAAAGATACGAGGAAACAATCACACATACACTGCCTATAATTTCCATAACCTGAAAAGCCATAAATATATAATACATAGGAGCCGGGGCAATTTCGAGAGTATACCCACGCATATTCGCCTGTGACGGGTTAAGCCAGTAATCCTTATAATACCAGTGGTGAAGGTCAACGGTTGCAATCAGGATATAGAAAGCACAGTTGATAAACAACAGGGCATTGATAAACCATTTTGGAATTTTAATATTCTGCCAGCGGAGAATAAACATCAGTGCGCAGTAATTGGCAAAAGATTTTCCGAGATATTCGAGTTTTCCTATGGTAAGAAGCGTTTGCCTGGAACCACCCACAATATAAATGCTTTTTGCTACCAGTGTGACAAGGCAGCATGCGATTGTCAGAAGAAGTTCACTTTTATAGGTGGCGTCCTCTTTCTGGGAAACAATCACCAGCAGGGCAAATGTTATAAAAACACCAAACAGGTGCAGGGAAAGCCATCCTGTCGCAAATATCATAATGGGGGTCTCCTTTATCTGAAAGTAAGGTAATACAATAGAACTAATTTTATTATAGATTTTCAGGGGAGATTGTCAACGCAATTTAAAGATAATGCTTGACGTACCGTTTGGGTTCATATCATATAATTGTCTTCGGCCATTTCTGTGAAAGATGCAGAAAAACAGATAGAAGAGAATCTGAGGGCGGCAGGGGTTTCAGAATATGAAAAAATAGATCTGCAGGCATATGAAAAACAGGCGGATAAGCTGGTAAAACAGCTAAAGAAATATCAGAAAGATTATGAGTATGTAACATTTGAATCCAATATTCATGGGGATCTGCGAAAAACGGATGTGGAAAGAATCCGGAAATTCTTTGAAACCGGGACTTAATAAAATTTTTAGAAATTTTATTAGCACTCATACTTGACGAGTGCTAATAACGTGCTATAATAGGGGCATAAACAAAGAACAAAACGTTTACAGGAGGAAATGACTTATGTACGATTTATTTGATACATTTTTTAACCCATGGTATGACGATAGTGAATATAACAAGAAAGCCCCGAAGCAGCAGGCACCGCAGAATACACAGAACCTGATGAAGACAGACATCAGAGAACTGGCAGACGGATATGAGCTGCAGATGGAGCTGCCTGGTTATAAGAAAGAAGAAGTGCAGGCAGCATTGCACAAAGGCTATCTGACGATCAGTGCAGCCAAGAGTGCAGAAGAGACCGTGGAAGGTAAGTATCTGCGCCGCGAGCGTTATACCGGAAGCTGCCAGAGATCATTCTATGTGGGCGAGTATCTCCGTCAGGAAGATATCCGGGCAAGTTTCCAGAACGGTATTCTTACCCTGTTTGTTCCAAAGGAAGATAAGACAAAGACGGAAGAAAAGAAATATATTACCATTGCGTAATCCTTTATAAATATCCCCTGATTTTTGAGCCGTTGCAGGTATTTTTCCTGCGGCGGCTTTTTTCGCGTCACAATTCTTTTTTCCGAAGAAACAAAACTTTATATACAGGTATAGAGGCAAGTGGCAATGATTGATGTTGCTTAATGATGAAAAAGGCAATATAATAAATGGATTGAGATGAAATGACACAGGAAAAAAGAGAGAATTTTATGTTTACAAACGATACAATTTTTTATAAAAAACTTCTGGGTCTTATGCTTCCGATGATGCTGCAGAACCTGATGCTGGCACTGGTTGCCGTGGCAGATGCGTTTATGCTCGGAGGGATGGACCAGAATTACATGTCGGCAGTTTCACTTGCCACGCAGATTCAGTTTATTCAGAATATGCTTCTTTCTGCTGCAACCGGAGGACTGGCGATTCTCGGGGCACAGTACTGGGGCAGGGGCAATATCAAAACGCTGGATGATATTTTTTGTATGGCACTGCGGCTTTGTGGTCTGGTGTCGATTGCATTTTTCATTGCCTGTATCTGTTTTCCACAGTATCTGATGCTGTTTTTTACGGATGAACCGGTATTGATCGGTTATGGCGTGCAGTATCTGCGAATAGCCGGATTTTCTTATCTGCTTACAGGAATTTCCCAATGCTATCTGGTGGTTATGAAAATCAGTGAGCACGCATCGACAACGGCACTGATCAGTTCTGCCACGGTAGGAATCAATATTGCACTGAATGCCATTTTGATCTACGGAAAACTGGGCATTACCCCGATGGGTGTCCGGGGTGCAGCAACAGCGACATTAAGCGCAAGGATGATAGAACTGGCCTGTTGTATCCTGATTTCCAGCCGCCCGGGCTATATCCGTCCGTATCTGACCCGTCTGTTTCAAAGAAACCGGGAACTGGCACGGGATTTCCGGAAATGCGCAATGCCGATTCTCGGTGCGTCCCTGTTCTGGGGAGTCGGATTTACTTCGTATTCTTCTTTTATGGGACATCTGGGGGTAGACGCGGCCGCTGCCAATTCGGTGGCAGCGGTTGTCCGTGATATCATCTGCTGTCTGAGTGCCGGAATTTCCGGTGCGGCGGGGATTATGGTCGGAAATGAGCTTGGTGCCGGCAACTTAAAACGGGGGAAATTATATGGTACGCGGATGATGAAGATTTCCTTTGTGTGCGGAGTTGCCATGATGGTTCTCATGGGAATTTCGGCACCGTTTATTTTGCATTTTGTCAAACTGACACCGCAGGCAGCCGTATATTTAAAGGGAATGTTTGTTGTGCTCTGCGTCTATATGATTGGCCGCTCCGTCAATGAAATTACCATCAATGGCGTGTTTGGTTCCGGCGGTGATACAATGTTTGATGTGTACAGCCTTGCCGTAACAATGTGGGGAATCGCGATTCCACTTGCTGCGCTTGGAACTTACCGGTTCCACTGGCCGGTGATTGTCGTATACGCGTGTACCTGTATTGATGAGGTTGGAAAAATTCCGTGGACGCTCTATCATTTTCGGAAATATAAGTGGGTGAAGGATCTGACGCATACGGGGATGGAGCAGAAAGAAAAATCATAAATTTATAAAACATCAGCTGGTCGTATCCCTGCGGATCAGTACCGGTGTAATCTGTTTATGGATCGGTTCCGAAAGAGGAACCGGTCTTCTTTTTTTGCGTTCTTCCATCTGCTGTACCAGAAGTTCTATTGCGGTTTTGGCGATCAGGTCGATCTGCTGTCCGACCGTTGTGATAGGCAGAATTGCCTCGCTTGCAATCGGGGAATTGTCAAATCCGACCAGTTCATAACTGTCAGGAAAGCATCCGTATTTTTGGAAAATCAGGTTTAAAAACATATTTGCATAGGTATCATTGGCGAGGAAAATCCCCTTTTTTTTGCATGGATACTTCTCATCAATATCAGAGAAAATATGCTTCATTTGTGCAAAAATGTCCTGATAAGAATCCCCTATTACATTTAAATTCAGTTCATAAGGAACGTGATATTCCTGACAGGTATCTTCAAAGGCACGGATACGGTCATAGGCAGGGATGAACTTTGGAACATCCGCATTAACGTGAATCAGTACATCGCATTTGTCCCGGATCAGAAGTGTTGCCGCCTGGAGCGCACCCATATAATTGTCGCTGGTTACGCCACAGATATGTTCGGCTTCGCGCTCAATGGCAATGACAGGGATCTGGTAAGAAGCCAGTTTTTCGGAAGGAAGTGTGTGACTTAACACGATCAGGCCCTCAATCTGGTATGCCATCAGTTCATCAATGTACTGTTCCTCCTCGGACGGTCCGTTGTCGCTGACGAATACGAGAAATTTATAATGAAAATCGCGGTAGCTGGAAAGAATCTGTGTAAGCATTTCCGAATAATAGTGCAGATAAAGGTTCGGAATAATGATTCCGATAAATTCACTCTTTCCATTGGCAAGAACCTTTGCAAGCTTATTCTTTTTGTAACCCAGAGTATCAAGAGCCTGTGAAATTTTCTCCTGATTTTCAAGCGTCAGGGAGTCCGGATGATTAAAATATCTGGAAATGGTTGTCTTTGAAAAATTCGTATATGCTGCAATATCTGCAAATGTTACCTGTTTCTTTCCCATCTGAAAGCTGTCTCCTTTATCTGTTTTATCCATAGTATAACAACCGGAAAGAAAAATAGCAATGAAAAAATAACTAGTTACGTAATCGGTTACTTTAATAAATAAAAGTGTTGACATATCGGAAACTTTGTAGTACTATCAGAATATAAAGTAACCGGTTACTTTACCGGTTACATCAAAGCGGAACGAGTAATACGATGAAAAGGGAGGAGCAATCGCATGAAAAAACTGGCAAAACAAGTCGGCTCTGCGAAAAAACAAACCATGGGGAGTAAGCTGTCTTATATAAAGAAAAACTGGCAGCTGTATGTTTTTTTCCTGATGCCGGCACTGTTACTCACAATCATTTTCAAGTATCTTCCGATGGGAGGACTTCTGATTGCATTTGAGGATTACAATGTCATTAAAGGAGTTTTGGGAAGCCCGTGGGTGGGGCTGGAATATTTCCGGAGATTTTTATCATCACCGGATTTTATGAACTACCTGCTGAACACATTAAAGCTGAGTATCTTTGGACTTCTCTGGAGTTTTCCGATACCAATTATTCTGGCACTTTTACTGAACCGTATCCGCAAGGCGGGGATTAAGAAAAAAATCCAGCTGCTGATCTATGCACCGAATTTTATTTCCGTCATCGTGCTCTGTGGTATGGTGCGTATGTTTTTATCTCCGGTAGGACCGTTAAACCGTCTGCTGGGAATGAATACAAACTGGATGACCATGCCGTCCGCATTCCGTACCATTTATATTGCAAGCGGAATCTGGCAGGGAGCAGGCTGGGCATCCATCATGTATACTGCAGCATTATCCAATGCAAGCAAGGAACTGGAAGAGGCAGCCATTGTGGACGGTGCAAATCTTTTGCAGCAGATTTGGTATGTGGAACTTCCGGCAATCAAGGATATTATCGTGATCCAGTTTATTTTACAGGCCGGAAACATTATGAGCATCGGCTTTGAAAAGGCATATGCCCTGCAGACAGATATGAACTTACCGGCTTCTGAAATTTTATCAACCTATGTATACCGGATTGGTCTTTTGAATGGCGATTACGGTTATTCTACGGCAGTGGGACTGTTTAATTCGGTGATCAATGTGATCCTGCTTATATTTGTGAACTGGGTGGTAAAGAAATTAAACGATGGAGAAGGATTATAGGAGGAACGTGAAATGGAAACAGTTAGTAAAATGAAATATTCACGGACAGACCGGCTGGTGCTTGGAATCGGTTATGCCATTCTTGGATTGTTTGTTCTTTCAATTGTTGTTCCGCTGGTCTATGTTGTTCTGGCATCTTTTATGGATCCGACGGTATTGAATAATCAGGGACTGAGTTTTCACATCAAAGACTGGACACTGGATGCATACCGGCGTGTGCTGGAAAACGGAATGATCTGGCGCGGATTTTTAAATTCGTTTTTGTATTCACTGGCATTTGCGGCAATTTCCGTATTTGTCACATTGTTAGCAGCGTATCCGATGTCGAAAAAAGAATTCGTCGGAAGAAAATTTTTTAACGTGATTTTTCTGATCACCATGTTTTTCGGCGGTGGAATGATCCCGACGTTTATTTTGATCAATCAGCTTCATATGGTAAATACCGTGTGGGCAATTCTCATTCCGGGAGCATTTAATGTCTGGAATATGATTCTGGCAAGAACGTACTATCAGTCCATTCCAAAAGAACTGCGGGAGGCATCCGCAATTGACGGGGCAAATGAGATCCAGCATTTCTTCCAGATTATGATGCCGGTGTGCAAACCGATTATCGCGGTGCTGGCACTGTGGTCTTTTGTCGGTATGTGGAACAGTTATTTCGATGCGATGATTTACTTAAATGATGCAAACTTACAGCCACTGCAGCTGGTTCTGCGTTCCATTCTGGTACAGAATACACCGCAGCCGGGCATGATCGCGGATATTCAGAGTACCGCGGAGATGGCAAAAGTTGCCGAACAGTTAAAATACGCAACAATTGTAGTATCAAGTTTACCATTGCTTATTATGTATCCATTTTTCCAGAAATACTTTGACAAAGGTGTTATGGTTGGATCGGTAAAAGGTTAAGCAGAAAGGACAGGTACAGATATGTGGAAGAGAAAAATTAAAAAATGTCTGGCACTCGGACTGGCATTTGCTATGATGACCGGTGTGGCAGGATGCGGAAAAGAGCAGCATCTGGAGGCAGAGATCAATCCGGATATACCGGTTTCAGAAGTGCAGTTTCCACTGAAAGAACAGGCAGAATTATCATTTATCACAAGTGCTCCGGCAACCTCTACGCAGAATCCGAACGAGCGGATTATTTTTAAGAGACTCGAAAAACAGACGAATGTACATATTGACTGGACCTGTTTTGTGGCAGACCAGTTTTCCGATAAAAAGAATCTGGCACTGGCGCAGTTTGGAAACCTTCCGGATGGTTTGTTTAATGCAGGAATGAACGATTATGATCTGCTTCGTTATGCAAAGCAGGGAATTATTATTCCGCTGGAAAATCTGATTGACAAATATATGCCAAACCTTCAGGTGGTCTTTGAGAAATATCCGGAATACCGGACGATGTGTACCGCACCGGACGGACATATTTATTCATTTCCGTGGATTGAGCAGCTTGGCGCAGGGAAAGAAGCCATTCAGGCAATCGGGGATATTCCTTATATCAATAAAAAGTGGCTGGATTATCTGGGACTGGATATTCCAACGACAACCGATGAACTGGAACAGGTGCTGATTGCGTTCCGGGATCATGCGGATGATCTGAAAAAACAGTTTGATATCGAGGGAGATGTGATTCCGATGTCATTTATCATCAACAATGGCGATCAGGATCCGGCGATTCTCATCAACGGATTTGGCGAAGGATATGGAGATACGGGCGATCATTTTGCCGTAAAAGATGACGGAACCGTGATTTATACGACCGTGCAGGAAGGTTACAAAGAAGGCATCGAATGGCTGCATAAGCTGGTAACAGAGGATCTTGTAGATCCGGAGGCATTTACGCAGGAGTGGTCAACCTATGTGGCAAAGGGTAAAAATCACCGTTACGGTCTCTGCTTTACCTGGGATATTGCAAATATTGACAACAATACCGATTATGTGATGCTTCCGGCACTGACCGGTCCGGAGGGAGCCAGAAATATCACAAGACAGAATAACAGTGAAACAAGTGGTTTTGACAGAGGCCGCTGTGTGCTTACATCCAGCTGCCGGAACACGGCACTGGCGGCAGCCTGGATTGATCAGATGTATGCGCCGCTTCAGTCCCCACAGAATAACTGGGGAAGTTACGGGGAAAAGGATTCGTTTAATATTTTTGAACTGTCCACAAATAAAGATGGCGGTGAAATGTTGAAGCATCTGGATCTGGGCGACCAGTCACCGGTAGAGGTACGTGAGGCGCAGTCCGTCAACGGTCCGCTTGCAGTTCTCAATGAGTATTATGATATGTATGTCACACAGCCGGCGGATGCCAAATGGCGTCTGGACAATATGCATGAAACATATCTGAAGGATATGAAAAGCAAGTATGTATATCCGAATGTGTTTATGAGTATTGACGATACCAATAAAGTATCCCAGTATGATACCGATATTAAAAAATATGCGGAGCAGAAAAAAGCAGACTGGATTTTAAATGGCGGAATCGACAAAGAGTGGGATTCCTATTTAAAGAAAATGGAGAAATACGGGCTTTCCGATTATCTGGCAATCAAACAGAAATATTTCGATCAGTATCAGGAGTCATTGAAAGAAGAAAAATAAACAGGAGAATTTGTATGAGTGAGATGTTAAAAAAAGCGAGAGCATATGAGGCAGAAAAAGCAGCACAGACCGATAAAAATACCAGACCGTTGTTTCATATCTCGGCACCTGCCGGATGGATCAATGATCCGAACGGTTTTTCCGTTTACGATGGAAAAATCCATCTGTTCTACCAGTATTATCCATATGCAAGGGAGTGGGGACCGATGCACTGGGGGCACAGTGTGACAACGGATATGATAAGCTGGGAACAGCTTCCGGCAGCACTTGCACCGGATCAGGACTATGACCGGATCGGATGTTTTTCCGGAAGTGCTATTGAAGCGGATAACAAACATGTGCTGGTCTATACCGGTGTCACAAAGATTACACTGCCGGACGGCAGGGAAGAGGAACGACAGAACCAGTGCATCGCATTCGGGGATGGCAGGGATTATGTAAAGTATGAAAACAATCCGGTTGTGACCGGGGAGATGCTGCCGGAAAACTGCAGCCGGATTGATTTCCGTGACCCGAAAATCTGGAAGGAAGAGGACACCTATTATCTGATTGTCGGAAGCAAGGATAACAGGCAGATCGGACAGGTCGTGCTCTGTTCCAGCAAAGATTTAAAAGAATGGAAATTTGAGACCGTTCTTGCGGCAAACAGTACCGGAAAAGTCGGAACGATGTGGGAATGTCCGGACTTTTTCCCACTGGGAGATAAACATGTACTGATCTGTTCCCCACAGAATATGAAAGCGGAAAAATATGAATTCCACAATGGAAATAATTCTGTTTATTTTCTTGGAAATTATGATAAAAATTCGCATATATTTGAAAAAGAAGAACCGCATACGATTGACTACGGACTGGACTTTTATGCACCTCAGACCACACTTCTCCCGGATGGGCGGCGTGTGATGATTGCATGGATGAAGTCATGGGATGCCTGTGTGGTGCCGGATACGCAGGACTGGCAGGGCATGATGACTCTTCCGCGGGAACTGGAAGTAAAAGACGGACAGATCTGGCAGCAGCCGGTGCGGGAGCTTGTGCAGTATCATAAGAATCCGTGTCATTATGAACATGCAGAGATTGATGGTGAGACAGCACTTTCCGGCATTTGTGGACGGACGATGGATCTGACTATTACAATGGATGAACAGGATTTTAACGTTTTTTCCATACAGCTTGCCGCAGATGAGAAATACGAGACCGCTTTTACTTATCATAAGGGAACAGGAATATTGGAGATTGACCGCACATACTGTGGTGTGACAAAAGATGTGGTCTGCGTGCGCAAAATTAAAATTGCAGATCCAAAAGGACTTAAAAAAATGCGGTTTATTCTGGACCGTCAGTCCATTGAGCTTTTTATCAATGACGGGCAGCAGGTGGCAACAACGGCGGTCTGTACCCCTTTGGAGGCAGAGGGAATCCGGTTTTTCAGCGATAAAAAGATGTATATTACGGTCGAAAAGTATGATATTGTATTATAAAAAGTAACAGGAGGAAGAGAACATGGACGTAGTGGCTTTGGGGGAACTGCTCATTGATTTTACCGAAAACGGAGTCAGCAGTCAGGGCAATCCGCTGTTTGAGGCAAATCCGGGAGGCGCACCGTGCAATGTGCTGGCAATGCTGTCGCGCTTAGGACACAGGACGGCTTTTATCGGAAAAGTAGGAAACGATTTTTTCGGAAAGCAGCTGGAAGATGCGATCACGGAAGTCGGGATTGATGCAGCCGGACTTTTAAAGGATGATAAGGTGCACACAACGCTGGCACTGGTGCATACGTATCCGGATGGAGACCGGGATTTTTCCTTTTACCGCAATCCGGGTGCGGACATGATGCTGACGGAAGAAGAACTGCCGGAGGAAATAATTCGTGGAGCAAAAATCTTTCATTTCGGAACGTTGTCCATGACGCATCCGGGTGTCCGCGCAGCAACGAAAAAAGCGATCGCGGTCGCAAAAGAAGCAGGCGCGCTCATTTCCTTTGATCCGAATATCCGCAAACCGCTCTGGGACTCCATGGAAGATGCCAGGGAACAGGTGTTATATGGTCTGGGACAGTGTGATATTTTAAAAATATCGGATAATGAAATCCAGTGGCTGACGGGTAAAAAAGATTATACGGATGGAGTCCGCTGGATACGGGAACGCTATCCGGTTCCGCTCATACTGGTTTCCATGGGAAAAGAGGGAAGCCGGGCGTATTATAAAGACAGAATTGTGGAGGCAAAGCCGTTTCTTCAGCCAAATACGATTGAGACGACCGGTGCGGGAGATACGTTCTGTGCGTGTGTTCTGCATTATGTGCTGGAGCATGGACTGGAGGGGCTTGAAGAGAAAAATTTGAAAGAGATGCTTCGTTTTGCCAATGCGGCGGCTTCTCTGATCACGACGCGCAAAGGCGCGCTCCGCGTGATGCCGGAGAGGGAAGAAATTGAAAAAATGCTATAAGAAATGGGAGGGCAGTGCCCTCCCGTTTCTTACAAAGAAAATGGTTCTATCTTACATGTATGAATCCTGCTTTTGGTATCGTAATTGATTCCGACCAGTAAAAGGTTTCCATGATACTCTTTCAGGCTTTCACAGTATTGTTTTTGTTTAATCTGCGTGATTGCGCCCTGTGCACTATGATCCCATTTTAATTCGATAACAAGTGCTGGTTTATCCGGAAACTTCTTCCGTGGAAGAAATACCATATCCGCAAATCCCTTACCGCCGGCAAATTCCCTGTGTATCGTATAGAAATTGCGTGCGGCATAGAGTGCCAGTGAAACCGTATAACTTAACGCATTTTCATCATTATACTGGATATGTGATGTCTCAAAATGCGCCTGTTGAATCCCAAGTGCTACCTGTTCTGGTCTTCCCTGCCAGATTGCCTGCAGGGTGTCTGCTGAATTTTTCAGGGCTTTAGAGATTTCGCCCCAGTCGGATACGGAAACACTGTTAACGTATTCTTCACGCACTTCATTGTTTGGTATTTTTACGGTTTTGTTTTCGTAGTCATAGCTAAGATAGCCCAGATGGATTAAAAGAGTCAACACATCATCTTCGGTGCGGAAGGTTGTCATATCATTGGTAAAACTTCCGGTATTGACAGGAACGGATTCCCCGGCTATCATACTGAGAACATCATCTTTTAATCCTTCAAAATTCATATCGATATAAATCTGCAGGGCTTCAAATGTTTCTGTCTGGTTCCAGTAATTTCCAATTTTCCCAAAACGCATGCAGCTTACAACAGACCTCGGATTATAGATGGATGGTATTTTTTCAAAAGAGTATCCATTATACCATGCTTTTATTTCATCCAGATCCATATGATAATCTGTACAAAGGGCAGCGACTTCCAGTTCGGTAAAGCCGACATAGGATGCAAGAGGTCCCGGATTTATCATGGAAAATTCATCAAACATATTTAAAGCGGAATGGGTTCCGTATTTTTTGATCGGAAGAATTCCTGTCATATAAGCGAGTGCAATACAGGACTTATCTTTTAGCATATCCCTCAAAAAATCCAGATAGATTTCCTGGGCTTCTTTATCCTGTTTGTATTCCCGGAAAATACAGTCCCATTCATCAATGATTACGACAAAAGGACAGTTAGTTTCCTGATATACATCCTGCATGGATTCAATAAGATCTGTATCATCAAAATAATCAACATTCGGGTATTCCCGTTTTAAATCCCGCAGTACCAGCCGTTTCATGCGATCAAGCAGTTCATAGATGTTTTTCGTCCGGCTTAAAAATTCCTGCATATTTAAAAACAGGGTGTTGTATTTATTACGATAGGTGTCAAAATCCAGATTCCGGGCAATTTTATATGGGGAAAAGAGTTCTTTTGCATCACAGCCACGGCTGTAGTAGGCAGCAATCATGCTGGCGGTTATTGATTTCCCAAAACGGCGGGGACGGCTGATACATATATATTTCTGCAGAGTCTGTAAGACAGAATTTGTATAGGTCAATAATTCTGTCTTATCCACGTAGATATCAGAATGTGTAATTTCGTAAAATTTTTTTCCATCCTGGTTTAAATAATTTCCCATGCAGTACCCTCCTCTAATTACACGTTTGCCCGTGTAAATGTATCATATCACAGGAATGCCTGCAGACTCAACTATTTCCGCAGAAACAGCACACTTACATACTATTATGCGATTAAATATACAAAAATAACAGGATTATGTAAATTATAATCTGATATTCTCTTGGAAAATCTGGAAAATACCAGTATAATTTTCTTAAATGAAGATCGGAGAAGGAAATCATGATTAATCGGGAAGACATGCTCGAACTGACACGGCGCATGACTCCGGCGCGGTCACACATTGACCGGATCGCCGGTGCATATTATGATGCAGAAGGATATATAGATGGTACATTCAACACGCATTTTTTAAAACTTTCCACAGCAGAAAAAACGAAAAATCTGGAACTGGCGAAGGCAGTTTTACAGGCAGAGACCAACAAACAGCTGAAGGATTACCGGATTCCGGAAACCGCAAGAAAACCGGGAAGTATCTGGCAGCTTCTGGATGGAATCAAAGAGTCCGGGCTGCAGAACGATGCGTTTTTGGATCTGCTTTATGAAATGATCGGGGAACGTGTTGCACCGGGAAAAGAAAGTTATTGTTTTTTGTTTCATGGAATGTATGATGTTCCAGTGAAAGGAACCGATAAGGAATGGCAGGAAGGTTCCGAGGAAGTATACAATTATCTTCTGTGTGCCGTGGGACCGCTTGAGGGAGAATATGAGCCGGGACTGCCAGAAGCAGGATTTTTATATCCGGCATTCCGGCAGAGAAGTACGGCATGTAATTATATAAATCTGTATGAAACAGCTGCTTATCAGAACCTGTGGAATCTGTTATGGAAATAGAAACTACATACGGAAACATTTTTGAAGTTCTTTATATTCACCGAGAACAAGCAATGTGGTACCAGACTGGAATACGGTATTTGGAGAAATTGCCATATTAATTTTGTCGTCTTCCCGGATGGCAACAATATTGATTCCGAATTTTTTCCGGATATCCAGTTGACCGATTGTTTTGGAAATCCAGTTTTCCGGAACTTCCACTTCAAAAATTGCATGTGCCTCATCCACCTGAATATAATCGCGTATGTGATCGGCAGTATACCGGATAGCAGCCCACTCTGCAATCTGTTTTTCCGGATAAACAACTTCGTCTGCACCGTTTCGCAGAAGAAATTTTTTCTGTACATCCCGTTCTGCACGCGATACAACCGTTTTTGCACCGAGTTCTTTGAGCAGGGAAGTAGTTTCAAGGGAATTCTGGAAATTTCCACCTATCGTTACCATACACACATCAAAATTACCAATGCCAAGGGATTTTAAGAAATCGGCATTGGTACTGTCACCGATCTGAGCATTGGTGACAAACGGAAGAACCTCATTGACACGTTCTTCGTTGTTGTCGACTGCCATCACTTCGTGACCGAGATTGTTCAGCTGTATGGCAACATGTCTTCCAAATCTTCCTAATCCAATTAATAATATATTTTTCATGGTATTTTCAACTCCTTTTTAACCAACTGTTATCTTTTCGAGCGGCAGTTTTACTCCGTTTTGTTTTACGGAAATTGCCGCATAAATTAAGGTAAGCCCACCGACTCTGCCGAAAAACATCAGAAGGATCAGAATCAGCTGGGACGAGATGCCAAGAGTTGGTGTAATTCCAAGTGTAAGTCCGACGGTTCCGACAGCGGATGCCGTTTCAAACAGGCAGTCCAGAAGCGGAAGGTGTTCGATGGAACTGATGGCAATCCCTCCAATAAAGAAAAAAATGATATATAAAGCAACGATGGTGGCCGCATTTTTAATGGCATGACTGTCAAGCCGCCGACCGAAAATTTCAATGTCCTCTTTCTGGCGGAACGTGGCAACCATATTTAAAATAAGGACTGCAAAAGTTGTTGTTTTCATGCCGCCGGCAGTAGAGCCGGGAGATCCTCCGATCAGCATCAGCAGAATCATAACAGATTTTGATGTCGGTGTCATTGCTGTAAGATCTGCGGTATTAAAACCGGCAGTTCTTGTTGTTACAGACTGAAACGTGGAGGCCAGCAGTCTGGTGCCGGTTGATGAACCCGTAAAATCCACAACAAAAAAGAATAAGGCCGGAATTATAATAAGTAAAGCCGATGTCCAGAGAATGACTTTGCTCTGTACGCGATAACGTCTGATATGCCATTTATGGGTGTAGATATCGTCCCACGTCAGAAAGCCGATGCCACCAATTATGATCAAAAGCATAATTACGAGGTTGATCAGTGGGTTGGCGATGTATCTGCTCAGAGATACAAACGGCTGGCTGGAAGTTCCCAGAAGGTCAAAACCGGCATTGCAAAATGCAGATACAGAGTGAAAGGCTGCCATCCAGATGCCTTTGATGCCATAATCACGGAAGAAAACCGGAAGCATGGCAGTCATGCCGAGCAATTCAATAAACAATGTACCCTGTACGCTGAATTTGGTCAGGCGGACAATACCGCCGATTTTCGGTGCAGAAATTGCATCCTGCATCGTACTGCGCTGCATGAGCGAAATTTTCCGTCCGGATAAAATGGCAAAGGAAACAGCAACGGTGATGACACCCAGCCCGCCGGTCTGGATCAGCAGCAAAATAACTGCCTGACCAAAAGAAGACCAGTAACTGCCGGTATCCTGTACAACAAGCCCTGTGACACATACCGCTGAAACAGAGGTGAATAGTGCCTCATGAAAAGGAGTCTGTGTTCCGGAAACCGAAGAGACCGGAAGCATCAGCAGCAGTGCGCCGACAAAAATGACAGCGGCAAAGCCCAGTACAATTAATTTAAAGGAGGAAAGTCTTTTCTTCCTGTGAACCACTTTTGACATATGTTTAGATTTCTCCTGTATTTATTCTACGTATTATAACATCATCTACATAATAACGCATTTGTGAGGATATACGAATTTACAGTAAAATTTTTGTAAACTATTATGCGTTTGTATCAAAATGCGAAAACAATGGTGGGATCTGTAAGAATTGCAGTTGTAAATATATAATAACGGGGATCAGAATTTGTATGGAAGGTGTAGAAAAAAAGAATGGTATCAGAAACGCAAAAGGATACATGTTGATTATTTACAGGATAGAGAGAAAGTTCATTACCTTGTTGTAAAAAAGTTATATAAACTTATATAGGGTGTAGGAAGTTGTATGAGCAATGCATTTTTTAAAACTTTCCACAGCAGAAAAAACGAAAAATCTGGAACTGGCGAAGGCAGTTTTACAGGCAGAGACCAACAAACAGCTGAAGGATTACCGGATTCCGGCAGAGAAGTACGGCATGCGGTTATATAAATCTGTACGGAAAAATTAAAATATGGGACACATGTGGGAAAAAGTTATGAAAAGATCCTGCGAGAAACAGGGGAGTGGACATATGTAAAAAAATTTGATGAAAAAGTCCCTTGAGAGACTGAAAACGGGATGTATACACCAAAAATAAGACAAAAAGTCCCGTAGGGATTTCTAAATGGGACATAATTGCAAAGAAAGTTGCTATATATCCTGAAGAGATAAATTGCCGGGATATCTATGTAAAGAAAAATTTTATATGTCCCAACAGAAGGGAGGTACGGGATATATGAATCTACTTTTTTCCTATATATCCCATTGGTGAAAAAATATAAAAATTTACTTTACATGAGAATGAAGTTATGTTTTAATAACGTCATATTAATGCACAGAAAGGAGAGGTTTTTATAACAATTTATCATCAGATTCTTTCGGAGAAGAGAAGGCTTACGAAAGAATTACAACAAATCAGTGAAGAACTATTGCATCTTCCTGATGGAAAAATTATTTGTGTTCACAATGGAAACCGGGTGAAATGGTTTCACAGTGACGGTCACACACAGACGTATATTCCAAAGAAACACAGAGAATATGCACAGCAGTTGGCATACAAAAGATTCTTATTGGAAAAACAGACAGAGTGTAAAAAAGAACTGTATGCATTAGAACTTTATCAACGACATGCAGTTGGTGAAAATAAAAAGTCGGACAGGTTTCTTTCAGAAGATCCAGCGTATCAGGAATTGCTCTGTCCATTCTATCAGGTGGTTACTCAGGAAGAACTTATATGGAGTGATACTTCCTATCCTAAAAATCCCAATTATCCCGAACAATTGAAGTATAAAAGCTGTAAAAATGAATATGTACGATCCAAGTCAGAAGCATTGATTGCAATGAATTTGTATATGGAAAAAATTGCATACCGTTATGAGTGTGAATTAAAAATCGGGAAGGCAGTGTTTTATCCGGATTTTACAATTCTTCATCCGCTGACAGGAAAAGAAATTTACTGGGAACATTTTGGGAAGATGGACTTGCCTGAATATGCAAAGAATGCCGCGGATAAGTTACATATGTATGCGAGAAACGGGATATATCCGGGAGATCGGCTGATTACAACATATGAGACTATGGAGCAGCCGCTGGATACTGCAATTGTGCAAAAGTTAATTACTTATCATTTTAAATAATTCTGAAAGGAAGGAAAATGAGAGTATTTTGCTCTGGAAATTTATATACAGGGTATGTTGATAAACAAATAAGTATCATCTGATAAAGATTTTGTGGCGGTATTAAAAGGTGGGACATATGCAAAAAAAGGCGAGGAAACCTCCCACAGAAATCCGAAAGCAGGACATATGCAAAAAAAGGCGAGGAAACCTCCCACAGAAATCCAAAAACGGGACATAATCAGAAAGAAAATCTGCATATGTCCTAACAAAAGGAAAATGTGGGACATAGTCGAAAGAAAAAGCTCCATATGTCCCACATCCTATTTAAGTTTACCTGAAATAAAATTTAAATAAAATTTGTCAAGTTAGGGTGTGAGCTTTTCAATTTTTTGTGATGGTCAATAAATCAACCACCATTTTTACAAGGTTTAATCAAACTCAAGTTCTTCATCTGCAGATTCTGAAACAGACGTTTTGTGAATATACCGGTTCATTAAATTTTTCGGAACAGAGATGTCTTCTTTTATCAGTAAATCCAGTCATACAGGGGACGTATGATATAAAAAGTCTTGCGACCTTCCAATAAAGACTGCGGATCTAATGGGTCAGCAATTCTTCATAAATCCCCTTTGTCTGGGTATCGTCTACACCGCCCATATAGTAAGTTTTCCCATTTGCGGAAAATTGGATGAACGCATCATTTTTTGGATTTAAGAAAACTTTGACATCCTCCCCTCCGGAGATGGTAAATGTGCCTTTTTCCAATGTATCCATGCTGGTGCCGTATGTTCTGGTCCAGTCCGGCAGATCACTTGCGGTAAGAAGTGTGGGATCTTTGATCTCACTAAGCGGAATCTGATAATCTGTTTTCAGATGTTGTGCGCATAGTGTGTGGTTCTGGATTACCAGATCAATGGGAGTAAATTCCTCCTGAATCAGCCATATGCATAACAGAGGGAAGGAAAGCATCATAATGGCACTGAAAATAGTAAGTCCTTTTCCGAGGGATGTGGCCATATTTACCGTTGTCCCGATGCCGACGCGCTGTTCTACCATCGTATGGGGATCGGATGGATTGTAGTAGAGGATGCCGCCGATCCAGTTTCTGTCATCATTTTCATCGCTGGTCAGATTCCGTTTTTGTGCATAGCTTCGGTCAATTTTTTTCAGCTTTATCATGCAGAAAATGCACAGCAGGAGTAAAAGCAGTGTATAAACAATTATGCCGGCGATGGAACATATTCCCATGTGTCTGGCAGACAGGGTAAGGATCTCCAGAAACAGGATCAGTGCCGTGTTCAGCCAGCAGGAGATCAGCCAGAAGTTCTTCCAGAGGTTTTTCTTTGCGCGTGCATAATTGATATTCACGTCACTGTCCGTACTGATGACGGAAACCGGCTGGCGGTCCATCCATACAGCTACAAGCCAGAAGACCAGCCCGCAGGAGGCACCGATCAGACAGGAAATCCCAAGCCCGCTGGACTTTGGAAGCAGCAACAGGGCACTTGCGATACTGATGATATTTGGCAGGAAAAACGGGAGAAACCGGACTTTTCTTACGGAGCCTGCCTGTTTTAATTCCACATAATGTTCCGGCTGCCGGTCTTCGTACAGATGGTTTTGCGTTTTCCATGTTTTCAGCCGGTGATTCGCATGCATGATCGGCAGGGAAAGCAGAAAAATCGCTGCCAGAAGCCAGAACATCCAGATGGTAAGCTGAATGGACATATGGGAGGTCAGCAGACTTACAAATGGAACAATCGCAAGGAGAATGGCGTAGTAACGCATTTCCTTTTTGAATTTTTGCCGGATGTCTGCGACGGTGGCATCTTTTATCCATTCTTTTTTCATGTTTACGGCAAACAGGCGTCCGTTCTCATACTTATTTTGTGTGGAAAATAAAAACAGCATGATAAAGACGATCGGATACATGGTTGCAAAAAAGATAATATTCATAATCATAACAATCACCCCTTATAGATGCGTTTGCATAAGTCGAAAAATTCTGTCTGCGTCATGCCGCTTACTTTCGCTTCGGAAATGATCTGGCGCAGCAGTTCCCGGGATTTTTCCGACAATTCTTTATTCGTTTCAAATTCCTGCCGCACGCGGGCACCGCTTCTGCGGTCGGTGTAGATGTAGCCCTCCTGTTTTAAGAGGGTGTAGGCTTTGCTGACGGTCATGGAGTTGATACCGATCTCCTCTGCCAGTGCCCGCACGGTGGGAAGTTGTTCGCCCGGAGCAAGCCGCCCGTCCGAAATGCCGAGCACGATCTGATTGCGGATCTGCTGGTAGATCGGAATTTCGGAGGCATCATTGATGGAAATTACCATGTTTTCTCCTTCCGTAAATATCATACAATATTTTGTATTAGTTATAATAATACAAATAATGCAAAACGTCAAGTAAAACAAGAAGGAATCTTCGCATTGAAAAATAAATAAAAAAGTGCATAATAGATTTATAGAAGGAAGGGAAAAGCAGTATGAAAAAAGGGTGGAAAAGTCACTTCGGGAGACAGAAAACGGCACGGAAGATTTACTGAAACATGCAAACCGGATGAACCGGAAGCTTATTTTTGTTATGGACATTTTGCAGATTCCACTCAGCATCGTGTTTACGCGGTTTTTAAATGTGTTTTCATCGGTTTTGCCGGCATTTCCGGAAGGAAATATGACAGCACCGGTTATGGTGCAGCGGTTGCTCGTATTGCTTCTTGCCCTGCTCTGTACAGGAATCGGTGCAGCAATGTCTTTGAATATGCGGATTGTCCCGAATCCTGGCGATGGAATCGTACAGGCGATTTCGGATTGTATTCACAGAAGTGTCGGATTTACGAAGAACTGTTTTGATGTGCTCAACGTGACAATTACGATTGTGATCAGTCTGGTCTGCACCGGGCGGCTGCATGGGATCGGGATCGGAACAGTGCTTGCCGTGATCCTTGTAGGGCGTACGATTGCGGTCTTTAATCATTTTACAAAGGAAAAACTGACGGCACTTGCCGGAATCGAGGAGTAAACAGGCGGTTACTTTTCCAGTGGAATTACTGCAAACGGGGAGCGTTCCCTGTTGTAGGTATGCAGTAAACCATCTGGAAAATTTCAAACCGCAATCTACATAATCAATTCTAAAAATATTTGTTTTCTATATAGTATAAAATAATCAGGAAATTCTCAGGAGAATAATTATTTAATCAATTTCATTTCAGTTTTCGTGAGCTCAAGTCAGGGCATATTTCAAGCGTGGTGGTGACGAAAATAAGACTATACTATTGAATCAGAAGCATCTGATACCCATCTTGTACTATCTTTTTTGGTCAGTCAGTTGTTATATATATTAGAATAAACGTTTATGCATTACAAAATGAGGAAGGATGGCAACTTGAATGATGTTATTTTAATCTTGCAAATGAAACAAGGGGATGAACAAGCCTTTGATAAGTTTGTGCGGAAGTATTATGGAGATATTTTGTCTTATTGTAAATATCATTGTTTAGATCAGACAGAAGCGGAAGATTTAACACAGGAAACCTTTCTTCGCTTTATGAATAATATACAATCCTATCAGCATATTGGAAAAGCAAAGAATTATCTTTATGTGATAGCAGGCAATCTTTGTAAAAATCACGTAAAGAAATGGAAGGCAGATTGTGTAGAGAAGGAAGTATTGGAAAGAAAACTGATTTCAGATGGTGGTATCCCAAAGCAGGAAAAACAAATATATGTGAAACAAGCACTTGAACAGATGAATCCAGAACTAAAAGAAATTATTATAATGTTCTATTTTCAAGACTTTAAGTTAAAGGAAATTGCAGACATATTACAGATTGGATTACCACTTGTAAAGTATCGACACAAAAGGGCAAAAGAAGAATTAAAAAGATTATTGGGAGAGGAGGATTCTCATGAACCTGGAAAAGATGATGGAAACATATAAAAGAGAAAATAGTGTTACTCCGAGGGAAGAAAAGATTTTAGAAACGATACAGAAATCCAAGGAGATTGTGATGGAAGTACAGTCTGAAAATACAATGAGTTATACAGAATTTCTTTTTTCACAGTTTCGGTTGATTCGAAAGAGATGGTGGATGTTACAGGCGATGTTGCTTATTTTGGTATTTCTAATTATGCCATCTCTGAAGGACACAACTTATTTTATGAGAATGCTGGGAGTTGCTTCAGTGTTTTTTATAGTGATGATTATTCCTGAGTTTTGGAGAAATAAGGAGAGTAACTCTTGTCAAATAGAGGTAACTTGTTTGTTCTCTTTAAGACAGATTTATTCCGCAAGGATATTCCTGATAGGGATTGTTGATATAGTTATGCTCACAATCTTTTTAACAGTAGCCTGTATCAATATGAAAATGCAGTTTACAGATTTGTTAGTACAGTTTTTACTCCCTATGGTTATTGCAGCGGGTATCTGTTTTGCAATGTTAAACTGTAGTCTGCTGAATGAAGCAACATCTATAGTAGGTTGTTTTTTATGGGGGGGTATATGGTGGGGGATTACGATGAATAATGCTATTTATGGCAATATTGTTGTTCCTATATGGATTATGCTGTTCGTATTTGCAATATGTTTTTTGTTTTGTGCAGTATATAAGACGATACATGGTTGTAATCGTTTTTTGGAGGTAAGTTGTTATGAAATTACAAATGGTTAATGTTACAAGAAAGTTTGGCGATTTTTGTGCAGTAGATGATTTGAATTTAACGATAACCAATGGTGTATATGGACTATTGGGGGTGAACGGTGCAGGTAAGACGACACTCATGAGAATGATTTGTACCTTATTGCCACCGACAAGTGGCAAGATTTTATGTGATGGAAAAGATATTTTCAAAATGGATGGAGAGTACAGAAATTTACTTGGATATTTACCACAGGAATTTGGATTTTATCCGGATTTTACAGTAAAGGATTATCTAATGTATATTGCCAGTTTAAAGGGAATCCGTTCTATGATAGCAGGTAAAAGAGTAAAAGAATTATTAGAACAGGTTGGTCTTGCCAAAAGTGTTAATAAAAAGATGAAAAAACTCTCAGGCGGTATGAAACGTAGAGCAGGAATTGCTCAAGCAATGCTAAACAATCCAAAGATTCTTATTTTGGATGAGCCTACAGCCGGACTTGATCCCACGGAAAGAGTGCGTTTTCGTAATCTGATTAGCGAGCTGTCAGAGGAGAGAATTGTTATTTTGTCAACGCATATCGTTTCAGATGTAGAATATATTGCAAATGAGATTTGGCTGATGAAGGAAGGACAGATTGTACAACAGGGAGATCTGGATCATATGCTTGCTTCTATGCAGGAAAATGTATATGCGTGTGAAGTATCGCAGGCAGAAGCAACTAAAATGATGAAACAATTTAAGGTGTCAAATATGAAGGCAGAGAGGGGAATGGTGGAATTGCGTATCATTGCTGATCAACCGCCTATTCATGGAGCATCTGTGGTGGAGCCAACATTAGAGGATGTGTTCCTATATTATTTTGGAGAAAAGGGTGGTGAAATGGAATGATATGTTTTGAAATTAAAAAAATTTTTTCTAAAACTATTAGCAGGATATCGCTGATCGTGTTGTTATTCTCACTTGTTATATCCTGTTACTTTGCGATTACAAATATTACGTACATTGACAACCGAGGGGTATCGCACACGGGAATAGCGGCAGCCAGAAACCTGCGGAAAGAAAAGCAGAGATGGGAAGGTGTTTTGGATAAAGCAGCATTACAGGCAGTTATAGATGAATACAGAAAGGTAAATGAAGAATATCCAATTCGTCAGGGGGACTATACAGCCAATTTGCTACATGATTCCAAAGTGCAAGGCTTTTCAGAAATTAAAGATATGATTAATATGGGATTTTGTGAGTTTCGAGATTTCAACTACTATCGTATTGATTCTGTATCGAAAGATGAGGTTGGTAAGTTATATGAAAATCGAGAAAAAAGTTTGGAAAAATGGCTAAGTTCTGAAGAAACCGAAGATTTATTTAATAAAAAAGAAAAAGCTTTTTTGTTAGAACGATATCATCAGATGAAAACACCATTATATTATGAAGATTATGATGGCTGGAAATCAGCATTACACTATGCGCAAACAATTGTTATGTTAGTTATGCTTGTATCTGCATTCCTGGTGTCAGGTATTTTTCCAAATGAATTTAGCTGGAAAGCGGATTCCATATTCTTCTCGACAAAATACGGAAGGGATAGGGGAACGAGAGCTAAGCTTATAGCAGGGCTTATAGTAGTAACGGCTATTTATTGGATGATTATTGCTTTATATTCAGTCATTGTATTAGGCTGTCTTGGTTTTGATGGTGGAAATGTTATGATACAGACGGGATTTTGGTACTGGAAGTCCTTCTACAATATTACTTATATGCAATTATATTTACTCACGATTGTATCGGGATATATTGGAACATTGTTTTGCTTGCTATTGTCTATGCTTATATCAGCGAAAACACACACAGCAGTAGTGGCGGTTACAATTCCATTCGCCATTTTGGTTTTACCATTATTTTTATCAAATTTCCATTTTTTAAAGGGCACATTAGGAGTATTTCCTGATCAACTATTGCAGATTAATGAGATTATCAATATTTTTAATTTGTATCAAATTGGTGGGAAAATTGTTGGTTCAATTCCAATTATGATGGTAATATACCCCATTTTAAGTGTGACGTTATTGCCAATTATTTATTGTACTTATCATAAAACAGAGATCAAATAGATGAAACGGAAAGATTATTGTTGGGCACGAACAGGAATATAAAGACCGGGCAGATTACGGAAAGCAGACTTTAAAGCAGCTTTCAAAAGGTATTATTTTTTGTATGGATAAAGACAGCATAGCTGCTGAATATGCTCTTGGGGGTTTGTCCAACAATCTTTTTGTTTCACGCTATATTTCTTATATTCCAAATAAAGGGCAGTTAATCGCACAGATAGAAGCTGTTTTGAATGAATGGAATAAAGTAGAAAATGGGTTGTAAAAATGCTGGATAAAGTATTGCTTATAGAAGCAAATACATCCTCCAGTCTGATCACATATGATCTCAAAATCCCAAAAGATTTGCAGAATTACCGGAGGATGAGATAATGCCAAAATATGCAGGAACAATTATAACCTGGCTGATATGTCAGCAGGCCATTCAGGAACGGGATAGAGAATTATATACATATGCACTTTATAATATCTTGCAACTGGAAACTATTGATCGTTACGGCAATCATGGGAGGAAGTCTGATAATCTTTAGTCCTGTAGAGGCAGGATTACAGATTCCGTGTTTGATAAAACAATTAACTTTAGTCAAAAATGGAAGAAAAATATTGTTTCGGTTGTGAAATATTGAAATTAACGAATGAAAGTGGCTAAAAAACTAACCACTGATTTCACATGAATAGGTAATTGCGAAACACGTTCTCTCTATTTTACTGAATTTCTTCTCCATTTTCATTTAAAAACTTGTATTGTATATCATAATCAGATGGAATATTTGACATGTCCAAATAATATACAAATGGAATATTATTAATTTCTATATTTTTGGTTATATCAGCTCCATTTCGTGGCGATATGACAGCCTGTATGGTACTAACATTTTCATTATTGCAGACTATGATATATCCGGTATTCAGTTTACCTAACCTTAATTGCCATCCTATATCATTCAAGGAAATGGCATTTTTATATTTATATTTTCCATCCTGATTTTTGGAAAACTGTGCTGCATAATAATGATATGTTTTGTCGTTTTCCCCTGTCATTCCGACAACTATGGTAGTATCATTATCTACAATACGGCCACACTCTATCATATCAACTTCAGCAGATATATTTTCTTTTTCTTTCACAACATCTAACATTTCATCAGGTGTACTCACTTTTTTTCCGCAAGCAGCAAGGCATATCGCCAAAGAAAGGATAAGTAAAACGGTTACTTTTTTCATCTTATTCCTCCGTTATCATTGTGATTAAATTACTCTTTTTCGTAACATTCATTATCTATATAGTATAAAAAAATCAGAAAGTTTTCAAGAGAATAAAATTATCAAAATTGATAGAAAAATGTTGTTTTGGTCGTAAAATCTTGAAACTTGCGTAAAATAGTTGTAATTTATATATCTTTATGTTATTATTCCACTATAACCTAAAACTATAATCTTAGTTTATACTCAAAAAATATTATCAATGTTAACGATGAAAGGGGAAAATATGGAAGAACTGACTACAGCGGAATCCATGGTGATGAAAACAATCTGGGATCATCCCCATGAAATGGCACTACAGGAAATTATGAAACTGACAAACGAAACATACGGGAAAGACTGGAAATCCCAGACCGTATCAACTTATATTGCAAAGCTGGTGAAAAAGGGCTTTCTAAGGATGAACCAGAGCGGACGCAATGCCACATATGAGATCATAATACCGGAACTTTCCTATCAGCAGGAGCAGAGTCGCAAATTTGTAAAATTCTGGAACCGTGGATCGGTTGCACAGTTTTTAACTGCTTTTTATAAAGATCATAAACTTACCAAAGAGGAAATAGAGGAGTTGAGAAAGAGCATTGATGAACTGGATCAATAATTTGTTTTACATGGGGCTGTTTACTGCACTTACAGGCAGTATTGCATTTGCGGTATATGCAGTTGTTGCAGGCGTTTTGGAAGGGTTAAAAAAATACCGATATATATATATGGGCTGTTGCTTGTGGTGTTACCGTTCTGGCTGTTTCCGGGGCTGTTTCTCCTGTTGTATGTCACGCATTACCGCAAAATGGGGGAGGCACTGTTTATCAAGGGACACCTGTTTGAACTGACACCTGTGATTGCGCACATAGAGTGTGTGGCGGCAGTGGTCTGGCTGCTTGGTGCAGCAACGGTTCTTGTGCTTCATCTGGTTCGTTATTACCGGGTGGAACATTACATAAAAAAGCACCGGATGCCGGCGGAAAAACGGCTGCAGCTCGTTGCGGCAGGGACAAAGGAGCGTTTAAAGATCCGGGGAAATGTAGAAGTGTATTGCTGCTATGGTATTTCTTCCCCGATGGTGCTGGGGCTATTTCATAAATGGATTGTATTGCCGGTGAGGGATTTTTCTCCGGAGAGTCTGCAGATTGTGCTTACGCATGAGTTTGTACATGTGCGGCAGCACATCCTGACGTTGAAATGTGTGGGCAGAGTGCTGGAAGATTTATTCTGGTATAATCCGCTGATCTATATTTTCAATCGCAGGCTGGATTTCTGGTCGGAAATGGCATGCGACATGGAATGCTGCCGTGATTCCGAAAATGTTTTTTCTGTCGGACAGTATTTTCGTGCAGCACTTGAACTGCTTACGGAAGAGACCCGTCCTCTCGAATTTCCGTTTTCCATGTTTGGGGCGCAGAATCATTTACAGGAGCGTATCCGCCGGATGAAGCAGTACCGAAAACAAAAAGAGATGAAACCACTGGCTGTTTTGGCAAGTTTTATTCTGGTTTTTCTTGGCAGTATCTGCTTTACCTGTGGAGCCGGCATCGGTACACAAAAAGCTGTACAAAAAATCTATGCAAAGACTGTACAGCAGAAAAAAGTGAATGTACAGATGGAGGTTATGGACAATCAGGTCTGCTATGCGACGCAAATAGAGACAGATCCGGATGCCAGACACAGTTATATGGTAAAGGAAGAACCGTATGATGTTTATAAACAGGCAGTTATGGATGCATTTCCTGAGGATATTACAGAGGATAGCATAAAACTTTCCGCAGAGATTCCAAAACAGACGTTATGCAAATGGGCGGTTAAAGGAAAACCACAGAAAATCGGCATCACGGTCGATACCAGCCGTGCGGACAAAACAATTCGTGTGGGGATTCTGACATCCGCGCATAAACGGGTCTATATTGAGGCAAATGGAGAGGTGGAACAGTTATTTGAAACATCCGACAAAGAATTTATACGGAGTGTTTTTATAGAAAATACGGATGTAGATACGGTTAAGATTTCCGGGATTGCTACAATGTTAAGTGATTCAGAGCAGAATGCAGGAAATACACAGCGATAGAAAATCAAAAATTGTAATTTTTATAAAAAATCGTTATACTGTAATAAGCGGTATAGCGATTTTTTCGTGAATATTTTAAAATTTTTGGAAATATCAGATGACAGATCAGTTTCCATACATTGTCTGCACTTGACTGTTTGACATTCATAAAAAGCGAGGTAATTTATGACAGCGAAAGAAAGAAATGATTATTTTTATGTGTGTGCATTGATTGAGTATATTGCAAGGGAGACCTTGAATCACAGAGGTGATATCGTTAAAGCCATCGGTGAAGAAGGTATTAAGAAACTACTACATGATGCGGAAATGGATCATTGCCTTAGCTTTGAGCAGGTCAGTGATGAAGTAATTTCTTATTATAAAATTAAAAAGGGAAATTTTGATACGATATCGAATTGTAAATATTCAATTCCAAGTTTTCTTGATATTGGAAAACTATATAGTATTATGATTGAAGACTGCGCAAAACAGGGAGAAGAAGTACAGGAATTAATTAATATTTTTTCTTCTTTTATCAGTGATAAAATTTCAGAATTTAATACGGATTTATATTATCAGAATCCGGACTACCTTGAATGGTCATACAGAGATGGAAAATTACTGGATTAAAAACTAAAGTAAATTAAAAGGGAGCGGATTCCATTAACGAACTTCTTGGGCTGACGATAAAATCAGCCCAAGAATAATATTAAAAAACAGATAAAGGAAAAGATGGAGGAGTTTAAAGATGAACAGGTGGACGAAACGGTGCATGGCATTTGTACTTACATTGACAATTATATGTACTTCAATAAGCGCAGTGAAACCAACAGTGGAAACGACATATGCGGCCACTGTGCAAAATATTACGAAGTCAACAAAGGTTGTATGCAGGAAGACGGTTGCGGTGAAAGCACCGTCAGGATATAAAAATTGTAAATATTCAAGTACGAATCCAAAGGTGGCATCCATAGATGCAAAGGGAAAATTAAAAGCCCTTCGTCTGGGCGTTACAACCATCACGGTAAAAAGCGGTACGAAAAAGAAAAGTTATACGATCACGGTTGTTCCGGAAAAGAAAAGTGATGTAAGACTTAATCAGGAACTGATTCTTGGCGGACAGATGGTTCAGTTAAAGTTAGTATCCGATAAGTATGATACAAGTCAGGTAAAGCTGTATGTTGATAGTGCCTTTAAGGAAATTGACCACAGGGGAAATTGTAATTTCAAGAAATATAATGGTTATCAGGCAAGTGGAACGCTTTATTATTCGTATGGGCAGTTTACCAGAAATATTACCCTGTACATCTGTGATAAAGATGTAATTTTTGATGGATTAATAGAGAATTCCCAGGCTGGGGTAAACTATGATGCAGATTCTCTGCAATGGGAATTTTTGGGGAAATCATTGCATTATAAACAGTTAAAAGATAAAGGCATTGAAATTCAGATGGATGGCAGTGCATTGCCGGATCAGATTGTTTATACTCCGGGAGATCATACATTTACTGTTATTGCCGGAAAAGAGATATATAGCAAAAAAGTTGGTGTCAGTTATTCGGTCAAAGATACACTGATAAAAAGAGACGCAAGAGGATATACAGAGGATGGAAAAGCTGTATTTGATGCGGCCTTTGCAGCAGTTGATCAGGTAGTGAAGGACGGAATGGGCGAGGAAGAGAAAGTAAAAGCCATTCATGATTATTTAATCTATCATGCCAATTATGTCAATAATGGAGATTATAGTACCGCGGAAAACTGGGCATATGGAGCTGGTGGAGTATTGTTACATAAAGAAGGTGTCTGCCAGAGTTATGCGTTTGCTTTTTATATGATGGCAACATCTGCCGGGCTTGAATGCAGGTTTGTGTCCGGTACAGCAGATGGAGGTGGTCATGCATGGAATCAGGTTAAGGTTAACGGAAAGTGGTATTATATTGATTGTACCTGGGATGATCCGGTTGGCGGAGGATATGAAAATTATAAATATTATTTATCGGAGAGCCTTTGGTCAGATCATATTGCAGAGACGGCAAAAGATCTGGCGGAGGATGGAAAATATGATTGGGAGCATTATTATCTGACAGGAGCAGATTATGCCAGATAATAAGACTCTGTGGCAAGTTTCATTATCTAAGGGTTATTTCTGGGACAGTCTAGCCGACTGCCTCAGATAGCTCTTTTTCTTTTGTAGCTTTTGCCGCCTGTTCACGCTCTTTTCTACGTCTTCAATAAGTACGATTCCAAGCACGTTTGCGGCGTTTGTGTTCTTCCTCTTTTATCTGTTCGGGTGTAAGCTCCTGCATCGGTCCGTTTCCTTCTATGTTATAAGTATCATGAAATTTTAATTCCATAAATTTATGGAAATTAGTGGAGATATATTGATATCTTTGTTGTAAAAAATATCACGTTTCCTGTCGGTTGTCATTTTGGTAAACTTGAAGTTAACGGGTTCAAACTGTAATCTCAATTTGATTGCCTTCGATTGCAACAATACAGCTTTCGTAGTAACCATCTCCTGTTGTCCGGGGACCGCTGATTACTTCATATCCATCAGTTTTCAACTCTATGGTCAAGGCATCAACCTTTTCTTTACTTCCTACACTAAATGCGATATGTGCATACCCCGTGCGAGCAAGCTCCTTAGGTGAATCAAGCATTTCTGGCTTATTCATAATCTCCAATCGTGTGCCATCATCAAATGACAGAAAATAGGAGCGAAAGTTAGTTTGCAGGTTATGATATCCTTCGTTTGATTTTGCACCTAGATACTTCATAAAAAAGCTACGAGTTTTTTGCAGGTCGTTTACATATAAAGCAATGTGTTCGATTTTCATAATTCACCTCCAAATTTCAATCTGTTAATTTGTTTTATTATAGCACATGTAAGCTCATTCACGATAAATAAGAAATTGCAAAAGAATCAGTTACCAGTTAATCAATGAATTAGATATAGATGTTCTTCCATTTTCTCCGAAATCATTAACAGTCTTTTCAAAATCATAAATCAATAGTTCCGGTTTATTTCTAACACATTCCTTGATACATTGACCAGATTTTCCAAAAACCATTGTCGGTGCCGTTTGAAAAGGCGAGGTAGCATTTACTGAAATAGTAGTAGTAACATTTTCAACTGCACGAGTTTGCAGATGTCCTCTAATCATACTATATCGCTCCTTGTCGTCCGTATCCGCTACATCATAAAACAAAACCACATTTATGTCGGTATTTCTTTTATACAATTCTCTGAAAAATTCGGGAAATCTTATTTCAAAACAAATTCTAATTCCAAACACAACCCCATCTATCTCAACTATTCCATCACTATTCCCTTTTGCGAAATTATCATTATCCCATCCCCATAAAGCCCGCTTGTCATAAGACTTGATTTGTTTATTAGGCTGAAATAGTAATGCTCTATTATATATTTCTTTTTCTTTAAATATGGTTCCGACAATAAAAGAAATATCATTTTGGTCAGCTACCGATTGAAGTCTATCACACATTGACTGCACAAGGTTAAAATTGACACATGATGAATTTGATATATCTCTAGGTGGATATCCTGTTAATGAACATTCTGGAAATATCAGTAATTGAACATCTTTATGTTTTGCTAAATATATTGCTTTTTCTATTTCTTTTAATAAAGATTTTTCCCATGGTGTTATTACTAACATTCTTGGTTCTGGTGCTGATACATTGGCAACTTGATTTAATGGACATTGGCTTCCATAATAATCTACTTGAATTCTATCAAGCATTGTTGGGTTTGCTCTACCAGCTTTCATAGTTGATAAATCTGAATGTAAAACTGAAATAGTTTTTTGCATCTTTTCTTCTGCTACTTTAATAACATCTTTAATCATATTAACCTCCTATTTTTTAGATACTATTGTACCAATATTTTCACCTAACATGGCTCTTTTAATATTTCCATCCGCTTCAATACCGAATACTAATATTGGAATATTATTATCCATGCATAAAGTTGTAGCTGTTGTATCCATAACTTGTAATCCTTGTTCAATCACTTCCATATATGTTAGTGTATCATATTTTTTTGCATCTGCAAACTTATTAGGATACTTGTCATATACACCATCAACATTTTTAGCTAATAAAATTACATCAGCTTCAATTTCTGCTGCTCTTAATGCCGCTGCAGTATCAGTTGAGAAATATGGATTTCCTGAACCAGCTCCAAAAATTACAACTCTACCTTTTTCTAAATGTCTTACTGCCCTTCTTCTTATAAATGGTTCAGCAATTTCCTTCATTTCTATTGCAGTCTGAACTCTTGTTTTAACTCCTATACCTTCTAGAGCATCTTGAAGTGCTAAAGCATTAATACAAGTAGCTAACATTCCCATATGGTCAGCTGTAGTTCTGTCCATTCCTTCACTGCTTCTACCACGCCAGATATTTCCGCCTCCTACAACAAGACCAACTTCTATGTCCATATCAACTATCTCTTTAACTTCTTTAGCTATTCTACTAATAGTATCAAAATCAAATCCAAATCCATTTGCACCTGATAATGCTTCACCTGAAATCTTTAACATAACTCTTTTATAGGTACACTTTTCCATTCCAATTCCTCCTGCATTCCTCAATTTATATCTTTAAAAAAGAGAGAACACTAAAGTGTTCTCTCTTGGCATTATTGTAATCCCATAGTCTTAGCTACTTCAGCAGCAAAGTCTTCTTCAACCTTTTCGATTCCTTCTCCTCTTTCGAATCTAGCGTATCTAGTTACTGTTATTGGAGAACCAACTTCTTTAGATTTTTCTTGAAGATATTTAGTTATGCTCTTATCTCCATCTTTAACCCATGCTTGATCTAAAAGACAAACTTCTTTGTAGTATTTTTGAATTCTTCCATTTACCATTTTTTCAACGATATTTTCTGGTTTTCCTTCATTTAATGCTTGAACTCTGTAGATTTCTTTTTCTTTTTCTAATGATTCGCTATCTACTTCTTCTTTGCTTAAGAATAATGGGTTTGCAGCAGCAACTTGCATACAAACTTCTCTTGCAACTTCTTCTAATATTTCGCTTTCAGCGTCACAAGCAACTTCTACCATAACACCGATTCTTCCACCACCGTGGATGTAGCTAGCAACAGCTCCTTTTTCGATGTTGAATTTAGCAAATCTTCTTAAAGATGTTGCCGAAACTAAAATAGATAGAATTAGATTTGTTACTTCATACCCGACTGATATTACAGAAGAGCTTATTGACACAGTAATCGAACTTGACAAAGTTTGCGAATATTTCCATATTCCAATGCAATCAGGCGATGATTATGTG